>Ga0209913_1001965_pt1 | contig 9923 bp, 9 predicted proteins | sample PersoiDNA2013203_FD_185805 | JGI IMG/M metagenome (GOLD analysis project Ga0209913, IMG submission 185805) | Permafrost soil microbial communities from the Arctic, to analyse light accelerated degradation of dissolved organic matter (DOM) -... | ecosystem: Environmental > Terrestrial > Soil >... | reverse complement strand
CCGTTCCATGTAGGCCTTTTTTTTATCCCATAGCGCAAAAGGAACCCAATAAAGATTCCCTGGCTTCCGATACTCAATCAGCATGTTGTACAACAAGATATTTTTTGGCATGAAGACGCTGGAACCAGATATTGCACCATCAGTATGGAATCCAAGCTTGCTTTTCGATGCAATGCCTTCCAATCCCAGATCTTCGAGTTCTTTGGATCGTCGATACGATGAAGCGAACACCGTAAACGGAGTTTTGTTAACTCGGTCTTTCGACAATCTGAATACGCTTGCGCCCATTGCCAATGCAACGATCACTCCCCAATACGCATTTTCGTCAGGCGTCAATTTCTCGCTTTCAGCGATATCAATTGCAGCAATTCCGATGCAGGGGTCAAAAAGGAATTTTTTCACTAACTCAATTTTCTTTGCGAATAACCTGTTGGCCAGAGCAGATGCCATCTCGAGAAGATCATCATTCTTCATGACGGAGATATCCGGCGAATACAAATTTAGCTCAGGCAACTGATCAACAAAACTGGAAAACTCATCCGTGTCCACACGAAGAAACTCAAGTTCCAAGATTTCCATGATCTCACTCCTCGTAGTTATTAAATTTGATACGGTCTCTTTCGGGAAATACCTATAAAGGATTGAAAGTGCACTCATCTGGCCGGCGCCAGCCAGATGACCATGACACTAAAATGTCAATGCCAGCGGTCCGTGCATTCAGGCTGTGTCAGATTCAAACAAACATTGCTCAAAATATTGCCTACGGCGACGCCGTTACTTTGCAGATTTTGTGGCGATTGATGCGGACCGGGAACTACATCCGCAGAAGGTGACTTGCTATCGACTTGATTCATTTATTTCTCCTCAATCAACGAAAGAAACTACACGAAGCGATACTGAAATATCGCGTAGCCATATTGAGCGGAAAAATGAATTTAAGACATGCGACATGGTGTCGCATAGTTTTGACTAGAGAAGACTGGGAAAAATAAGGTCTGAGGAAACTGGCTGCAAAGACCTACCCCAGGAACAGCTGCACCACCAGCCATACATTCGCCGCGCTGATGCCGAGGAACAACATCCACGCCAGCGCGGCCAGCCACACCGGGTTGACGAAGTCGCCCATCAAGTCGCGCCGGCTGGTCAGCCGGATCAGCGGATACATCGCAAACGGCAACTGCAGGCTCAGCACCACCTGACTGAGCACCAGCAGACGTCCGACCGAATGCTCACCCAAGGTCAGCACACCGATCAGCGCCGGAATCAAGGCCAGTCCGCGCGTCACCATGCGGCGCTGCCAGCACGGGATCTTCAGCTTGAGGAAACCTTCCATGATCACCTGGCCGGCAATCGTGCCGGTGAAGGTTGAACTCTGCCCTGCCGCAAACAAACCGATGCCGAACAAGATCGCTGCAAGCGACGACCCGGTAATCGGATCGAGCAAGTGATACGCCACATCCAGATCCACCACATCGGTGCGGCCGCTGCTATGGAATGCCGACGCCGCAATGATGAGGATCGCCGCATTGATCGCCATTGCAATCAGCAGCGACACGGTGGTATCGATGCGCGTGTAGCGAATCGCCTCCAGCAGGCTGCTGCGATCGCGCCTGACCGCACGCGTCTGTACGATGGAAGAATGCAGATACAGGTTATGCGGCATCACCGTCGCGCCCAGCACACCGATCGCCAGATACAGCGGCTCACGGCTCGACAGCGCCGCCAGCGACGGCACAAAGCCCTGCACCACGGCATGCCAGTCGGCTTTGACGAAGGCCAGTTGCGTGAAGAGGCATACCGCAATCGTCATCACCAGACCAAGGATGATTGCCTCAACCTGGCGGAATCCGCGTCCCTGCAAACCCAGCACAATGACGGTGTCCAGCGCTGTCAGCAGCACGCCGACCGGCAGCGAGACGCCCAGCAACAGCTTGAATGCCAGCGCGCAACCGAGCACCTCGGCCAGATCGCAGGCGATGATGGATAACTCGGCGAATACCCACATGCCCTTGCCCACCGCCGGCGGATAATTTTCGCGCGAATGAACGGCCAGATCCTTGCCCGTGACGATGCCCAGTCGTGCACACAGACATTGCAGCATGATCGCCGCCAGGCTCGACAACATCACCACGAACAGCAATTGATAGCCGAACTGCGACCCGGCCTGAACCGACGTCGCCCAGTTGCCCGGATCCATATAACCGATGGAGATCAGCAAGCCGGGGCCGACATAGACTTTAAGCTTTTGCCAGACGCCGGCATGTGGTGGCACCGACACGCTGCCGGAAACTTCAGAAGGACAAAATGGCGCAGTGGCGGTCGTTGGCAGACGGAACATGTTTTATTGTTGTAGAGAAGAAGAGAAGATCAATCTGCTTTAGGCTGCCATTTCGACACCGCCTGGTCGTCGCTCTCGCGCGCATCCACCCAGCGTGCGCCGTCGGGCGTCTGTTCTTTTTTCCAGAACGGCGCCTGCGTCTTGAGATAATCCATGATGAACTCGCAAGCGGCAAAGGCTTCGCCGCGATGCTTCGAGGTGACCGCAACCAGCACGATCTGATCCAGCGGCAGCAACGGTCCGACGCGATGGATCACCAGCGCATCGAAAATCTCCCAGCGCGCTTTGGCGTCGGCAACGATTTGCTCCAGCGCCTTTTCGGTCATGCCGGGGTAGTGCTCCAGCTCCATCTCCTGCACGCTGGCGCCATCATTGAGATCGCGCACCGTGCCGACAAAGCTGACCACCGCCCCCACCTTGGGGTTGCTCAGGCGCAGTGCAGCGATCTCGGCGCTGAGGTCAAAGTCGGCAGTCTGGACGCGGATCGGCATAGAAAAAATGGAGAGGCAAATGGAATCGCCCTCATTGTACCCAATGTCTTGCCGGCATCGACCAAGCCATTACCGCCAGAAACGACAAGTCCCGGATCGGCCGGGACTTGTTCTGTTTCTTTACGCGGAACCTGTTCACGATCTGTAGCGAGAGGCCATCAGCCGGTGGCGGATGGTGCGCAGCTCAGCAGTAAGACGTGAGCAGGTTCTCAAGTCAGGATGCCCCACAACAGCAAGGTCATGCCAAGCCCCACCACCGAGACGATAGTCTGGATCACCGACCACGTTGCGAAGGTCTGCTTGAGATCGAGACCGAAGTATTCCTTTACCATCCAGAAACCGGCGTCATTGACATGGCAGAAGAACACCGATCCGGCGCCGATTGCCAAGGCCATCAAGGCATTGTGCGTACCGGACAAGCTTGCCACCAGCGGCGCAACGATGCCCGCGGTTGCAGTGGTCGCCACCGTTGCGGAACCAGTTGCCTGACGCAGCGCCACGGCGATCAGCCACGCCAGCAAGATCAGCGGCACGTGCGTGCCGGTCGCAACCTTGGTGATGGTGTCGCTGATACCTGCTGTCAGCAAAGCCTGCTTCAAGCCGCCACCTGCGCCAATAGTCAACAGCAGACCGGCAATCGGCGGCAAGGCCTTGCGCAGGATGGCTCCGACTTTGGTACGGTCGGTTCCCTGCGCCCAACCCAGCACGATCACGGCAAACAGCACCGTCACGGTCAGTGCGATGATCGGCTCACCGAAGAAGTTGAGCATTTCAAACAAGGTAGTTTCAGGCGTGACCCAGATCTTGGCGACGGTGCGGCCCAGCATCAGCACCACCGGCAGCAGAATCGTTACCAGCGATGGCAGAAAACCCGGTTGCAGCTCAGCCGCTTGCTGGCCTTTGAACAAGGCGCCGATCTGTTCCGGCTCGCCGATCGGCATGCGCGGCGCAAGCCACATGCCGTACAGCGGCCCCGCCAGAATCACTGCCGGAATCGCGACAATAAAGCCAAGCAGCATGGTGGTGCCAAGATCTGCGTGCAAGGCGCTGACTGCGATCAACGGGCCAGGATGCGGCGGCAACAAGGCATGCAGCGTCGTCATGCCGGCCAGCGCAGGAATCGCCACGCGCAGAATCGGCTGCTGCGAACGGCGCGCCATCACGAAGATGATCGGCGCCATCATTACCAGGCCGACTTCAAAGAACAACGGCAGGCCGACGACGAGCGCCACCAGCGCCATCATCCACGGGATCGCCTGGCCCTTGGCGTATTTCAGCAAGGTCGTGACGATCTTGTCGGCTGCCCCGGAGTCCGCCATCAGGGCCCCGAGCATGGCGCCCAGCGCGATAATGATGCCTGCTTCGCCGAGGATACTGCCGGCGCCTTTGCTGAACGCCGAAGCGATCTTTTCCAGCGGCAAGCCCGCACCCATGCCGGCAATAAAGGTGCCGAGCAGGATAGAAAGGAAGGGAGCGATTTTAAGAACACTGATCAGCACAACGATGCCGATCAAAGCGATGAGAACGGATAGCAGCAGGCGCGTATCCTGTGCCGCCCAGGCGGCAATTTCAGTGGTCAGGTGCAAGATATCTCCTTGTCTTCAAAGTATGAGCGTCTCCTCACCTGATTTTCTCCTGCCTCGCACTACTCTGGCGCTCGGCATTTTTCTACGAACTGCGCTTCTTCAACTGTGTTTCTTCAACTGCGTTTTACTGTTGCCAACAATGCGCCCGCACCGATAAAAGTCGCACCGGACAGGCGATTGAACATCTTCGCCCGCCCCGGTGTGCGCAGCCACGGCGCCACGCGCGCAGCAAAGTGCGCGTAGAACGTCAGCCAGAACAATTCGAAACAGACGAAGGTCGCGCCCAGCACCAGAAACTGCGGCAACTGCGCGGCATGCGGATTGATGAACTGCGGGAAGAACGCGGTGAAGAACAACAGCGCCTTGGGATTGCTTCCTCCGACCAGGAATCCTTGCCAGTACAAACTGGCGCGCGACTTTGTCGTCGCCGGCGCGTGCCCTTCGTCCACGCCTATCGTGCTTTGGGTCGAGAAAAAAGTTCGCACGCCAATATACGCGAGATAGACAACGCCGCACCATTTCAAAATGAGAAACACTTTCTCCGAAACTGCAAGAATCGCTCCCAGTCCGGCGGCCGACACCACCATGATCAGGCACACCGCCGTCACGCTGCCAAGCGCACCGGCAAAGGCGCGACGCACGCCGTGATGGATGCCGTTGGTAATGCACATCAGGACGCTGGGGCCGGGTGTGACGGTCAGGACGAATACCGCCGCGAGATAGAGAAAAAAGGTTTGTAGCGTCATGATCGCTGTTCTTGTTGAATGATTTCAGGGGCGCAGTTTACACGGACTTGCGCCACACCGTCGCCAGCCACGCCTGCTCTGCGCGCAGCAGTCCATCGGGACGGTAATAATGCCGTATCTCGGAAAAACCTGCTGCCGTCATGAAGCTGCGCCATGCCTCCAGATCGTGATAGGAACCATAGCGTCCGCTGCTCCAGCCTTCGCTGTTGCTGCCGCGCGGATTGGAGCAGAACAGCACGCCATCCGGCTTGAGCGTTTCGCGTAACTGAATCAGCACGCGCGGCAACTCAGCGACCGGCACATGAAACAAGGACGCATTGGCAAACACGCCGTCAAATAACGCGTCCGGCAAATCCAGTTCAAAGAAGTTCTGATGCCACACTTCGCAGCCCGAATCGGCGCGCGCCATCTCGACAAAACTGGCCGTCCCGTCGAGGCCGATGGCGCGATGCCCCAGCTTCGTAAACGTCTGCAAATCGCGTCCCGGTCCGCAGCCGAAGTCCAGAATGGTCAGCGGTGCCGGCTTGTTGATCGCCTCGAGCAAGGCATTGATGTTCTGGCTGACGTCATGGTCGCGCGTGCCTTCGCGGAAGTCGACCGCACGCCCTTCGTAATGCGCCAGCGTGCCACCGGCAATGACATCAAGCTGTTCTTTGGGCAGCGGCATGATTTCCCTCAAACTCAACCGCCCGTTACCGGCGGGAAGAAAGCGACTTCGCCGCCCTCCTGAATCAGCGTATCAGGCTCGACCATGTTGTGATCGTAAGCCATGCGCAATGCCTTCTCCGGCGACAACACTTCCATCCACAGGCCGCCGCGCCCCATCAGGAAAGCACGCACGTCACCGACAGTCTTGACGTGATCAGGCAAATCGACGACTTCTTGCGTGGCACCCAGCGCTTCACGCACGCTGGCAAAAAAACGGAGTTCTATTTTCATGTGTTTCAAATCCTTTGAAGACGATAGACGACAGGCATCTGTCCGGTTCAGTTCAGCAAGTGGTCGAATGGAATAAACCGCACAAGATCGCCCTCGGCGATGGTCTTGCCCGGTGCGTTGTCAATCAGACCGTCGCCCCATACCGTTGACGTCAACACACCCGAGCCCTGGTGCGGAAACAGATCAAGCCCGCCCTGATCGTTGAAACGGGCGCGCAGGAATTCCTGGCGGCGGTCGGCTTTGGGCCAGTTGAAATCGGCACGCATGGTCAGCGCACGCGGCGCGACGTTTTCCACGCCTTGCAAGCGCAGCAAAAAGGGCCGCACAAAAATCAGGAAGGTAACAAAGGTCGACACAGGATTACCCGGCAAGCCAATGAAGAAGGCCTTGCCGGTTGCATCACCGCTACGATTGATTTCGCCGAAAGCCAGCGGCTTGCCCGGCTTCATGGCGATCTGCCACATATTGAGACGGCCTTCCGCTTCGACAGCCGGCTTGACGTGGTCTTCTTCGCCGACCGAGACACCGCCGCTGGTGATGATCAGATCGTGGCTCGCGGCAGCCGCTCGCAAAGTGTCGCGCGTAGCTTGCAACTGATCCGGCACGATACCGAAATCCTTGACCTCGCAGCCGAGGTTTTCCAGCAGGCCGCGCAGCAAAAAACGATTGGAGTTGTAAATCGCACCGGGCTTCAACGCTTCGCCCGGCATCGTCAGCTCATCGCCGGTAAAGAACACCGCCACACGCAGCTTGCGCACTACCGGCAACGTTGCCAATCCGACCGAAGCAGCCAGACCCAGCTCTTGCGGACGCAGGCGCACACCGGACGGCAGGATGGTGCTGGCGGATCGGATGTCTTCGCCGATGGTGCGGATCCACTCGCCCGCTTCCGGCACATGGCGAATGATCACGTGATCGCCGTCGGCATCTTTACTGAGCTCGCAAGCCTCCTGCATGACGATGGCGTCAGCGCCTTCGGGCACCATCGCACCGGTAAAAATGCGCGCTGCCGTGCCTGGCTCCAGCGCGGTCCCGACGTGACCGGCGGGGATGCGCTGCGACACGCGCAGACGCGTTTCACCACTGGCGCACTCGGCCGCGCGCACGGCATAGCCATCCATCTGCGAATTGTCCATGCCGGGCACATTGATCTGCGACACCTGCGGTGCCGCCAAAACACGGCCGTTGGCCTCCAGCGTGGGGACGATCTCGATATCGGTCAGCGGGACGGCGGACTTGGCGAGAAACTTGGTCGCTTCCGCGACGCTGAGCAGAGGTGGCTTGACTAGCATAGAAAGAAAATGGATTGCCTCGAAAAGGCCTCCATTCTAGTGCAAACCCGGGCTTGGAGCTGACTATCAGGCAAGCCCCCGCTCCAGTCCGGTTCTAGCGCTGCAATCCCTGCATCGCAGCCGCAAACCGTGGATCACCGAGCAAGCCGACGTTGTAACGCGACCAGCGCGATTGGACTTCGGTATCGATGTGGAAGATGCTGCCCGGCGCGGTAACGATGTTCTGCCGCATCAATGCCTGCGCCAGCGTCTTGGAATCCGGGAAACCCGGCATTGCCGCCCAGACATACAGGGATTGTGCCGGTGCGCAAAACAGTTCTGCGCCCAGCTGATCAAGCAGACGACGTGCGTTCTCGGTGGCCTGCGTCAGGCGATCGCGCAGACGGGCCGCATGGCGGTTGTAGTGCCCCTCGCTGAGAATGACATCTAGCGTGCGTTCGCAATACTCGGAACTGCTCACGTGAATCAGCATCTTGATGTCGGCAAGATCACTGGCAAGATCGCGGTGGCAGGCAAGAAACCCGACGCGCAAAGCCGCCGACACCGACTTTGAAAAGCTGCCGACATAGATCGTACGCCGCAGTTGATCCAGCGTAGCAATACGCGGCGCGGCGTTGGGCTTGAAGTCGGCGAAGGTGTCGTTCTCGACGATGATGGCGTTGTAGCGGTCGGCCAGTTGCAGGATCTTGTGCGCCTTGTGCGGCGAGGTGTCGGAGCCTGTCGGATTGTGCGCCAGCGTCTGCGTGAAGAACAGGCAAGGTTTACCGATTTTCAACTCCCGCTCCAGTGCTTCCAAATCCGGCCCGTCTGCCAGGCGTGGAATGCCGACGATGCGCGCGCCGCTCAGCTTCAGCTTGCCGAACAGCATGTAGTACCCCGGCTCATCCACCAGCACGCGGTCGCCCGGTTTGACGAAATTGCGGATCACGATATCCAGCGCCTGATTGGCGCCATGCGTCAGCACGATCTGGCTGGCCGACGCTTCGATACCGTGATTGGCGAGCCGATGCACCAGATGCTGGCGCAACGGCTGGTAACCGAAGCGGCTGCCGTAGCCGAACAAGGCGCCAAGACCGGTGCGCACCACCTTCTGATGGAACTTGTCCAGCCGCACTTCGCTCAGCCAATCCACCGGAGGAAAGCCGTCACCCAGACGCAGATGTTCAGGATCGCTCTTCAATTGTTCACGCATGAGCCAGACCACATCCATGGCGCGGCTTAATGACGAGGCCTCGTCGTCTTCCTTGATGGTCGGCGGCGCCGCGCAAACGAAGAACCCGGAACCACGCCGCGGCTCCACCACGCCCAGCGCCGTCAGATAATCGAACGCGTTGACGATGGTGTTCTTGGCGCAGTCATGCGTCCTGGCCATGTCGCGGATTGATGGCAGGCGGCTGCCGGGAGCATAGACACCATCGCGGATCTGGCGCTGTATCAGTTGAACCAGTTGCCGCGTGAGGGTCAGCGGTGCGGCGGCTTCGGGGGATTTGGTCGGCATGGCGGTTCCGGATGATGTTGCATCGCAGGAGAAGTGTCTTGGGTACAGTTGCAGTACTGTTCGTCAAAAGTGTACCAAATATATTGGGTACAGCCTGCTATTCTTGCCTCATTCCATTCCGGCCAACGCCGGATATAACATCGAGACTAAGGCCCGCCATGACCGTCGATTCCCGACTCCCGCAATTCCGTTCACTCACACCACAGCAACGCCTGGCGCAAATCGCCGAGCGCGCCAACCTCAGCGCCGATGAAGCCGCCCTGCTCGGCAATCCGAGCGCGTTGTCGCTGGATGTCGCCAACGGCATGATCGAAAACGTGGTCGGCACCTTTCAGCTGCCGATGGGCGTGGCCGGTTATTTCCAACTCAATGGTAAGGATGTACTCGTGCCGATGGCGGTGGAAGAACCGTCCGTGGTCGCAGCAGCGTCCTTCATGGCCAAGCTGATCCGCGATTGCGGCGGCTTCCATACCTCCAGCAGCGAACCGCTGATGCGCGCCCAAGTGCAAGTCATCGGCGTCACCGATCCCTACGGCGCACGACTGGCCATTCTCAAGGATCGCCAAGCCATCATTGATATCGCCAACAGCCGCGACCAACTGCTGATCAGTCTTGGCGGCGGTTGCAAGGACATCGAAGTCCACGTCTTCCCCGACACACCGCGTGGCGCGATGGTGATCGTGCATCTGATCGTCGATGTGCGCGACGCGATGGGTGCCAACACCGTCAACACCATGGCTGAAGCGGTTGCCGGCCATATTGAGCAAATCACCGGCGGCAAGGTGCGCCTGCGCATCCTGTCCAACCTCGCTGACCTGCGCCTGGCGCGCGCCCATGTGCGTGTCTCGCCGGAAGCATTGACCACCGCCGACTACGACGGCGCCGACGTGATCAATCGCATTGTCGATGCATACACCTTCGCGGCTGTCGACCCTTACCGCGCCGCCACGCACAACAAGGGCATCATGAACGGCATCGATCCTGTCATCGTCGCCACCGGCAACGACTGGCGCGCGGTCGAGGCAGGCGCCCA
>Ga0209913_1001964_pt1 | contig 9923 bp, 10 predicted proteins | sample PersoiDNA2013203_FD_185805 | JGI IMG/M metagenome (GOLD analysis project Ga0209913, IMG submission 185805) | Permafrost soil microbial communities from the Arctic, to analyse light accelerated degradation of dissolved organic matter (DOM) -... | ecosystem: Environmental > Terrestrial > Soil >... | reverse complement strand
CAGGCCAGGATGATTTTTTCATGTTGCCTGATCCTGATGGTGGGTGGTTTGGCGGCGATTTTGCGCTGCACGATCGCCAGCGCCACCTGCCGTTCCGCAGCCTGTGATGTGGCCGGGGAAGCGCTCTGCGACTGGCTTTGCGGGGCGAGGCAGGCAAGAAAAAAAGCCAGGCTGGCGCCGGCTGCTGAATCGGGTGTGAGGATTTTTTTCATTCTTAAATTCTAGGAAATATTTCCCTCATTGGCCATCTGGAAAAAAACGCCAGCTTGAAAAAGTGCCACCGTAGAATGACTGGCGCGGCCAGGCCGCAAACCTTGTTTGTCCGAGGTTTCCTATCCCATCAGAGAAAGGCGGAGGAGACGATGAATCATCAGAAAAAGATGCTGGCGTTGGCGCTAGCCTGTTATGCCGTTTTGCCCGCGTCGGCCGAAATCCTGGCCATGGTCAATTACGAAAGCAAGTCGCCGGAATCGTTGAAGTCATTGAAAAGCCCCGTCGCGCCACCCTCGCGCAAGGAGGGCATCGCCATCATCGATGTCGACCCGGAATCGAAAAATTTCGGCAAGATCATGCGCGACATTCCACTGCCGCCGGATCTGGTGGCGCACCACATTTTTTATAACCATGACATGAGCAAGGCCTATATCACGGCGCTGGGCAAGACGCAGCTGCGCGTGATGGATATGCACCATAAGGACTTGCCCATCAAGGTGGTCGAGGTGCCGGCTTGCCAGGTGGGCGAGGACATCGTTTTTTCGGATGACCACAAGCGCTGGTATCTGAGCTGCATGGGATCGCAAGCCATGCTGGAAGGCGACGCCGTGCACGACAAACCCGTGCGCACCATTAAATTGCCGGCGCCTTATCCACATGGCCTGGCCGTCCACGACGGCATCGACCGCACCCTGCTCACGAGTACCATCCGGCCGACCGACCTGGGTGATGCGGGCGAGGTGATCAGCGTGGTGGAGACCAGCACGGGCAAGGTGCTCGGTACCCACAAGCTGTCGAAAAAACCGTCGCCTTCGGGCGAGGCGCCGGTGGAAGTGCTGTTCGTCCCGGGCAGCAGTCCGCCCGTCGCCTATATCGCGAACATGTATGGCGGCACCTTGTGGACGGCCACCTGGAATCCGAAAACCAAGGATTTCGAGACGGCCCAGGTGCATGACTTTGCCGAACAAAAGGCGGGCGTGCCGCTGGAACTGTATTTCAACAAAGGCGCCACCAGGCTGTATCTGACCACGGCCAAGCCCGGACATCTGCACATCTTTGATCTGACGGCTGGCATCGGCAAGCCCAGTTTGCTGAAGTCGATTCCCGCTGCCGAAGGCGCGCACCACGTGGCCTTCACCAGGGATGGACGCTACGGCTTCGTGCAGAATGCGCTGCTCAATTTACCGGGCATGAGCGATGGCTCCATCACCGTGATCGACCTGAAAAAAGAGCTGGTGGTGGGCAGCGTGGATACCCTGAAGAACAAGGGACTCAATCCGAACAGCATCGTGCTGCTACCGAAATGGAATGACTTCATGGGGCACTGAATGGCGGTTTGACGCTAGAATAGGCAGGTACGGCCCGGCTTGCTGCCACGGGCCGCTTCCTTGTACCGGCCTGCCCATGTTATTTATCGATTTTGCCGCTTTATCTGAATTGGCCGCCGTATCGGCCCGCGTGACACAAGCGTGCAGCTGCTGCAGCGTGCCGCTGGACGCCTGGCAGCGCCTGCCTACCTCGCTGGAACTGGACCGCTTCGAAGAAGTGGGCACCTTGCGCGAAGATCCGTATGAAGAGCCGACCTTTGCCGAATACCATCCAAACGGTACGCGTTACGACAGTGCCGATGCCCCCATCGCCCCGCGCTATTTTCCCGCCAACCTGAGCCAGGTGTCGCGCTGCCTGAACTGCGGCCGCCACTACCTGCGCTACAACGAGGCAGGCGGCTATTTCACGGAATTGCGCATCCGCGCGTTGCGGCCGGAACTGCTGGCCGACGCCCCGCTGTAGTTCGCTACAGGCTTTCCTTGATGTGGGCGAAACCCAGTTCATCGTAGATCGAATACACGGCCGCGAGGATGTTTTCCAATTCAGGAGAATGGTCCATATGCCGCACGCTGAACAGGAATTTTGTCGGTTCTGTTTTTCGTTCAGACTTCTATCCCGTCATAAACGAGGATATTTTTCCAAAGGTGTTCGTATTTTTTTATAAATTCAAGATGCAGCGGATGTTTCAGATAAGTAGCCTTAGCCTCCACGTCAGTAAAGAAAGCAAATTCAGTGATACTCCAGCTGTTGTCTGTGAAATCTCTTTTTTCCGTACTGGCCGGAACGGATATCCTCAGTTCTTTTACAGTCTTTATTTTTGAAAGTGCTTTAATTCCTGCAATTAACTCATCGCGCTCAGTTACTGATGCAGGGTTTTTAAGCCAGTAAAAAACAAGATGGGCGATTGGGTACTTATTGTCCATACCCACCATAGGATTTGCGGCTGCGGTGGTGGCACTGGCAGCAAGCACTGCAGCTGTACCGATAAATTTTCTTCTATTGGATGTATTCATAATAACCTGAACGATGTAGTTGAAAAAGATGCATTCAATTAAAATATTTTAGACAGGATGTTTAACTTTCCAAAAAAACACTTAATAGACTTTTTCTAAAACTGGCATACCAGATAATTTCTTTATGCCGGAGTGTATAAAGATCAATGCAATTACCCTGATCTTTTGCTCCTCCATCTGATTGTAAATCATATGCATAACGGTGAACTGGATAAATTATTTCGCCTTGTTCACACCAGCTACCGCCCGATTGCGGAAGGTCACGTTATGGTGATGCATGGCTTGCACGTTTTCGGGTACGGATGGATATCCGGCCGGCCGCCGCCAGTGCTTCGCTGAACATGGCCAGCATCCCTGTTCAATCGGTGCCACGCCCAGCATTTCTTCCAGCTCTCGAGCCAAGTACCTAAACCAGTCCCGTCATGTAATACACGCCGATGATGATAAACACGATCACCGTCTTGATGATGGTGATGCCGAAAATATCGCGATAGGACTGGCGGTGCGTAAGACCGGTGACAGCCAGCAGGGTGATCACGGCGCCATTGTGCGGCAGGGTGTCCATGCCGCCGCTGGCCATCGCCACGATGCGGTGCATCACTTCCAACGGAATATGGGCTTGCTGGGCGGCGGCGATAAAACTGTCGGACATGGCGGCCAGCGCGATGCTCATGCCGCCCGAAGCCGAACCGGTAATGCCGGCCAGGGTCGTCACGGACACGGCCGCGTTGACGAGCGGATCGGGCACGCTGCGCAAGGTGTTGCTGACGGCGAGAAAGCCGGGCAGCGCAGCGATCACGCCACCGAAACCGTATTCCGACGCCGTATTCATGGCCGCCAGCAGGGCGCCGCCCACGGCAAGCTTGGTGCCTTCGGCGAACGATGCGCGGATACGGCCAAAGGCCGTCAGACACACCAGCAAGATACCCAGCAGCAAAGCGCCTTCCACGGCCCAGATGCCCGTCACGGAAGCGATGGTGGTCGTCACGGGCGCATGCAGCCCCGGTAGTTCATCGGTGCCCAGCACGTGGCTGGCGCCGTACCACTGGGGTATCAATCGGGTCAGCGCAAAGTTGGCCACGCCGACCAGTATCAAAGGCGCGACGGACAGCAGTGGATGGGGCAGATTGCTGGCGTCGGCCTGTGCCTTTTCTGCCTCTGCGCCATAGCCTTCGCCGGTCGCCATCACAGAGCGTCTGCGCCACTCCAGGAAGGCCAGGCCGAACACCACCGTCAAGATCGCGCCTATTGTGCCCAGCCAGGGCGCAGCCCATCCCGTTGTATTGAAGAAGGTGGTGGGAATGATGTTCTGGATTTGCGGCGTACCGGGCAGGGTATCCATGGTGAACGAGAACGCCCCCAGCGCGATGGCCCCAGGCATCAAGCGCTTGGGGATATTGCTCTGGCGATAAAGCTCGGCCGCAAACGGATAGACGGCAAACACCACCACAAACAGCGACACGCCGCCGTAGGTCAGCGCGCCGCACACGGCAACGATCACGGCATTGGCGCGCGAGCTGCCGATATAGCGGATGGCCGCGACTACGATGGCTTGCGAAAAGCCGGACAATTCAATCAGTTTGCCGAACACGGCGCCCAGCAGGAAGACGGGGAAATACAGCTTGATAAAACCCACCATCTTTTCCATGAAAATACCGCTGAACACGGCAGGCACGGCAGAAGGATCGGTGAGCAAAACGGCGCCCAGCGCGGCGACGGGGGCAAACAGGATCACGCTGTAGCCGCGGTAGGCGGCCAGCATGAGGAAAGCCAATGCGGCAAGTACGATCAAGAAAGACATGCGATGGAACCCTCGCTGTATGGAAGAGAAATGGGGAATGGAGCAGACAGGAATGGTCGGGGTGAGAGGATTCGAACCTCCGGCCTCTGCGTCCCGAACGCAGCGCTCTACCAGGCTGAGCCACACCCCGCATGTTGTCATTACAGCACAGGGTGTGTTGCCTTTCAAGCAGCGAAATCAAGGGTGCGCGAGGATTATGTCTTTCTGGCGCTCACTTTTTCTCTTGCTGCGCTTTCTTGATTTCCGCTTCGCTCACTTTTTTTGCCGGTGCTTTCGTGGCAGGCGAAGTAGGGTGCTGGCGCGTGGCCGTGGCTTGCGCCATGATGGCGGCGCAGTCGGTGTCGGGGGCTTTGTCGATGTTGACCAGTGGCAGCAGGGCGGCGACAGGCGCCACCACGGTGGCCAGGGCGATGGCGGCGCCTGCTTTCAGGGCCAGCGGGCCTTTTTGGGGGCCCACGTCGGGGTTCTTGAAGGTGCCTTTGGCGTACAGCGGGGTGCGCAGCGAGATGATGCGGGCGCCCTTGGTTTTCGGGCGGATGTCGAGGTCCAGGGTTTCTTTCGCCAGGCTGACGTTGCCGGTCACATCGACCACCGCGCTGTCCGTGTCGAGCACGAAGCGGCGCACGTTCGCCAGGCCATCGGTCACGGCGAAGTCGCTGGCCATGCAGTTCAGTTTTACCTGCTTGTCGCCAAACACTTTCACGAAGACGGCATTGGCCAGGTTCAGGCCGGCCAGTTCCAGCACGAACTGGCTGACCGTGCCTTCGCTGACGGTGGCCGCCAGTTCACCATTGGCCGTGGCCAGCATGGACGAGACGGAGTTGCCGTGGCCCGTCAGTGCCGCATCACCATACACTTCGCCGAAGCTGGCCTGCATCGATTGCAGCTTGGGAAACAGTTCGCGCACCTTCAGATGGCGCGCGGCCACCTTGGCTTGCGCGGCGATGGTTTTCTGGCGGCCGTCGAGTGAAATATTGGTGGTGATTTCGCCGCCCGCCATGCCGAAGTTCAAGGGCGTCAGGCTCAGTACCTTGTCTTTCATGTGGATGTCGGCAACGATATTGTCGAGTGGTATATCGTGCGTGCGCACCAGCTTTTTACCGGTGAATTTCACGTCTGCATCGAGCGCATCCCAATGCGCCGTATTGAACTGTTCCACCGGCAAGGCCTTGCTGTCGGGTTGATTCGCTTTCTTGCCGCGCGCCTGTTTGCTGGCATTGCTTTCCGCACCGATGGTAGGGCCCAGATCTTCCAGGCGCAATTGCTCGGAACGGACTTCACCGCGCAGCAGGGGGCGGGGCTGGCGCGGCAAATATTGCAAGGTGCCGGCCAGGTCGCTGGCGCCCAGGGTGCCTTTGAAATTCTGGTAAGTCCAGGTCCACAGTTGACCATCTTTCTTGCCCAGCAGGCGGCCGGTGGTGGCGTAGGCTGGCGTTTCAGGTAGCAGCACGCCCGTCAGTGGATACAGGTCGGCCATGCTGGCGCCTGCCAGGCTCAACTGCAAATCGATGCCGGACAGTGTACGCGGGTCCGTCAGCGTGCCGTTGACACTGGCCTTGTTCTTGCCCAGCACGGCATGGGCTTGCACCGGATAAATAGTATGGTTATCCGTCAAGGACAGCACGGCGCCTGCCTTGCCGCCGCCCGTCACGGGCGCCTTGCGGTAGCTGCCGCCTAATGTAAACGCGATCCCGTATTTCTGTACCGCCGCGTTTGCTGTGTCCTGTCTATCTGGCGCCGTCGAGCTGACTTTGGCGCGCAGGTCGAGCGCGACGCCTTCATCGAGATAGCGGATGGTCCCATCGGCAAAGGCCAGGCGGTCGATTTCCACCTCCCATTGTGAGGGGCCATTGTCTTTCAAGGTCCAGCTATTGCTGCCGTCAGCACGGCGCTGCAAGGCAATTTGCGGCGCTTCAAGCGCCAGGTCGGTCAGCACCACCTGGTGATGCAGCAGGGGCAGCAGATGCAGGGACAGGTCGATGCGCTGCGCACTGGCCATTTGCGGACCGGCCGTGACCCAGTCCGGATTGCTCATGTGCACGTCCTGCGCGCTGATCACGGGGCGTGGCACGTAGCGCCGCCAGCCGGTTTCCGTTGCCAGGCCCTGTTTCCATTTCACCTGTAAATCACCGCCGATGACGAATTCGCGGCCCGTGCTTTCCGAAACGCTGCGGTTGATATAGGGGCGGGCGCGGTTCCAGTCGAAGGTTGCGATGATGATGACGAGGATGGCGATCAGGGCCAGCAAGACTGCGATGGTCCAGCCCACGATTTTCAACGGTGTAGTGCGTGTCATGGCATGTCCATTGTTTTGAATTTTTAGCCAAGATAGACATTTTTTTCATACCTGTCGGTGCGCTAGGTTACGTAGGAACAGATAGAAGCTGGCATTGCTTCTATAATTCGACTATTATTGAAATATGGAAAACGCAAACACACTCAACAAGCAGCCCGCTTTGGCCCTGACGAGCACAGCCGCTATTGCGGCGCTGGCTGCGCTGGCCCAGGAATCGCGGCTGGCTGTCTTCCGCCTGCTGGTGCAGACGGGGCCGGAAGGCATGGCCGCCACCAAAATTGCCGAGGCGCTGGGCATCGCGCCGTCGTCGCTGTCGTTTCACCTGAAGGAATTGGCGCATGCCGATCTGGTGACGGCAAGCAAGGCTGGACGCTCCATCATCTATGCCGCCAACTATGCGGGCATGAATGGCTTGCTGGCCTTTTTGACGGAAAACTGCTGCGCAGGCGCGCCGTGCTGCGTCACTGCGTCCACTGAACAATCTTGACCAAAGGAGAACATATAGATGACTATCACGATTTACCACAATACCGCCTGCGGCACTTCGCGCAATACCCTGGCCCTGATCCGCAACACGGGTGTGGAACCCGTCATCATCGATTACGTCAAGCATCCGCCGTCGCGCGAGGAGCTGGTCGACCTGATTGGCCGTGCCGGTCTTTCCGTACGGGCCGCCATGCGTGACAAGGGCAATTTGTACGAGGAACTGGCCCTGGCTAATCCTGACTTGCCTGATGCGACCCTGCTGGACGCCATGCAAGCCCACCCTATCCTGATCAACCGCCCCATCGTGGTGACGGAATTGGGCGTGCGCCTGTGCCGTCCGTCGGAAAAGGTGCTGGAGATTTTGCCTTTGCCGCAGCAGGGAGCGTTCAACAAGGAAGATGGTCAAGCGGTGGTGGGCGCCGATGGCAAGCCGGTAGTTTGAAATGGACGACTTGGCCAATCAGTTGCCCAACATCAGCGCTGCCCACCTGGATGTGCCCAGCCTGGACAAGCTGGCGCCGGTGATTCACTCCACGCACGCACCGCGCATTTTGTTGCTGTACGGTTCCTTGCGCGAGCGTTCCTACAGCAAGCTGCTGACCCTGGAGGCGGAACGCATCTTGCGCCATTTCGGCGCCGACACGCGCGTGTTCGACCCGGCTGGCTTGCCCATGGTCGATAGCGTGCCGCCCGATTATCCCAAGGTGCAGGAATTGCGCGAACTGTCGCTATGGTCGGAAGGGCAGGTATGGTGCAGCCCTGAACGCCACGGTGCAGTGACGGGGGTATTCAAATCGCAGATCGACTGGTTGCCGCTGGAAACGGGCAGCGTGCGGCCGACGCAGGGACGTACTCTTGCTGTGATGCAAGTATCGGGTGGCTCGCAATCGTTTAACGCCGTCAATGGCTTGCGCGTGCTGGGCCGCTGGATGCGCATGGTGACTATTCCGAACCAGTCCTCTGTCGCCAAGGCTTACCAGGAATTCGACGATGCGGGCCGCATGAAGCCGTCGCCTTATTATGAGCGCCTGGTCGATGTGATGGAGGAATTGTATAAATTTACCTTGCTGGTGCGCGACCGCCGCGATTATCTGGGCAGCCGCTATAGCGAGCGGCTGGAAGCGGAGCCGGCCATCGTGCAGGCATTGGCGGGCGCGGCCATGGCGCACGAGCGGCTATAAGTGAGCCATAAAAAACGGCGCCATTGGCGCCGTTCTGCTGTGCATGCGGTAAAACGCGATCAGTGATTGCGGTCCACGGCAAATGTGCACAGTTGCAGCAAGGATTGCTTGTAGACGCTGTCTGGCCAGCCGGCGATGGCGTCGGCCGCGCGCTGGGCGGCGATTTCCGCTTCCTTGCGCGTGTAGTCCAGCGCGCCGCTATTGGTGACGGCTGCCAGGATGGCGTCGAAATGCTGCTCGTCGCCTTGCTCGATACAGCTGCGTACCAGTTCGCGCTGTTCCGGCGTGCCGTTTTCCATCAGCCAGATCAGTGGCAGGGTAGGTTTGCCTTCACGCAAATCGTCGCCTACATTCTTGCCGATCTCGGCGGCGTCGCCTGCATAGTCGAGCACATCGTCGATCAGCTGGAAGGCGGTGCCCAGCGAGCGGCCGTATTCGGCTGCCGCTTCGATATCGGCTTCGCTGACGCCGGCGATCAGGGCGCCCAGCTGTGCCGATGCTTCAAACAGTTTGGCGGTTTTCGAACGGATGACTTTCAGGTAGCTTTCCTGGGTCACGTCCGGATCGTGCATGTTCAGCAATTGCAGCACTTCGCCTTCGGCGATCACATTGGTCGCATCCGACAGGATTTGCATGACGCGCATATTGTCCAGCGCCACCATCAGCTGGAACGAGCGCGAGTGCAGGAAGTCGCCCACCAGCACCGAGGCGGCATTGCCGAACAGGGCATTGGCTGTCTGGCGGCCGCGGCGCATCGACGATTCATCGACCACGTCATCGTGCAGCAAGGTAGCGGTGTGGATGAATTCGACCACGGCAGCCAGTTCGTGGTGCGCCGTGCCGCGATAGGCGTGGGCATTGGCCACCAACAAGATCAGCACCGGACGGATGCGTTTGCCACCTGCGCTGATGATGTATTCGGCAATCTGATTGATCAGAATGACATCGGAGTGCAGTTTTTGGCGGATCACCGTGTTGACTGCGTCCATATCGGCGGCAATCGTTTGCACGATGGTGTTTTGGTTAACGTGGTTGTTAGCGTCAGACAAGGCGAACCTGCAATAGATTGTGGGTGCCGCGATTATACGACATGGCTTGCGCCTGCGTGACGTTTGCCTTTCGTTTGACTATGAGTGCCGAGTAATTGATTGTATTGCCGGTCATGGTCAGTAAAAAGGTCAGTAAAATAAGCTGGGGAGACGGGCCTGACATCGTGTCCAGGTTGTCGACATACCACGATCATCCGCATTTGTGAATAGTTTTTGACGCAATTTCACAGGCCATGTATAATTGCAGGTTCCCCCTGTTGTGTACGGCTTGCTTTGCTTGGCAGTGGGACAAATTCTTTCAACATTTGATGAGGTTTCAAATCATGTACGCGGTCATAAAAACCGGTGGCAAACAATATAAAGTTGTCGCTGGCGAAAAACTTAAAGTAGAACAGATACCGGCAGACATTGGTTCCGAAATCACCATCGATCAAGTTCTCGCCGTAGGCGCGGGCGACAGCATCAAGTTTGGTGCTCCACTGGTCGAAGGTGCAACGGTACTGGTTACGGTTGTGGCGCATGGTCGCCATGATAAGGTCAAAATTTTCAAGATGC
>Ga0209913_1001961_pt1 | contig 9929 bp, 8 predicted proteins | sample PersoiDNA2013203_FD_185805 | JGI IMG/M metagenome (GOLD analysis project Ga0209913, IMG submission 185805) | Permafrost soil microbial communities from the Arctic, to analyse light accelerated degradation of dissolved organic matter (DOM) -... | ecosystem: Environmental > Terrestrial > Soil >... | reverse complement strand
CCAGCTCACGCCGTATTGCCGGGCCAGCAGCTTATAGGTCTCGCGCACGCGGGCCCCTTCGATACCGCGCAACTGCTCAACGCTGCGCCGGGCTGGGGGCTCTTCCTGAAAGCGCAGCGCGTACATTTTTCGGACTACCTTCAAACGAAGGTCATCGTCCAGCGCCAGCTTGGCTTGGTACAGCAGTCGATCGGCCCGCGCGCCACCTGGCTGCCCGCTGGCATAAAGGCGCACGCCCGACTCGCCCACCCACACCAGCAAAGTGCCCACGGTCGAGGCCAGATGCACGGCCGCGTGCGATACCCGGGTGCCGGGCTCCAGCATGAGGCAGGCCACCGAACCCACCGGGATGTGGGTGCGCACCCCGGTTTTATCGATGACCACAAAAGCGCCATCCAATACGTCGATCTGTCCGTACTGGACGAAGATCATCGACACCCTGTCTTTCATGGGCAGAGGTTTGAGGGGTGGTAGCAAATTGGCCAAAATGGCGATTCCCTCAATCGCGCAGCGGCTTGACCAGCAGGAGCCCACAACCGAATGCCTTGCTGTGCCCAAGGCCCTGGAGCAGTGCCGACTGCAGCCGATCAGTGTCTTGCACCTGGGCAACGCCCTGGTAGTCGATGGAGGAAAAAGCCACGCCACCTTTCCTGCGGTTCAAGCGCTGGGGTTGGTAGTTGTCTTGCCTCACGCTGTCGGGCCGCATCAGCAGCCCGGCGCTCTCGGCACGCTGCAGCAGCCAGCCCAGGGCTGCTTTCTCCATGGCTTGCGGCAAAGGCTCATCCGCAGGCGGGTGGCGCTTAACGTCCATCAGCACATCATGCCGGCGCGACTTTTGCCCAGCTTCGCCTCGGTTGACGGTGGGGTTGGCGCGCAAATCAAACTGCAGCCAGGTACCCGTAGGTAGGTGGGGCTGATAGGGTTTTGTAACCACCTCGAAGACCGCAGGGTCCGCCACGGGGGCACGGGCCGAGACCACATAGAACGAAAGCCCACGCTGTTCATCGCCCAGGCGCCTGAACACAAAATCACGTTGCAAGCCATCGCCGGGGAACAGCCGCCAGACCAGAGCATGGTCACGGTAGGCATCGCCATGCTGCAGCGCTTCATGCCACCAGGGGCTTCGGCTGGCGGGCTGAAGCACCCGTACTTTCGAGAAGTAATGCGATGTTGTCGTCGTCATGCGGTCTCACTCCCCGCCAGATGCACCCACTCACGTCGGGGTGCGAACTGCCAGCGCTTGCGCGACTGGGGTTGGTCGTGGCGCAAGGTGTCAAAACTGGCGCTCATGCCGGCTTCCATGCCGTCTTCCCAGTAATAGCGGGCGGCTTGGGGCTTGGGCTGAAAGGCCTTTTGGTCATCGCGGTTCGGCCAGGGCTGCACGGGCTGCTGCGCGTCGGCCAAGGCCAACAGAGAATGGGGCAAGGCCTGGTCCAAGGCCTCCCGAACCGATGCGGCCTGGACGATCTGAGGCGCCAGGGGCAAAGCAGGCGGGCACGATTTGCGGCCCAGATAGAGCGGGAAATGAGGTCTACGCAAGGCCTGCGCCAAGCTGGGCAGGCTGTATGGCGCGCTGGGCTGGGCTTGCAGTGCCACCACCGCCAGGCTGTCGCATCGGTATTCGCGGCTCGACAGCAGCGTGCCCTCTCGCTCGGGATTGGCCAGTTCTTGCCGCCGGGTTCTGAACACCTCTTTGCGCAGAGGCTGGCCCACGCCCATGGTGTGAAAGTCGCGCAGCGGCGAGCCGGCGCAAACCAGCTTGATGCCGAAGCGGTAGCCCTGGGCCATGGCCTGCTGGCCCGCGTCGTCGCTGCGCTCCACGCCCACGGCCGCCGCCAGCAAGCCAATGAGCGCGGATTTGGAGGGGTGCACGGCAGAGTGCCGCGACTCGCCCACCGCAATTTCGCCCCAACTGGCCAGTGGGCCATACAGGCGCATCAGCAGATAGTCGGTCATGGGCACTCACTCCGCCGTCACAAAATCGATCAACTCAGCCACATGGCCTTGGCCCTGCAGCACATCGATTTCGCTGCGGCTGTCCGCGCATGGGCCATAGACCTTATCCATGTTGTCGCGCACGCGCCGCAGAGCCCCGATGGCTTCTTGCGCATAGTCAACGCCTTGCACCGGCTTGACATAGGCCAGGGTCAGGGCCCGGGGCTGCTGCGCGCCTTTTTCTGCCAAGGCGTAGTGGGCATAGGCCCGACTGGCAAAGCTGTTTTGCTTGCCGCTGGGGCCTACCTTGAGGGCGGCCTCGGTCAGGGCGCGCAGGGCTTTCTGGGTCAGGGCCTCGTCCCCGCCGAGGTTCTGCTTGAGGCGGTCGCGGTCAATGCACACATACTGGTAGAACACCGCTGCCGCAAACCCGCTGTCGCCAATGTGGGCAGCCCCCGGGTCGCTGAGGTTGAGGTCATCCACGGCGGTGAAGTAGTCGTCCTCAATCGCAGACGCGTGCACTCCGATGGCATGGGCCACCTGCACGGCTGCGTCACTGTTGTGCTCAGTTTTCGCAGCGAGCATGCGACCAAACATGGCGATGTCCACCGCGCTTTGGGTGTGCAGCAAGGCGTCCAGCTCGTCGTCTGTGGGCGCGCGCTTTTCCTGGGCCAGGGTGCTCACCAGGGCCTTCAGAGAGCCTAGTTCTTCAGGCGCAACATGCACCAGTTGCTCGATCTCAAGGGGCTTGTCTTTCTTGACTGCGCCGTACACCTTGGCAATCTGGCCCGCCCAGTCTTTGGCCTGCTTGTCGGCCACACCTGCGGCCAGCAGTTGCTCATAGGCCGTGACCCCCAGCAGCTTGGTGCGCGAGCCGATCGAGCCGGCCAACTGCTGCTGAAAAATCTCGGACGTGCGCCAGGCCCGCTTCAGACTTTGCGAAGACACACGCAAACGCTCCACCCCGCCCAGCCGTGCGGTCTTGGGCTGCCCGGAATCGTCTCGGTTGAGGTTGGCCGGGGGGTAGGAGATCAGCAGGTGCAGTTGAACAAAACGGGTCATGGCGAAGGCCTCCTTGAAATGATTGGAATTGATGGGACTCGGATGAGGTGATGAGGTGAGCCGGCTCAGCCCTGGGCATCGGCCAGGTCGTCGGCCACCGCGGCCCTGTCGCGGCCCGGCAGGAAGTAGTCGTGAGCCCAATGAAAACGCACCCCATGCGCCACGCGAAGGCCGGCCTCGCCCTGCTCGCGCTGCCAGGCCAGCAGGTCGTCGGCGAGTTGCACCACATCGGCCTGCCCATTGAGCAACTTGACGGCGCGTCGCCACTGCGTAAGCAGTTCATCGGCCCCCTGGCTGCGTTGCAGGCGGGTGAAGCGCAAGGCGCTCATACGTCGCCGGTCGGGGCTGATTTTTTCGCCCAAGTCCACAGCCAGGGTGTGGCGCTCGGCGGGCTCTGATTTCACCAGGGCCAACACACCAGCCACCAGAGCGATCTGCTCATAGGTTGCCGGCACATCGGGCAGCAGCCAGGCTTGCTGTTCACCACGATCACGAATCAGACGGTGGGCCAGCACATGCACCGCAGGTTCCAGCAAAAGCTCATCCACACCTGGGCATCGGCGCAAAGTGGCCCGAGCCCCCCGCCCCAGGCCCCACAGATCGGGCGACAAGGGTTGAGGCTGATCTGCACTCTGAGGCTGCAATGCCTGCCACCACAGCTTCACAGATTGTTGTTGAGCCGGGTTAAGGCTCAGGGTTCTGGGTTTCATGTCCTCTCCTGGTTCACCGGGATGTCTGCCTGCCGGGCTAGCTCCCAGAGCTTTTTCATGGGCTTGGCGTTGTTCAGATCTTTGAGCAGCTTGGTGCGCGCCTGCACGGCGGGCTCATGGCAAAGTGCATCCTCCGAGCCCACCCAGAAATCAAAGAGATTCAAGGCGCTGCGGCGGGTCAGCAAAAGCCATTGGCGCGCCAGCGGGGCAACGCGGTGGTCTACATCATCCAGTTCGAGCGACTCCGAACTCAACACGGCCACCAACTCGGCCAACAAGGCATAAAAGCCGGCCTCGGTACCCTGCCAGAAACTTTGCGGCACTGCTGGATCGGTGGCGGCATCTGCGGGGCGTTTGAAGCGTGCGGCCTTGACCTGGACGGTGAGGGCCTTGGCAGATTCGGTGGCCACCTCCAGAAACTGATTCAAATGGCGCACCAGCGCATCCTGCTGCTCAGGCAATACCGTGTGCAGGGGCAGGAGGCTGTCGTACCAGCAGCGGGCTTTCATGTTGTCCATGTCGTAGCCCTGACACCACAGGCGCAACGGCAGTTTCAAGGATCGCTTGCGATAGGCCGAGATCACCTTCGCAGCCTCCGGCTGTCCACCTTCACGCCCCATCGCCAGCCCCAACCAATGCCGGTAACCAATGCCACCGCGCTGGCCTTTGACGGCCAGAGGGGGCCTCTCGTGCTTGGGGTCGATGTTGTAGGGGGAGAGCGGGTGCTGCCAGGTGCCGGTGTAGTTGGTGCCACCATGGCGAGTTCGGTAGTGCTGAAACAGGCGCACCCCTGAGGCGCCACACACCGAGCATTCGCCCTGGGTGCAAGTGCTGGCGTCTAGCCGCAGGCGCCGGGGCATGCCCCAATAGGCTTGCAAGGGGTGGGCCTTTTCGGGCGTGGTGTCACCTACGCCCTGGGCATCGCTGGTGCGGGTGGGCAACAACCAAGGCAGCACGTCGCCCCATTGGTGGGGCTCGGGGTAGTTCAGCTCGTCACTGGGTAAGACATTGAGCCAGAGCCTTTGCCACAGCGTGGCGTCCTCCTGCGCCGGCACCAGCAAGGTGGTGAGCGGGCCACCACCCCGCACCGAGGTGCGAATGCCACGTCCACCTGGCGGCGCATTGAGCTGAAGGGTGAGCACGGCCAGGGCGGCGCAGTCTTCACAGAGGCCCGGCTGGGCCTGGGCTTTGTTGAAGTGCCGATTGCTGTCCGAGCCCGCATCGATCAGCAGATCCAGCACAGGCAATTGATGGGCGTCAGCGGGCAGGGCCAGGTCTTGCAGAAACGCCGGCCCTTCGTTTTCAAGGGCAAACGCGTCTTGGTATGGGGCGAACGCCGCGGCCAGGGTTTCTGCGCTGGGTGGCTGGCTCCAGCGGCTGCGCCACTCGCGAGCGCTGCTGGGCGCGTAAAAGGTTTGAAGCAGGCCGATCAAAAACTGGTAGGCCGCGCTGCGAAAATCGGGGCGGGGGGCATGGAGATCCAGCAGTGCCGGGTCACCAACCATGCAAGGTGAAATACGGCGGTGGTCCCCGAAACGATCGTGCGCACCGATCCAATGCGCTGTGACCAAGCTGCTCATTGTTCGACTCCCTGAGTGTCGTTATGTGATGAAGCTGTTTTCCGATCAATTCAAGCTTCAATGAACCACACCTTAGTCGCGATCTCTCATCTTGTAAATACGCTATCAAAGTCAGATTGCACACATAATGATTTGCGCCAAACTTGAATCCGCACACCCTCTGTTGAGGGGATGAACCGTGTGCGATTTGGCTTTGGTTCGCCCAACCGTGTTGTTCCCAGCGTTCGCTGGGATATTGAGGTTCAAAGACGACAGCTTCGCGGTCAACCCAAGAACGCCCAAGGATCGACCAACATCACGCCGGTGGCCTCGAAGTCAGCCCGGTTGCGGGTCACCACTGCCATGCCATGAACCAGGGCGGTGGCGGCGATCAGGGCATCGCGTTCGGACTGGGGATAGGGCAAATGCATGGCAGCACACCGAAGCGCCACCGTGGCATCGATAGGCAGGACGCGCTCGGCGAAAGTGGGCAGGACCGCGTGGTCCAGCCAGGCGCGCAAAGGTGCGGCCTGCTCAGGATCGCGCCGCGCCAGCAGCAGCACGCCAAGCTCCAACTCCAACACCGTGATCGCTGACAAGAACAGTTGCCCAGGCAAAACACTGCGGGACCAGTCTGCCACCGCCGGGTGGGCGCGACCGGAGCGAACTTTGCGAAGCTCTGAGACGACGTTGGTGTCGAGGATGAACATCACTCGAACTCTGCCGGCTTCAAACGAGGCTGCCAACGCGGAGGCTCGAAATCGACGGTAAGGTTTGTATCCGGCATGGCGAGCAGATCACCGATTTCAGCGCTGCCCCCGGTCAGACGCTGGTAGTCTTCGATGCTCAGCAAGACATGGGCAGGTCGCCCCCGATCAGTGATGAAGACCGGGCCCTGAAGCGCAGCTTTTTTGGCACCGCTGGTGTCCTGGTTGAACTCTCGGCTGCTCACAGTGACAGGCATGGCGCACCTCGCAGAGACTGTAGATACATTGCTACATTCTAAGAAATCCTGCCCCACAAACAAGCCCCCAACGCGCTAGCCACACAAGCCCAACACGGGGTCGTAGCGCAACAGCTTGCGGCGCCCCTGCGCATCCAGCACCCAGCCCTCCAGCACGCCATCGGCTCCAGGGGCCAGGGGCAAAACGGTGGCATCGCCCTCCAGCAATCGGTTTTGGGAGCGCAGGGCAGCCAGCCCCACTTCAAAGCGCTGCAGCCAATCCGGCGCCAAGGCCTGCAGACGCGCAGCCATCAGGCGCAGGGCTGATTGCTCCCAGGCATGGTCCTCTTGGGCACGCAACGGTTGCAGTACGGCCGGGTCAGCGGCCTCACCCATCACGGCCAGGTAAACCGTCAAGGTTTCATCGCCCAATCGGGTGGGCATGCGCGTGTCCTCATCCCACTGGGCGCTGCTGTCGACGCAATAGCCTTTGTCAAACTGCAAGGCATTGAACTGGGCTTGGCTTTGATGGGCCAGGTCTTTGCCTTGTTGCTCACGCGAAGCGCGCTGAAGGGGCGGGGGGACGACTTCGTCCTCCGCGCCGTACACCGCCTCAACCAAGCTTCGAACAGCCCCCGCTTCGCCCACCTGACCTGGGCTCACGATGACACCTGCTGCCCGCAAGGCACGCGCGCCTAACCACAGTTGCCCGACATCGGGATAGATGTAGCGGGCCTGCGGAAACAGCGCCGCATACCAGTCGGGGCTTGGATCGGCCACGGCTTCAGGCGACAACAGGTGCAGCACGGGAGCAGGCCGATGCTCTTGTCCGTCAACCGCCAAGCGCCCGTCCGCTTCGCGGGCATGGCGCTGCAATCGACCTGCGCGCTGGATCACCAAATCAATGGGAGCCAGGTCGGTGACCATGGCATCGACATCAAAGTCCAGGGATTGCTCCAACACCTGGGTGCCAATCAACACCTGGCCTCGGCGGACGGATGCGTCGGCGGCCTTGCCAAAAATGGACAGCACACGGTCTTCGATATCGAGCCGGTCACCCATGGCAAAGCGACTGTGGAACAAATGCACACTCAGCGCCGGCGCCGCTGCGCGCAAGGCTTGATAGGCGCGGCGAGCATCGCCCACGGTGTTGCGAATCCAGGCCACGCAACGCCCCTGCTGTGCTTCTTGCGCCAGCAGGGCAACAGCTCGGGCTTCGTCGTGCACAAAATCCACCCGCACCCGACGCACCAGCTGGGGTCGGGTGGCGACCGCAGCCACCGCAGTTGACCGACCAACCTGGGTCGCCAAGGGATAGCGACCATCGACAGGGTTCTGTTCTGTCGGCAGGCCCAGCCCGGCGCGGTAGGCGTGCGTCAGCTCATCCCGAGTCGAGGACGGCAACGTGGCCGAAAGCAGGATCACGCTGCCGCCTTGGCGGGCATGGGCCAACAAAAGCCGCTTGAGCAGAGTGAGCATGTAGGGGTCATAAGCATGCACTTCGTCCACCAGCAGGACCTTCGCGCTCAAGCCCAGCAAGCGCAGCGACTGATGCCGCGCTGGCAGCACCGCCAGCAGGCATTGGTCCAGGGTGCCGACGCCCACATCGGCCAGCAAGGCTTTCTTGCGATGATCTGCCAGCCATTGATTGCATTGCACCGACGCCGTGCTTTCCGAACGGCCGTAGGCTTGGTCGCGGCATTGCTCCGCTTCTTGCAAAAGGCTTTGCCGAAAATCGGCCATCAACTGCCGAGCGCCATGCGCAAGGATCAGCGAAGGCCGCGCCGTTGCTGCATACAGGCGTTGGTAGACCTCCCCTACTCGGCGGTACATCTGATTGGCCGTAGCCATGCTGGGCAATGCGAAATACAAGCCCTGCGCCAGCCCTGCCTCCATCAGCCGCTGTGTGAGGATCAGGGCGGCCTCGGTTTTGCCCGCGCCGGTCACGTCCTCCAGCAGGAACATTTGCGGCCCTTCCTGCAAACGAACCTCAGCCGCATGCACCTGCAAGGGCGTGGGTGGGTTCAGGTACGGGAAAAGCTTCAAAGGCTGAGTCGCCCAGTCTCGCACGGGCTGTGCCTGCAAGCCCGCTTGCTGAACGGCTCGCGAGGCTTGGGGCAATGCCTGCTCGCGCCAATACGACATCAAATCTGGCGCACGACTGAGGTAGGGGAAATGGGCTTGATTCGAACCCAACCAATCCGCCAACACGGCAACACCGGCCAGGCGCCAGCTGTGGCGCCGCAGCGTCCGCTCCTGGCGATCAGTGAATTCATCCCGCAACAAGGTGCTCAGGTCTGCCGGAAACAGACCGGGCAGCAAGGTTTCTACAAACGCTTTGGCGGCCTGGAAGTCTTCCAGCAAAAAGAAACGCCGCCACTCCAGCGCCAAGAGGCCGCCTGCTCCGCTCTCCATCGGCGGTTTGCCGTGGTGACCGACCACCGCCTTGATCCACACATCCCAAAACGGATCATCCGAAAACGGCAGTGTCTGCTGCGGAAAATCAGACGCCAAGGCCTGCGTCCACAAAAGCCAACCCAGGGTATCGTGCCGCAGCTCATAGCGTTTGCGCGGGTCTGCGCTCACCAGTTCTGGCGACAGCCCAGGCACCAGCCCCTGAAAAGCCCGGGCGAATTTCCCGAGGTCATGCAAGGCCAAAAAGAACACAGCCAATCGCTCCACCGTCGGCAACGGCCAGGCCAGATCCTCAGCCAACGGGGCCAGTGAGAATTGAGGCAATTGCACCAAATGATGGCCACATGCAGCCACATCGAGGCTGTGCAGGGCGAGCAGATGGAAACGGTCATGCCCCTCTTGGGCGGGAGAGGCTTTGCCCCAGTAGGCGAAGAAATCAGACCCCATCAGATGCGGCCCCCTGGCGCCCGAGGTTCATCCCCAGCCCCACATGCAGAGGCCCCTGGCAGCGCCAGGCACCACCTCATCCAATGACCACCCGCATAAAACCATCTCATCTAAAGTGCTCCCCTGCCCGTATCTTGCACATCCAAGTGCCATGCCGTCTGCACGCACCTATTTTGAGCGAATCATGCCCCTCCGACCCCAAGCCCACAGCCACCGCACACCCCCACGTCACAACAGCTGATCCAGGCTTCACCGCTCAAAGCGACGTGCAGCCGGTTGAATCCAGGCCGAGAACGCTGACCTGAGCTGCGCCATATCAAAGATCCCCAAAGCGACCAACGTCTTGGGAATCACCAGCGTGGCCGAGCAGGTTTTGCTCACCCACATCATCAGCACCGCCTTCGCCAACGACCCAGGCCTCACCGGGACTGGGGCCGGCAGCCTTTGTAGGCCGACACATCAAAGACTCTGGTCGCCAGCATGCACCCGTCACAGAGGCGTTGCAGGCTGCTGGGTGAGCCGGCAGCGGCGCATTGGCTGGCGCCAGGGACATTCCAGCACGCAACGCCGACAGCCACCCTGCGCTTGGTGCTGCCCCTGCTGCGGCGTACCCGCCCCCCTCAGGCGGTGCTGAGTTCCGCGCTCAACCGGTGCGGCGGGGCCCAGGTGGGTTGGCCCTGGGCCAGGCAGGTGACCAGGGCATCGACCACCAGCGGGTCGAACTGTCGCTCGCGGCGCTCGTTCAGGTAGGCCAGGGCATCGGCGGTGGGCCAGGCTTTTTTGTAGGGGCGGTCATGGGTGAGGGCGTCGAACACGTCGGCCACCGCCACGATGCGGGCCGCCAGCGGGATGGCCCGG
>Ga0209913_1001957_pt1 | contig 9938 bp, 16 predicted proteins | sample PersoiDNA2013203_FD_185805 | JGI IMG/M metagenome (GOLD analysis project Ga0209913, IMG submission 185805) | Permafrost soil microbial communities from the Arctic, to analyse light accelerated degradation of dissolved organic matter (DOM) -... | ecosystem: Environmental > Terrestrial > Soil >... | reverse complement strand
TTGTCGGCTATATAGCCCGTTTATGAGACCAATGCACCGGTTGGCCTGCCAGTTGCCTTGCCTCTTTTACTGCGGCAGCACGTCGATCATCAAGGTATTCAGCCAGATCCGAGAGGTGGACACCACGTGCGGCCTTTTGAGACCCAGGTTCAATCCTAACCAGCGGGATTTTTATGTCGCCGGCCGAAACCTTGCGCAGGAAGTTTTCGGTCGTTAGGTGGGGGAAGTAATCCTTCACCACGGCTGCGACCGGAATCACGGCCTGGGCGTTGTACTGGGCCATGAGCAAGAAGGCTGTGTTCATGAGTGGTGTCCTGAATCCAGCGTAGGGTGAGCGAGGCGGCACCGGGTTGGCTCCGAGGACGGATTGGCACTCGCCAATTCGATAAACAGTGCAATGGCGGGGGCGCTCATTTCGCATTCTCCATCCGTCCGTCGCGGTAATACAGCGCCTTACCCATCCGACTGGGCAGCGCAAAGGCATCCATCGCCCCAGGCCGCCCATCAAAGGGCCGCAGCTCAGGCGCCTTGTAGGACTCGTCTGACGCCCGGCAAGCCGGTGCCGGCAGCAGATGCGCCGTTTGAGGAATGGCCGGCGTATGTGCCACGGGGATGAGCGTGCGCGGCACCAGGTTGCCCTGACCATTGGCCACGGCAGTGACTGCCTCAAGGCCCCTCTTGGTGATCACGTACCGGGCGGGCCGGCTCATGTCCACGCGGGCCACCGTGCCGCGCTTGACCATGCTGGCCACGCGAACGCCGGGCGCGGTGGTGCCGATGTGCTTCAGCTTGCCGAACTCGTCGACTGTCAGTGGGCCATGCTTTTGCAGGTGCTTCAGGATGGCGATGGTGCTGGGTTGGTAGGTGGGGCCGATCATGCTCAGGCCTCCGCGCGAAGCGCATGAAAGGTTTGAACAAACCGGTCCCGCCAGTTGGACCAGGGGCAATCGCGCCAACCCTCGAGCAGGTTGTCGGCGGCAGGCCGGACCTCGGCACCAGGGGTGTCCAAGATCGCCCAGGGTTCGTGCTGGTCAGCATTCCAAAGCGTCAGATCCCGCCGCTCTGTGGCCAGGGCCACCAGGTCGAAATGCCGAATCGTTGCCCGGTGCGCGGCAAAGGTGGATTGCAGCCCGTACCAGCGGCGCACCTGCACCGCGTGGACATGCTCGAAGCCTTCCCAGGCCCCCTGCAGGCTCCACTTCACCGGGCTGGCCACATCGCCCGTGAACGCTTCATGGGCGTCATGCATCAGGCAAGCCAGTTGCACGCTGGGGCTCAGGCCCTCACGGGCGGCGAGGGCGCAACACAGCAGGCTGTGCTCGGCCACGCTGTAGGGGCGCACCGCATGCCCCGTGAATCGATTGATCTGCGCCAAGGCGTGCGCAATGGTCTGAATCTCAAACCGGTTCACCGCCATGCCCACACCTGCCAGGTGGTGCTCGGCCCCGCGGGCCGTGATCATCCAAGTATCGGCTGCCATGGCTCAATCCTTCAGCGCAGCCGATTCACCGGCCAGGGCGGCATAGGCCGCGCCATCCACGAAGTCATCCGGGTTGAATTGCCCATTGCGGGCAGAAGCTGCAGATCGGGCCAGCTTCAGCACCTGCATGAAGGCCCAGCCCTGGCGTTCGGTCAGAGATGTGCCCTCCAAGGCATTGAAGGCCGCCACGGTCGCAGCCATGCTGCGCTCCTGCTGGGCGCCCTCGGCGCTGGTGTCGCGGTGCACACCACGGTCCTGGATCGTGGCCGCAGCGGTGCGCAAAAAGCTGTCGGCCGAGGCCAGCACCATCGACTTTTGTACCGAAACTGCCTGCGAAACGGGCAAAACGGCTTTCAAAGGGCGAGCGAGTCTCTTCTGTGTTGAAACAGACATGGGAAAACCTCCGAAGGGTTTACGCAGCGATCAGGGCTGCAGAGGGTTGGGAAAGGGATGCAGAGGCAGTTGCGGCAGGAGTTGCCGAAGAGAGCGGTGCCTTGCGGCGTGGCGCCAGGGTCAGGCGCTTGGCGGTGGCGTGCAGCTCGGCCGTGCGAAAGTCGCCCCGGCCGGTGTAGAAGACCCGGGGCCGCGACAGCACCACGTCCACGGGTTGGCCGGCCACCACCTGGGCGCCATGCCGGTGCCACCAGGCAGCCGCCTCGCGGCCAGACCAGCGCACCAGCCAGCTCTCCACCTGGCGCGACTCAGAACCCAGGCGATCCAACAGCCGCAGCGTGAGCTGAAACGTGCCGTCCGCAGCAGGGGCAATCACAGGCCGCTGCTTGGCAACAAACATGGTCGAAGTGACGAGTGTGGGCATGGCGGGCCTCTCGCGGTCAGTGAGAAAAGCCGGGAGACAGGCGGGAAGGCATGCGCCCCAAGGCGGCAGGGGAAACCGCCTCGGCCCGCTTGAGCTCTGCCACCTCCACAGGGGCAGCACGGCGCTCATCGGCCACGGCCTCCATGGTCTCCAGCTCGCTGGGGCCCCAAAGATGGGCCGTGCCCAGCACCAAGGCCATCACCAGCACGGCCAGGGCATTGATCAACGTGGTGCGACTCATGGCGTCACCTCCACCAGGTTGCCGAAGTCATCGATCACGGCGGACGTCACGCATTGCCAAAGCCGGCCGTGCTCATCCCACATCGACAGCTTCAGGAAATGGCGCAGGGCCGCCAGCGGCCAGCCAGCAGTGTGTTGCTCTCGCATCCGGTACCAGTAGCCCTGGGCGGTGTGGCCGAAGTCAGATCCAGCGTTGTATGTGGCCCACCTGAAGGGCGAACCAGAGCGCAAGACGATGGACCCCGCCAGCGGCTCGGGAGAGAGCAGGGAGGCGGCACTCATTCGCCACCCCCGACCCGATCCACGCACAGCACGGCCAGACCTGTGGTGTGGTGGGCGGCGGCCTGGGCGCGGTCAGCGCTGGCGGCCTTGAGCTGGATGGTCGGCAGCTTGCCATCAGAGGCAAGACCGTGGACCTCGGAGCGGTCCAGGTTCTTGGGAATCAGGGTTGCGCGGTAGCTGCGCAACGGGGTGATGTGCATTGCTTCCTCCGTTGAATTGGAGGAAATGATGCATCAATGCATTAAAAGTTGTCAATGCATTGATGCATCATTTGTGAAATTTTTTCTGTCAATTCCTTGTAAACGGGGGCGAATGGTCGAATTGACGTTGTTTTTGATCGTGAAGGGGGTGTCTCGGTCCGGGGATGCATGTCAATGGGGTGAAGACCGACCCCGCTATGTCTATGGGAATCAGTGGCGAGCCGCCGCAGCCCATTCACTTGGTACGCGAAATCCGCCGCTGCATGTAGGGGCTAGATGATGGTCGCGGTCGGGGCTCTCTTACGCAGTTCAACCTTGAGCTAGGTTGGAAAGATCGAGCAGCCCTGCTCGTCACCGCCGTGAGTTGATACGCCCCAAAAGTCGCTATCGTTTGCTGCCGTTGCGTACCGGAGGGATCTCGGGTTCAGCAAGCGAATGGCTTGCCGCGACTAGCGCGTCTTTCTTGTATTCAGGCATCTGCTGCATAGCCAGGACAACAGCTCGGATCTTTGGGTCTTCCTCCAACGGAGTTTCGCCAACTAACTGCGACACGCTGACCTCGAAGAAATGGGCGATTGCGATGAGCCTTGCGAAGTCCAGAGAGTCGGTCTCACCGCTCAGGAACCTATTCAAGGTTGACTGCGACATTCCGCAGTCGATGGCTAGCTGACGTTCACTTGGAACGCCATTCTTAGCCATTAAAGCCTTGATGTTGGTTCGAGTTGCCTCATGCATCCCTGCATTGTCTGCATGGGCTTGCAATTTGTAATGCATTGGTGCATCATTTGATTTAATGCATGGATGCATCATATGTGGCAACAAATCATAAAAATTCTCAAAGCGAGAGGTTTTAGTCAGAAGGCGCTGGCCGAGCGGGTTGGTGTTGACCAATCCACGATCTGTCGACTTTCCGAAGGCCTAGGCCCAGAGCCGAGGTTCAACGTCGGCCTTAAATTGATTCGTTTGGCTGGCGGCACGGAGTCGCAGGGTGGATGTCCGATTGCAGAGCAACTGGACTCAACCCTCCCAACCCAGAGGGGGCAAGCCAATGTGCGACCAAGCCTGTAAAGATTGCCCAATTGGTGTTCGGCCGGCGGCGATCCTGGATCGCTTTGCTGCATCAGGTCGCATCGGAAACTGCCTCTCCATTCTGCGGGGCGCTACCTCGTCGCGTCGGTATCGACCAGGTTGGAGTGGTTTTCCTGCCTGTGTTGTACGAGGGAGGCCGATATGGTGGTCCTCGCCAGAGCGGTGAACTGCATCAGCACCGTCTGGACGCGGTGCTGGGCAGCTATTGCCTCCGGGATACATGGGCCGCCTGGCAGGATTTGCGAGGCTTCCTCAGCCATGGTCAGCAGTGCCGCAATGAGTCTTTCGAAGCCTGGCAAGTCGTCACGAAACCGATCCGCATACAGCAGCGTCAACAAAAGCCGCTGCGCCCTCAACTGCGCCCGCATCTCGGTCTGCTCCTCAAGCATGGGCCCGGCCACCTTGACCAGTGCGTCATGCATGGCGGCTTCCAAGTCGCTTGGGTTCATGTCCATCGGTGTGCCTTTCTGGCTTTGGGTTGGGTCTGTGTTCATGCCCACCAGTTTCTGGTCCAGCCGCGCTGGCCGTATTTCAAATTTCAAAGGGGATTTTCAAAATGACTGATGTCGTCGCAGCGGCGGAGGCGGCCGTGCGCGGGTACCCGGGCAGCACCAAGGTGGTGGCCCTGCTGATGGAGAAGAACCCATCCAGCTTGGCGAGCGAGATCCTGGAAGCGGGCGCTGCCAAGTTGGGCCTGCGCGATGCCGTGAAGATCTCCCAGGTCACTGGCAGCAAGGCCATCCTGAATGCCTTTGCAGAGGCGCTGGGCTGCACGGTCATCGCCATGAACCACCAGTTGAGCGGCGCTGACCCCATGTACCTGCTCAGCCAGCTCGGGGCCAGCTTCGCCAGGGTGCTGGAGATCGAGGCGGCTGCGGCCTCCAAGGCCCGGCCCAACTACAACGACCTGCAGGAGCTCGAGAAACGCTGGCTGGCCCATGTGGCCATCGGGCAGGAGATCGTCACCTACCTGCGGGCCGCCTACGACCAAGGCAAGCCCGAGAGCATGCGGGCGCCGCGCCTGGGGGACTGAGCACCATGAGTACCGTGATCATGGCGCTTTGCTGGCCCATCAGGATGCGCCCCCCGGCCAAGGCCGTGCTCATCTCGCTGGCCGACATGGCCAACGATGAGGGCTACTGCTGGCCGTCGATTGAGCGCCTGTGCGAGCGCACCTGCTTCGGCCGCACTGCTGTGATCGAGGCCATCTCTTGGCTTGAGGAGCGCTGCATCCTGCGGGCGGACCGCTCCAACGGGCGCAAGACCGTGTACTGGGTCGAGCCCGACTTGTACGTGGAAGAGGGCGCCGACCCTGAGACATCTGAGCCGCCTGTTCGGCCGGCCGCACAACCCCCCCGACGTGTGCCAAACCAGTACGCCACGCGGACCGGTCCGCCACGCAAACCGGTACGCCAGGCGGACCCAACCAGTCCGCGTGGCGGACTCAACCGGTCCGCCACGCGGACACTAACCGTCAAGAACCGTCATGAATCAAATAACCCCCTAACCCCCAACATCCATAACACCCCCGATACCCCCGCAACTGCGGGGGGCGCGTGCGGGTCAATGAATTCATCTCAAAGCCGAACCCCAGAGTCGCAGGTCGCCAGCGAAGGCGCACCAGGCTTCGAAGCCTTCTGGCAGGCCTACCCCAAGCGGGCCAACGAAGACGCCGCCCGCCGCGAGTGGAACCGCCTGGCCCCCGACGCTGAGCTGCAGGCTTGCATGCTGGCCGCCATCCGGGCTCAGCAGGGCGGCCCGGCCTGGATGCGCGAGGGTGGCCGCTTCATCCCCATGCCGTCCAAGTGGCTGGCCGGCCGACGCTGGCGGGACGAGCCCTCGCCCCAGGCCCAACTGGGGCTGCAGGACCAGTGGTGGGAGAGCAAAGACGGCGTGCGGGCCATGGGTCAACGCCTGGGCCTGCCGTACTCCATGTCCGAGCTCGGCAATGCCTACACCGACGACGAACTGCTCGAGCACAACCGGCGCTACCGCGAGCGCGTGTTCGCTGCAGCCGGTGCTGGCCCCTGGTCGCAAAGGCGCACGGCATGACCACCACCACGACCAGGGCCAACACCATGACCCGAACCTACATCCTCATCCAACTCCTGCGCCTGGGCCCGCTCACCCTGCGCGAGATCGTGACCATCACCGGCTGGCCCTCCAACGCGGCTGGCTGGGCACTGCGCAACACCCTGGACACCAACGCCGTCCAGGAGCTGCGCCACCGCAGCGGCGTGCGCTACGTGGCCACCGCCGGCAGGCTCGATGGCCAGTGCGACGAGCCGACCCACGGCCCAGCAGAGCAGGGCAGGCCCCCCACCCCCCGGGCCTGCGGGTCCTCCCGGCAGGGGGCCAACGCGGGTAATTCGCACCGCCCGCTCGGGCTGTTGCGTGAGTGCCCTAAGGGGGTTAAGTGAAGCTCATCCCCCTCCTGGACCAGCCCATCTCGCAAGCCGAGTTCGCCGAGATGGTGGGCCTGAGCGAAGCCCGCGTGAGCCAGCTCATGGCCGACAACGTGATGGTGCGCGGCGACACGGCCCACGCCTGGCTCATCGCCTACTGCGAACGCCTGCGTGACATGGCCGCAGGCCGGGCCTCTTCCGAGACCGGTGGCCTAGACCTGGTGCAAGAACGCGCGGCTCTCGCCCGCGAGCAGCGCATCGCTCAGGCCTTGAAGAACGCCGTGGCCCGTGGCGAGTACGCCCCCGTGGGCCTGCTGGCCGATGTGCTCGGCATGGCCAGCAGTGCCGTGGTCGACCGTTTCGACCAGCTCGAAGGCACCCTGCAAAAGGCCTGCCCCGATCTGCCCGAAGAAGCCAAGGCTGCCGTGATGCAGGTGCTGGCCTCGGCCCGCAACGAGTGGATTCGCTCCACCGCCCGCCTGGTCACTGAGCAGGTGGATGCCATGGCCCAGGCCGACGCTGACGACGACTCCGCAACCGATACCGACACAGAAGGGCTTCCGTTTTGAACACGGCCACCGTCACCCTGCACACCGAAACCGCCCAGGCCATCGTGCGCTCGGTCCGCCTGGGCCTGGACAGCCTCCGCGCGGAAGTCCCCCAGCGCCTGAGCGAATGGGCCTCCGAGCACTTCAAGCTCGCCGGCGAGAGCTCCCACCAGAAAGGTGGCTGGGTCGGCTGGTCCTTCCAGACCGGCATCCTCGACTTCATGAGCGACGACCGCATCGAAGACCTGGCCGTCATGAAGTCCAAGCGCGTGGGCTACACCAAGATGATCACGGCGTTTGTCGCCTACAACATCGCCCACCGCAGGCGCAAGCAGGCCCTGTGGCAGCCCACCGACGATGACCGCGACTCCTACGTCAAAAGCGAGATCGACCCCGTGCTCGATGCGGTGGAGGCCGTGCGCAAGGCCCGCAAGCAGGGCAGGGCCAACGAAGACACCATCAAGTTCAAACCCTTCCGCGACAGCGTGCTGCACCTGCTGGGTGGCAAGGCCAAGCGGGCCTACCGCCGCATCACGGTGGCCGTGGCCATCCTGGACGAGTGGAGCGCCTTCGACCAGTTGATCGAGAAGTCCGGCGACCCCGGCGGCCTGGCCAAGGGCCGGCTCGAAGGTGCGGCCTACCCCAAATTCGTCGGCGGCTCCACCCCCGGGGTTAAGGGGCTGTGCCATGTCGAACGCGCCTGCGACAACTCCGAAGGCTATGTGCGCTTCCACATTGCGTGCCCCCACTGCGACGCCGAGCATCCGCTGATGTGGGGCGGCAAGGACCGGCCCCATGGCTTCAAGTGGCAGCGCGGCCAGCCCGACACCGTGCGCCACATCTGCCCGCACTGCCGAGAACCCATCACCCAGGCCGACTACCTGCCCGGCGGCCAGCCCATGGCCGGCACCTGGGTGTGCAGCAAGACCGCCAAGCGCTACGGCCCCGACCGCATCTGGCGCGACAGCCAGGGCCTGCCCACCCGGCCTCCCAAAACCCTGGGCGTGCAGGTCTGGGCCGCCTACAGCCCCCAGCGCAGCTGGGCCAGCATCGTCAAAGAGTTTGAAGAGGCGGTCTCGGCTCTGGAGAAGGGCGACCCCGGACCCATGCAGCTCTTCGTCAACGAAACCCTGGGCGAGACCTGGGAGGTCAAAGGCGAGCGCAGCGACGAACACGCCCTGCAGGCCCGGGCCGAAGCCTTCCCCCTGTGCCAGGTGCCCGTGGGCGGCCTGGTGCTCACCGCTGGGGTGGACGTGCAGCGCAACCGCTGGGAGATCGCCGTCTGGGCCTGGGCCCGGGGCCTGGAGTCTTGGCCGGTGGATCACCACATCATCGAGGGCAACCCGGCCAGCGAAGAGGACTGGCAGCAGGTCACCACCTACCTGCAGCGACGCTACCCCCAGGCGTATCAGGCGGGCAGCCTGGGGCTGTCGGGCATCTCCATCGACTCCAGCGACCAGACCCAGGCCGTGTACAACTGGGTGCGCAAGAACCAGCACCAGCTCCCGTGCTTGCGAGCTGTGAAGGGCCGGGGCGAAGAGGGCGTGCCCGTGCTGGGCCCGGCCAGCATCCAGGACATCAACTGGAATGGCCAGAAATGGCCCCAGGGCGTGAAGCTGTGGAACGTGGGCGTGGACACCGCCAAAGACCTGCTGCTGGGTCAACTCGCCATCCCCACCCCGGGCCCGGGCTATGTGCACTTCAGCCAGGACCTGCCACGCGAATGGTTCGAGCAGCTCACGGCAGAGCAGCGCATCCTGGCCAAGCTCAACGGGCGCGACACCTACCGCTGGGTCAAGCGCCGCCCGCGCAACGAGGTGCTGGACTGCCGCAACTACGCGCTGCACTCGGCCATGAGCATCGGATTGCACCACCACAGCGACCGCAAGTGGCAGCAGATCGAGGCGGCGGTGCAGCCGGTGAATGCGGATCTGTTCAGTGCGCCGTTGCCGGCCAGGACACCGGCCCCTGCCCATTTGGTCGCCCCTGCACCAAGCCCGGCCCGCGGCGAAGAACCCCAAGACCGCGGCTATGCCCGTCGCCGATCCCCGGCCCCCACCTTCACCCGCGCCTGGTGACCCTGCAGCCTCATTATGAAAATCCACGCCCAGATCAACTTCCCCGACCCCGCCCGGCTGGTGGGCGAGCTGGCCAAGCAAACCCGCTTCGCCCTGAAGACCGCCCTCAACACCACGGCCACCCAGGTGCGCGACGGCCTGCGCTCCGAGATCCAGCGCACCATCGACCGGCCCACGCCCTACACCCTGAACAGCCTCTTCATCCGGGCGGCCACCGCCCAGAACCTGGAGGCCACGGTCTGGCTCAAGGACGAACGGGCCACGTCCAATGCGGGCACCCCGGCCACCCGCTACATGTTGCCCCACATCGTGGGCGGGCAACGCACCCTCAAGCGCTTTGAGCGTGCCCTGCAGATCACCGGCCAGATGCCCAAGGGCTGGTACGCGGTGCCCGGGGCTGGCGCTCGGCTCGATGCCTTCGGCAACATGAGCGCGGGCCAGATCATCCAGATCCTGAGCCAGTTGCGGGTCACCCTCACGGCGGGCTTCACCCGCAACATGTCGACGGATGCCCGCAGCAAGATCGCCGCCCAGCGCCGGGCCGGTGGCCGCTTCTTTGTGGTGATGCCGGGCGCCAAGGGCCTGCGCCCTGGGGTCTATCAGCGCGAGTTCATGGGCCGCCAGGTCACCCCGGTGCTGATCTACGTGACGGCTGCGAATTACCGCAAGCGGCTGGCGTTTGAGACGGTGGGGCAGCGCATTGCGGATGCGCACCTGCTGAACAACTACCGCCAGGCTTATGCGCAGGCCTTGGCGACGGCGCGGTGATGCCGTGCCTCAGTGCCCCGCGACAAGGCCC
>Ga0209913_1001954_pt1 | contig 9952 bp, 8 predicted proteins | sample PersoiDNA2013203_FD_185805 | JGI IMG/M metagenome (GOLD analysis project Ga0209913, IMG submission 185805) | Permafrost soil microbial communities from the Arctic, to analyse light accelerated degradation of dissolved organic matter (DOM) -... | ecosystem: Environmental > Terrestrial > Soil >... | reverse complement strand
CTCGTCCTTGCGCTGCGTTCTATCCCAGACACGAACGTGCGGTGCAATGCCCTTGTCGTTGACCATCCAATGAAGCATCGGCGCTGTGCCATAAGCGGTGTCACCAACCAGTCGATCGGGTTTGATATCGAATCGGTCTTGCAGACGTTGCACCATGGCCTTGGTGGCCTCCATTTCCACCGTGCGATGCGCCTGCGTGGCTTCGACATCCACGATGATCCCCGCATCCAGGTCAATGAGATAGTTGGTGGAGTAGGCAAAGAAGGCAGATCCTCCTGGCGCTGCGGTGTATCTGGCTTGTGGATCTGACAGAGAAACCGTTCTGGGGGTGGCGATGGGGACCGTATCGCTTTCGACCGGATTGGTCTCCTCCAGCGCCGCCAGGTATTCGCGTACCGCACGGCTGGGTCTGAGGGGCATTGGAATCGTTGCGACAGGCTCTTCTTAAAAATTGCGATGCCAGCGTACACCTTCCTCAAAACTGCCACTTTAGCAAGAAAAAGTAGTGTATTTGATACTTCGTCAGTACAATTGATATTTTTTTGCGGCAAGTAGGCAAAATTGGTACATACCCCAATAGCCAGGCCTCATGATGCCCGACAACCTATGTATCATTTATTTCAGAAAATTATCCAGAATGAACAGGATGTATCACAAATGGCAGCGGCTAGGCTTGGCGCTCAGACTCTCAATCGGCAATCTTGTACTTGTCGGTATATTGCTATCGATTTATGTTTTTTCCATCAACAAGAGTGTCTCCGGGGCCATTGAGCAGCGCGCCGCGACCGAAGTATCAAGCAGCACGCAACTCTTATTTGGCATGATCGAATCTGCGGACAAGGATCTGCGCGCTCGCACCGTTTTGTTTGGCAAAGGCTTTCAAAATGTAATTTCAGGTGACATAAGCGTTGGCGACGGAGTTGTTGAAGTTGGAGGATTGTCAACGCCCACATTGAAAATAAATAATAAAGTCGTCAATCTCGAATATGCTATCGTCGATCGATTCACAAATGAGACCGGCGCGGTCGCAACGGTGTTTGTGAAAAAGGGTGACGACTTCATAAGAATAAACACATCATTGAAGAATGAAAAGAAAGAGCGTGCTGTGGGAACCATGCTCGACCGTCAAAGTCCTGCTTATGCAGCATTGATTGAGGGCAAGCCATATTCAGGATTTGCGACCCTCTTTGGCAGACGCTACATGACGGAATATGATCCAATCAAAGACTCTAGTGGCAAGGTCGTCGGCATTTCTTTCATTGGCCTCGATTTTTCAGATTACCTAAAGTCCATGAAAGATGCCATTAGAAAGCTCAAGATTGGAAAATCTGGCTATTACTATGTGATTGATGCCACACCCGGAAAGACATATGGTGAACTCATCGTTCACCCAGCCTTAGAAGGCCAGAACATCGTTGATTCCAAGGACGCTGACGGTCGATTTTTCATCAAGGAGATTCTCGAGAAAAAGAACGGTGTCATAAAATATCCCTGGATCAACACACCACTCGGCGAAACTCAAGCCAGAGATAAGCTGGTTGCATACACCTATGTACCTAACTGGAATTGGATTGTGGCCGGCGGAACCTATGTTGATGAATACATTGGACAGGTCTCAACATTATTAGGTTATTTCGAAATACTGGGCACTCTGGTTGTGGCACTACTTTCTGTCGGTTGGTACTTTTTGATTCGTCGGTTAATAGTGCGCCCCCTTTCTGAAGTAGGCGAAATGGCAGGAAAACTAGCGCAGGGCGACTTGACGAAGCAGATGGCTACTGATCGCAAGGATGAAATTGGCACTCTGTTTGTGTCAATGAATAGCATCGGCAATGGCTTGGAGAAAGTTGTCGGAGCCGTAAGACAGAACGCAGATGCGATGGCATCCGCAAGCCGAGAAATTGCACAGGGAAACCATGACCTGAGTGCGCGGACAGAGAGCCAGGCTAGTGCACTGGAAGAGACTGCAGCCTCCATGGAACAGCTCGGCTCAACAGTTCGACAAAATGCAGAAAGCGCTAGAACAGCCAACCAGCTTGCTCTGGGAGCTTCGGCTGTAGCCACCAAGGGGGGAGATGCCGTTGCGGAGGTAGTCAGTACGATGAAGGGGATCAACGAGAGTTCTCGAAAAATCGCTGACATCATCGGTGTGATTGATGGCATCGCATTTCAGACCAACATCCTGGCCCTCAATGCCGCAGTGGAAGCGGCCAGAGCGGGAGAGCAAGGTCGAGGTTTTGCTGTTGTTGCCAGCGAGGTGCGCAGCCTGGCAGGCAGGAGCGCTGAGGCTGCCCGCGAGATCAAAGCGCTGATCAGTGCCAGCGTGGAAAAGGTGGAGCAAGGTTCTGAGCAGGTTGATCGTGCAGGTGCGACCATGATCGAAGTGGTTGACTCGATTCGGCGAGTCACAGACATCATGGGAGAAATCAGTTCAGCAAGCGCGGAGCAAAGCTCAGGTGTCGCCCAGGTGGGTGAAGCCGTCACCCAAATGGACCAAGCGACGCAGCAAAATGCCGCACTGGTCGAGGAAATGGCCGCTGCGGCTAGCAGCCTGCAATCGCAATCTGACGAATTAGTGAATTCAGTCGCACTTTTTAAATTGGCCACAGATGTATCCGCAGCACCGCATGGAGCGCGTCAAATACAAAGAAACGCTGTGATTGAGAAGAAGCGGTCACTAGCTTTGGGAAAAGCCTAAACTGAACAGGGCCGATGGCAATCGGTCCTGTTTTGTTCTGTGATCATTTTTCCCTAACAATGGAGGTGACTCATTGATTGATACCCTCCTAGAAATGCCCTTTGCTCCAGTTCCCGCCGCTGAGCTGATGCGCCTCAAAGGACTGCGCGACCTCATGGTGCTCGACACTCCGGCCGAACCTCTGTTCGATATGCTGGCTCAGCAAGCAGCGCAGATCTGCAAGGCCCCCATTGCCTTGGTGAGCCTGATCGATTCGGATCGTCAGTGGTTCAAGGCCAATGTGGGATTGACCGGCGTGCAGCAGACCGCGCGCAACGTCGCGTTCTGTGCGCACGCCATCATGAGCGACAACCTATTCGTCGTACCCGACGCCACGAGAGACGATCGCTTTGCAGAGAACCCATTGGTCACTGGCGAGCCAAACATCCGCTTTTACGCCGGCTGCCCTCTGTCGCTCCCTGATGGCTCGCGGATCGGTACCTTGTGCGTGATTGACCAGGTTGCCCGAGAACTCGACCCTCTGCAAATGCGGACATTGCAGTTCCTCTCCGAGCTCGCGACCCAGGCCTTGGTGATGAGGCGGGAGGTTCTGAGCAAAGCTATGCAGGTACGCACTCAGTATGAACAAGCACTGGAGCGTAACGAAGAAAGATTCCGCGCCTTGGTTGAGACACAAGGGGATCTGGTGTCACTGGCGACTCAGGACGGGACGCTGCATTACGTGAACCCAGCATACGCTGCACATTTTGGCCTTACTCCCTCTGAAATGGTCGGTCGCAACTTGTTTGAGTTTGTCTCCGAAGGTGATCGGAGCAGCGTAATCGAGCAGACCCGAAGGGTTTTTGAAACCCGACAAAGCCAGCAGGGTGAGAACCGCATGCAGGGACCCGATGGCTCTGAGAAATGGGTGGCCTGGACCAACCATTACCAACAGGATGCGAGAGGCCAGGCACTGCTCCACTCTGTGGGCCGTGACGTTACAGATAGGCGGCAGGCGGAGATAGCGCTGAAGTTCAGTGAGCGATTGCTGGAGCGCACAGCCAGCGTCGCCAAAGTAGGTGGCTGGGAGTTAGATGTTGTCACCCAGACAGTGACCTGGACACTGGAGACTAAAAAAATCCACGAGGTTGAACCGAATTTCAGGCCAACGCTTGGATCTGCGATGGCTTTCTACCCCACCGACATACGCCCATTGCTGGACAAGACCATCCAAGAAGCTATCGAATCCGGGCAATCCTGGGACCTTGAGCTACCACTGGTCACAGCCAGAGGACGGGCCATCTGGGTCAGGGCTTGCGGCGAGGTGGAACACGCTGAGTCAGGACAAGCGGTCAAACTTTTCGGCACCGTGCAAGATATCACCGAGCGCAAGTGCCTTGAAGCTGAGCTTGGCACGATCTCTCGGCAATACCAGGATCTCTATGACCACGCGCCGTGCGGATATCACTCACTGGACGAACAGGGACGCTTCATAAACATCAACCAGATCGCCCTGTCCTGGCTGGGTTGCGATCGTGATGAGGTGATTGGAAAACTGAAGATCACCGACTTCTTCGACGACGTGGGTAAAGCTCGCTTCACAGAATATTTCCCGATCCTGATTGAGCAGGGGCAGGTAGGACCCATCGAGTTCAACCTTTTGGGTCGCCATGGCCAATCACGCAGGATTAGCGTCCTTGCCACAGCGATCCAAGGTACTGAAGGTCAGTTTCTAATGAGCCGAACGGTGATGTATGACGTGACCGAGTTGTTCAACACCCGAAAACAACTGCGCAAAGTCAATCGTGAACAGGAGGCCATGCTCGACAACGACATGTTGGGTATAGCCAAACTGAGGGACCGTCGCATCATCTGGCGCAATCGTGCCCTGGAGCGCATCTTTGGATACGAGCCTGGCGGATTGCTTGACCAACCTACCGCTGTGCTTTACCCCAGCACGGAAAGCCATGAGGCCTTTGGGCAAGAGGCCTATCCACTACTCGCCGCAGGCAAGAGCTTCCGGCGGCAATGGGAGATGCGCTGTTGCAATGGTGACCCCATCTGGATCGACCTCAACGGTATGGCACTTGAAGAGAGCGACGGAGAGACGCTTTGGCTGCTTCAAGACATCAGCGAAATGAGGCAGTACCAGGCACAGGTTGAACACATTGCATTCCACGACAATCTGACGAAGCTTCCCAACCGACTGTTGCTGTCTGATCGCATGCGCCAAGCCTTTGCACTCAATGAGCGCATGAACACCATGGCAGCGGTTTGCTATATGGATCTAAATGGCTTCAAGCCCGTGAACGATCAATATGGGCATGCGGTAGGTGATCAACTGTTGCAGGAGATCGCACAACGTCTCCTCGCGATCGTCCGAACTACAGACACAGTGGCTCGGCTTGGGGGGGACGAGTTTGTGTTGTTGCTCACTGCTCTTCAGAATCCTAGCGAAGCGGAAGAGGTTCTTCGCAGGGCAAAGGCCACCATCGAACAGCCCTGGGAAATTTCCAATGGCAAAACTATCAGCGTCTCAGGCAGCTTCGGTACGGTATTCCATCCCAGGGACGGGAAGCTACCCGCCCAACTTCTCAAACTGGCGGACGAAGCTATGTATGAAGCAAAGCGCAAAGGCAGGTTTCAGAAGGATCTAGGACCTTGACGCATATAGCAAATCCAAACATGTCGACTGAATCCTATCTCCCCATTGGGCCGACCCCATCATTTCCGGCAACGTTCGTTCCTCTGGCGGGTACGGCGCAAGATTGCTTGGATTGCGCTCGCGGCGAGCGCGTAGGGTTTTCCTTTGACTATGCGTACCAGCCTATCGTCGATCTTGCGCGCAAGACGGTGTTCGCCCACGAGGCCCTGGTGCGTGGCCCGAACGGCGAGGGTGCCGCCAGCGTTCTTGCCAAAGTCAATGATTCCAACCGCTACAGCTTTGACCAGGCTTGTCGAGTGAAAGCCATCAAGGGTGCCAAAGAGCTCGGAATCCAAGAGCCCATCTCCATCAACTTTTTACCGAACGCGATCTACAAACCCGAGGTCTGCATACGCACCACCTTGGAAGCCGCGCGTGTTCATGGCTTTCCGGTCGATCACATCATCTTTGAGGTGACCGAAGGGGAGCGGATCGAGGATGGGCCTTGGTTTGCAAGCATTCTTCGTGAATACAAGCGCTGTGGCTTCAAAACCGCCATTGATGATTTTGGTGCGGGTTACGCCGGCCTGAAGCTGCTCTCAGACTTTCAGCCTGATCTGGTCAAAATCGACATGGATTTGATCAGGGGTGTTGATGTGAATCCTGCCCGGCAAGCCATTGTCCGGAGCCTGGTCAGCTTGTGCCGAGAGATGTCGATCACGCTGATTGCAGAGGGCGTCGAAACAGCCTCTGAGCGCGACTTCTTGTTTGACCAGGGCATTGAACTCATGCAGGGGTACTTTTTTGCCTACCCAGCCTTTCGGGCCATTGCCGCTTTGAATCCAGGTTCCTACTGACAAGCTGTGGCTTGTGGTCTGCTGCTAGGTATCCAAGTACTTGCAGATAAACCATATGCTTGACTAGCCACCGCAATCATGCTCATCGTAGGTAAATCGAGAATTGATTCCACACCATATTCGTCCGGGTTGTACACCCTGTCATTGAGACTGCCAAAATCTATTCACGATGACTGAATCGCACCGGCGCGATTCAGTCATGGCCAGCATTTACCTTCTCACGGGTCCCTGTGAAGTCAGTGTATCGAGAATGCGTTCAGGAACTTAGCGTTTCAGTCATGGATCTTTGCAAAAAGGACTGACTGCTCGGTCCTAGCGCTGAATGTCTGCTTACATGCAAGCTGAGAAACTGATAGGCTTTGATGAACGGCTGGTTTTGGCCGAATTCTTCCCCATGGCGAGGGGCGTTAGCGGGACCCGGGGGAGCCTCGTGCTCCCAAAACTCACGGTAATCTTGGCCCACAGCTTAGCCGCCCCCGATGAGCCTTGTGCGCTTTCTCAACTCAAATCTCGGTCTGTTCAGATAGCTCAAGAGCATCGTCGACCTCAATACCAAGGTATCGGACAGTTGACTCGACTTTAGAGTGGCCAAGGAGTAGCTGGACCGCACGTAGGTTCTTCGTTCTACGGTAAATGAGCGTAGCCTTGGTGCGCCGCATGGAGTGCGTTCCGTACTCCGCTGGATCCAGACCAAGCTGCACCACCCAGCGCTCAAGAATCCGCGCGTACTGACGCGTCCCGAGATGCGGTGACTTGTGAATTCGGCTCGGAAAGAGAAAGTTTTCCGATTGCAGCCTAGCGGTCTTGATCCATTGCTGAAGCGCTTCACGAGTGGTCGCCGTTATCTCGAACTGGACGGGGTGATGTGTTTTGTGTTGCATGACCGTTGCTCGAGATGCAACTTGGTCGCCATGGCAAACATCGCGGACCTTGAGGGCGACCAAGTCGCATCCGCGCAGCTTGCTGTCTATTCCCAGGTTGAAGAGCGCAAGCTCGCGCACCCGGTTCTCCATCTGTAGGCGCACGCGCAGCGCCCAAATGTCTTTGGGCTTGAAGGGCGCCTTCTGACCAACGATCTTTCCTTTGTTCCAAGGCTCGCGATGAACGACAGTTGCAACGGATTCCATGATGGTCTCCCATCGAGTGGGCGGAGCAAAACCATGCGCTTTCTAGATGACGTTGTCCACGAGTGACCACGCTAGCGGTGTCAGCTCTTGCGGTTCAGAAGAACGCCTGATCATGCTCTTCACGGTCTGCTCTCGGTCGCGGCAGTCGTTCAATGACTGCGTGTTGGATGACAGCAACCAGCCTCTTGCAGTCTTTTGACTCCAACAAATATAGTCCGTCGGGCTCGACATTCGTAAGTTCTTGATTTTTCGACACCCGTGCTCAGCGTGAAAGTCCGTCGGAGATTTTCAATCAGACGACCGGTGTTGCACGGCTACAAATAAAGTCCGTCGGGCATCCCTGAAGACGTCGGATCGCTCAACATGCGGATCGCAGCCGACCGATATTTTGTTGCGACCGGCGGCTCCAGCAAGTACGGTCTATCGGCTTGATGATGGCCGCCCCGTAAAGCGGTCTATCAGCACGGAAGCTCAGTGGGCGGCAAAGTGTTGCGCCAAGTCGCCAAGGTCTGTTTGCAGGTCGACGAAGCTAGCAAGCATGTCACCCTCGAGGACGTCACCGGCGTGAAGTTCAGTGGCGGTGTACATGGCGACGCGCCGTCCCGACCTGCGACTCCACGTTGCTGCTGCGGCTACCGCCGGCCAAGCCCCCGAGATCGCGTAAGTCGCGCGTGGCTCACCCGGCAGGTCGAGCACTGTAGTCCGCAACCGTTTCCGTGCACCGCTGGTCGCATGGGGCAATCGCCCGCGCCAGCTGGTTGGTTGCACAGAGCCCAAGCGGGGGGAGCGAAGTTCGGCTCGAACAAGGCGATACCGGAGACGGCTCCGTCAGTTGCGCCGACATGGCTACCGCCGGCTGCAGGCGTCATTAACCAAGCAGCAGATCAACATCTCGGAGAAGGTGGTGCAGCGGCTCATGAAGCAGGCACACCTGGTCGTTCCAAAGCCCAAGAAGCGCCGATACGCCTCATACCTGGGTGAGATCAGTCCAGCACCCGAGAACATCATCAACCGCAAATTCCAGGCCTCAGCACCCAACGAGAAGTGGCTCACGGACATCACAGAGTTCCAGATCCCCGCAGGCAAGGTTTACCTGTCGCCAATCATCGATTGCTTCGACGGGATGGTGGTGAGCTGGGCCATTGGCACGAGCCCGGATGCTGAGTTAGTCAACACCATGCTGGATGCCGCCATCGAGACGGTGACGGACACTGCTGACCGGCCTGTGGTCCACTCCGACCGCGGCGGCCACTACCGCTGGCCTGGCTGGCTATCGAGAATGAGCGATGCGAATCTCACCCGCTCAATGTCCCGCAAGGCTTGCTCTCCAGACAATGCGGCCTGTGAGGGGTTCTTCGGACGATTGAAGAACGAGTTGTTCTATCCTCGGGACTGGAGGCTCTCCACCGTCGAGCAGTTCATTGAAGCGGTCGACTCGTACCTCCGCTGGTACAACGAAAAGCGGATCAAGATCTCCCTTGGCTCTCTCAGCCCCATTGAGTATCGGGTGAGCCTTGGACTTGCGACATAAACCAGTCCAAGTTTTTATCCGCCCCCCCCTTTGCGCTTTAGCTGATCAAGATTGCATCGGCACCAACAGCCTGTCCATGGACGACGAGGTCTGGGTGCCCAGCGTCTTCACCAAGAACTGCGAGCGTTTGATTGAGCACGATGCGGTCGTCGAATTTTTCAACGAAGTGCTCAAGATTGCCGAGAAGAAACGTTGGCTCTCGGGGGAGCATTTCAGCGTCGACGGGACCCTGATCCAGGCCTGGGCAAGCCACAAGAGCTTTGTGCGCAAAGACAAGGACAATGACGACACGCCGCCGGATCAGCCTGGCAACTTCAAGGGTGAACGTCGCAGCAACGACACCCACGAATCAAAGACCGATCCGGATGCACGGCTGTACTGCAAAGGCAAGACCGCCAGCGAGCTGCGCTACATGGGCCAAGCTGACAGCCAACCACCAAAGTGGGTATTGCAGCGGTTGGAGGCGCTCGGCTAAATCCTAAAGCTCAGGGGCCGGGCCGCCCACCATAGGACTTCAAGTCTTTGGTCTCGTCCTCCATAGCCTTGCTGGCGTCGCCCTTGCGGGCTTGAAGGCTTCCCTGGGCCTGGTTCCTCAGGCCTTTCGCCTCCAACGACTTGTCGTCGGCCGCCTTACCAGCAGTCTCCTGGGTCTTGCCCAGCGCCGTTTTGGCAGCGCCTGCCAGTTGGTCTTTGTTGATCATGTATTTTTCTCCGATGGGTAGGCTCCCATCTGCACCGTGCCTTCAACTTGAAGAGCACAGGTACAGACTGATCCGTTGTGCACGAGAAATCGGTGCACTGGAGCACCAAGCAGTCCAAGCTTGAGTAGCCAAAGACCGCTGCCGACGAGTAGCAATGTCTCCATGCCGAAGAAAGCAGCCCAAAAACATCGGTCGACGCCAATGCCCGAGCCTTCGAGTGAAGACCGAGCTTGGCTTGATATGGCTCCTGTCGGTCGTGAATTCGGAAGCCCAGACTACGAGCGACTAACAGCGCTGGATAAAGTTGCCTTCGCAGCCTTCCAATCGTGGGGCCAAGTGCGGATTTGGTTAGCCAATCGCGCCAGGCATAGAGAAAGTCCCCATGTCCGGGGCGTTCAGCGCTGCGTCTTTGCGC
>Ga0209913_1001952_pt1 | contig 9954 bp, 10 predicted proteins | sample PersoiDNA2013203_FD_185805 | JGI IMG/M metagenome (GOLD analysis project Ga0209913, IMG submission 185805) | Permafrost soil microbial communities from the Arctic, to analyse light accelerated degradation of dissolved organic matter (DOM) -... | ecosystem: Environmental > Terrestrial > Soil >... | reverse complement strand
GCGTGCTGGTGACGACATTGACCAAGCGCATGGCCGAACAGTTGACGGAATTCCTGAGCGACAACGGCATCAAGGTACGTTATCTGCATAGCGATATCGACACCGTCGAACGCGTGGAAATCATCCGCGACCTGCGTCTCGGCACCTTCGACGTGCTGGTCGGCATCAACTTGCTGCGCGAAGGTCTGGACATCCCTGAAGTGTCGCTGGTGGCGATTCTCGATGCCGACAAGGAAGGCTTCCTGCGATCCGAACGCAGCCTGATCCAGACCATCGGCCGCGCCGCGCGTAACCTCAACGGCATGGCGATCCTGTATGGCGATAAAGTCACCGACTCGATGCACCGCGCCATCGGCGAGACCGAACGCCGCCGAGCCAAGCAGGTTGCCTTCAACGAAGCCAACGGCATCACGCCGATGGGCATCAAGAAGGAAATCCGCGAACTCATCGACGGCGTCTACAGCCCGCAGGAAGCACGTGTCGAACTGATGGTCGCACAAGAGCAGGCCAACTACGAAGCAATGAGCGAGAAGCAGGTCAGCAAGGAAATCAAGCGCCTCGAAAAACTCATGCTGGATCACGCCAAGAACCTGGAGTTCGAAAAGGCAGCGAAGGTGCGCGATCAGCTGCATCAGCTCAAGCAGCAATTGTTCGGCGCTGCGGGAGACGATAACATCGCGGTAGCCTGACGCGTTTCACTCATTGCTTGAAATAGGACGAAGCACCTGAAGCTGCCCGTATTAATTTCGCATTGGCGTATCATGCGGGCAGCTTTTTATTTACTGACTCCATTCACAAGACATCTCCCATGCCGGCTACCGTTCCTTCCGCCCTGCTCGATCTTTGCGCCTCTGCCGATCCTTCCTGGCAAGCTATCCTGAAAACCGGTCTGCAAGCCATCGCCGACAAGGATCCGGCCTATCTGCCGGCATTGGTGGAGGACGCCACCTATCTACCGACGGAAGGCCGCCTCTTCGCCGCCTTCCTGCAGCCGATCGACAAGGTGCGGTACGTATTGGTCGGTGAAGGCCCCTACCCGCGCGCAGCCAGTGCCACAGGCGTGTGCTTCATGGACGGCGCGGTCGGCTCGTTGTGGTCGGACAAGGGCTTGTCCAAACAAGTCAACCGCGCCACCTCGCTGCGCAACTTCATGAAGATGCTGCTGGTCGCCGACGGTCAGGTCTCCGTCGATAACACCAGCGGCGATGCCCTGCTCGATATCGCCGCCAAGGCGCAGGCCGACACCGCCGGCACGATCCAGACGCTGTCTGACCTGCAAGACAACCTGACTGCGCAAGGCTTCCTGCTGCTCAACGCCAGCCTGGTGTTCCGCACGCATGTCGCTCCGGTCAAGGATGCAAAAGCCTGGAAGCCATTCTTTGAAACCGTATTGAAAGGTTTGGCGGAATACGCCGATGCCGGCAAAAAGACGCTACCGACATTGGTCTTGTGGGGAAAGATCGCAGAACAGCTGGATGGTTTGCCGGTGGTGGAGCGCTTCCCGCGCGCCGTCGCGGAGCATCCCTACAACCTGACCTTTATTGCCCACAGCGGCATGCAAAAACTGTTCGGCGACATGCATTTTCTGAAGAAGCAGGCTTAGAAACATTTCCGTTACGCGCATAAAAAAACGGCGTCGCTACTTTCGCGACGCCGTTTTTATTTTTACTTGCTGTGCTTAAAACTCTTCCCAGGATCCGTTCTCGTCGCTGCCGGCTTTCATCGCCTTGCTCTCGCCGGCGGGCTTGGCGGCAGCGATCTTCGCGACCTCTTTCTTGACTGCTGGCTTGGCTTTGATCGCCGGTGACGATGGCGTGATATCGACAGTGCGCTTGGTCGCGCGACCGACTGGCGCAACGGCCCTGTCTTCCAGCTTGAACTCGGCCACCACCTCGGCCAGATGTGCAGCCTGATCCTGCAAGGATTGTGCAGCGGCGGCGGCTTGTTCCACCAATGCAGCATTCTGTTGTGTGGCCTCATCCATCTGCGTGATGGCGCGACCGATCTCGGCGATGCCCGAACTCTGCTCCTGGCTGGCCGCGCTGATTTCTCCGACGATGTCAGTCACACGACGCACGCTGGAGACAACCTCGGTCATGGTATTGCCGGCCTGCTCGACCAACTGACTACCGGCGTCGACTTCGTGCACCGAAGCATCAATCAGCGACTTGATCTCTTTCGCCGCAGTAGCGCTGCGTTGCGCGAGGCTGCGTACCTCCGACGCCACCACCGCAAAGCCGCGGCCCTGCTCGCCGGCACGTGCTGCTTCTACCGCGGCATTGAGGGCCAGGATATTGGTCTGGAAAGCGATACCATCAATCACGCTGATGATATCGACGATCTTGCGCGCCGAAGCATTGATCGATCCCATGGTATCGACCACTTGCGCCACCACCGCTCCGCCTTGCACTGCGACTTCGGATGCGGAGACAGCCAGTTGGTTGGCCTGACGCGCGTTGTCTGCGTTCTGCTTGACGGTAGAGGTCAGTTCTTCCATCGCCGAAGCGGTTTCTTCCAGTGAACCGGCTTGCTGCTCGGTGCGGCCGGACAGATCGAGATTGCCGCTGGCGATTTCACTCGACGAGGTTTTGACGGACTCACTCGCGTGACGGATTTCCAGCAATGTCGCAGCGATCTTTCCAGTGAAGCGATTGAAGGCGCCGGCAATCTGAGACAACTCATCACGCCCTTCCGCGTTGAGACGACAAGTGAGATCGCCTTCGCCGGACGCGATATCTTCCAGCGCATCACGCACCAGTCCAAGCCGTTTCAGCAAACTGGTAATCGTCCATGTCAGCAACACCGCGGCGGCGGCAATCGCAAGAATCGCGGCGATCGCCGACGTGACAATCAGAGAGCGGATCGAATGCGTTGCTTCGGCATAGTTCAGCGCCACGACCAGCGACCAGTCCGTTCCTTCGATCGCGCGTACGAAGAGCAATACCCGGACACCGTTAATCCTCGCCTCGCCGCCCTGCTGCCCCATTGCCGCCAACGCTTGCGGCGTCAGCGATTGATCCAGCGCAGAGATCGGCTTCAACGCCAGCTCCTTGTTCGGGTGCGTAATGATCACCCCGTCCTTGCCGACGATGAAGGCAAAGCTGCCCGGCGTCGGTTTGATGCCGGCGACATTGCGAACAACATTGTCGAGCTGCACGTCGGAGCCGACCACCGCTTTGAGATCGCTCTTGCCGCCAACGGCTTCCGCAAAGGTCACCACCAGCTTGCCGGTTGTCGCATCGACATAGGGCGCCGTCAGCACCGGCGCGCCGGCATTGACCGCCTGCACATACCAGGGTCGCCCGGTCGGGTCATAGCCCGGCGGCATATCGTGCAAGGCCAGCATGCGCTTGTCCGGATAGCCGATGTAGGCGTCGTCAAAAGCCCCCGCCTCTTTGGCCGCAGCAATGATAGGCACCACGTCACTCTGCTTGAGCGCCTGCTTCATCGATCCAGTGATGGTGCGCTTGCTGCGGACCCAGTCGGCAATGTTTGCAGCATGACTGTCCGTCAGCTGCTCCATCTCCGTATTCAGGGTTTCCAGAGTGTCGCGCCGCACACCGTAGATATTGGCAGCGCTTAAGGCAATCATGGCGAACGCCACGATCAGAACGCAAATAACGATAAGGCGGGTCCGAAGTGAGGACAGCATGATATTTCCCCTGAGTGATGCAGCAGACGCAATGGATACAACGGATGCAAATGCGCAAATGTGCGTCGCCTCCTCAATGCCCGAAAGCATTGTTGAGTTGCGACAACTTTATATCGACAACAACCGCGAACGGCCAAAAGCTGCGACTAAAGAAACCCTCACCTTGTCATCCAATATAGCAGGCATTTATGTCAATTTCATTTCGCGAAAATCCGGTTCATCGAGGCAAAACCTTTGAACTCCAGCGAGTTGCCCGACGGATCCCGGAAGAACATCGTCGGTCTACAGCATGCCTATCAGCATCTTGGTACCGACGGCAATCAGCATGAGTGCAAACAGTTTTTTCAGCTTCGCCACCGGCAAGGCGTGCGCCATCCGCGCGCCCAGGGGCGCAGTGAATACGCTCGCCACGGCAATGCCGATCAGCGCCGGCAGATAGACGAAACCCACACTCGGCGACGGCAGACTCTCGATGCGCAAACCGTTGACGACAAAGCCGACCGTGCCCGCCAATGCGATGGGGAAACCCAGTGCCGCCGACGTGCCGATCACCGTGTGCAACTGCACGTTGCACCAGGTCATGAACGGTACCGACAAGGTGCCGCCGCCGATGCCGACGAAGCTGGAGAACACGCCGATGGCGCCGCCGGCACTCAGCAAGCCTGGCGTCTGCGGCAACTGCCGGCTGGCCTTCGGTTTCAGATTGAGCAGCATCTGCACCGCGACGAAATACGCGAAACCGATAAAGATCATCTTCAGCAACTGGCTCGACATCTGCGCCGCCAGCCAGGCGCCGAGCAAAGTCCCCAACATGATGCCGGGCGTGATGCGCCAGACGATCGCCCAGTCCACCGCACCGCGCGCATGGTGCGCACGCAGGCTGGAGATCGAGGTGAACAAAATCGATGCCATCGAGGTCGCCAGCGCCATGTGCTGCACGTATTCGGTTGGAAAGCCGTGCGCGGCGAAGATGAACACCAGCGCCGGCACGATCACGGTGCCACCGCCGACGCCAAGCAATCCGGCGAGGATGCCGGTGCCTGCACCGAGGAGAAGATAGGAAATCAGTTCAGGAAGAAATTGCATGATCAATCATCGGAATCAGAAAATCAAAGAAGCTGGCACGCCTGCTCAAACGACAGACGCGGACTGCGCGGAAATAACTTGGTGCTATCGCCGTGGCCGAGATTGCACAGGAAATTGACGCGATAGCGGCCATCGGCGAAGAAGATCGCATTGAGCTTGTCCGCATCGAAACCCGACATCGGTCCGACATCGAGCCCGATGCTGCGCGCCGCCAGCATCAGGTAAGCGCCCTGCAGGCTGCTGTTGCGGAATGCGGTTGCATCAGCCAGGACCGGCTTGGAGGCAAACAGATCACGCATGCCCGGATTGTGCGGAAACAACTGCGGCAGCAAGTCATAGAATTGCGTGTCGTAAGCAATCAGCGCCACTACCGGCGCAGTCATCACCTTGTCGACGTTGCCGGGATTGAGTGCAGGCCGCAGCCGCTCTTTCGCCTCCTCGCTACGCAAAAACAAAATACGCGCCGGCGAACAATTGGCACTGGTCGGCGCCAGCTTCATCAACGCATAGATCTGCTGCAGCTCATCGTCGCTGACAGCCGTCGGCAACCAGCCGTTCTGCGTACGCGCCTGGCGAAACAGGCGGTCAAGCGCCTGATCGGAAATCACATCGGTCATCTTGTTCACTTGAGTGGTTTGTAAGCGGTTGCTGTCAACTCGACCAGCATGTCGGGATGCGGCAACTGATGCACCGCTACGGTCGTACGCGTGGGTCCCTGCTCGCTGAAGTATTCGCCGTAGACGCCGTTGTAGCCGTCGAAGTCACGCATGTTCACCAGATAACTAGTGATGGCGACGCAATCGGCGAGATCGGCATCGAGCGTCTGCAAGGCATGACGAATCTTGCCGATAACGATATGCGTCTGTTCGCGCACGTCGCCGGGCACGCTGCCGTCAGCCAGCCGCGCACTCATGCCGGAGACGAACAGGTAATCGCCGGCGCGTTTGACGTAAGGATATTTCCCCAGCGGCTTGGCTTGCGTTGCAGAAGTACTCATCAGCCCGCCAATCCCGGCATGCCGAAACCGATCTCCTTCAGCTCGTCCAGCAACTGCAACTTGTGCTGCGCATTCAGGCCGCTCAGCGGCGGACGAACGTTTTCCCACACCGGATTGTCGCTGTAATGCGCCGTAGCGAACTTGAGTGCAGCGATCATCGGATATTTCTGGAAGGTCTGGCGCACGGCGTCGGCCTGCTGCTGCAATTGCGCGCCGTTGTCCTTGTCCCAGTCGGCGCACAGCTTGCCGATGCCGGCAGGATTGATGTTGGCGGTAGCCGAAATGCAACCGGCAGCACCCAGTGGACGCGCGCGCGACAGGAAGGATTCGGACGCCGGGAAAATCGCAAAACCGGGAAACGCTTTCAGCATCGCGGCGACGTTGTCCCAATCGCCGGAACTGTCCTTGATACCAACCACGGTTTCGGGGAAATCCCTGATCAGACGTTCGATCAAGGTCAGCGTAATCGGCACGCCGGTGAAGGCCGGGATGTGATACAGGTAAAGCTTGAGCTTGGGTGAATCGACGCGCGCGATGACTTCGGCGTAATACTTGTACAGGCCATCGTCGGAGACGCCCTTGTAGTAAAACGGCGGCAACATCAGCACGCCGGCGCAACCGGCATCGACGGCATGGCGCGTCAGTGCAACGGTATCGTCGAGGGCGCAGCAGCCGGTGCCCGGCAACATGCGCGCGGGATCCAGCCCTTCACTGATCAGGCGGTCGAGCAGTTGCTTGCGCTCGGCGACCGTCAGTGAATTGGCTTCGCTATTGGTGCCGAAGATCGCCAGCCCTGCACCCTGGCTCAGCAGCCAGCGACTGTGACGGACGAACAAGTCGGCGTCGACGCTGAGGTCGGACTTGAACGGTGTGACGACGGGTGCGAACACGCCGGATAGTGCGGAAGATGCTTGGTTCATAAGCGTTCTCTCAGAATGAAATATTGATCACCGGATCACCACCTGTCAGGCGGTTTCGATAAAGTCCAGAATCTGCCGGCCCAGCACGTCGTCGTCGGTATCCATGTGGGCGACGATAGAGGTGTGGTTGTGATGCCGCACCTGCACGAAACGTGGTGCACGACCTCGCGCCTGGCCAACGCGCCAGAACAGTTCGGCGGCATACACATCGAGATAGGGATTCTCATGCTCGGCGATGGCGATCATCAGCGGCACGTCGATGTTGGCCGCGTAAGTCACCGGTGAGACTTGCTCGTACAACTCAGCATCCTCGCCCCAGTAAGCCCTGACACCACCGGCATTGGGATTGTCTGCATGCACATCAGCACGCAGACGTGCGCTGATCAACACCAGCTTGGCCACGCCATGCCCTGTCGCCGGACGTACGCGCGGATCAGCGATGTAACTGGCGGCATGTGCACCGCCTGCGGAGTGACCGATCAGGATGATCTGATCCTGATCGCCGCCGTATTCATGCGCGTGCGCTCTGGCCCACGCCACTGCGGCGGCAACGTCGTCAGAGCCGGCCGGATACGGGGCTTCCGGTGCGAGACGATATTCGACGTTGATGCCGACCATGCCCTGGCGCGCAAAGTAGTAAAGCACGTTGCCGTAGATTTGCTCGTTGGAATTCATATTGCCGCGCAAGAAAGCGCCGCCATGTATAAACATGACCACCGGTTTGAGCTGCGGCACGGCAGTACCGCGCGGCAGATAGACATCAAGCTTCTGACGCGCGTGTTCGCCATAGGCGATATCGCGCGTGACGATGATGCCGTCCTTGCCGACGGCACTGAGCAACGGCGTATAGATGTCGACCACGGCCTGGCGATGACGATTGATGTCGTTGCGCCAGACCGGCCCCAGCGCCAGCAAGGCGTCTGCGCTTTGGTCCGACAGTCCGGGAAAGACCTTGTCCCGCATCAGTACACTCCCATGATCTTGCTGATCTCGGCGATGTACTGGCCGTAGCGCGGATTGCCCTTGATGTTTTCCGGCAGGCGCGGACGCGGCAGGTCGATCTTGATGTCATGCAGGATGCGGCCGGGACGCCCCGACATCACCAGTACGCGATCCGACAGGAAGACCGCTTCCTGGATGCTGTGCGTGATCAGCATCACGGTCTGCATGCGCTCTTGCCAGATGCGCAGCAGCTCGACGTTGAGCAAGTCACGCGTCAGGGCGTCGAGCGCACCGAAGGGTTCGTCCATCAGCAGGATGCCGGGATCAAGCGCGAGGATCTGCCCGATCGAAGCGCGCTGGCGCATGCCACCTGAGAGCTGGTGCGGATGGTTCTGCTCGAACCCGGACAGGCCGAGCATCTTGATCAGATCACGCACTTTTTCTGAGGTCTGTTCTGCCGGCAACTTGCGCAGTTGCGCACCGAGCATCATGTTTTTTTCCACCGTCAGCCACGGCAGCATGTTGCTGGTCTGAAAAACCACGCCGATCTCCGGCGAAGGCCCTTTGACCGGCTTGTTGTTGACCAGCACTTCGCCTTCGTTGTGCGGCACCAGACCGGCGACGATACGCAGCAAAGTGCTCTTGCCGCAGCCGCTGGGGCCGAGGATGGAGACGAATTCCCGTTCGCGGATCGTCAGCGAGACGTCTTCGAGCGCGTTGACGGCGTGCTTGCCGGGATAGCGTTTCAGTACATTGCGTACGCAGATGGCACCGGCTTCGTTCATGGTTTCGTCTGCAGGTACGGCCTTCAGGTTTCTGAGCGTCATTGTCTGTCCCATCGTTACACCGCCTTCCCGCGCCACCACACCAGGCGCGATACCACTTCCACAATCCAGTACAGGAAAGTCGCCAGCACCGTGATCACTAAAATCGCGGCAAACATCAGATCAGTCTTGGCGTTGGCGGTCGCCAGCGTGATCAGATGGCCGAGGCCTTCTTCCGAACCAATGAACTCACCGACAATGGCGCCGATCACCGCCAGCGGCATGGAGATCTTGATGCCGTCGATGAAGCTCGGCAGCGCTGCCGGCACATGCAAACGCCAGAAGGTGTCCCAGCGCGAGGCGCCGAGTGCACGGAAATGTTCATCCAGATTGGCAGCGATGCCGGACAAACCGCCCAGCGTGGCGATCACCACCGGGAAGAAAGCAAACAGGAAAGTCGCCGCGATCTTGGAGGCGAAGCCGTAACCGAACCACACGATCATCAGCGGCGCCAGTGCGATCTTCGGCATGCTTTGTAGCGCGGCGATGAAGGGATACAAGGTGCGTCGCGTAAAGTCGCTGAAATGAATCAGCATGCCCAGCAGCACGCCGCCGGCCACCGCCGCGACGAAGCCGACCAGCACTTCGGTCAGTGTCACCCAGGTGTCGCTGACAACCATGTCGCGCGCATCCCAGCCGGCCAGCACCACCGCACTTAACGGCGGCAGCAGATAACGCCGCACGCCGAGCGCGGCAACGCCGTACTCCCACAACAGCGCAAACGCGCCCCAGAAAACGATGGCCTCTATCCAGCGTTTCATTTGTCTCCTCCTGCTTTCGGTTTTTACAATCGTTGGCGCGCACGCTTCCATGCCGGCTGCGTTGCAGCAGCAGGCTGAAGAATCCGCATACTATTATTGGTTTATTTTTTGTTGGTCTTGGCGGCGATCACGGCCTGCGGCGGCGGCACCACAAAATGCTTGAAGTGGTACTGATCGAAAGAATCGATATTGCGCTCCCACACCTTGGGTTCGTACTTGGTCTCCGGCGTGATCTGTGTCATCTCGCAGTAGATTTCGACGTTGTTGCCATCCGGATCCTTGAAGACCAGGAACAGGTTTTCACCGGGACCGTGCTTGCCGATGCCGCGTACGATTTCCACGCCCTTCTCTTGCAGGAACTCCGCCGCGCGATCCATCTCGGCGCGATCTTCCACCAGATAGGAAAAGTGTTCCATGCCGGGACGGCTATAGCGCGGCAGGTCGTCGATATCCGGCGAATCCTTCGGAATCTGCGACAAGGCCAGATCGTGGTGATCTGTGCCGGCACGCAGAAAGACCATCTGATCGCTGATCCAGTCGGACACTTGCAAGCCCAGAATCTCGGTATAGAACTTGACCGAGGCCTGGATGTCGCGCACGGCCAGCACCAGATGGCCGAGGCGTTTGGGGCGTATTTTTTCCCGGATTGTTTCCCGCTTTGTTTCCATTTCATTTCCTCCTTGATTTGCTCAGTAGCGCCTACTCGACGAACTTGTTGGTATAGATGTCGCTCGGTTTAATAGGCGCTTGCAGATTGAATGCCTTCTTCACA
>Ga0209913_1001951_pt1 | contig 9956 bp, 10 predicted proteins | sample PersoiDNA2013203_FD_185805 | JGI IMG/M metagenome (GOLD analysis project Ga0209913, IMG submission 185805) | Permafrost soil microbial communities from the Arctic, to analyse light accelerated degradation of dissolved organic matter (DOM) -... | ecosystem: Environmental > Terrestrial > Soil >... | reverse complement strand
CGCGCCGGCCACGCCCGCGCCCATCCACAGCTCGGTGTTGGCGGCGTTGGCGATGGCGTCCACCTCGAGCTCGGTGATGTCGCCGGAGGCGATCTCGAGTTTGGTCTTGCCGACTGACGTCTTCATGTGGCCTCCACTCTGCGCCCTCCGCAGGGATCCGCGTTGACGGGATTATACCCGGCGATCGGGGGGCGGCCAGAGCGCCTCCAGCTGCGACCGGCCGCGGCACCGCCATACGATGCACTTCTGGCAATCTCCGGGGGTCGCCACGAGTACCTACTCCGTCTGCATCGTCGCCGCCTTCGGCATGACCGCCCTCCGGGCGCTGGTGGTCGTCGTGAACAAGCGGGTCCTCGCCTACGTCGACCCAGTGGCGGTCAACTTGCTCGTGCGCATCGCCGCCATCGTCGGCCTCTCTCTCATCACCGTACCGCTCACCGTACTGCGGCTCTGGGACAACGGCTTCGGCATCAACGGCACCGCGGCCATTTGAATCGTGCTCTCGGCTCTCGCGACATGGCTGGTCGCCGTCGACGCCTACTACTACGCGCTGCGCGGCGAGCGGGTCGCCGTGGTGGCGCCGATCTGCCGCACCGACCCCTTGTGGACGGCGCTGTTTGCCTGGGCGATCCTTGGCTCGGCGTTCGGCGGGCTCACGCTCGCCGGGATGGCCGGCGCGCTGGCCGCGGCGGCGCACGGCGACGTTCTGCCGGGGCCGGCGAAGCCGGGTCGCGGCCGGCCTGCTGGAGGCCGCGGTCTCGGTGCTCTTCTTCCTCTCGATTGCGGCGATCGGCCCGATGCTCACGATGCTAGTCATGGCGACGAGGCCGATCTTCACCATCTTTTCGGCGTCGTCTTCCTGCGCGAGCGCATCGGGCCGCGCCTCGCGCTCGCCGCGGTCGCCACTGTCGCCGGCGTCATGCTCGCGGCGCTCGACGGCCTGCGCTGACGCCGACGGGGGCGGCCTGCGGCCGCCCCCCGGTCACACATCGCGTCCGGCCGGTCCTACTTGTTTTTGCCGAACAGCCGGCGGCGCACCGCCGCCATCTTGAGCCACTGGATGCCCTCGGTGGGGTTGAGCTCCTTGGGGCAGGCCTCGACGCAGTTGGTGATCGTGTGGCAGCGGTAGGCGCCGCGCTCGTTATCCCAGGAGGGCATACGCACCTTGCCGGCTTCGTCGCGCGAGTCGACCTCGAAGCGGTAGGCCTTGAGCAGGGCCGCGGGCCCGAGGTAATTGTCCTCGGTCCACACCGACGGGCAGCTGCTGTAGCAAGCGCCGCAGAGGATGCAGTCGATGGGCATGTCGAGCTTCTTGCGCTCCTCCGGCGACTGCAGGATCTCCCTCTCCGGAGCCGCGGAGTTGCGGATCAGCCAGGGCTTCACGTATTCGTACTTGGCGAAGAAGTCGCTCATGTCGCAGACCAGGTCCTTGACCAGCGGCAGGTGCGGCATGGACTCCACGGTGATGACGTCGGCGTGCACGTGGCGCAGGTTGGTCTGGCAAGCGAGCCGGTACTTGCCGTTGATGTACATCGCGCACGAGCCGCAGATGGACGCCCGGCAGCAGTAGCGAAAGGCCAGCGAGCCGTCCTGATGCTCCTGGATCGAGAAGAGCCCCTCGAGGACCGTGAGGCTGCTGTCGTAGGAGACGACGAAGTCGTCGTAGCGCGACGCGCCCATCTCGTCGCGGGCGGGGTCGTAGCGCTTGATATGGAACTTCGCTTCAGGCATCAGTACTTGCGCTCCTGTGGCTCGAAGGTCCCCAGCGTCACCGGCTTGTAGTCGAGCCGCGGCCCGTCGGGCGTGTAGTGCGCCATCGTGTGCTTCAGCCAGGCCCCGTCGTCGCGTGTGGGGTAGTCGGTGCGCGCGTGCGAGCCGCGCGACTCGGTGCGCTCGACGGCGCCGGTGGCCACGGCGAGCGCGAGATCGACCATCCCCTCGAGCTCGAGCGTGCGGATCAGATCGAGGTTGAAGACGCCGCCCGCGTTGCGCAGGCCGATCGTCGCGCAGCGCTCCTTGAGCGCGAGCAGCCGCTCGAGGCCCTCGCGCATCTCCTTCTCCTCGCGGAAGACGCCGAAGTGGTCCTTCATGGTGACCGTCATGTCGGCGCGGATGGCGTACGGGTCTTGGCCGTCCGCGCCGCGCGCGGCAAGGGCCGCCACGCGGGCCTCCACGTCGGCGACCGCGCGGGCGCCGGCGGCGGAGGCGTCGCCCCCGCCGGCCCTCCCCGCGCGGTCGGCGACGACGGCCGCGCCGGAGCGGCGCCCGAAGACGATGGTCTCGAGCAGCGAGTTGCCGCCCAGGCGGTTGGCGCCGTGCACGCTGACGCAGGCGCACTCGCCGGCGGCGTAGAAGCCCGGCATCACGGTGCGCCCGTCCACATCGGTGTCGATGCCGCCCATCGTGTAGTGCTGGCACGGCGTGATCGGGATCGGCTCTTCGATCGGGTCGACGCCCTCGAAGTGGATGGCGAGGTCGCGGATGCCGGGGAGCGTCTCCATGATCTTCGCGGCCCCCAGATGCCGCAGATCGAGGTAGACATAGTTCTTGCCGCCGATACCACGGCCCTCCAGGATCTCGGTGGTGATCGAACGCGAGGTGATGTCGCGCGGCGCCAGCTCCATGGCCTTGGGCGCGTACTTGCTCATGAAACGCTCGCCGAGATCGTTGATGAGATAGCCGCCCTCCCCGCGGGCGCCCTCGGTCATGAGGATGTTGGTGGTGAGCAGCCCCGTGGGATGGAACTGGATGAACTCCATGTCCTTGACCGGCACGCCCGCGTGATAGGCGACGGCGGCGCCGCCGCCCGTGGAGATGATGGCATTGGTGGTGTTGCTGTAGATACGGCCGGCGCAGCCGGTGGCCATGATCACGGCGTCGGCGGTGAACGCCTCGAAGCCGCCGCGGATCATGTCGTAGGCGACGACCCCACGGCAGCGGCCGTCCTCGACGATGAGGTCGGTGACGAACACCTCCACATACATCGTGACCCGGCGCTCGTAGGCGCGCTCGACGAGGCAGTGGAGCAGGTAGTGACCGGTCTTGTCGGCCCCGTAGCAGGTGCGCGGGTAGCCCGCGCCGCCGAACGGCCGCTGGGCGATGCGCCCGTCGTCGGTGCGGCTGAACGGGCAGCCCCAGTGGTCCATCTCGAAGATGATGCCCGGAGCGTCGCTGGTCATCTGGATGGCGGCGTCCTGGTCGGCCAGGTAGTCCGAGCCTTTGACGGTGTCGAAGGCGTGCTTCTCGGGCGTGTCGTCGTGGGCCTCGGGGTGGTTGGCCAGAGCTGCGTTGATGCCGCCCTGAGCGGCTCCGGAGTGGCTGCGGCCGGGGTGGACCTGGCTGAGGATCGCCACGTCGATGCCGGCCGCCTTGGCCTCGACGGCGGCGCGCAGCCCGGACAGGCCGCCGCCGACGACGATGAGCTGATGATGGATCATGCCGTCCCCCTCAGCTCACCCAGACCCAGAGGGACCAGATGCCGTAGACGATGGCCAGGATGCCGACGAGCCACAGCACGGCGTCGAAGACGCGCCGCCCGCCGCTGCTCGCGAGCCCCCAGTCGAGCACGACCATGCGCAGGCCGTTGAGAGCGTGATAGACGACGGCCACCAGCAGCACGATGTCGTTGACGAGCACCGCGCCGCCGGCGAGCCGGTCGCCGATGTTGTCGAAAGAGAGCTCACCGATGGCGATGTAGTGCGTGAGCACGAGGTGCACCATGATGGTGACGATCACAAGGACGGCGGTGACGCGCTGGCCCAGCCAGGGCCACATGCCGCCGCGGCTGCGGTCCAGGGTCTCGGTTCCGAGTGCCATGCCCGCCCCCTATCCCAGGATGAAGCTGGAGGCTTTGATGGCGAACGCGCACAACGTGAGCGCCGCCACGAGCATGCAGACCCAGAAGACGGCCTTGTGCCGCCTGATCCCCACGCCGACGTCCATGAGCAGGATGCGCACGCCGTTGAGCGCGTGGTACAGCACGGCCGCCACCAGCATGAGATCGAGGAACACGAGCAGCGGCTTGTCGAAGGTCTCGAAGAGCTTGTTCAGCGACTCCGGGCCGCCGACGCGTCCCTGGGAGATCACCCATAGGTGGAAGAACAGGTAGAAGACCAGCACCAGGCCGCTGATGCGGAAGAGCATCCAGGCCCACATGCCGATGCCTTTCCACAGGCCAGCGCCCACGTTGGCCGTTTCGCGCTCCTTCGCGCTCAAGATCGGCACCCCCTTGGCTGATGCAGAGACGGCGCGCGGGTGGAACGACCCCCCGCGTGGTGGTCGATGGTAGACCGGCGCGGAGAACGAAGGCAAGACGAGCCGCGTCAGCGGCGCCGCTCGGCCCTGACCCCCGCCTCGACGGCGGCGCGGATGCGCGCCGTGCGCAGGCGCTCGAACACTGCCAACGCCACTTCCGCCGCCGCGACGACGAGGACCAGGACGACGAGCGCGGCGCCGGACGAACCCAGGGGCCAGTAGACGATGAGCCCGCCGACGAGCACCCCGAACTGCAGCACGAAGAGGCGGCGCAGCGGCGCGGCGACGAGCACCCCGAACTGCAGCACGAAGAGGCGGCGCAGCGGCGCGGCGACGACGCCGGCCGGCGGCATGAACGCCGCCTCTTCGCCACGCACCCAATCCCACCAGTACGTGAACCAGCGGACCGCGACGAACCCTGCGGCCACCGCCCAGAACTGCCAGGTGGCGAACGGCTGGAACACGCCCTCGGGCACGCCGCCTGCAGGCTTGAGCAGGCGGCCGCTGAAGACCATGTACAGCACCAGGCCCATGGCCGCGACCACCACGAAGTACGTGCGTACGAACTCGCTGACCAGGACGCGGTCCTTGGCGTCCTCGTCGGATGCGGCGCCCTGAGCGCGGCGCGCCCGCAGCCGGTAGGTCAGGCCGTCGGCGACCCCGTCGGCGACATAGGCGAAGGCGACCGCCAGCACGCTCCAGTCTTGCGCCAGGACACCCCACAGCGGCGCCAACGACGCAACCGCGATGAGAAGGATGCTGGGCAGCGCACGTTTGAGCATCGTCCCGGCGGGCGGCGCGGGCGGGGCGTCGGGCATGGCTCCTCGAGATCGAAGGGCTCGGCCGGCGGGCGCCGGCGGAGGCTGGCCAAAGAGTATGCGCCGCGACCGCGAAAGGCAACGCGGCGGCAGCACCGTCTCAGGTGCTACCGCCGCGTTGCCGCTCGGTGCGGACGGGAGTGGCGCCCGGCGTCCCCACCGGTCGCCGGGACCCCGAGCGCCCTACTTCTTGCGGCCGCTGCGCCCGCGGGCGGCGGTGGTCTTCTTGGCGCCGCCCTTCGCCTTCGGCGGCGGCGCCTTGGCCTTGGCCGGCGCCTTCCTGGCCGGCACCTTCCTGGCAGGGCTCTCATCGGCCTCCACCGCTTCGGCCTCGGCCCCGCGGCGCACGCCGGCCTTGCGCCGCGCCAGCTGCAGCAGCTCGCTGGCCTCCTCGAGCAGGTCGTTGGCTTCGGCCAGCTCGGCGCCCCTGCCGTCGAGGCGCAGGCCCATGGCCGCCTCCCACACCTCTTCGACGCGGTCGACCGGCACGAAGGTCATGCCTTTGCGCAGCTCTTCCGGCACGTCCTCCAAGTCGGCCTCGTTGCGGCTCGGCAGGATCACCGTGGTGATGCCGGCGCGCTGCGCCGCCAGGGTCTTCTCCTTGAGGCCGCCGATGGGCAGGACCTGGCCGGTGAGCGTGACCTCGCCGGTCATCGCCACTTCGGCGCTGATCGGCGTGCCCGTGACCAGCGAGCAGATCGCCGTGGCCATCGTCACGCCGGCGCTGGGGCCGTCCTTGGGGATCGCCCCCGCCGGCACGTGGATGTGGATGTCGTGCACCTGGAAGTAGTCGTCTTCGAGGCCGAGCTCGCGCGAGTGCGTGCGCACGTAGCTCATGGCGGCCATGGCCGATTCCTTCATCACGTCGCCGAGCTGGCCGGTGACCGTGAGATGGCCGTCGCCCGGCATGGCCGTCGCCTCGATGAAGAGGATGTCGCCGCCCACCGGCGTCCAGGCCAGGCCCGTGGCGACGCCCGGGTCGCTGGTGCGCCGCTTGACCTCGGCGGTCATCCGCGGCCGCCCCAGCAGGTCGTGCACGCGCTTCACGTTGACGGTGAAGCGCTTGCGGCCCCCGTTGGTCGCCTCGACCACCTCGCGCGCGAGCTTGCGGCAGACGGTGCCGATCTCGCGCTCCAGGTTACGCACGCCGGCTTCGCGCGTGTAGCTCGAGATGATCTCGACGACCGCCTCGTCGCGGAAGGTCACCTGCTTCGGCTTGAGGCCGTTGGCCTCGATCTGCCGCGGCACCAGGTAGTTCCTGGCGATGTGCAGCTTCTCCTCGATCGTGTACCCGGCGAGGAAGATGATCTCCATGCGGTCGCGCAGCGGAGCCGGGATGGGCTCGAGCTGGTTGGCTGTGGTGATGAACAGTACCTTGCTGAGGTCGAACGGCAGGTCCATGTAGTGGTCGCGGAAGGTGACGTTCTGTTCCGGGTCGAGCACCTCGAGCAGGGCGCTCGACGGGTCGCCGCGCCAATCGGCGCCGGTCTTGTCGATCTCGTCGATCATGAACAGCGGGTTGTTGGTGCCGGCGTCGCGCATGGCGCGGATGATGATGCCGGGCATCGCCCCCACGTACGTGCGGCGATGCCCGCGGATCTCGGCCTCGTCGCGCACGCCGCCGACACTGATGCGCTCGAACTTGCGGCCCATGGCCTCGGCGATGCTGTGGCCCAGGCTCGTCTTGCCGACGCCGGGCGGGCCGACGAAGCAGAGGATCGGCCCGTGCAGGTCGGCCTTGAGCTTGCGCACCGCGAGGAACTCGAGGATGCGGTCCTTGACCTTCTCGAGGTCGTAGTGGTCGCGGTCGAGGATCCCGCGGGCGTGCGCCACGTCGAGATTGTCGTCGCTGCTCACCGTCCAGGGCAGGGTGACGATCCAGTCCAGGTAGGTGCGGATCACGGGGTACTCGGCGCTCTGCGGCGAGATGTTGGCGAGCCGGTCGAGCTCCCGGCGGGCGGCCTTGTCGGCCTCTTCCGGGAGCTTGAGCTCGTCGATCTTCTGGCGCAGCTCGGTTGTCTCGGCTTCCTGCTCGTTGGTCTCGCCGAGCTCCTGCTGGATGGCGCGCATCTGCTGGCGCAGGAAGTACTCACGCTGCCCCTTGTCGATCTCGCTGCGCACGTCGCTCTGGATCTTGGAGCCCAGTTCGAGCACGTCGAGCTCGCGCGTGAGGATGCCGATCAGCATGCGCATGCGCTTCTCGACGTCGCTCTCCTCGAGCAGGGCCTGCTTGTCCGCGGCCTTGATGCGCATCGTGCTGGCGATGAGGAAGGCGAGCGGCCCGGGGTCGTCGACGTTGGCGGCCGCCATCTCGAGCTCTTCGGGCAGGTAGGGCACCAGCGCGACGATCTTGCTGAACACGCTCAGCAGGCTGGCGCGCAGGGCGTCGATCTCTTTGCTCTCGTCGACGACGTCCTCGACCTTGGTGATCTCGGCCGCCAGATACGGCTCCTCCTGCACGTACTTGTCGATGTGCACGCGCTGCAGCCCCTGGACGAGGATGCGCATGGTGCCGTCGGGCAGCTTGATCATCTTGTGGGCCAGACCCACCGTGCCCAAGGGGTGCAAAAGCTCGGGGCCCGGCACCTCGATCTCGGCGTCCTTGCTGGTGACGAGTGCGAGCAGCCGGTCGCCGGCGAGCACGTCGTCGATGAGCTTGATGGAGCGCTCCTGCCCGATGGTGAGCGGGATCATCGTGTCGGGGAAGACCACCGTGTCGCGCAGCGGCAGCACCGGCAGCGTGCCCGGTATCTCCTGCGCCGCGTCGACCTGGATGTCCTGAGGGTCGCTCATTCGTCGCCTCCCCCCGTCTGGATGTCGATCTTGCGGGCGCCGGCGTCGCGCTCGGTGAGGGTGAGCCTCACCTCGAGCACGCCGGCCTCGTACGTCGCCGTAGCGACGTCAGGGTCGACGTCGACCATGAGACGCACGCGACGCTCGAAGGGACCATAGTCCATCTCCACCTGCTGGTACACGCGGCCCTCGCGCGTGGGGAAGGCGCGCTCGCCGCGGACCACGAGCTCGCGGCGGTCGACGAGCAGCTCGATGTCGTCCATCGCCAGGCCGGTCAGCTCGAAGCGCACCACGATCTCTCGCGTGTCTTCCTCGAAGTAGGCGTCGGCGGCCGGGCGGAAGCCGCGGCCTCGATATGGCTGCCGCGCGGCCATGAGGCACGAATCGTTGAAGGCGCGCAGCACCTCGTTGTGCAGCTTCTCGACATCCACGGGTTGACTCCTTGCACAGGGCCTCGGCGGCAGCGCGTAGGCAGCCGCAGAGGCACGTTCCACGGGACTCTGCGAAGCTCCTACCCACTCCTCAGCCGAGCGTAACGAGACGGGAGACGGCGCGGCGGCGGATGCGCGGCGACTTCCCGCCGCTGCGGGCGCTCGCCGGCCGGGCGCGCTACGGCGCGGGGAGCGTGGCCAGCGCGTTTGCGCCGGCGGCCGCGACCGGGGCGCCGTCGCCGCCGTAGCCGGTGAGCGTATAGCCCTCGCCGCCAGGCAGACGCACGTAGTCGTAGTTGCCGGGGCCTCCGCCCGGCTGCATGGGACCGCCGGCGTAAGGGTTGACCGGCCACGGGTCGACGTACCTGCCGAGACGCGCCGAAGTCACCACGGCCTCCGGCGGATACGTGCCGCGGGCGTTGTCCGCGCGCCAGGTCTCGATGCCCATCTGGATGTTGCGCACGCCCGTGCCCACCTCCGCCGCGCGGTCGGCGCCGGGAGAAGGGGCGATCGATTCGATGCTGGACACGATCCCCCCGAGGATGAACAGCGGGAGGACGAAGGCCGCGAAGCCGGCGATCGCGCAGAGCGCGATGATCACGAAGAGGGCGACTGCCCAGCCCGGGAACGGCTGGTGCACGCCCGGCGCCGGCGGTGGCGCCTGGCCGGGCAGCATCGGCGATGGATGCTGCGCCGCTGGAGGCGGCGCGACCGCCTGCGGCGCCCCGCACGCCGCGCAGAACCGGCCCTCCCCGGTCAACGGCCGTCCACACGATGAGCAGTACGGCATGAGGCCCCCGATGGTCGTGCTCACGACATCCAGCCAGTCGATTGTCCTCCGCGCGACGGATGACGGCAAGGGCCGGCGCGACGGATGGCGGCCGGGCGGGGCGCGAAGGGCCCCGCCCGCCCTCAGCCGACGATCTCGAGCGTGCGCACGACGGGCGCAGCTCCGTCGAGGTCGACGACGCGCACGGCGTGGTTGTTCGTGTCGGCGACGAAGAGCCGTCGCCCGGCTACGGCGACGCCCTGCGGCTCCCAGAAGCGGGCCGCGCCCGCGTCGCCGTCCTCGTGGCCGGGCTCCCCGCTCCCCACGAAGGCGTGGCTGCGTCTCGTCGCCGGGTCCACGCGCTTGACCCTGTCGTTGTACGTGTCGGCCACGTAGAGCACCTCCGCGCCCCCGGGACCCGGCCCGGCCGCGAGATCGTACGGATGCTGCAGCCGTACGTGCCCGCCCTGCCCGTCCTCGTCGCCGAACTCGAACAGCCCCTTGCCCACGATCGTCTCGACCTCCGGCCCGTCGCGGCCGTCGAGGTCGGCGAACCGGACGGCGCTCGACTCGCTGTCGGCGAAGTAGAGGCGACGCCCGACCAGCCGCGCGCCCATGGGCTGCGCGAGCGTGCAGCGGAAGGGCGGCCCGTCGCTGAGGTCCTCGCGGCCCGTACCGATCCACGGCTCCACGGCGCCGGTGACGAGATCGAGGCGCCAGAGCTGGTGCGTGCCGGCCATCGCCACCGCGAGAGCGACCGGGCCCTCGGCCGGTGCGACGCCGACTCGGGCACGTGCGGCGACCGTTCCGGCGGGGGCGGCGGGAAGCAGCTCGACGTCCCACGGCGAGCTGAGCGCCGCGCCGCGCCCCACGCCGGCCTCGTTGGGCCGC
>Ga0209913_1001950_pt1 | contig 9969 bp, 7 predicted proteins | sample PersoiDNA2013203_FD_185805 | JGI IMG/M metagenome (GOLD analysis project Ga0209913, IMG submission 185805) | Permafrost soil microbial communities from the Arctic, to analyse light accelerated degradation of dissolved organic matter (DOM) -... | ecosystem: Environmental > Terrestrial > Soil >... | reverse complement strand
GAACGGGTGATGAATTTGAAATCGCACGACAGGTCGTGGAAAACAACTTCGCGGTAATCTGGATGGGTATCGACTTTCATGGGATTCTCTCTAGTTTGGTAGCCAAACAGCACTTCGTCGGTCGTCTTGCTTCTTGACCCGATTGCCGATCACTTGCCAGGGTTTAAAATAATGCAACCGCAGATTATATAGCGCTTTCACGCCCGCGGCAATAAAAAAGCCGCTCGATGAGCGGCTTGCACTTATAACCCAAGGCAAAAACTGGGGACGGACCCTCAGGGTCCGACCCCGGCAATGCAAGGGTCTACGTCAAATTAACCACCGCGTCTCATCATATCGAAGAACTCCGCGTTGTTCTTGGTGGCTTTCATCTTGTCGAGAATGAACTCCATCGCCTCGATCTCGTCCATCGAGTACAGCAATTTGCGCAAGATCCAGATTTTTTGCAGTTCGTTCGGCTTGATCAGCAGTTCTTCGCGGCGGGTACCCGATTTGTTCAGGTTGATTGCCGGGTAGACGCGTTTTTCAGCCAGGCGGCGCTCCAGATGCACTTCCATGTTGCCGGTACCCTTGAATTCTTCAAAGATCACGTCATCCATGCGCGAACCGGTTTCGATCAGCGCGGTGGCGATGATGGTCAGCGAGCCGCCTTCTTCGATATTGCGCGCAGCGCCGAAGAAGCGTTTTGGACGTTGCAGCGCGTTGGCGTCGACACCACCGGTCAAGACCTTGCCCGAGGCAGGGATCACGGTGTTGTAGGCGCGCGCCAGGCGGGTGATCGAGTCCAGCAGGATGACCACGTCTTTTTTCATTTCGACCAGGCGCTTGGCTTTTTCCAGCACCATTTCAGCCACTTGCACGTGGCGCGTGGCTGGCTCGTCGAAGGTCGAGGCGACCACTTCGCCGCGTACCGAGCGTTGCATCTCGGTCACTTCTTCCGGACGTTCGTCGATCAGCAGCACGATCAGGGTGATGTCGGGATGATTCGCGGTGATCGCATGCGCGATGTGCTGCAGGATCACGGATTTACCCGATTTCGGCGACGCCACCAGCAGGCCGCGCTGGCCTTTGCCGATAGGGGCGATCAGGTCGATGATGCGGCCGGTAATGTTTTCCTGGCCATTCATTTCACGTTCCAGGCGCAGCGGCTCGTTCGGGTGCAGCGGCGTCAGGTTTTCAAACAAAATGCGGTGTTTCGAGGCTTCCGGCGATTCGCCGTTGACCTTGTCTACTTTGACCAGTGCGAAATAGCGTTCGCCATCTTTCGGGGTCCGTACCTCGCCTTCGATCGAATCGCCGGTATGCAGATTGAAGCGGCGGATTTGCGAAGGGGAGATGTAAATGTCGTCGGTGGACGCCATGTAGCTGGCGTCGGGCGAGCGCAGGAAGCCGAAGCCGTCAGGCAGCACTTCCAGGGCGCCATCGCCAAAAATCTGTTCGCCGGACTTGGCGCGTTTTTTCAGGATAGCGAACATCAGCTCCTGTTTGCGCAAGCGGGCTGCGTTGTCAATGTCAAGACCGATCGCCATTTCAAGCAGGGCGGATACGTGTAAGGCCTTTAGTTCAGATAAATGCATATGTCTTGAGTGTCCCGAGATGGGATGTAAAGGTAGGGGAGGGAACTGCGTGGCTAGATTAATTATCAGGGAAGGAGGGGGCACGAATGGTGCCTGGCCGCTTCCCGGTGTATCCAATCAGGCGGCGCTGCGGGCGCAGCGCTGCCTATCATACATTAAATATTGCTGTCGACGAAAGCGGTCAGCTGGCCTTTGGCCAATGCGCCTACTTTTTGAGCAGCTGCAGCACCGTTCTTGAACAGGATCAAGGTCGGGATGCCACGGATGCCGAACTTGGCAGGTACTGCCTGGTTCGAGTCTACGTCCATCTTGGCGATCTGGATGCGGCCAGCGTATTCCTTGGCGACTTCTTCCAGGATAGGCGCGATGGCCTTGCATGGACCGCACCACTCTGCCCAGAAATCAACCAGGACAGGCAATTCGGAATTCAGGACGTCTGCTTCGAAAGAAGCATCGCTAATGTGTTTGATATTTTCGCTCATATTTTCCTCAAATGAGGGTGGGGTCAATAATGCCTGGAACAACCATACGCTGGTTTGCCATCCATGCTTCCTGGAGTACAGCTAGCAGATGGGGGCAATGGGCACGAATTCAATATTCTTGGAAGGTGCGACCAGAGGTATGCAGGCGGGGATGGCTGAAATAATAACCCATTTTTTCAAAGCGTGGAGATTATTGCAGAAAAACTTGAGCCAGATTGTCTTTCTGCGTCGTCAACCAGCGGCAAAGCCGCATGGTTGCTGGTTTTGGCGGCCATCCTCACACGCCCGGTCCACCCGTCAGGCGGGCCGAATGCTGGCGTTGTAAACTGACCATGTGCAGCAATTCCGCACTTTCCAGCGGCTTGCGGAAAGTGCCCAATATATGCAGGCCATTGGCCACGGCCAGGCGCTCGGCGGCCAGGCGCACGGCCGAGTGCAAGCCTGATAATAAAACCACGCCACCCTGGAAACCGCTTTCGGCCGCCATGCGCAAGAATTCGATGCCATCGACGTCAGGCATCGACAGGTCGCAAATAAGCAGATCCGGTTGATGCTGGCGCAAGCTGGCCAGCGCCAGTTCGCTGTGCGATTCGCAACGGATGTCGAATTCGCCCAGTTGTTCCAGCATGTCGCTGAGCACGTCGAGCATGAAAACGTCATCGTCGAGCAGCAGTACGCGCAACGGCGCCAGTCCGGCATCGCTTGCCTGGGTGGAGAGTGTGTTCATCGTCAGAAGTCTTTCACGGTGCTGTGCCGCCTTGCGTTCATGATCATTAATCATCATTCGCAAAGCTGGTGTTATTCATGATCTGTTCGGTAATCTGGTCCAGCAAGGGCCACAGGCGCACCACGATGCGCCCGGCCCGCTCTGCTTCATCGTCCGGCTCACCTGGCGCCAGCACTTCCAGGCTATGGCACAGCTCGGCCAGACCCAGGGCACCCACGGTACGGGCCGATGACTTGATGCGGTGGCCCAGTTCGCGCACCTGGTTGACGTCGCCCCGTACCAGGGCCGCATCGATCTCGGCAAAACCGTCTTGCGTGGTCTGCAAGAACTTGAAGGCAAACTTGCGCACTTTTTGCGGGTTGTAGCCCAGCAGCTTGGCCAGGATGGACAAGTCGATCACCAGTGGATCGCCCGCCAGCGTGGTCTTGAAGGCGGGCACGCTGCGGCTGCGTGCGGGCGGCGGCGCATCGCGCTCGGGCAGCCAGCTGGCGATGGTCTGGTACATCATGGCCGGCTGGATCGGTTTGGAAATGAAATCGTCCATGCCCGCGTCGAGGCAGCGCACCCGGTCTTCGCTGGTGGCCGTGGCCGTCATGGCCAGCACGCGCAGCTTGGCCAGTTGCGGGTCGGCGCGGATATGGCGCGTTGCTTCCAGGCCATCCATCAACGGCATCTGCACATCCATCAGCACGCAGTCGAACTGCGTCTGGCGCAGCAAGTCCAGCGCTTCCACGCCATTGTTGGCCAGGCAGACGGAGGCGCCGGCTTCTTCCAGCAATTCCAGTGCTACCTGCTGATTGAAGGGATTGTCTTCCACCAGCAGGATGCGGGCATGCTTGAGCGCGCTCATCACCAGGGCCGCATCGGCGCTGGCGCGCATGGCCGCCGCTGTTTGCACCATGCTGTCCAGCATGGCCGGAGCGGTCTGGTCCGATATGCCCAGGTGGGCGGTAAACCAGAAGGTGCTGCCGGCGCCGGGCCGGCTCTCGACGCCCACGTCGCCGCCCATCAGCTGGGCCAGCTGCTTGCAGATGGCCAGGCCCAGGCCGGTGCCGCCATATTCGCGCGTGGTGGAGGTGTCCGCCTGCTGGAAGGACTGGAACAGCTTGCTCATTTCATTTTGCGACAAGCCGATGCCGTGGTCGCACACTTCGAAGCGCACCAGGCAGTTGCGCGCATCGCCCACCACCTTGTGTACCTTGATGGTAATGCTGCCTTGCTCGCTGAACTTGATGGCGTTATTCGTGTAATTGATCAACACTTGCCCCAGGCGCAGGGGATCGCCGACCAGCACGGCCGGCAATTGCGGGTCGATTTCGAACACCAGTTCCAGATTCTTGCCGGCGGCGCGCGGCGCCACTACCGTGCTCAGGGTTTGCAGCACGTGGTCAAAGCTGAAATTGACGCGCTCGATTTCCAGTTTGCCTGCTTCGATCTTGGAAATGTCGAGGATATCGTCGATGATGCCCAGCAAGTGCTCGCCAGCAAAACGGATTTTCTCCAGGTAATCGCGCTGGCGCGGTTCCAGTTCCGTTTTCAGGGCCAGATAGGCCATGCCGATCACGCCATTCATCGGCGTGCGGATTTCATGGCTCATATTGGCCAGGAATTGTCCCTTGGCCTGGCTGGCTTCCTCGGCCACCTGCTTGGCCTGGTCCAGCTGTTCGGTGCGCTGCGCCACCCGTTCTTCCAGATGTTCATTGAGTTCGCGCAGGGCGCTTTCGCTACGCTTGTGATAAGTGATGTCGGTCAGGCTGGCCACCACCATGCTGACCTTGCCGTATTCGTCACGGATGGCTTCCGTATTCACGGATAGCCAGGACAGGCTGCCATCGCCTTGCTGCACGCCCATCAGCACGTCGCGCATGGCTTGCCCGGTCGACAGGGTAATGTGCACGGGATGGCTGCGCTGGTCGAAGCTGGAACCGTCTTCGCGGATGGCGCGCCACAGGCTACCGCTGTTATGGCTGCCCAGGCTGGCGGCCAGCATGCGTTCTGCCGCCGCGTTGCTTTCCAGGATGAGACCGTTGCTGTCCTGCACCACCAGTCCATTCGTGACCGCGCCGAAGACGGACGCCATGCGCTGGCTGGAGTGCGATAGCGCAATTGAGGCCTGGCGCCGTTCCGTGATGTCGGTGATCATCGCCAGGGTGCCGCCGGCTTCGCCGTGTTCCGACTGGATGCTGGTGCTCGACACCAAACCCCACAGGCTGGAATGGTCCTTGCGGAAGAAGCGGAAATCGACCTGATCCGGCTGGCTGGCCTGGTTGCCGTGGCTGGCCAGGCGCCGCTGCATCAGCAACTGGCTGTCGCGGTCCATGAAGTCGAGCAGGGGCTGGCCCAGCATTTCCTGTACTGCATAGCCGAGCATATGCGCCATCTTCGGATTGACGAAGGTGGTCTTGCCTTCCGCATCCGTCATCCAGATGCCTTCGGCGGCCGTTTGCACGATCAGCCGATAGCGTTCCGAACTGGCGTGCAGCGCCTCTTCGGCGCGCTGGCGCTGGGTCATGTCGCGCAGCGAAACGATGGAATACAGATGGCCCGCCATGCGCAGCGGCGACAGGCTGACCTTGGCGGGGAATTGCGAACCGTCGCGGCGGCGCGCCATCATCACCCTGCCTGGCAGGCTGTGCCGTCCTTGCGGGTCGCCCACGGTACGGCTTCCCGTGCTTTCGGGCACCAGTTGCTCCAAAGACAGGCCGATCAGATCGGACAGTGGATAACCGAAGCAGCGCGCGCCGATCTGGTTGGCATAGTGCACCCTGCCATCGATATCGGCCACCAGCATGGCTTCAGGCGCCGCTTCCAGCAGGCAGCGCATGCGCCATTGCTCATCGGCTTTGCGCTCGCTGATGTCGCAGACGATGCCGCTGGCCTGTGTGGCCGTGCCATCGGAGGCGCGGGTGAGCACGGCGCCGCGCGCCAGCAGCCAGCGCCATTGCCCGTCGCCATGGCGCAATCGAAACTCGCAGCTGACGGGGCCGGACGTGTGGCCGTCGAGATGCTGGCGGAATGCATGGCTCATGCGTGCGCGGTCGTCGCGGTGTACTTCGGACAGCCAGGCGCTGAATGTCTGTTCGAGTTTGGCGCTCTTGTCACCGAGGATGTCTTGATACAGGCTGGAGAGGATTAGCCTGTCGTTCTGGCGTTGCCAGGTCCAGCTCGCCATGGCTGCGCCATGCAAGGCTTGCACGGCAGTTTGTTGCGCCGGGGATGTCGGTGACGCAGCTTGCCGCCAGCGCCATGCTTGCCAGCATGCAATGCCAGCCAGGGCGCTGGCCGCTATCGCCACATAGGGCCAAGGCTGGCCCGTGTTTGCATCAGATGCAACCGTTTGCGCCATGGCCGGCAAGCACAGGGGCACGCTGGCCGCCAGCATCGTATGCGCGAGCCTGTGCACCGCAAGGCGCGCTGGGCGCAATGCACTGAAACGGGTGTGGCTGCGATACGACAAATGCTTCCCTTTCTGGGCCCTGATTGAACCTGACTGACATGATGACACGGACGCTTTTGCCCGGTATGGCGGCAACTATAGCATTGAATATTTAGCCAGAGTAGCTAACTTGGATGACGCTCTGCAGGACGGCTTTTTTAGCGCCAAAAATGGCGGCTTTTCAGCCTGCCCTGTGAGTATGTGTGAGAAAGTCGGCGCCGAACTGTGCTACGGAACGGGAATGGCCGGCATTAGCTGAAGCTGCCGGCGAATTGATAGCGGTGTCCCGGATGCCACATCGTCGCGATCGACGCCACCTTGCCGCCCGAGCGCGTCTGGCGGCGCAGCACCAGGCAAGCCTGTTTGGTGTCGATGGCCAGCATTTCAGCGATGTCGCGCGGGGCAGACAAGGCTTCGATGCTGTAGGTGGCGCCTTGCAGCGGGGCGGCGGCCATCAGGTATTCATTCGGCGTGATGCTGGAAAAATCCTGCGTCATGTAATCGGGCGCGCAGGCGGGATTGACCCAGCGGTCTTCCACCTGGATAGGCACGCCGTTTTCAAAATGTACGATCAGCGAATGAAACAGCTGCTGTTCGGGCGCCAGGCCAAACTGCTTGGCCAGCAAATCCGAGGCCTTGCTGCGTTCGAGCAATTGCAAACTGCTGCGGTGGATATGGCCCCGCGCGCGCACTTCATCGGCGATACTCTTGATTTCCAGCAAGGTCGCCTGGTATTTTTGCTGCGCCACATAAGTACCTGAGCCCTGGCGCCGGGTCAGTATCTGCTCGCTGGTCAGTTCACGCACGGCCCGGTTGACCGTCATGCGCGAGACGCCAAACTGCTTGACCAGCGCCTGCTCGGAAGGGATGACGTCGCCTTCCTTCCAGCGGCCAGAGGCGATGCCGGCCAGCAAAAAATCCTTGATGCGCTGGAAAATGGGCGTATTTTCTTGGGTAATCTGATCGTCCAATGCGGTTTCTCCGAAGCGCGGGCGGGGCGCACCTCCGGCCGGAGGCGTGCCTGCGATTTTAGCACTGCCCGCCGATGGAATTCAAAAGCAAGCGCCGGAGTGCGCTCGGCGGCGGCGCTGGCTATGCTGGATACTTATCAATCACAGGCACGGAGTGCGTCATGGAGCATATTAATTTACCCGTTTATTTGAATGACGACGAACGTTGGGCTGCCGTGCAGCAGCGTGCGCCTGAGGCCGACGGCGCCTTTTATTATTCGGTGCGCAGCACGGGCGTGTATTGCCGGCCATCCTGCGGGGCACGCCCCGCCTTGCGCCAGAACGTGGCCTTCCACGCCAGTTGCGCCGAAGCGGAGGCGGCTGGTTTTCGTCCCTGCCTGCGCTGTAAACCCGACCAGCCGCCGCTGGCCGAGCGCCACGCGGCCATGGTGGCCGAGAGCTGCCGCCTGATCGACGCCAGCGAAGAATTGCCCGACCTCGACAGCCTGGCGCTGGCGGCCGGCATGAGCCGTTTCCACTTTCACCGCATCTTCAAGGCGCATACGGGCATCACGCCCAAGGCTTATGCGGCGGCGCGGCGCGGTGAACGGCTCAAGGCGGGTTTGCAAGGGACAGGCAATGTGACCGATACCCTGTATGCGGCCGGCTTCAATTCCAGCGGCCGTTTCTATGCCGCCACGCCAGGTTTGCTGGGCATGACGCCGGGCGCTTTCCGCTCTGGCGGCAGCGGCGCCGTGATCCGTTTTGCGATTGCCGCCTGCTCGCTGGGCGCCATCCTGGTCGCCAGCACAGACAAGGGCATCTGCGCCATCCTCATCGATGACGACCCGGAAGTATTGCTGCGCGACTTGCAGGATCGCTTTCCCCGCGCCGAATTGCGTGGCGCAGAAGCTGATTATGAGCAAACCGTGGCGCAGGTGATCGGCCTGGTGGAAGCGCCGCAAATCGGCCTGGACCTGCCGCTCGACGTGCGCGGCACGGCTTTCCAGCAGCGCGTCTGGCAAGCTTTGCGCGAAATTCCCGCCGGCAGCACCGTCAGCTATGCCGAACTGGCCCGGCGCATTGGTGCACCGAAGGGCGCGCGCGCCGTGGCGGGCGCCTGTGCGGCCAATGCGCTGGCTGTGGCGATTCCCTGCCACCGGGTGGTGCGCAACGATGGGGCCTTGTCCGGCTACCGCTGGGGCGTCGAGCGCAAACAGCTGCTGCTCGATCGCGAGGCAGGCAAATGAGGCAACTGGACTGGCAAGCGCTGGAAGACGAGTTGAACCAGCATGGCTGTGCCGTCGTGCCCGGCTTGCTGGATGCTGAAACCTGTGCAGCGCTGGCCGCGCAGTACGATGCAGCGCAACTTTTCCGCAGCCGGGTGGTGATGGAGCGCCATGGTTTTGGGCGCGGCGAATACCAGTATTTTGCGTATCCGCTGCCGCCCCTGGTGGCGCAACTGCGCCAGGCGCTATATCCGCCGCTGGGCGCGATTGCCAACCGCTGGCAGGAACAGATGGGACTGGAAACGCGCTTTCCGCTGGAACATGCGGATTTCCTGGCCCGCTGCCATGCGGCCGGGCAGGCGCGGCCCACACCCTTGCTGCTGCGCTACCGCGCAGGCGATTACAACTGCCTGCATCAGGATCTGTATGGGGAACACGTGTTTCCGCTGCAACTGGCCGTGCTGCTATCGCGTCCGCAAGACGATTTCAAGGGCGGCGAATTCGTGCTGACGGAACAGCGCCCGCGCATGCAGTCGCGCGCCGAAGTGGTGCCGCTGGCGCAGGGCGATGCGGTGATCTTTCCCGTGTTTCACCGTCCTGTGAACGGCACGCGCGGCAGCTACCGCGTGCAGATGCGCCATGGCGTATCGCGGCTGCGCTCGGGTTTGCGCCATACCTTGGGCATCATTTTTCACGATGCAAACTGAGCTGCGAGTTGGGCTACGAGTTGGGCTTTATTCGTAGCGCTTGAGTTTCCCGCATTACATGGCATGATGGTTGTTCCTGACCACTTTACCTTCTTGCCATGTCCGCGTTTTTTCGCCTGCTGTGTCTATTGACGATTTTTCTTTTGCCTGGCGCCCATGCGGCCGACGATGCCGCATCGCTCTTGCCTGATGCCACGGCAGCCGTGGCGTCCGCCAGCAGCGAGGCGGCAAAGACGGCGGCATTCACTTTTACTAACCGCAAGATATTCGTCTTCCGCGCCACCCTGGCCGGTTATCCGCCCGACGAACGGGCCTCGGGCGCCCGGCACCGTTTGCAAGGCGTGCTGGCGAAGAATGGCCCGCTGCAAGCGGGCACGCGCGCCATCCCGGAAGGTACGCAAGTGCTGCTCGATGGCGTGCAATTGTTTGTCGTCATCCCCGGCGACGTCAACCAGCTGGCCGGTGACACCACCGAGAGCGTGGCCAAGGAGGCGGCCGAGGAATTGCGCAAGTCCCTGCTCGACTATACCGAGCAGAGCAGCTGGCGCTACCTGGCCATCGCCGCTGCCGTGTGCGCGGCAGCCACCCTGGTGTTCTGGCTGGTGTGGGCCGGCTTGACGCGGCTGCACCGCTGGGCCAAGCGCCGCAGCGGCGTGCTGCTGGCCGCGCGCCTGCGCGATGTGCGCCTGAAAAACGTGCGCGTGCTCGATGCCGAACATTACATCGCTTTTGCCTATCAATTATTGAGCGCAGGACTGTGGGCGCTGCGCCTGATGGCCACCTATGTGTGGGTGGCTTTCGTGCTGGGCCGCCTGCCGTACACGCGCGCCTGGGGCGAAAGCCTGAGCGGCTATCTGCTGG
>Ga0209913_1001949_pt1 | contig 9972 bp, 5 predicted proteins | sample PersoiDNA2013203_FD_185805 | JGI IMG/M metagenome (GOLD analysis project Ga0209913, IMG submission 185805) | Permafrost soil microbial communities from the Arctic, to analyse light accelerated degradation of dissolved organic matter (DOM) -... | ecosystem: Environmental > Terrestrial > Soil >... | reverse complement strand
TCCGCCGTCGCTGTCTCCTCTTGATCGTCCTGTTCTTCTCGATCAGTCCAGCAGGCTGATTGCCGTCGGCGCATGTTCGCGCTTGGTGGCCAGCTCTTCGAATTCGTTGACGGCGTTGATCTCGGTGCCCATCGCGATATTGGTGACGCGCTCCAGGATGATCTCCACCACCACCGGCACGCGGTACTCGGCCATCCAGCGCTGCGCCACGGCAAAGGCGTCCTGGATTTCGTTCGGGTTGGTGACGCGGATCGCCTTGCAGCCCAGGCCCTCCACCACGGCGACGTGGTCGACACCGTAACCGTTGAGTTCAGGCGCGTTGATGTTTTCGAACGCCAGCTGTACGCAGTAGTCCATCTCGAAGCCGCGTTGCGCCTGGCGAATCAGGCCAAGGTAGGAGTTGTTCACCACCACATGCAAATACGGCAGATTGAATTGCGCGCCGACGGCGAGTTCTTCGATCATGAACTGGAAGTCGTAGTCGCCCGAGATCGCCACGACCTTGCGTTGCGGGTCGGCGGCGCACACACCCAGCGCAGCAGGAATGGTCCAGCCCAGCGGACCGGCCTGGCCGCAGTTGATCCAGTGGCGATCCTTGTAGACGTGCAGGAATTGCGCGGCGGCGATCTGCGACAGACCGATAGTGCTGACGTAGCAAGTGTCGCGGCCGAAGGCGCGGTTCATCTCTTCATAGACGCGTTGCGGCTTGATCGGCACTTCTTCGAAATGCGTGCGGCGATGCATGGTGCGCTTGCGCTCCTGGCATTCGGCAAGCCACGCGGAACGGTTCGGCAACTTGCCGGCGGCCTTCAGTTCTTTGGCGACGTCGATGAACAGCTTCAGTGCCGCCTTGGCGTCGGAGACGATGCCGTAGTCCGGACCGAATACGCGGCCGATCTGAGTTGGTTCGATGTCGACGTGGACGAACTTGCGATCCTTGGTGAACACTTCGATGGAGCCGGTGTGGCGATTGGCCCAGCGGTTGCCGATACCGAGCACGAAATCGGACGCCAGCATAGTGGCGTTGCCGTAGCGATGGCTGGTCTGCAGACCGACCATGCCGGCCATTTGCGGGTGGTCATCCGGAATTGCGCCCCACGCCATCAGCGTCGGGATGACCGGCACGCCGGTCAGTTCGGCAAACTCAACCGCCAGATCAGCAGCATCGGCATTGATCACGCCGCCGCCGATGGTCAGCAGCGGACGCTCGGACTCATTCAGCATGGACAGCGCTTTTTCGATCTGGGCGCGCGTCGCCGATGGGCGATAGACCGGCAGCGGCTCATAGGTATCGGGGTCGAATTCGATCTCGGCCATTTGCACGTCGAACGGCAGGTCGATCAGCACCGGACCGGGACGGCCCGAACGCATCAGGTGGAAAGCCTGCTGGAACACGCGCGGCACCAGCGCCGGTTCACGCACGGTGACGGCCCACTTGGTGACCGGCTTGGCGATCGATTCGATGTCGACGGCCTGAAAGTCTTCTTTGTACAAACGTGCACGCGGTGCCTGACCGGTGATGCACAGGATAGGAATCGAGTCGGCTTGTGCGGAGTACAGGCCGGTGATCATGTCGGTACCGGCAGGACCGGAGGTGCCGATGCACAGGCCGATGTTGCCTGCCTTGGCGCGGGTGTAGCCTTCGGCCATGTGCGATGCGCCTTCGACGTGGCGCGCCAGGATGTGCTGGATGCCGCCATGGCGTTTGAGCGCCGAGTAGAATGGATTGATCGCTGCGCCGGGCACGCCGAAGGCTTGCAGGCAGCCCTCTTTTTCCAGCACATATACCGCTGCGTCTACTGCCTTCATCTTTGCCATGTTGCCTCCTTAGTGTGCAATGTCAGTGCGCTGAGGGAGGCAAATTGCAGATGCGATCAACCGGGCCCTCAACCGTTGATGCATCCTATAACCAACAATATTGTTTGATAAGAAGACTAAATATCTGTTTATTCCGTACTAAAAATATGGAAATATAGAAAAAGTATCGAATAAGGAGGTTTTGTGGACAAACTCAAACAGATCGAAGCTTTTGTCTCGGTCGTCGAAAAAGGCAGCCTCGCCGCAGCGGCGCTGGAAGAAAACATCACCCCCGTGATGCTGGGCCGACGCATCGACGCCCTGGAAAAACGCCTCGGCACCAAGCTCATGCATCGCACCACGCGGCACCTGACGCTGACCGAACAAGGCAGCGTCTTCCTCGATCATTGCCGCAAGCTGCTGGGCGATATCGAGGTGGCGGAAAAGAGCATTGCCGAAGGCCGTCACAAGGCCACCGGTCATCTGGTGGTCTCGACACCGGCGGCCTATGGACGGCTGCATGTGGCGCCGCATGCGCCGGCTTTTCTTGCGCATCATCCGGAGGTGCAGATCTCGTTCAACCTGACCGACCGCGTGGTGGATCTGGTGCGTGAAGGCTATGACCTGGGCATCCGCATCGGCGGCGCGATCGAGCCGAGTTTCGTGGCAGTGAAACTGGCCAGTAACCGGCGCGTGGTGTGCGCCGCGCCGGAGTATCTGCACCGCAACGGCATCCCCAAGACGCTGGACGACCTGGCCGATCACAATTGCCTGGCCTTCAACCTGCAGGGCGGGCAACAGCGCGGCTGGTATTTTCAGCAAGGCGGCAAGCCGGTGATCATCCGCGCGCAAGGCAATCTGGATTGCAATGATGGGGAGTTGCTGCACCGCTGGGCTAGCGAAGGACTTGGGCTGGCATGGCGCTCGACATGGGAGATCCAGGCGCAGCTGGCCTCGGGTGAGTTGATCACGGTACTGGACGAGTATGCCCTGCCCCATTACGACATCATGGCTGTGTATCCGCAACAACGGCATCTGCCGGCGAAGACGCGCTTTTTCATCGATTATCTGAAGGAGGTCTATTCGCAGCCGGATTACTGGACCAAAGGTTAAACACCGCGTTGGCACAGCTTAATTTCGCGATTTATAGCGATTCGATACATTCCGATCAGGAATCCCCGTATTGGAAAGATGGCAAATCGTCATTATTCGATTAACGTATGAACATATACCCGTAACCTTATAGTTGATATTCCCCATGACTTACGTTTTGCCCAAATATTTCAACGACATTACATGGGCCTGCTCACAGCAGAGCCGAGAGTGCGAACGCGCGGCAGGCGTTGGCTGCCTAGGCGCAACGACGCGACGTAGCGGTGCTACGGCAAGGAGTTGCAACAACGGCAGGCGACGCCTGCAGCCGTTCCCGAAGGGTTCTACGCAAGCGGTGCGCTGGCAGCGTTGCATGGCTTGCAGGTGGGCCCACCACCTGCTACGCCACGCGCCTTGCCTGCACACCGCTTGCGTAGAACGCATCTCTCGGATCTGCTGTGAGCAGGCCCTTGCTGCAATCAATCTGCTTGAAGCCGGTTTACGTGCTTGTCGGCAGGACTGGGAAGCGGCGCAAAACAAGATACAAATCAGAACGCCCATTTTTTGTGGACCTGAGAAATCTGCAAGTTTTCTGGCGTATAAAAAAGAATCGCGCACTGTACACACTGCGTAAACGGAGACAATTCTCATGACTTTTCTAGATAAATTTTTCAAACTCAGCGACAACGGCACGACCGTCCGTACCGAGCTGCTGGCCGGTCTCACGACCTTCCTGACGATGGCATACATCATCTTCGTCAACCCATCCATTCTCGGGGATGCGGGTATGCCAAAAGATTCCGTCTTCGTCGCCACCTGTGTGGCGGCAGCAATCGGCACACTGATCATGGGCCTGTACGCCAACTACCCGATCGGCCTGGCACCGGGCATGGGGTTAAATGCCTACTTTGCTTACGCCGTGGTCAAGGGCATGGGCTTTCCGTGGCAGGCTGCGCTGGGTGCGGTGTTCATCTCGGGCTGCCTGTTCCTGCTGGTGAGCCTGTTCCGTATCCGTGAGCTGATCATCAACGCCATTCCGCATTCATTGCGTACGGCGATACCGGCGGGGATAGGACTTTTCCTCGCGCTGATCTCGCTCAAGAACGCCGGCATCGTGGCCGCCAGCCCTGCCACTTTCGTGACCATGGGCAACCTGCATGAGGCTGCACCGGTGCTGGCCATCATCGGCTTTCTGGTCATCGTTGCGCTGGATCAGCTGAAGGTGCGCGGCGCACTGCTGATTGGCATCCTGAGCGTGACGGTGCTGAGCTTCATCTTCGGCGGCAATCACTTTAACGGCGTGTTCTCCGTCCCGCCATCGGTCTCTCCGACGCTGTTCCAGCTGGATCTGAAGGGCGCGATCTCGATGGGCCTTCTGAACGTGGTGCTGGTGTTCTTCCTGGTGGAATTGTTTGACGCCACCGGTACCCTGATGGGTGTGGCGCAACGCGCCGGTCTGGTGAAGAACGGCAAGATCGAACGCATCAACAAGGCCTTGCTGGCTGACAGTGGCGCGATTGTTGCCGGTTCGCTGCTTGGCACATCGAGCACCACTGCCTATATTGAAAGTGCAGCCGGCGTGCAAGCAGGCGGACGTACCGGCCTGACTGCGGTGGCTGTCGCCGTGCTGTTCCTGCTGGCGCTGTTCATTGCGCCATTGGCGGGCGTGGTACCAGCTTATGCGACGGCGCCGGCATTGTTCTTCGTGGCTTGCCTGATGCTGCGCGAACTGGCTGACATCGATTGGAACGACACGACGGAATGCGTACCTGCCGTCATCACTGCACTGGTGATGCCGTTTACGTATTCGATCGCCAACGGCCTGGCGCTGGGCTTCATCAGCTATGCCGCACTGAAATTGCTGACCGGCCGCGTCAAGGACGTGTCGGCGGTGATCTGGGTGATCGCAGCAATCTTCCTGTTCAAGATGGTGTATCTCGGCGGCTGATGAACAGCAAGAAGCGGTAAGCAGAAATAGATACATTGGCGCCGTCATACGATGGCGCCAATGGCAGAGCAACAAGGATTTTTCAAAGAGAATGCTTCAACAATCTGTCGCAACAATCGGCTGCGGCAAATAAGTCTTCTCTCTAAAAGGTCCCGGCACAGATCTTGAATCAACGTACACAGCCAGTAATCGATAGCCAATTTTTTATAGCAAAGCACACCATGTCAGAACCGATTCGCTTCTATTTCCGCGGTGAGACCCATCAAGTCGATGGATTGCCCAATACACGCACCGTTTTGCAGCATTTGCGCGAAGACCTGCATTGCACCGGCACCAAAGAGGGTTGCGCGGAAGGCGACTGCGGCGCCTGTACGGTGGTCGTGGGTGAGCTGCGCGGCAACGAGCTGGAACTGAAAACGGTCAACTCCTGCATTCAGTTCGTTCCGACGCTGGACGGCAAGGCGCTGTTCACGGTGGAAGACCTGAAGCAGCGCGACGGTTGCCTGCACCCTGCCCAGCAGGCGATGGTCGAGTGCCACGGCTCGCAATGCGGCTTCTGCACGCCCGGCTTCGTGATGTCGCTGTGGGGCCTGTACCTCAAGCATGAACAAGACAACGTCACACCGACTTCGCGCGAAATCGACGATGCGCTGTCCGGCAACCTGTGCCGCTGCACCGGCTACCGTCCTATCATCGACGCGGCACGCCGCATGGGCGAATTGCCGAAAGTGACCTTCGACCGTGCGCCGGTGATGGACGCCTTGCGCGCCATCCAGCGTGAGGAACCGCTGTCCGTGACGCACGCCGGCCAGACTTTCCACGCACCGCGTACGCTGGCGCAACTGGCGACCCTGCGCAGCGAACTGCCGAAGGCGCGCATCCTCGCCGGCTCGACCGACGTCGGTCTGTGGGTGACCAAGCACATGCGCGATCTGGGCGACATCATCTACATCGGCCAGGTGGAAGAGCTGCGCCACATCGTCAACAAGGACGGCTGGCTGGAAATCGGCGCCGGCGTCACGCTGGAAAAAGCCTACGGCGCGCTAACCGAACAATATCCGCAAGAACTGACCGAACTGTGGCAACGTTTTGCCTCGCTGCCGGTGCGCAATTCCGGCACGCTGGGCGGCAACGTCGCCAACGGTTCGCCGATCGGCGACTCGATGCCGTGGCTGATCGCTCTCGGGACCGAGATCATGCTGTACGGCGTCGACGGCCAGCGCATCATGCCGCTGGAAGATTTCTACATCGCGTATCAAAAGTCGGCGATTCTGCCGAACGAGTTCGTGCAAGGCGTGCGCGTGCCGCTGCCACGCAAGGATGTGGCTTTCCGCGTGTACAAGCTGTCGAAGCGTTTCGACCAGGATATTTCGGCGGTCTGCGCGTCGTTTGCTTTCCGTCTTAATGGTGGCAAGGTGGAGGATGCCCGCATCGCCTTTGGCGGCATGGCGGCGACACCGAAGCGCGCTGCACTGGCCGAGGCTGAACTCAACGGCAAGGAATGGAGTGAGGCCAATGTCAAAGCGGCAATGCTTGCGCTGGCGCAAGATTACGCACCGCTTTCTGACATGCGCGCCTCTTCGGCGTATCGTATGAAGACGGCACAGAACCTGCTGTATCGCTATTGGCTGGAAACGCGCGCCGATGCGCCGTTGCAGGCTGCTTCTGTGAGCGCGTTTGTGCACGGCAAGAATGCGGCTGCAGCTTCTGCCGCTACTGCCGCCACCTCTGCCACTGCCCCACAGATTGCTTAGGAAGGAAACGTAATGAACAAGCAAACTGAAGAATTCATGTCCATCAAGAATCCGCAAACCTTATCCGCCTGGACCGAAGTCGGCAAACCGCATCCGCACGAGTCAGCCATCCTGCACGTGACCGGCGAAGCCACCTACACCGACGACATCGTCGAGTTGCAAGGCACGCTGCACGCTGCACTCGGTCTGTCAACCAAGGCGCACGCAAAAATGCGTGCTATCGATCTGAGCAAGGTCAAGGCTTCTGCCGGCGTCGTTGCGGTGTATACCGCTGACGATATCCCCGGCGAAAACCAATGCGGCGCCATCATCAAGGACGATCCTGTACTGGCCGATGGCCTGGTGCAATACGTCGGCCAGCCGATCTTTGTGGTCGTCGCCGACACCCACGACAATGCCCGCCGCGCTGCGCGCCAGGCTGTGATCGATTACGAAGAACTGCCGGCCATCCTGACGCCGCGTGCTGCGCACGAAGCTGAATCCTATGTGCTGCCGCCGATGCACCTGTCGCGCGGCAATCCTGCTGAGGCCTTCGACAAGGCGCCGCGCAAGCTCAAGGGCCAGTTCGACGTTGGCGGGCAGGAACAGTTTTATCTGGAAGGCCAGATCTCTTACGCGATCCCCAAGGAAGGCCGCGGCATACATGTGTATTGCTCGACGCAACACCCGAGCGAAATGCAGCATCACATTGCAGAAGTGCTGCACATCGCTTCGCATGACGTGCTGGTCGAATGTCGCCGCATGGGCGGTGGCTTCGGCGGCAAGGAATCGCAATCGGCCTTGTGGGCTTGCGCTGCGGCAGTCGCTGCGGTGCGCCTGCGCCGTCCGGTCAAGCTGCGCGCCGACCGCGACGACGACATGATCGTCACCGGCAAGCGCCACTGCTTTGCCTACGATTACGAAATCGGCTACGACGACAATGGCCGCATCGTTGCGGCGAAGATCGACATGATCTCGCGCGCCGGCTTCTCGGCAGACTTGTCGGGGCCGGTCGCAACACGCGCCGTGTGCCACTTCGACAATGCCTACTATCTGTCGGACGTGGAAATCCACGCCATGTGCGGCAAGACCAACACGCAATCGAACACCGCCTTCCGCGGCTTCGGCGGCCCGCAAGGCGCGATCGCCATCGAATACATCATCGACGAGATCGCCCGCAATCTCGGCAAGGATGCGCTGGAAGTGCGCCGTGCCAATTTCTACGGCAGCAGCGATGCGACAGGTCCGGATGCACGCAATGTCACGCATTACGGCCAACACGTTGAGGACAACGTGATCCAGGCGCTGGTCAGCGAGCTTGAACGCACCAGCGAGTATCAGGAACGCCGCAAGGCCATCAACACCTTCAACGCCGAGAACACCATCCTCAAGCGCGGCCTGGCGCTGACGCCCGTGAAGTTCGGCATCTCGTTCAACGTGCCCCATCTGAACCAGGCCGGTTCGCTGGTGCACGTCTATACCGACGGCTCGGTGCTGGTCAATCACGGCGGCACGGAAATGGGCCAGGGCCTCAACACCAAGGTCGCGCAAGTCGTCGCCAACGCGCTCGGCCTGCCGCTGGAGCAGGTGCGCTGCACCGCCACCGACACCAGCAAGATCGCCAACACCTCGGCCACCGCCGCCTCCACCGGCAGCGACCTGAACGGCAAAGCGGCGCAGGATGCGGCATTGCAAATCCGTGCGCGACTGGCGCAGGTCGCGGCCGAGCGCTTCAACACCGACGTCAGCGAAGTGCGCTTTGCCGACGGCATGGTCTCGACCGGTGCGCAGTCGGTGACGTTCGAAGAACTGGTGATGCAGGCTTACCTCAAGCGCGTGCAATTGTGGTCGGACGGGTTTTACTCGACACCGAAGGTGCACTGGAATGCCAAGACCATGAACGGCCATCCCTTCTTCTACTTCGCTTACGGCGCGGCAGTCGCGGAGGTCGTGATCGACACGCTGACCGGCGAGTGGCGCCTGATCCGCGCAGACTCACTGTATGACGCCGGCGAAAGCCTGAACCCGGCCATCGACGTCGGCCAGGTCGAAGGCGGCTTCATTCAGGGAATGGGTTGGCTGACGACCGAAGAGCTGTGGTGGAACAAGGACGGCAAGCTGATGACGCATGCGCCGTCGACGTACAAGATCCCGGCGGTGTCGGATTGCCCGACGGATTTTCGTACGCACTTGTTCAAGAACAGCAACGTTTCGGACACCATCCATCGCTCCAAGGCGACCGGCGAACCACCGCTGCTGCTGCCGTTCTCGGTGTTCCTGGCGATCCGCGATGCGGTGTCGGCAGTGGGCGAACATCGCATTAATCCACCGCTGCGCGCACCAGCGACCAGCGAAGCGATTCTGGATGCGATTGATGCGGTGAAGGCCGCCGTCGCGGTGCAATAAGGTTTCCGATTTACCTGGAGAATTCATGACTATTTGGCTTGCCGCACTCAAGGACTTGCACAGCACCGCCACCCCGGCAGTGCTGGTAACGGTAGCGACCATTCAAGGGTCGACGCCGCGCGAGGCGGGTGCGCGCATGGTGTTTACGGCCGACGGCCAGTACGACACCATCGGCGGCGGTCATCTGGAATGGCGTGCGGCGCAGATTGCACGTGACATGTTGAACGCTGATCCGCAGGCATTCTCCAGCACGCGAAAATTCGAACGCATCGCGCTCGGACCGAGTCTGGGTCAGTGCTGCGGCGGCGTGGTTTTCCTCGCTTTTGAGCGTATCGATCAACACAGCGATGCACGCACCGGTGCGATGCTGAGCGAACTGGAGCATCACTGGAGTAGCGGCGTCGACGTCTGGCGTGCAGTTGCGCTGGAAGCTGACGAGCCGACGCTGCTGTACGAACTGGAGGGCGAAGCCTGCGACCTGAGCGCACCCGACAATGGCCTCGACGCAGCGTTGTTCCGGAACGCCGGCAATACTCACGTCGCGGAAGACCGTTACGGCCGCCGGTGGCTGCTGGACCGCTGCCGCGCACATCAGCCGCAGGTGGTCCTGTTCGGCGCCGGCCATGTCGGCGCGGCCATCGTGCGCGTGCTGGCGACGCTGCCCTGCCGCGTGCTGTGGGTGGATGAGCGCGAAGACATGTTCCCAGCCGATCTGCCGATGCAGGTAACGGTTGAGGCCACCGACGTGCCTAACGCCGTGGTTGATCTGGCTGAGCCGGGGGCTTACTTCCTCGTCATGACGCATAGCCACGCGCTGGACCAGCAATTGAGCGAACGCATCCTGAAACGCGCCGACATCGGCTGGTACGGCCTGATCGGCTCGCAGACCAAGCGCAAGCAATTCGAACATCGCCTGCTCGATCGCGGCATCACAGAAGAGCAGTTGAACAAGATGACCTGCCCGATCGGCATTCCGGGCATCTATGGCAAGGAACC
>Ga0209913_1001948_pt1 | contig 9979 bp, 7 predicted proteins | sample PersoiDNA2013203_FD_185805 | JGI IMG/M metagenome (GOLD analysis project Ga0209913, IMG submission 185805) | Permafrost soil microbial communities from the Arctic, to analyse light accelerated degradation of dissolved organic matter (DOM) -... | ecosystem: Environmental > Terrestrial > Soil >... | reverse complement strand
CCCTGAGCGAACTGATCCGCGATGCACTCCCTCAGGGCTCCCTTGCCGCGCGACTGGGCGGAGACGAGTTCGTTATCTTGCTGCGCAATGCGTCCAATGAAAGCGTGGTCACGTTGGGCAATAGCTTACGCAAGAGTTTCGGACAGATGGCGCGAGAAACGTTTAGTACACCTGTGGCAGTGACCTTGAGTGTCGGCGCCACATTGTTCGACCAACCACCGGCAGGGTTGGCTGCGTTGCTCGAACGGGGAGACACCGCCTTGTACGAGTCGAAACGCGGAGGACGGGACAGAGTCCGGGTAGTGACTTCTGTTTAGCAAAATGCTGGTTATTGTTCATCGCCAGAGAGTGATGAAAACTCCTGCACCCGGCCCGCTTTCGAGATACGCCGGCATACCTCAATAAAGCGCGTTGCGCACAGATGCGTAATAGCCTTCATCCATCTTTTGTGCCGCAGCGGCATCGGCGCCGGTCAGCGCCGCCTTCATTTCTCCGGGCGACGGCACCCAGCTGCGGTCAAATCTCGCCGTCTCGCTCCCCAATTTGGCGCGATTGATTGCCTTGCCGCAGTGAAACAACACTTCGTCAATCGTCACCACGATTGCACACTTGGGCACCCGGGTACCTTCGGCAAATCGTTCCAGCAACGTAGTCTCACGTGAAATGGCTGCATGACCATTGATGCGCATGAAAACCTCAAGCCCCAGAAACAAAAACAGCATTCCCACGCGGTCGTACTCCGTCACATTGCGCAAGGAGGTGATACGGTTATTGCCCGGCCCGTCGGCGAAAACGAGCCCGGATGTTCCGGGCATTGGAACTGCTGGCGGCAGGCACCACCTTGACGACCATCGCACTGGAGCTGGGCTACGATAGATAGCCCCAGCGCATTCATCGCATTATTTCGCAGGACGTTTGGCACCACGCCGGGCCGCTATCAGGCGGTCAACCTCCCGCTGCTGTAGAGGTGAAGCTAGCCATCAGAGCTGCTTTCAGATCCAGGCACCCGCTTTTTGCCAACGTGCCGGTTATGTAAATAGACGCACTGCCCCACCAATGCCGCGCAGAGCGTCAGCGAATTTGAGATGACGAACACCCAGTTATCCACACTGGCGCTATAAATCACAAAACCAAAAGAGGTGGCGAGCTGGCCGATGAACATCCAATGCGATACGCCTTCGGTACTGCCGCTGCGCCATTGCGCCATCACCTGTGACGATACCGTCAGCAGCAAGAACACGGCGCTTAACCATCCAATGGCATCCATCATGACAATTCCCTTTTATTCCTTATTTCCTGTTTCTTTCTCAAAACGTGAGAAATCGTCCTGACAATTTTCCGCTGGCATGCTCTTCTTTTCTCTTCTTCATCGCTAAGCGCCAAACCACCATACTCTCAGCAAAAAAACGCTGCCCAGTCCCAGCAAGATCACCAGCGCGGCCGCTACCATCATGGGTGCTTTGGATTGATGTCTCCTCTTCATTGGGTGTCCTTTCCAACCTTGCCTCCTCTTGCTGACAACATAGCCGAACAAAAAGGGAAAGTCAGTCGGCGTAGTTTCATTGTTGAAGTAAGACTATCTTCCTCACGGTGCCTGGGTTGGATAAAAGAAAACCTTGTCATCGGTACAAATGAATATACGTTCTTCCGCACCTGCCTCAATGACATGACCGCCGGTAAATGCACCGAAGGCAGGCAAGGTTGCCTGCCGGGGGCCAAAGACAAAGCAAGGAAGCCGCAAGGATTCGCTCCCTGCCGCCAGGCGGATGACGGGATGCGTGTGGCCGGCCAGTGCATAGGCGCCCCCCACTTGTTGCGGATGATGGCAAAGCGCCAGTTGTTCAAGCAAAAACGGCTCTTCCACGACTGCCATATTCAATGCGTCCGGCGGGTCGCCTGCATGCCGGTCGTGATTGCCGCGCACCAATGTCAAGGTCATTGACGCATGCGCCTCACGCCAATTCTGCAGCGCCTGCAGAGTCGTCGGTGCGCGCGCAGTTTTGGCGTGAAGAAAATCACCGAGAAAAATAATGTGTGCAATATCGTAAGCACTGATCAATGCGTCCAGCATGGCCAGATTATGGGCAGTTGTGCCATGCGGCACCGGCACGCCACCGGCCCGGAACGCCGCCGCTTTGCCAAAATGGATGTCTGCCACGATCAGGATCTTTCGCTCTTGCCACAGCAATGCGCGTTGCGGCAACAAGATGAAGACGACACCACCGACCGTGACTTTCTGCAAGCCATCGCTTTGCCGTTTGATGTCGGAATCTGTCTTGTCCTGACTCATTTCGAGGCTGCTTTCTCCAGCTCTTTCAGCATGCGTTCCACGCGGTCGCTGAGTTTTTCAGTCGACAGTTTTTCGCGAAAACGCTCCACCATCAGTGGAAATCCGAAGGGCGTTGCGCGCGTGACGCTGCACACCTGCAACGAGCGTTGCCGCAACTCGGCCAACGTCTCGCGCAAGCGCTGCAACTCGAGCTCCTGCTCCAGCACTTCTGTCTGCGCCTGCGTCAACAGCAAGTTTGCGGCGTCATGTTTTCGGAATACCTCAAAGAAGAGACTCGCCGACGCCTGCAACTGACGCGTACTCTTCGGCTGACCGGGAAATCCTTGAAACACCAGCCCGGCGATGCGCGCGATCTCGCGAAAGCGACGTTGCGTCAACTCTGTCGCATTCAGGCTGGCGATCACATCCTCCAACAGATGTTCGGAGGAAAACAATTCACCGGTAACCGTCGACGCGGGAAAGAGATCAGCAATATCCACCGGCGTCGTACTGAGCAATTCAAACCCGTAGTCGTTGACGGCAATAGAAAACGTTGTGACGCGCCGGCGCGCCAATCGGTAGGCCAGCAACGATGCCAGCCCGACGTGCACCAGGCGACCGGCAAAGGGATAAAAGAACAAATGATGACCTTCACGGCTTTGCAAATGTTCCACCACCAGCACCTGCGCCGTGGGCAATGCAGACCATTTCTGCTGCAAGGCTAGCAGAGGTTTCACCGCTTGCATCTCGGGCCCGGGATAGTCGCCGTGTGTGGCTTGCTCAAGACAATCGAGCACGGCGTGTGCAAGTGTCGATGACAAAGGCATGCGCCCGCCTTGCCAGCGCGGCACCGCGCCGGAACCGCTGGTCGCACGGCGCACGTAGGCAGTCATCTCATGCACGCGGATGAACTCCAGCATGCGACCGCCGAAGAGAAAACGATCGCCCTTCTTCAGACGGGCAATGAAGGCCTCCTCAATCGTACCGATGCGCGCACCGCGTAAATACTGCACCTGCATGCTGGAGTCGGAAACAATGGTGCCGATGCTCATACGATGCCGCCGCGCAATGGCAGCATCGGGGACGCGATAGACACCTTCTTCATCAGGTACCACACGCTGGTATTCCGGATAGGCGATCAGGCTCTGGCCGCCACGCGCCACAAAATCCAGCGCCCATTGCCATTGATCGGGACGCAACGCGCGATAGGCATAAGCGCTTCGGACCTCCTCGAACAGCTCATCCGAACGGAAACCGCCTCCTAACGCAATCGTCACCATATGCTGCACCAGGACATCCAGCGGTACATTGGGCACGGGTCGCTGCTCGACCTGGCCGGCCGCCACTGCTTTGCGGGCACCGGCTGCTTCGAGCAGCTCCAGCGTATTGGTCGGCACCAGGGTGATGCGCGATACGCGTCCCGGCGAGTGACCGCTGCGCCCGGCACGTTGCAACAAGCGCGCCACGCCGCGGGCACTGCCGATTTGCAGCACACGCTCGACCGGCGTGAAGTCGACACCGAGATCAAGACTGGACGTGCACACGACAGCCTTGAGTTGCCCCGTCTTGATCGCGACTTCCACCCATTCGCGTACTGCGCGATCCAGCGAGCCGTGATGGAGCGCGATCTGACCTGCCCAGTCGGGACGCGCCGCCAGCAGATTCTGATACCAGAGTTCGGCTTGCGAGCGGGTGTTGGTAAATACCAGCGTGCTGGCATGCTTGTCGATCTCTTCCGTCACGGCGCTCAGCATTTGCATGCCCAGATGACCTCCCCAGGCGAAGCGCGAAGGATGATCCGGAATCAAGGTATCGACCACGATCTTCTTGCGGGTGGCGGCTTGCACCAGCACGCCGCGATTGAGGCCGAGCAGAGCGTCTTTCGATTGCTGCAGATTTCCGAGCGTGGCCGACAATCCCCATACCATCAGCTGAGGCCGCCACGTGCGCAAGCGGGCCAGCGCCAGTTGCGTCTGCACGCCGCGCTTACTGCCCATCAGTTCGTGCCATTCATCGACGATGACCGCATCGAGATGATCGAACCGCGCGGCGGCATCGTGCTGACTCAGTAAGAGCGACAGACTTTCTGGCGTGGTGATCAAAGCACTCGGCAAACTGCGCATCTGACGCGCACGCTCGCTGCCGGAGGTATCGCCAGTGCGGCTGCCGATGCTCCAGGCGGGCAACAACGCTGCCAAAGGTTCTTCCAAAGCACGCGCGGTATCGGCCGCGAGTGCGCGCATCGGCGTGATCCAAAGTATGCGCAGACCGGTTTCTGCAACGGACTTGCAGCGCGCCTTCGGTTGATCGGCTTCAGCAACGACGGGGGAAAGTTGACCACGCTTCGCCAAGATAGGCATTGCGTGTTGCAATGCGGCGAACCACACGGCGTAGGTTTTTCCGGATCCGGTGCTGGCGTGCAGCAGGCCGGACTCTCCCTGCCTTGCCATCTTCCAGACTTCTCGCTGGAAAGGAAAAATCTTCCAGCCTTTGGCTGCGAACCAATGGTCAAGGGGAGTGCGTTGATCGATATCCGTCCGCTTGCTGCGGATAGATTTCAGGCCAGCTTCAGACGAGCCGCTACCGGCATCAACATCAGCATCAGGCGACCTTCGGCGCATGGATCTCCTCCGATGATGATGCCGCAGCTGAGAGCAAGGTTTTCAGGCTCGATAGCGTATCCGCCTCGGTAATCGGCTTGTCGTCGCGAATGCGCAGGATGCGTGGAAATCGTACGGCGATACCGGCCTTATGGCGTGAGGAAGCAGCGATACCTTCGAAGCCGATCTCAAACACCATGGTCGGTTGCACACTGCGTACGGGACCGAATTTCTCGATGGTGTGTTTACGGATGATCTGATCGACGCGTGCAATTTCAGCGTCGGTGAGGCCGGAGTACGCTTTGGCGAACGGCACCAGCTTACGCTCTCCGGACGTGCTGTCCGGATCGTCATCCCAGACCGCAAAGGTGTAGTCGGTATAGAGCGAAGCACGGCGGCCGTGGCCACTTTGGGCGTAGATCAGTACGGCGTCGACCGAATATGGATCGATCTTCCATTTCCACCATGTACCGACGTTTTTAGTACGACCGATGCCATAGTGCGACTCTTTCGCCTTGAGCATCATGCCTTCCACGCCGCGCTCGCGCGAAGTAGCGCGCAATGCCGCCAGCGCTTGCCAGTCAGTAGCGGCAATCAACGGCGCCAATACCAGCGTCGACGTCGGTGTTGAAAAGCCTGCAATCAATTGTTCCAGCAACGCACGCCGCTGCGCTTGCGGCATACCACGCAAGTCTTCGCCATCCAGTTCCAGAAGATCGTAAGCAATGATGGCAGCCGGATACTCTGCCAACATTTTCGCCGGGAGTATCTTACGGCCGATGCGCTTTTGCAGCTCTGCAAACGGTGCGATCACCTCGCCCCGGCGAATCACGATCTCGCCGTCGATGACGGTACCGTCCGGCAGAGGCAACTGCGCCAGCTCGGGAAAACGATCGGTAATCAATTCTTCACCGCGCGACCACAACCAGCTGCGCTGCTGGCGATGCACCAGTTGCGCACGGATGCCGTCGTATTTCCATTCCACCTGCCAGTCGGCCACATCGCCCAGCGAAGCGGGATCAAGCTGCAGGGGATGCGCGAGAAAGAAAGGATAAGGTTGCCCGCCACGCTGCTGATGATCGGCGTCCGAGGGTGGCGCAATCAAATCGGCGAAACCAGCAGCAGTGGGGTGCGTGTTGCCATCGGTCCAGCCAACCAGGCGCTGCGCCACGAGTTTGGCATCTACTTGGGCGACGTCCGCCAAGGCGCGTGTGACGAGTAGCTTCGACACACCGACACGAAAGCCACCACCGATCAGTTTGGTCAGCAAGAACCGGCCTTGCCAGTCGAGCTGATTCCAGTACGCAAACAAAGCGCTGCGAATCACCTCCACATCGGCGCCACGCAAGGGCGTGATCCGTTCCTGCATCCAGCGCGCCAGACCCAGATCGTCGGTATGCGCGGCGGGCGGCAATATATGCGCGATGGTCTCTGCCAGATCGCCGACTGCGTGATAACACTCGTCGAACAGCCATTCATCGATCTGCGCATAATGCATTGCGCAGTGGCGCAGCAGTTTCGTGGGAACGGCATGGCGTGGCTTGCCGCCAGCCAGAAAGTACACGGCCCAAGCCGCATCTGCGGCCTCGACCCGGCTGAAATAAGTTTTGAGTGCGTCAAGCTTGCGATGGGTGGCGGTGGTCGCATCCAGTTCTGCGTACAGATGGGAGAAATCACGCATCGGCGTCACCTCCCGATGCTGGTGCGGATGCTGATGCCGGCGTCAACTCAGTTGGCAACTCCGTTAGCAACTCCGTTTCCGGCGCAACCGCCACCTCTTCCTCTCCACCGTATTCGGTAGCGAAAGCACCGGCATCCATGCCTTTCTGCTGCAGCCAGCGCACCATGATGGGAATCTGCCCATGGGTAACGATGATGCGCCGGGCGCCGCAGGCTTCAATTGCGCTGAGCAAACCCGGCCAGTCGGCATGATCGGACAGGACAAAGCCGCGATCGACGCCGCGCCGTCGCCGCGCACCGCGCAGACGCATCCAGCCGCTGGCGAAAGCGTCGCTGTAATCGCCGAAGCGGCGCATCCACGTCGATCCTGATGCCGACGGAGGCGCCAGCACCAAAGCACGTTTGAGTTCGGCTTTGTCGGTGACTTCGCCGACCGCCAGCGTGGGAGGCAGCGCCACCCCTGCTTCGCGATACAGACGGTTGAGCGGCGCCACGGCGCCATGACTGACGATCGGTCCGATGCTTACATCGAGACCTTGCAAGATACGTTGCGCCTTGCCAAAAGCATAGCAAAACACGACGCTGGTACGGCCCTGTTGCGCATTGGCGCGCCACCACGCATTGATATCGTCAAAGATGTCGGCTTGCGGCTGCCAGCGATAGATCGGCATGCCAAACGTGGATTCGGTAATGAAGGTGTCGCATCGCACGCTTTCAAACGGTGCGCAGGTGCCATCGGCTTCCAGTTTGTAATCGCCGGATGCCACCCAGACCTCGCCACAGTGTTCCATGCGCAATTGCGCCGACCCGAGTACATGGCCTGCCGGGTGCAAGGATAATTTGACGCCGTGATGGGTGATGGATTCACCGTACTCCAGCGCATCAAGACTGATCTCTCCGAGCCGGGCGCGCAAGATACCGGCGCCGGCTCGCGATGCCAGGTATTGCTTGTGGCCGATGCGCGCATGGTCGGCATGGGCGTGCGTAATCACGGCGCGATCAACCGGACGCCATGGATCAATGAAAAAATCTCCTGGAACGCAGTACAGGCCTTCTTTGCGTAGAACGACCATATCGCTCATGGATTTCCTTGTCAGCACGCATAGTAAGCATGGAGAGCAACGTCAGCACAACGCTATAACGCTATACCTTGATGAAGTCAGCCGTTCTTGTGGAGATGCTTAATGTGCGTTCTCAGTGTTTTTTATCTGTTGTGAGTTGCATGAAAAATATCTGGGCAACGAGAAGTTTTCAGTCGCAGCGAGTCGCTTCTCACAGCTGTTTCTCAAAGCCGCTCCTCAACGCCGTTTTTCAATTCAAAGCTTCAGGTAGTAAAGCCAGAGCGCACCGCCGCACTGAACAAACGTGTCGCGTGCAATCCCTCCGGCGTGTGGTGCATGCCGGGTGACAGCGAGGCGATCATCTCAGTCAGCTCGGGATCGACAGGACCCGGAGAAAGCACGATGACATTGGACGAATAAGAAGAGAGAGCATCCGATGCGTTCTTTGCAGCTGCCCCCTCGTTTCCGCCATTGCGTCTTTGAGCGCGCATCCGTTGCAACGCTCGGAAACTTGGTTCCCGACGCGGACTGGCATCGGTGATCGGCCCCTTGATCCAATCGCTGAGGATCTGTGTTTCATAGGCGCTGAAGACGCCGAACATCTCTGCACCGGTATTGCAAATCATCTGCCAGAAGCGGCTCTGCGCTGGATCCTCGCCACGCTTGATCCAGCCGGCCTGCTGCAATGCAGTCAGAAATTCTCTGATCGATCCGGGTTCTTTCAGCCATTCATTCACGGTTTTTCCGCCGAAGCGGCAATAGTCCGAATGCATGTTCTGGCCGACTTCAGCCTTGGCTTGCAGGATCGCGACAAGTTCTTCTTCGATATCGAAATGTTCAATGACCGCCAGCGTACTGACGCCCAGATCATTGAGGAGATAGCCGTTTTGAATCCGGCGATAGAAATTTTCGGGATCGTCCTGCTGCTGTGCCAGTTCTTCGACGACCTGCGCCGCCTTGTGGGCATGACCGGTCGAGGCATTGTCAATCGTGACGTGCAGCGTGAAGTAGTAGGGATCGATGCCCAGCTCGTTCAGCTCGTAGGCGGTAATCAACAGATGCAAAGGAAGTTGTTCGTAGCCGAGGTTATAGCCGATCACCTCGGGCAGATGATCTTCAGTTTGATAGGCCAGTGCCAACTGGATAGCGCCCTGTACAAAATGATCGTCGCCGAGCGAATCCCAGTTCTCGCAGTCGTGAGTGGCAAGCAGCTGCCGATAGAGTGTGACGTGGTTCATGGCGGCGTCGCCATCGCCAAGTTCTTCCAGATAGGTCAGCACCAGCGGACGAAAGCGGATATCTTGCCAGTGCTGCAATGTGCCGTACAGCCAGGAGCCGTCGACGAGCTTGGTCGGGGCCACCGCACGCAGGAAGTACAGCGCATGCGATTTGTTGCTGAAATAGCGACGTGGTGCCCCGGCTTTGCGTTCCGCCAGATAGGCCGCGTACCGCGCACCGATATCTTCGATACGATGCGAGATCCAATCCGGCAACTGCGCCGGGGACTCCGGCAGGTCGCACCCCAATTCTGAGGCTCCCGCCAATTGCTCTTGCAAATAATCTCCGCCCAGCCGACGAGCACTTTCATCCGGGCAAGGCACGCGCAGAAGATGATAGAGCGACTTCGCCCGGCCTTCGTCTGCGTTGCTCTTTTGAGGTGAGCGCAAACCATCCGATACGCTGAAGGGAGCGAGTATCGCCGAAGAAACTGCGGATAGGGAACCGGTTGTTGAGCCGATGGAACCAATGGTGGCGCTGAGAGACATACATCCTCGCTGAGTGGCGTTCAGATGCTTATGATGCGCAAAACGAGCGAATCCGGTAATAGGCCAATCGCCCACATTGGGGTAAGACGATTCCTGCCAGCCATGAAAGAAAGTGGAAAAGAAAAGGGCAAAGAAGCTGACGCGAACAGGAGGTAATCTGGCAGATTACCTCCTGCCTGCAGGTTTCCACGAGACACGGCATAATGCCCGACACCAGCCACCCATCTGACGGCCGCCTTTGTTGAGGCCGACGCCGCGCATGTTGCGGTGAGTCAAACAGAATCAGGCAGCTATTCCTAACCGACGCCATGTCCGAATCAATCCAAGCAAAACGCCACCTCGTCATCGCAGCAGTGATGGCCTCCATGGCAATGGTCGCGCTCGAAGCCACCATTGTCGCCACCGCCATGCCGCAAATCGTCACGCAACTGGGAGGACTGCACCTCTACAGCTGGGTGTTTTCGTCCTTTCTGCTTACGCAGACGGCGATGACGGTGGTGTTCGGCAAACTCTCCGACCTGTATGGCCGCAAACCTGTGATGCTGGCCGGTATCGCAATCTTTTTGCTGGGCTCGGTGCTGGCGGGTTTCGCCTGGTCGATGC
>Ga0209913_1001947_pt1 | contig 9979 bp, 8 predicted proteins | sample PersoiDNA2013203_FD_185805 | JGI IMG/M metagenome (GOLD analysis project Ga0209913, IMG submission 185805) | Permafrost soil microbial communities from the Arctic, to analyse light accelerated degradation of dissolved organic matter (DOM) -... | ecosystem: Environmental > Terrestrial > Soil >... | reverse complement strand
CTCTGCATTATGCAGAGATGTGCATAAAGACACACAGGAGACATTCGACTATCCTAACTGGTCACTCCAAACCTGACACTGGGATGGGGATTTTCACCAAATTCGAGATGGAAGTGAGGGTTTCCCCTAATTAGGCAATCGTTTGCGCAATCGTTTGCGGACATAGAATCCACTTCGAAGATGTCAGAGCTACATGCTGCATGACCATTTGTCGTCTTCATTGGGTTAGAGACCGATTGCCAGTCACAACTTTAAGGAGTTCCTCTCATGAAATTTACCCGTCGCGCTGTACAAGCCACCATTGCTCTTGGTTTGCTGGGTGGACTGTTTGCCACGCCAAGCTATGCACAAGAAAAACCAAAAGTTGCCCTTGTCATGAAGTCATTGGCAAATGAGTTCTTCCAAACCATGGAGGCAGGCGCCAAGGCGCACAACAAGGCTCATGCATCCGAATACACATTGGTTTCAAACGGCATCAAGAATGAGACTGATACAGCCGCCCAGATCCGGATGGTTGAGCAAATGATTGCGCAAAAGGCTAATGCCATCGTGATCGCTCCTGCCGATTCCAAGGCGCTGGTACCAGTGCTGAAAACTGCGATCGACAAAGGCATCTTGGTGGTCAATATCGATAACCAACTAGATCCAGCCGTTCAGAAAGAGAAAGGTATCCAGATTCCATTTGCGGGTCCTGACAATCGCACAGGAGCCAAACTGGTTGGTGACTACCTGGCTAAACAACTTAAGTCGGGCGACAAGGTGGGCATTCTTGAAGGCGTGTCAACCACCTTCAATGCCCAACAGCGCACCTTGGGTTACGAAGATGCCATGAAGGCTGCTGGTGTGTCTGTCGTTGGCGTGCAGTCCGGTGATTGGGAAATCGACAAAGGCAATACGGTGGCTTCCGGGATGCTGCGTGAGCACCCCGATCTGAAAGCATTGTTAGCCGGTAACGACAACATGGCAATCGGTGCCGTGGCTGCGGTAAAGGCTGCAGGTAAAGTTGGCAAGGTAATGGTAGTGGGATACGACAATATTGATGCTGTGAAGCCCATGCTCAAGGATGGTCGCATGCTCGCAACAGCCGATCAATTTGGCGCTAAACAGGCGGTATTTGGTATTGAAATCGCTTTGAAAGCTCTGAAAGAGAAGAAAAAGCAATCTGAAATGCCAGCTGCCATCCAGACCGACGTGGTGTTGGTGACCAAAGACAACAAGTAAACCGGGTTCTGATTCGTTGGTGCGCGGCGGCGGGTTGCCTGTTTGCAACATAACATGCACCCGTCAGGCACGCACAGCGCCGGTAGCCGACAGAGAGTCTAGGTCGGCTACCCAGCACTTTGAAACCTGAATAGATCCATGCCATGCAGTCTTCCATTGACTCCACTGCGCCAGTCCTGACTGTCGACGCCGTAGGCAAAACCTACGTCACATCGGTTTTGCAGGGTGTTAGCCTGAATTTGCATTCCGGGGAAGTGCTGGCCTTGACCGGTGAGAATGGTGCGGGCAAAAGTACTCTTGCCAAAATCATTTGCGGACTCGAGCCACCAAGCCAAGGCACGATGACCCTCGCTGGCAAAGTGTTTTCACCAAGCTCCCGGCGTAACGCTGAGGGCTTTGGCGTGCGAATGGTCATGCAGGAACTCAGCCTGATACCCACCTTGACGGTGGCAGAAAATCTGCTTCTGGTGGAAATTCCGAACCGTGGTAGATGGCAAGCCAACTGGATCGACCGTGCCCGCCTCAATGCATTGGCGGCGCAAAAACTTGCCAAAGTTGGGATGCAGGCAATCAATCCGGACACACTGGTATCGCAACTGGGGATTGGTCAGCAGCAAATGGTCGAAATCGCCCGCAACCTGCAGGACGATACCCGGGTGTTGATTCTGGACGAGCCAACCGCGATGCTCACGCCGAGCGAAACGAACCATCTGTTTGAGCAGATTGCCCGACTCAAGTCTCAAGGGGTGGCCATTATTTACGTGTCGCATCGGCTGGAAGAATTGAAGTCCATCGCAGATACCTTAGCGGTCTTGCGAGACGGCAATCTAATCAAGGTCTGCCCGGTCGACAGCGTTACCGAAGATGAGATCATTCAATTGATGGTGGGCCATTCTGTTTCACAAGACCTTGAACGACCTCGTCGGCCACGCGGTCACCTGCTGCTCAGTGCCAAAGACATCGGCAGGGGCCGTTTGGTCAAGCAGATCAGCCTCGATCTATACGCCGGTGAGGTGTTCGGTCTGGCTGGACTCGTGGGTAGCGGACGGACTGAAGTCGTCAGGTTGCTGTTTGGTGCCGATCAGAATGAACATGGTGAAATCACCGTTTTTGAGAATTCATCCGAACAACCGATACGAAAAAAAGTCCAAAAATGGTCCTCGCCACTGGCAGCGATTGCATCAGGCATTGGCCTTATCACGGAAGACAGAAAGTCCCAGGGCTTGCTGCTCACCCAGCCGATCCGCATCAACACTACGTTGAGTGATGTTGGAGCCATCTCAAAAGCTGGTTGGCTGCAACGAGTGCGGGAAACCAAGATTGTCAAAGAACTGATTCAACGCCTGTCCGTGCGGTGCAACTCCATGGAACAAAACGTGGGCACGCTGAGTGGTGGGAATCAGCAAAAAGTGATTGTGTCGCGTTGGCTGCACAGAAACTGTGACATCCTGTTACTTGATGAACCCACACGTGGTGTCGATGTCGGCGCCCGGGCAGAAATCTATTCTGAACTGGAATTGATGGCGCAGTCAGGCAAAGCCCTGCTCATGGTGTCCAGCGATCTGCGCGAACTGATGCAGATGGCTGACCGTATTGGTGTCATGAGCAACGGACATTTAATCAACATCTTTGAGCGTGGTCATTGGACTGAAAAGTCACTTCTGGCAGCGGCTTTCAACGATGCCCATCATCAAATAGAGCCTTTGGCTGCCTGAACTTGCTGGCCCTTTCATGTCATTTTTATATTGATCCCCTTTATGACTACCTCACTGAAGCAAGAATCCACAGGCTCTGCACGAGGGCAAATGGCCACCTACCTTGGGCTCGCTGCTGTTCTGCTGGGAATGGTTATTTTCTTTGGCAGTCTGAGTGAATACTTTTTCAGCGTTGACACATTTCTGGCGATCGCCAACGAAATTCCAGCCCTGCTGGTGATGTCGGTGGGCATGACGTTTGTCCTGATCATTGCCGGTATCGACCTGTCCGTCGGTTCGGTGCTGGCGTTTTCGGCAGCTGCCGCGGCCAACGCCATCTTGCAGTGGCACTGGGGGAGCCTGCCGTCGGCACTTCTTGGGCTTGTGGTCGGCTTGGCGTGCGGCGCTTTCACGGGATGGGTCTCTGTTGCCTGGCGGCTACCGTCTTTCATCGTATCACTTGGGATGTTGGAGGCGGTGCGCGGAGGCGCTTATGTGCTGACGGACTCAAGAACGCAGTATGTGGGCGATGCTATGGCGGGTTTAGCCATGCCATGGCTGGCAGGCGTCTCTACTGCTTTCTTTATTGCGGTTGCCTTGGTTTTCGTAGCACAAGTTGTCCTTACCAAAACAGTTTTTGGACGCTATGTGGTGGGCATAGGTACCAATGAAGAAGCTATGCGCCTAGCAGGCATCAATCCCAGCCCGATTCGAATCGCGGTATTTGCGTTCACTGGTTTACTGGCTGGGCTGGCGGGTTTGATGCAATCCGCCCGCCTGGAGGCCGCAGATCCAAACTCGGGCACCGGCATCGAACTGCAGGTGATTGCGGCAGTAGTGATTGGGGGCACCAGCCTGATGGGAGGGCGTGGATCTGTGGTCAACACCTTTTTTGGGGTCTTGATCATCGCGGTGCTTGAGGCTGGCCTGGCACAGATCGGGGTTAGTGACCCCAGCAAACGTATCATCACCGGGTGTGTCATTGTGGTGGCGGTGATCATTGACACGCTACGTCAAAAAACGCAGCGCCGCAGCCTGAGATAAACATTCTTCAAGCAAATGACTTCCATTAAAGATGTGGCCCTAAAGGCCAATGTTTCCACGACTACGGTGTCGCACGTGGTGAACCGTACACGCTTTGTGAGTGACAGAGTACGCCACGAAGTGGAGCTGGCTATCCGGGAACTGAACTATGTGCCCAGTGCCGTGGCGCGTAGCCTCAAAAGCAATACAACCAAAACAATTGGCATGCTGATACCCAATTGTTCCAATCCGTATTTCGCAGAGATCGTGCGCAGTGTTGAGGATCATTGTTTTGGTGCTGGCTACGCGCTAATTCTGTGCAATACGGATGATGATCCGCACCGGCAAGCAGCGTACCTTCAGGTGATTTCCGAGAAGCGCATTGATGGAACGATCATCATCTCTACGGGTGAAGACAAGGATTTACTGCGGTTACTCAAAGGCTTGCCTATTCCGACAGTGCTGCTCGACCGCGAGATTAAGGAAGTCAATTGCGATCTGGTGGAAACAGCGCATTTGCAGGGCGCCTTGATGGCAACAGAACACCTCATTGGACTGGGCCACCGGCGTATTGCCTGTTTGGCAGGCCCACCAAACTTGAACTCAAGCGCCCAGCGAATAGAGGGTTGGCGTACTGCATTGGCCAAGAGTGGGCTTGCCAAAGAAGCATCCGATTTGCTCTGGCACAGTGATTTTTCAAGCCAGGGTGGCTTCACGACCATGCAGTCCATCCTTCGTTCACCCCAGGTTCCCACCGCCGTTTTTGTCTGCAACGACCTGATGTGCATTGGTGCGCTGAGCGCCGCCCATCAGGCGGGCGTCCGGGTTCCCCAGGACATGTCTCTGATCGGGTTCGATGACATTGAGCTGGCACGATTTGCCAGCCCTGCGTTGAGCACCATTGCGCAACCCAAGCACCGTATGGGAGTTACTGCCGTTGACATGGTACTTGAACGTATTCAAGGGGGCCGGGTGGAAGCACGACAGGTGATCCTTCAGCCTGAACTGATCGTTCGAAATTCAACCGCAAGAATAAATCAGGAAAAATGACAAGACATGCAAAAAGGGCATGCCGTCCACCATGACACAAATACACCCCAAAGTTGTTTGCCTCGGCAGCTTGAACATGGATCTCGTGATTCAGGTGCAGCGAGCACCCTCAGAAGGCGAGACCGTTCAAGGCGAATCAATCAGGTATGTGCCTGGTGGCAAGGGCGCTAATCAGGCAGTCAGTTGTGCTCGCCAAGGCGCTCGGATCAGCATGATGGGCAGGGTAGGCCCTGACCATCATGGCAAGATTCTTTGTGAAGCTCTCAAGCAAGACGGAATTTCGGTCCAGGGGGTGCTGGTTGATCCTGAGGAATCGACCGGTGTTGCGATGGTCATGGTGGAAGAAAGTGGACTCAACCGTATCGTGGTGATTGCCGGTGCCAACGGAAAGCTCAGCCTTGATGAATCGCAGCTGGTGCAGGAGCTGAGCGATGCGCAATTTCTGGTCATGCAATTTGAAGTGCCGATGGCGCAGGTGCTGCAGGCTGCCATGGTTGCGCGCCGACTCGGCTGCCAGGTGGTCCTGAACCCGTCGCCTGCCAAAACCTTGCCTGAAGAACTATGGTCGCTGGTAGATGTCATGATCGTGAACGAGACCGAGGCACGGTTCCTGACCGGTCTTTCACCAGATACCGACCCGCAGGTTGCGGCGGAGGCTGGGCGCCGGTTGAGAGATAAAGGTGTTGCTCAGGTGGTGGTGACGCTTGGTGCTCTGGGCGCGGTGGCAACAGACGGTGATGGCAGTACCTACCATCCAGCTCCTCAAGTAAAAGTTGTCGACACCACGGCTGCAGGCGACACTTTTCTGGGTGTCGTCACCGTGGGGTTGGCCAGCAACCAAAGCTTGACCGCCAGTGTCAATCTGGGTATTAGGGCTTCGACACTGTGCATTCAGACCATGGGTGCCCAGCCCTCGATACCCACTCTCGCACAAACGCTGCAAAGCTCATCTGTTCCGTCCTGGATTTCTCTATGAAACGCAATCTTTTGCTCAATGCAGAACTCTCTCATCTGATCGCCACCATGGGTCACGGCGACATGCTGGTTCTTGGTGATGCCGGTCTCCCGATCCCGGTGGGGACCAATGCGCCTCAGCGTATCGATCTGGCCGTGTGCCCTGGCACACCACGGCTGGAAGACGTGCTGAGGGCTGTTTTGTCTGAATTGCAGGTTCAAAGTACGGTGATTGCCACTGAGGCGTTAGACGCTCATAAACCACCAGCTTGGTACACAGACCAGTTAAGCTTGACCCCCAAGACTGTTAGCCATGAGGAGTTCAAAAAGATATGTGGTACTGCACGCGCCATGGTGCGAACGGGTGAGTGCACACCTTATGCCAATATCATTTTGGTCTCCGGTGTGACGTTTTAGTGTCTTAATTGCTTACATCCAGGCCATACCGCAGGGTGTGTGCTGAGTCAGTGCGCATGAGGTGATTGACACACGAAATCGATCAAAGTGGCTGTTGCAATTTGTTCAATAACGGGTTGATGGCGAGACCAGGTAGCCTGAACTTCAAATCTTGAACTATCGCCAAACCCGCAAATACCTGCTAATCGGAAGTCCGTTTCAGACACATACCTGACGGTCAGATTTTTCATATGGATACCCGCATCGTTCCCTTGCGGTCGTTACAACGGGCCAACGCGAAGGGCAGCAATCCGAGGTCAAGCAGACATCCAACATCAACCATTGATGCACAAATTGGGCACGCAGGCAGCGGACTGAAAGTGATCCCATCCACGCGCGTTTCTCGATCAACACCAGATTGGCGAGATGCAGATCGCCGTGGCAATCACGCACCAGGCCTGTTCGCTTGCGCGCATCCAACAGCGGGCTGAGTTGCTGGAATTGCGCCCCTACACCGTGCGACTGACCAGTTGGCCCTTTTCAAACCGGTCCAACGCCCTGGAAATTTGCATGGCGGCTTCCGTGGGGAACTGCTGAATCACTTCCTTGGTAGACCGGTCGGTCAGCTGAATTAGGGCTCGCCCGCTTGCCCTGTCGACGACAAAAACCAATGCCGGGTTGAGCTTGTCCATCTTGGCCTGCAGCTCATGCAATTGGCTGGCGAGTTCTTCCTTGGAAATCGACTTTGCCGATGCCTGTTCAACCGGCTTTGCAGTTCCAGTTGTTTCACGGTTGCTCTTCGCCTCAGCCACTGCCGCAACCGCGGCCTCCACTAGGCGCGGCGTCGACGGTATCGTCACGCGGATCAAGCTGGCCGGCAAATTGGTGGCCGAAATGGCAGTCATGGCATGGCTCTGGTCATATCGAAGCAAATCACTCCGCTAGTGCTGGCGTGGCCTTGTGGAGCGCTCGGGACGAGATTCGTCCCATTTGGCTATTCTTCGGATGTTCCAAAGCAATCTTGAGAACTATTTTTGACAAATTACAAAAATAGTTTGCGCGCCCCCTCAATGCCGGTTCTTGCGCTGAAAGTCAGCCATGAATTCCAGCAGCTGATCGACTGCCTCAATGCTCAGGGCGTTGTAAATGGAGGCGCGTATGCCCCCTATGGCACGGTGACCGCCCAGGCCGGAGAATCCAACAGTGCTGGATTCAGCCAGGAACTTGTGCTCCAGTTCGGATGATGGCAGCTTGAAGACGGCATTCATCAAGGAGCGGTCGTGTCGGTGGGCACGGCCTTTGTAAAAGTCGTCGCTTGCGTCCAGGAATTTATAGAGCTTCCCGGCCTTTTGCCGGTTAATGGCGTCCATGCGCTCTAGGCCGCCAACCTGGTGCAGCAACCAGCGCGTGACCAGCAAGGTGACGTAAATTGAAAAAACTGGAGGTGTATTGTAATTGGAGTGGGTTTTGATCTGAGTGCGGTAGTTCAGGAAATCGGGCAAATCGGCGTTGGCCCCGTCCAGAGCATCGTCCCGAAGCAGCACCATGGTCACGCCTGCCGGCCCTATATTTTTTTGGGCATGGGCGTAGATAATGGAAAAGCGTTCGGCTTCGCAAGGGCGCGATAAAAAGTCCGACGACATATCGCATACCCGAGGCACGTCATCACGCCCCAAGACGCGGTGAAACTGCAGCCCTTCCACAGTCTCGTTGGAGACGTAATGGAGGTAAGCGGCATCTTTGGAAAACGCCAGTTCCTCATCGCCTGGCAGGCGGCTAAAGCGGCTTTCCTCTCCGCTCCACAGCACGCGCACCGGGCCTTCGCGCCGGGCCTCAATAATGGGTTTGGAGCTCCAGTACCCGGTTTGCACATACTCGGCCGTTTGTGCCTTGCCGCGCAGTAGCGTCATGGGCACCATAGAGAACTGCTGCGTGGCACCGCCCTGCAACATCAGCACGTGGTAGTTCTTGCCCAACCCCAGCAGCGTGCGAACGTTGTCCTCCAGCTCGGTGACCACCGATGCAAACCAGTCCGTCCGATGGCTGATTCCCAACAGGGAAAGCTTGGTCCCCGGCACCTCCATGATTGCCTGCTGGATATCGCTCAACACACTGGCGGGCAACACCCCGGGGCCGCCGGAAAAATTCAGTTGATTAGGTGAATTCATGGAGAGACCGGGCTTGCTGCTGTTGCCAACAGCGGCGCCATCAGCCTTGGGGAGCAATCCATAGAGGCACTCGCAGAAGGCTTTTTTCGCTTTCCGAATGTACGCATTTTTGTACGGAAAAATGATCTCTGTATCCATGGCATGCACCACGCCTCCATGGTCGATTTCAAACAGCAGCAGGTCCCCCGTCCGGGTTTCGGCACAGTCCATCACCAGATAGTCCAGTTGCATGCGCTGGCTTATAGCGTCCAGGGCTGATCGATGCTTGTTCACAAACTCCGGGAAGTTGTTCATGAACCGGGCCTCTTCCTGGCGCTTCCACGGCTCCTCGTACATGCCCGCGTTGACGTAGTGAATCATCCAGTTCGATGACACCGCCATATGGCAGACAAAGGGCTCACCGGCTATCAGCGCGATTCTGATTTTTCTGAATTGCCCATGGGCGTCGCTGTAATCAATAAACGGAGCCATGAAGAAATCAGATTCCTCCCGCCTGGACAGGTAGACGGCGACATCTTCGGCGCTGTCTATCTTTTGAAGGCCCACACCGGCTTGTGATCCCAGTGGCCGCATGATGAAGGGGAAATCGCAGCTCGGTAGAATCTGCGCTACGGTTATGTTTCCTGAAGCCATCGCGGCCACGCGGGTTCGCGATACGCGAGCGGTAGGCGGAGCCAGAAGATGGGGAATACCTTGCAGCAGGCCGCTTGCCCTGTCGCGCCCGGTACGTGGCACATACTGCGGCGAATTCAGCACCGGTTTGGCCCAGCCTTCAAGCGCCACTGCAAGCGCTTGAAGTAGGGGGCGGCTGGCATCGGAATCCGAAATTCCCACGAACAACAGCTCATGCGTAGGCACACTAGCCAGCATGTCGACGCCGGCCTGAACGTAAAAAAATATCAACTCAATATCCGAGTCTTCCAGCAGACACTCCAGCGGCGTGTTGGACTGGATGTTGCCCTCTGCCACCAGCACCAGGAGGCGAAGCCGAGCTGGCTGCACACTGGCCAGTACGGTGTAGCTGGCTTGTATTGCCAGCGCCTCTTTTTGAAACTCCAGGCCCAGTTCCTTTTGATTCAAGCATTGCGCCGCGATGGACAAATTCATCAACAGCTTGGGGTTGCGACTGTCTTCTGAGAGCTTTTGTAGCATCTGCCGGGTCACCAGCCGCAGATCTTCTCCAGCAATGCTGGCCCGCAGAAAGGGCGCTAGGCCCATGTACTCCAGGTGATCGTGCCCATCCAAAACCGTATCAAAATCATTCATTGTGTGCAACGGCGTTTGCCGCTTGTATTGGCAAAGACACCCAACATGGGCTTCTGTCTAGGCTTGATTGTCCCGGCGGTCCCTTAGCGCTAAGACCTTAAAAGCGGGCGAAATCCCCTCCTTTAAGCCATAGAGCCCCCTACTCCCTGCCCTGCGGCCTTCGAAGACAGGTATGACGCCCACAGCGGTCGTTCAGCGTCATGCTCG
>Ga0209913_1001946_pt1 | contig 9986 bp, 8 predicted proteins | sample PersoiDNA2013203_FD_185805 | JGI IMG/M metagenome (GOLD analysis project Ga0209913, IMG submission 185805) | Permafrost soil microbial communities from the Arctic, to analyse light accelerated degradation of dissolved organic matter (DOM) -... | ecosystem: Environmental > Terrestrial > Soil >... | reverse complement strand
AAGGTTATCAAGGCAAAACAGGACAAAGCCCTCGAGAAGATCCTGCGAAAGAGCGACCTGAACTTCTGCGACGGCATAGGAATCATCTGGGCTTCCCGGGTGTTCTACCACAAGCACATCAAGTTCCGGATCACTGGCGTTGACCTGTTCTTGCAGCTGCTCGAACTGGCAGATGCTCGTGGCTGGCGTCTTTTCCTTCTTGGATCGCGCCCAGAGATTCTCTCCGGAGTTGTGACAATCGTGAAGGAGAGATACCTCGGCCTCGTCGTAGCAGGTTCACACGACGGATACTTCACTGCTGCGGACGAACCGGGGCTGGTTGCAGAAATCGCCGCTGCCAGGGCAGACATCATGTTTGTCGGCATGGGCAGTCCCAAGCAGGAAAAATTCCTTGCCGGCAACCTTTCCGCGATGGATGTCCCGTTTGCCATGGGCGTGGGAGGAAGCTACAACGTCCTGTCGGGCGAGTTCAAACGTGCACCTGTGCGCGTCCAGAAACTTGGTCTTGAGTGGTTGTACCGCTTTGTGCTTGATCCCAAGCGACTGCCTCGCATCCTTTCGCTTCCGCGGTTCGTGGGTATTGTGCTGCGGTCACCTCGGGAACATGTCGATAACATCGACTTCTTTGGCATTTCTATCAGCAACAGGGATATTGACGAGCTTCTCGAGATAGCCGACGGTTTCGTGAGAAGCGGAGTACCTCATCTCGTCGTAACGCTGAATGGTGAGATGGCAGCTCGTGCGTTCAGGGATGTCGAGTTTCTGGAGATTGTCCGGCAAGCGGATCTGGTCGTTGCTGACGGTGTTGGCATCGTATGGGGAGCTCGCATGCTGGGCCCGCGCATCGAGAACCGTATCCCTGGCATCGAGTTTTCGGGTTCTCTGCTCGCGCTCGCCGAGCGCAGAGGCTACCGCGTGTACTTCCTCGGTGCAAAGCCGGATATCGTCGAACGGGCTGCTTCCAACGTCATGACCCGTTACCCAGACCTCCAGGTCGTCGGTTTCCATTCGGGCTACTTCGATGCAACAGAAGAAGCGCACATCACTCAGGAAATTCGGGAAGCGCACGTCGACATCCTGCTGGTCGGCATGGGCGGAGGACCCCAGGAGAAGTGGATCTGGCAGCACCGCGACCTGGGTATCCCTATCGCAATCGGCGTAGGCGGCACGTTCGATGTCTGGAGCGGACTTGTCCGCCGAGCGCCACGATTTGTTCAGAAGACCGGGACTGAGTGGTTGTACAGACTGGTCGTCCAGCCAAGCCGCGTACGGCGCGTAGGGAGTATCTTCTACTTCATGTTCCGCGTGCTTGCGCATCATCGGACATCATCCAGGAGCTAGATGACCCGAATCCTTGTCCTGGGCTATTATGGCTTTGGCAATTTCGGCGACGAGCTCATCCTCTCGGCTGTGCAGGATGAGCTGACGAGTATTGAGTGTGAAGCAGTGTTCGCGGTCAATAAACCGGATCAGTATGCCAACCCCGTCTGCCCGCGACACACGTTCGTCGATCGACATAGCCCGACAGCGATGAGAGCAGCTCTCGGGGCGTGCGACTATGTGATGTTGGGCGGGGGAGGACTCATCCAGGACGTTACCAGCTGGCGAAGTAGCCTGTACTATCTGGGAATTCTCCTACTGGCCGCGCTACACAACAAGCGAATCCTCTCCTACGCACAGGGCGTCGGTCCCGTCAGGCGGTTTTGGATCCGCCGTGTAGTAAGGTCGGTCTTTGACCGCATGATCCTCATCGATGTACGGGACGACACTTCGCGAGACCTCCTGCTCGATTGCGGGGTTCGAACACAGGACATCTGCGTGTCGTCCGACGCTGGGCTTGCGTATCTGATCGCGTTAAGCGGTGAACCAGTCGCGGTTCCTCGTCGCGCGTCCCGGATTGTTGCCTGTGTCAACGAACGATTCGGGTGGACACCCGAGGAAACAGCCTCGTTTCTCGACTGCCTGGGGTCCCAGGCATCTGCCCAGCTGGACCTGGTCGTGCTCTTTCCATCAGCAGACCTGGCATTCACACGGGCGGTCCAGGACCGCCTGCTCACGCCGTCAGAACTTATTATCTCGCCTCAGTCACTGGCGCTGCTGGACCTCTGCGGTTCTGCCCGTTTGACCGTTGCGGGTCGATACCATATGGCTGTGGCAGCGGTTGCCGCGCGGTCTCCCCTGGTAGCGCTCGCGTACGACCCAAAGGTCTCCCAGTTGGCCAGCTATTGTGGCTTCGATGCCTTCCTGCCAGGAAACTCGCCGCAGCAGGCTGCTCGGCGTGTTCGCGCCGGAAGCATCCTGCCTGTAACCGAAGAGTCCATTCAGCGAATCGGCCAGACCAGAACGGACCGCATCGTCCGGCTGAAGGCCGTTCTGGAACGTTGGAACCCGTGAGCGTTCTCTCGGTTCTTCGTCAGGTGCTCGCTGACAGGGCCTGTTTTCTCTGCGGCGAGGAATCGGACCTCCCTGTCTGTCCCAGCTGCGCCTCTTCATTTCGACGATGCGACCCGGGATGGAGCGATTCCCATCTGGCTGCCGGTCCGGCGTTGGGTTTCTCAGCGTACTGGTATGAAGGATCATTGCGACAGGCCATACTGCAGATGAAGGTACAAGGTGAATATCAGCTGGCCGGACAACTTTCCGGCATGCTGACGACCCTCGCAAAGTCTCTTCCACTGGGAGACCGCCCGATCTTTGTCCCTGTTCCGCGGTTCGGTACCCGGGACGAGAGAGACCAGCGTCACTTCCCCCACGTGGCAAGCAGAACACTCTCCGCGAGCTTCGACGGCGACTGCGGCACTGGACTTCTGCTCAAGACCCGTCACACACCTCTCCAGACACAGTTGTCGGATATTGAACGCCTCAAGAATCTTGATGGTGTGTTCGGACTTTCGCCCACTGCGGCCGACCAGCTGCGCGACAGGACAGTCGTTATCGTGGACGATGTTCTGACAACAGGAGCTACGGTCTGTGCTGCCACGAACATCATCCTGCAAGCACGTCCGCATCAATGTTTGTACTTGACCCTCGCTCGTAGTCGGGCTACAATACGGTCAGGCTTATGAAGGCAAGGGCCTAATCTGATGCAAAGGGAGGCACACATGAACATAGAACATAAGTCCAAAACGCTTGAGATCCCTCCGCGCATTCTTGCCTATCTCAACGAAAAGGTCAGTCGGTTTGACAAGTTCTTTCGCAAGGAACCAACGCTCGGTGCCAATCTAAACCTCCTGCGAGGTAAGTATACGTGCGAACTCACGCTTGAGGTCTCTGGCCGCATCATCAAGGCTTCCGGACAGGGACCGGACATGGAAGGTTCTATCGACGCTGCATGCGACAAGCTCGATGTGCAGATCCGCAAGTTCCACACTCGGGTCTTCCGGAGGGACTTCAAAGCGGTTGCCGAACTCAAGGGTCTTTTCCAGTCTGAAGTGCCGCTGGAAGAAGTTGAGGAATCTCCTGAGGGCATCGTGAAGCGCAAGGAATTTGAGGTGCTTCCAATGTCTGAGGAAGAGGCGATCCTCCAGATCGAGATGCTGGGGCACCAGTTCTTTGTCTATCGGAACGGCTTGTCCAACAAGGTCTGTGTTCTGTACAAACGTACTTATGGGGGCTACGGTCTGATTGAAATCGACTGACCAGACGAGGCCCCGATTGTTGCGACGACACTAGCGACCATCACTTCAGCTTTGGCGTTGCGGTCTAATGAGCGACACCAAAGCTGCCTTGTGTTGCTGCCTGCGCAGAAGGGCTGAATCCCATGACAATCCAGCAAACCAGCCCGGTGTCTGTGTCGAAAAATCTAGTAGTTCATTCCGTGGAGGTACCTCTCTGATGGGACTGTTCAGCTCGTTTTCCCCAGCTGCTCGCAAACTCAAAACATACCAAGCCATGGTTCCACAAATCCTTGAACTCCAGCCGGCGTTGGTCGTGCTCGACGATGAGGGTTTGAAGACTTATGGAGCCGAGCTCAGAAAGCGGGCTGCTGCAGGCGCCACCGAGACCGAGCTGTTGCCTGAAACCTTCGCGCTGGTAAGAGAAACGGCCCGCCGTCTCATAGGGCTGGAGCCTTTCCCCGAACAGCTCCTTGGAGGTATCGCGCTCTACTTTGGCAACATCGCGGAGATGAAGACCGGCGAAGGGAAGACGCTTGTGGCCACCTGTCCCCTGTACCTCAACGCCGTCATGGGTCATCGAGGACACCTTGTTACCGTCAACGATTACCTGGCCAAGCGTGATCGGGCCTGGATGGGGCCCATTTATGAGTTTCTTGGCATGTCGGTCGGCCTCCTTCAGAACGACAGCTCTCCGGAAGAGCGTGCTGCTGCATACGCAGCCGACATCACCTATGGCACAAATAACGAGTTCGGCTTCGACTACCTCCGAGATCACATGGCCGGTTCAGAAGACGGCATGTTCCAAAAGGGAGCTCTCGACTTTGCCATCGTCGACGAGGTCGACAACATCTTCATCGATGAGGCTCGGACAGCTCTTATCATCGCGGGCCCCGGTGGTGACTCGGACATGCCATACTACGAGGCTGCTACATTCGTCAAGCGGCTGAAGGGAACGGTTCGCTCCGAGATGGCCGCTGGTGACAATGAGACACCAGCCGGCTCCGACTACGTCTACGACGAGAAGCACAAGACAATCGATCCGGCCGAGGATCTGCTGGCCCGTTTTGCTCGTGCTGCCAAGATTCCCGAAGACAAGTTGCTGAAGGAGCAGGCCACCTATGGCAAGATTCTTCGCAACGCCATCAGAGCACAGGTCTTCTTCAGGAAGGACAGCGAGTACATCATCAAGGACACGGAAGTCATCATTGTCGATGAGTTCACGGGTCGACTCATGTATGGACGTCGCTACTCTGAAGGGTTGCACCAGGCCATCGAGGCAAAGGAAGGGCTCAAGGTCCGCGAGGAGAGCCAGACGCTGGCAACAATCACGATCCAGAACTTTTTCAAGATGTATCACAAGCTGTCCGGGATGACAGGAACGGCGCTCACAGAAGCAGACGAGTTCAAGGAAATCTACGGACTTGATGTCCTCGAGATCCCCACGCACGTAGAGGTGAAACGCTATGACGCGGAAGATGAGGTATATGCCTCCGAGCCCGGCAAGCTGGACGCAATTCTCCGCGAGATCCAGGCCCGCCATGAAAAAGAGCAGCCCGTGCTCGTCGGCACACGCTCCGTCGACAAGTCCGAGCTGCTCAGCCACGAACTCAAGAAGCTTGGTATCAAGCACCAGGTGCTGAACGCCAAGTATCATGAGAAGGAAGCGGAGATCATCGCCCAGGCGGGCCGCAAAGGATCCGTCACGATTGCCACGAACATGGCGGGCAGAGGCGTCGACATTCTGCTCGGCGGCAATCCCACTGCTCTTGCTCACACCGCTGCTATTGCTCGTGTCAAGGCTGACCCCAAGAAACAGCCGGAACAATACGCAGAACAGTACGCGGAACAGTACGCCAAGCTCCTTGGAGAGTACAATGAGTCGTGGGCGAAGGAACATAACGATGTGGTCAGTCTGGGCGGTCTCTTCATCCTTGGGACCGAGCGCCATGAGTCGCGCCGCATCGACAACCAGTTGCGGGGACGGTGCGGTCGCCAAGGGGATCCCGGTGAGTCGAAGTTCTTCCTCTCGGCACAGGATGACATCCTGCGCATCTTCGGTGGCGACAGCATCGAGCGCATCTTCAAATTCGCGAGGGTCGATGACTCGATGCCCGTGAAAGACCGAGCCCTCTCTTGGACAATCGAGAGGGCCCAGAAGAAGGTCGAGTCCTACAACTTTGATGCCCGCAAGAGCCTCCTTGACTATGACAATGTTCTCAACAAGCAGCGTGAGGTCATCTATGCGGAACGTGACAAGGTTCTTGCGGGGGTCGACCTTACAGACGAGGTACACGAGTTCATCAACGAGCAGGCGCAAACGACAGCGCAGCAAGTCGTCCAAGCACAACGAGCCGATGAGTCTGATCTTGGCAAAGTCTACAATGACTTAGTTCTGGATGCCTTTGGCAGGCCCGTGGCCATGACACTCGAAGAGTTGACCGACCTTGTTGAACACCGTGACGCTGAACAGGCTCTCACCACCACGATTCAGGACCGTGCGGAGGCCATTTACCGCGAGAAGTACAACAGGTACGGAGAGAACGTCATGCACCAGATCGAGCACTACTTTTTCTTACACACCATCGACAGTGCATGGAGGGATCATCTTCTTCAGATGGACGACCTCAAGGACGGCATCGGCCTGCGTGCTTATGGCCAGCAAGACCCAGTCATTGCCTATCAAAAGGAAGGGTATGATCTCTTCAATGAGCTGATGGACCAGATAAAGCACGATGTGACAAGAGCGTTGTTCACGTTCGAGCTGCAAACCCCAAAACCAGAGAAGAAACATGATCGATCTTGAACCACTGCGCAGGCGTGTTTCAGAGTGTGAGTCACGCGTATCCGGACTTTATCAGCCTGGCTGGCTGACGAGCCAGCAAGCGCGGCTGGAAGAGCTGCGAGTCAGGACAAGTGCTGCCGGCTTCTGGAATGACCAGACGAGCGCAGCAGAGATCATGGGTAGTATCGCACGCATCGAGGCAGACGTTGCTTCCCAGCAGAAAGCAGTGTCTGAGCTGGACAACGTTCGGACTGCCATTGAACTCCTTGTCGGGATGCCGGACCCCGAACTCGAGAAAGAAGCTGTCGGCAGCATTGACCAGCTCGAGCATGACCTGCAGATTCTTGAGACAACGGCCTACTTTAGCGGTCCCTATGATGCGTCCAATGCTATCTTGTCACTATCGAGCGGAGCGGGTGGAACGGATGCGCAGGATTGGACCGAAATGCTTATGCGTATGTATATCCGTTATGCCGAGCGACAGGGGTTCGAGGTACTCGTGACGGACTACATGCAGGGCGAGGAGGCAGGCATCAAGGGTTGTACGCTGGTCATCAGGGGACCCTACGCCTATGGTCTTCTGATGCACGAAAAAGGGGTACATCGCCTGGTTCGCATCAGTCCTTTCGATGCAAACAAACGTCGCCATACGTCGTTTGCGGCGGCAGATGTCATCCCGGAAATCCCGGAAACCAGCACGGACGCCGACATCCCTGAAGGTGACCTGCGCATCGATGTCTTTCATGCGTCAGGTCATGGAGGACAGAACGTGCAGAAGGTTTCTACCGCTGTGCGTATCACGCACATTCCAACGGGCATCTCGGCCAGCTGCCAGAACGAGCGCTCGCAGTTGCAGAACAAGCGAATGGCAATGGCCGTCCTCAAATCCAGACTTCTTGTCCAGCGGGAGCTGCAGCGTGATGCCCAGATTTCGGAAGTGCGCGGGGCCTTCAAATCAGCTGAATGGGGCAACGAGATCCGGTCGTATGTCCTGCAGCCGTACAAGCTGGCCAAAGATCACCGGACGGGACTGGAGAAAGGAAACGTTGATGCAGTTCTCGACGGCGACCTGCAGGACTTCATCCTTGCAAGTGTGCGACATGACGCGGAAGATCGTCGTTCTAGCGATTCGTGACGTCGTCGGCATAACGATCGGGTGTTTCGTCTACGCCCTTTCGTTTGCCCTCTTCGTCATCCCTGTTGATCTGGCTCCCGGAGGCGTCTCGGGACTTGCCATCATTCTAAATCACTTCTTCAAGTTCGTTCCCATTGGTGCGACAATCATCATCTTGAATACTCCGCTCTTCCTGCTGAGCCTCAAGAGGCTGGGAAAGGCATTCCTGTGGCGTTCAGTGTATGCGACCATCATCTCGTCAGTTCTTATTGATGTGATCGTGCCCTTCACCCATGGCTTCCATGTGGACATGCTGCTCTCGGCGGTCTACGCTGGAGTCGTCATGGGCATCGGGATTGGCATCATCTTCCGTTTCTTCGGTTCTACCGGCGGCACTGATCTCCTCGCCCAGATGTTGTCCGAACGCATAGGGCTGAGTTTCGGAACGACTCTGCTGATCATCGACACAGTCATCATTGCTTTCTCGGGTATCGCATTCCGGAGCGTTACGATACCGCTTTACTCAATCGTATCGCTCTATATTTCTGCAAAGGCCATCGACCTCGTACAGGAAGGAATCTCTTTCTCGAAGGCGGCCTGGGTGGTCAGCAACCAACCGGAAGCCATTGCCGGCAAGGTCATGGTCGAACTGGATCGCGGAGTGACGAAATTCACTGCAGCTGGCGGCTTCACGGGCGAACGCAAGGAAGTCGTGTTCTGCGTCGTGCCCCAAAGCCAGATATCGCATCTCAAACAGATCGTCCATGAGGTTGATCCTGATGCCTTCGTGGCCATCATGGACGTTACCGAGACTCTGGGTCTCGGCTTTAAGGAGCTGGGTACACGATGATACAGATGTTGAGCGTCTCAAAGAGATATGACGATGGATACTATGGTCTAAGGGATATCACCTTCAAGGTAGGGCCCGGAAAGTTCGTCTTTCTGACAGGTGAGTCGGGCGCAGGCAAGAGCACCGTTCTGCGACTCATCTATCGTGCCGAACGGCCGACGAATGGCACGATTCTGGTTGATGGAGCGGACACGGCGGCGGCTCATGGAGGCTCGCTCACGTCTCTGCGACGGAGAATGGGCATGGTGTTCCAGGACTACATGCTTCTATTCGACCGCTCCGTGTCCGAAAATGTGGCGCTGCCGTTGGCTGTCCGAGGCGTGGGCAAAGAGATCATCGGCCAGGAAGTGGACAAGTACCTGGATCAGGTCGGCCTTGCTGGATACCAGCGTCGTCTGTGCTGCTCGCTTTCCGGAGGCGAGAAACAGCGTGTTGCTCTCGCCCGCGCGCTCATCGCAAAACCCGATATCATTCTCGCAGACGAGCCGACTGGGAACCTCGACCTGAGCAACGGAGAGAAGATCGTCGAGGTCCTCCATGACGCCAACCGTCAGGGTGCGACTGTCTTCATGGCTACTCATGATCTATACCTCGTCCAGTCAACCCGACTGCCGTTTGTACGGCTCCGTGGTGGACGAAAGGTCGAGGAGGGCAACTTCTGATATGTTTACATTCAAGCAGACACTGCAGGACCTTCGGAGACATCCTGTCCGTACTCTCCTCGTTTCAATCCTGATAGCTGTACTGATGGTCGCAAGCGCTGGCATCTATGCAATGTCCATGGACGTGCGCCACACCATCTCGGAGATCGAGAGCACACACTCCATCAACGCATACCTTCTGGCCGGCCTGGATCAGACTTCCATTCAGACTCTTCTCGAGCAGATGCAGAAAGACGAAGCCGTTGCCCGTGCGGAATACGTGAGTCCCGCAGACGGCCTCAAGAAGCTTGAGACTCAGTATCCCCAGTTTGCAAGCGTATTTAGCGACCTGACACGCAATCCGATTCCACCTCTTATCCGGGTCTATCCAGTCTCCGTGCAAGGCATCACCGGCTTGGCTGCGGAGCTTCGTTCTCTTGCTGGCGTTCAAACCGTGGAGTATGACGAAGGCTCGGTGCAGGGGATGGCCAACGCGAACGTGTTTGTCCACAGCCTCCTGCTCTACATGCTGGTTCTCGCCAGCTTTCTTTTCATTGCGGGTTTCTGCCTCATGGCATTCAGCATCATCAATGGCAAACGAAAAGAGACTGCAGTGCTGAGCGTGGTCGGTGCCAGCAACCTCCAGGTTCTTCTCTCAACACCCGCCCACCTTGTCGCTGTCTGGGCGCTGGCATCGGTCCTCTTCGCCGTTGTTCTCCCCAGCGTCATCAGGTATTCCACGACACAGCTCAAGGCATCCTTTTCGTGGGTGACGCCCGAGCCTATGGGAGTCGTCTACGCTGGAGCCGCCTCCGCCGTTGTGCTGGCCTCCCTGGCTTGCCTCCTTCTGGCCTGCGTCATTGCAACGCTACTGGCGTACCGCATGGATGAGGAACAGCGTCGAGAGGAGACCCTTCTCGAATGAGAATCCTGAGACTTTTCACTGCTATTGTCCTGATTCTCTCTCTGTTTGTTGGTGCCT
>Ga0209913_1001945_pt1 | contig 9988 bp, 9 predicted proteins | sample PersoiDNA2013203_FD_185805 | JGI IMG/M metagenome (GOLD analysis project Ga0209913, IMG submission 185805) | Permafrost soil microbial communities from the Arctic, to analyse light accelerated degradation of dissolved organic matter (DOM) -... | ecosystem: Environmental > Terrestrial > Soil >... | reverse complement strand
GAACAACAGTACGCTTACTAGCCTCGATTAAATTACGTATCCAGTTTCCGATCAGTTGTATCCCCCGTGCTCCTCGCCTGTCAGGGACGTCGTGAACATTGTCAACCAAAATAACCTTTGTCCCAATTTTGGGAAGCAGCGTCCGGATTCTTGAGTCAAGTTCTATCGCGGTACCTACGTTCCATGTCGGATCTCCCATGGCAGCCAGCATGGCTCGCCCCATGGATCGATCTGACGGACTTGGAGGGATATCAAATTTCACGACCGGTACACGCGTGATGGCGTCACCGACCTCGTCTGGCCATCGCGACTTGAGAAAGCGGCAGAGGTGCGTCTTCCCGGCGCCGGACGGTGCTAAAACAAGGATGCCGGCGCCGGTATTCTCATTTTCGCACCTGAGGGAGCGACGTCGAATTTCGTTTGCTGCCAGAACAAAATCAGGGTGGTTTACATGCATCGAATTTGCCATGTAGTGCTGTCTCTCTAAAATAGAGACGCCTCGCCAATCTCGAGGTTTAGATATTTGATCCACGATTAGAAATCCTCCGGAAAATCCCACGCATCATCGAGTTTTCCAAGCTCGATCTGAGAGATCTGATTGATTTGATATTCAAGCTCACTGACGCACTCAAGTCCGATAACTGGCTCGTTAGATGAGCCTTGAGGAGCTGGGATCGTCCCAATCGTATTGGCCCAGCGTCGGTCTTTTCTGTTTTTTGACATGCCGGCTTGAGACGTCAATAGCCGCAATTCTTCTCGAGCGTCTAGTAACTGGAAGATGGATGGATTTTTTTGACCTTTGTCTCGCGTCATCTTGCGAATCAATTTGTGTTGCGATAGGGTCAGGTCATTCGTATAGCTGGGGGTGGTGCTATCGACTACGAAATAGGCTTTGCTTCGTGGATCTAGAACGAAGACTCTAGAAAGTACGTTTGGGTGAAAGCGAAATATGACTTTAAATTTACTTCCACAGCTCCGTTGTAATTCAATTAGTTCTTGGCTTTGATAGCACAGACCTGTGAATTCCAATCCAGACGGGCGTAAGCAGATACTATGTTCGACAGCGAAAATGAAATCAAATTGCGTCAGATTACTGGGGAGTCTCTGCTCGACATGGCGCATTGCTGAATGCCAAAGTTGGCGGGGAGTTGAACCTCCATTTCGAGGAGTATTGCAATAGATTTCATATGCCCACTTCTGTAACCTTTGCTTAAAAGCCAGCAAAGTCATATTCGCACCGAAAAGTGCGTGCTGCTCTCCATCAAGGGAGCGTTTTGTTCCACTAAAACCTGGCATCTCCTCAAAAATCCCAGAACTCATTCGACTATTAAAATCTTCGACAATAGATTTTTCAGTTGGCGTACGTGGTTTCGCCCATGCACAAATGGCTCCGGACGATTCAAATATCGCCTTCTCAATGGCTTTCGAATGGTTATAAAGCGCATTGTCAAAGACGGCGACAGAGTGAAATCCAAAGAACTCTGGACATCCTTTCAGATGAGCGAACTCGTGATCCGAAGCAGACTTCGGCAATATTGCTCGTCTGAATGCATCCAAGGCGGAGAGGGTGCTTCTGGATCTGTCGCCGATCGATAGTCCGAGCGGGATGGCGCTATATTGATCGACACCTGCAGTGACAAAGGCGCGGCCATAGGGCAGTCCAGATCTATCGTCTACCAGAAAGACTCTAGTATCTTTATCATCAAATTCGACAACCTCCAAAGGCGATTGCGCTCGATCTCTCGGGAACCAGCTATGGAAGGTTTTCTTTGCATATCGCGGACCATGATTGCGGACACAGATCGTGTAACTGCCGAATTCCCTCCTTGTGAGCCGTTCAATCGTCGAACGACTTGGCAGCATGGTGAAGATACACGCTTGATCTTCAATGTTGCGTAGCTCCTGTTTGAGATCCTTTTCAATTTCGAAAAATCGAATCTTGCTTCCGGGATCATTTCGGATCCGATCCCAGATCTTTTCTAGGGCGCGCATCGCCTCCATTGAAATACGCCCACGACCAGGGCCTCCACGCTCGGAAAAATTAGGTATAACAACCCGCGTGTCTCCGTTTGCGGCGTCGAGCTTAAGTGACCATTGATAGATGGTGTCGAGTGAAAGGATTTTGATGTGAGTTGATTGATCTGATTTTGCCGTAGCAGCTAGGATCTTTTTGTAGTCGAGTGTCAACAACGGTGTCGGCCTTAGGCTGGTATGGCCTAGGGCGCGAAGTGATTGTATGAAATAGGACACCGCAATCCCATGTTGGATTGCGGCGGAGCTCTGACTTTCTATCCGCTGTTTTCTAAAGGCATCCCCATGCAAATGTATTCCTGAGAGAAGGGGGCTTGGAGAATCCTCTCGTAAGGGGATGATTTCCTGGGTTAGATACATCTGGTAAAGCTGATCTACAGAAATCAGCTTTTTCTCCAGAGATCGAAAGTTCTCGATTACGCAATGCGCCTCTCGCCTCTCTACGATCATAAAGACAGTGAGATCTCGTTCAAACTTTTGGCCAGGAGAGAGGGAGAAGTCGTTTGAAGAGGGGCCACGGAGGCGGGGGCCGGCTATCAAAGATTTCGTCATGGCTAGCATCCCTCCAACGAATTCCACCAACGATCATCCTCACCCCTGGCATCCAAGAAAACTGCGGGAATATCGATAGTCGGTTGCGTCGAGATAGAGGTAGTTGCCGTGAATTCCTTGGTGATTGGGAAGAACGTTTTCCCTGACCAAGTTGCGGCGTAAATGACTCCGTAGTCGTAACCATGCTGCTGGAGTTCTTCGACAGACAAGGAGCCCAGTGTTTCAAGATGCTCCGCAAACGCAACGCATTCATCTGGTTGCACAATGTTGGAGTGCCGGTGCATGTTAAGCAGGTTGTGCCGCGTCGCTACGTTGAGAGGATGTTGGTCTGTCCAACAAACATAGGCAAGACCCGCCTGCTGAAAGACTTCACGATTCCTATCGAGGGAAGCTTGTATGAAGGGGGTAATAAAACGAGCGTTTTTCACCTCAATGACATATATCTTTTCGCACGGAGCTACTGCAATGAAGTCAGGCACGATCTGTGCGCCGAATGTCTGGAGTTCTGTTTTAAATGGCTGTTCTTTAAATTTACCTATGTAGCCGAGGGTAATGAGGTATTCCAAGGTCAACGCAGCGAGTGCTTCATTTCTTCCTTGACTACCTACATAGCGCCCGAGGCTGTGCGACCAGAATTGATGATATTGAGTAAATTTGGAACGACCCTTGAGGGCTCGCACTGGTGGTGTGTGAAAAACATGGTCTAGCCAACCTGGCGAACCAAGTGAATGGATTTCTTTAGGCATAGGGTCTCCCTTCCACGGCAGGCGCGGAATAATGCGGCATTTCAGCAAGCAGGGGGTTGACCTTCGGGCTAGAGAACGATATCTTTGATTTGCGCGTCGAAGATATCAGTCTTTGGCCAAAAGGCGGCGGATCTCGAATTGTGGGGTTCGTCGCTTTTTGTTTTTACATAGTTATTTTTCCTCCAAGATTGCGCGGATCCGATGTAGCTTGGCCGCCGGCAGATTTAACGCACTGCTTATAAATTCGAATTGCTCGGCCGCACTCTCGGTGGCATCAAGCCGATATGGTTTCAACCAATCCGTGCGGGCAAGTTCAAACAATTTCTGTCTTTCCAATTCCGTTAGCCGAAGCGCCGCCGAAATACGTTTTAACGTATTCGGCGGAGGTGCCGCACGGCGAGCATTCTCTATCTGTGAGTAATATCCTCGATTTAATCGAGCATCATTCGCCACATTTGCTTGAGTCAGACCTCTAAGAACTCGAAGTCTAAAAAGCTCGCCGCTAAAGCTAACCAATTCTGAGGAGGGTTCGCGGTGGCTCATTTTGCGTGCCGATGCGTGGGTATGTTAACGATCTGGGAATCGTAACTGAAATAGATGGATGTTGCAAATAATCGTTTAAAATCAATTACTTAGTTCGTATCGTTAGTGCGATACGTAATTGACGCATTAAGATGTTCTTCTATTGGGAGGGATGAAATCTGTTCAGCGAGTGAGTTTGCGATGTAGAGCATCTTCAACAGCGTCATCGAATCCGACCTCGGGATCGACCAAGATTAAATTTCGACATCCTGGAGGAAAAAGCCACTCGCTGTCGTCTAGAGCGATCCAGCCCTCATACTCACGCCCTGCATTGCGTAGCCACAGATCGATCTCGGCCTGGCGCAAATATCGATTATCCAAATGATCCAAAACTGGTGTCACGTCTATGATTCGCCTCTGTATGTCATCGGAGAAATATCCACGCAATTGAGTCAGCGAGTATTCTTGTCTCCAGGCGCTGGAGATAACTATGTCTATCTCATTAAATTTTCGAAGAGTGATCTCAAGTTGTGGAAGGCGTGACAGGGCTCCATCCTCTCGATTTAGCGGATGCAAAACGCCATCAAAATCCAAAAATAAAATCATAGCCTCGGGATTAAAGACGATTCAAAAGGAAATACGGTAGCCAGTTGATCATACGATCTAATCCAAATGATAGTGCAAAGAGATCTTTGGGCAACCTGAAGTAGAATTTCTCATTCGGACTATAAAAACAAGAGGGGATGTGTGATTTCAAGCTTTTGGCCACAAACACTTGTCGATTGGGCTCAAGTGATTTCCGCGATAGCGACTGCAGCGTCTGTAATGGTCGCACTTCGACTAGCCTCTCGAAATGAGCGCGAGCGACTAGACCTAACGACGATAAGCCATCACGAGATCACTATAGGTGGGGCAGAGCAGGGCGCAAGTGCTCGCCTCAATCTGGTGACTAGGATAACGAATATAGGCCAGCGTCCTGTAGAAATTACCAGTGTAAGTATTTTTCAGCCCCTCGCGAGAACAAAGTGGCGACGGTTTTTATGGGACTTGGGTTGGTCAACACGCCAGATACCAGTTTTATTTCGTCGTATGATCAGCATGTATATCGTATGCCATTCAGTGACACCTATTCGCCGCTCCAATAGCGGCACTAATTTGATCGCTTTCGGTGAAGGTTTGGAGGGTATTTTCGACGTAGATCGCCTACAAATTAGCGGTCAGATTGAAGAGTGTGTTAATCGATGTGTTTTAGCTGTGCAAACGGCATCACATCACATAAAGTATCGGCGCCTTGATGCCCAACAGGCGGAAAGCATCATCCAGCACATTAAAGACAGACTAAGTGTCTAAACACCTAGATCTAAGTTTCGAATGAACGGAGCATGTCTGCGTCTATGTTCATTCAATCTATGGCACCGCAAGTATTCGATAGCAAAAAATCTCCTGAGAGTATTTTCGGTCGAAAATCTATTATTCGATGTAGCAGAGAAACTTGAGATGCAACCTCTTCAGATCATCCGTTATAAGCTCGAACTTAGCGGATCTCTCGCATTCCGTCGCCTTGACTCGAATCGCAAACGTACGCTTGCCAATGTCTTTTAGGTCGAAGGGATTGCCAAACGCGCCGCCTGGAAGCGGTGTAACAAACCGGAACTGATCAATATGGTCCCAGTGCGCAGCAATTTCAATCAGCCGCTCTGGATCGTCGTGTCTCAGTTGAAATACGCCTGTATCGAGCAATTTTGTACTTCCTGCTCCAGGTATGTCCGGCGGCGGTTCTATTTGCTCAACGTAGACTTTGCAGTTAGAAAGAGTCTTGCCGCCCGTGTTCCTGATTCCGATTTTAACTGTGCTTAATCTGCGACCAGATTGGATTTCATTCACATGATAGCGCTCGCTTGTGTCGCTGAACATCTCGATCTTCGGCGGAAGCGTAGATTGGAGGCCGTGAATAGCGTTCACGCTCGACGCCCGAACCCATCCATCTAGATTGTTAGTCGAAGACAACTGGCGAATCGAGTTCCCCGCTTGTATGCGGATATCTTTAAGATCCTCAATTGAGCTGCACATCTTACTCAGAACGGTCCTGCGAAATTCAGTCAACATTTTAGAATCGTTCCGCTCGATTGCATCCAGTCCCAGCGACCCGCGGGCCTTCTCTTGAATCGCATTTTCAGTCAGATACAACGCGAAGAATGGTTTGCCCGTCTTCTCCGCATACTCGTACTCAAGCTGAATGTAGCTCTTGCCGGAGTCAGGATCAATACTGCCGTAGCGCCCACCAAGTATGAGCATGAAGATGTCACAACTATCGATCCATCGCTCGATCACTTCAATCTGTTTCTTGTCGGCAGCCGCGAATAACTCCATGCCGGCCGGGATGTGGCCGGCCTCCAAAATGGCCGAAACAGCTGCTTGGCGCTCGTTCTTCATGTCCATATAGGTGGACGAGATAAACACCTGATATTTCTTATCCATTTCGCGGTGGTCCCTGAGTCGTGATTAAATGACCAAAAGTCTATCATCCGGTGATACCGGCACCGAGGATGATTGCCGACTGTTTACTCATTTAAAGAGGATAGGTTTATGAGTATAGGTAGCACGTCGCGAAATCACCACTGGATTCCCCAATGTTATCTCAAGGGCTTTTCTAGAAGTCGCAGCAAGAATGCCAAACTGTTCGTCGTCGATGCGATCGGCCGCAAGACTTTCAACACTGTGCCGCGCAATATTGCATCAGCACGTGATTTCAATCGAATTGAAATCGATGGTGTATCGCCAGACCAAATTGAATCCGATTTTTCACACTTTGAGGGAAATGTGGATAGGGCACTTCAACGAGTAATTGAAAGTCGCCAACTAGGCAATACAGAAGATCACAATCTCATTCTAAATCTGATTGCACTACTCTCTGCACGCAATCCACGGACGCGTGAAAATTCGCGGCAATTCCAGGAGAAAGTCATCAAACAGATGATGGGACTGACGGTCGCAAAGAAGGAGCGTTACGAAGCTAGTTATAAACAGGCGATTGAAGCTGGCTTCCTGACGTCTCACGATGATATTGCTTATGAGACGATACGTGACTTCGTTAAGAACGATCAATACACGATTGAAGTTCCAACCACGCGGCACATCGAACAGGAGCTTAGATTAGTTGATACGATCCTACCGTTGTTGGGCGAGCGGAATTGGCTTCTCCTGAGAGCGCCAGCCAATACGAGCGGCTTTGTGACATCTGATCATCCGGTTGTATTGCAATGGAGTAGCCATAGAGAACGAGGATTTTTTAACTCGCCTGGATTCGCTCTTCGAGACACGGAAGTAATATTTCCAATTTCCAATGAGCTCGCAATGATTGGTAGCTTTGAAGTAAACAATGAAGTTATCGATGCGAACATCAAGGTTATGGCAGTGATCAATGGGGCAATTATTGCTCACAGCAATAGACAAGTCTACGCACGGGATGATCGATTTCAATATTCATTATCCCGAGATGTGATTCGGTGGGGGGCAGATGTACTGAAGGATTTGGCAAGTCCATCGGTATCCAGCCTCTAAAAATTTTCCCCAATCGGTTTCTCAATCGTGATGTCGATTCATTCGTCGTTACAGCGAGCGCCGAGAATCCGCCGACAAAATCATGAAGAATCGTTTTATCGTTGTCGCATTCGTTGCCGTTATTGAAACCCTCTGCTTTTGCCACCAATATGGGAAACTCAGGCGCTATGGGTGAGAGCGACTCTGTAACTGGGATATGCAGAAAAGATGGCGCATTTGATATTCAATTTCATGGGGCGCTTCTCAGTTGCAAATAGATCGCGCAATTGACGTGCTACTTAGTAGTGCTGCTGGAATGTAATTGACTCGCGCTGGTGCTACAAATATTCAAACGAACTCGCTAGAAATCAGCCCATATGCTTAATGGAGTCTAAAATATTTTCGTATAACCGAACAGTTTCTGATTTCTTGCGTTCTTGCAAAAAATTCGCGAAATGAATAACCGATGCAGATTTTGCCGGCTGCATTTTCTCTTCGTCAAGAATGTTTCTATTTTGAAAACTATTTTCAGGCATGCCATCAAAATCGAGGCTAAGCTGCTGTGGGTGGTGATCGGTCGTCATTGTCATGTCCCTTCACGGGAAGCAAATTTTTCTGGCGTAGCGATTCTACAACCAGCGCTTCTAAAGCAGGAAGTGCTTCCATACTTTTTTCGATTCTGGGCGAAGCTGCTTTAAGTACGATCGGAATTAGCTTACCATCTTTTTTACGGGAATTTTGGGGTACTTTAAATAAACTTAAATACCGTGATGGCGCTACGCCATCAAATGCGAGGATTCGGACTTTTGTTTTATCTACTTCTTGTTCGGAGATAGCGTCTCCATGTAGCTTGATAGCTAAGCTTTTTCTATATGGTTCGATGTAGTAAACCTCTCGAATTCCTGCAGCTACGATGTGTCGAGCGCAAGAATGACAAGGATAAGTAGTAACGTATATTTTTCCGTTTTTTAAGCGCATTCCTGCGGTTTTTCCCGCATTCAGGATGGCGTGCATTTCGGCATGAATTGCTCTTGAGAATTCAATTAAGCCTTTTAACTTACTCGCACCTTTCAGAATACCTTTTGCTTTAATTCGATCGTTGAACGGAATGACATCTTCGAGCGCATTTACGAGTTCTTGAGCAATCCTGTCTTTTTCTTCATCGTTAAAACATTTTCCTCCATCGAGATTCCAGCATCGATGGTCGGGGGAGGATGTGCTGTCGTAAAGTCCACCATCTACGGTAGGAACGTCATTCCAGCCTATGCTCAGAATGTCCCCTTCAGCATCCGTCACAGCTGCGCCCACTTGTCTAGATAGGCACGCCGAGTTAGCGCTGGCCATAGCAGCTGAATACATAGCCGTTTCAGCAGGCCACGGCGTTATGACCTTTGTTCCTAGAATGAGGTTGAGAAATCGTTCAACACGCTGACTTATTTGTGAATCGGTGCCCTCACCAGTTCTTAGGAAAAAATCACAGTTAGGGAATGTTTCACCAACAGTTTGGCCTTCTTCAATTTCTTCGCCAGAATCTCTGTCAATGAGTGTGAAAATTTGAGCAGGAGTTAAGTTGCGTCTCGTGAGGTTTGCTTCTCTAGCTTGTAACGGAGAAAACACTCCGACTACGTACAACATATCCCTATATACCAGGCGCAGCAGCGCCAGTTCTTCTTTATTCTTAATTGAGTCAATAATATGAACTACTCGTCTTGGCGCGTATTTCGTACTTTCGGTCTCTGTCTTGTGGCGTTCTCGATCCACGCGAATATGTTTAACTGCTAACTCCGCGAGGATGCCATTGCCATATCGTCGTCGCAGATTATTGCCAGCGCTAATTAGGGCTTGGGTTCGATTGAAGCCATCTTCAGGTGGAATAGTTACGTCTACTGCGGCTGCGTGCTCTGAAATGAAGTCGCTCAATTTCAGATAGCTTGAATCGGTATAGCCGAACGACTCCTTCAAGATTGATTGAATGGATTCTCCGACGCCATGTAAAGGAGAGCCGATTGGACCGCAGAGTGCGATGACCAATTCGTCTGTATGGGTGGACGCAATCATCTGAGTGGTGCTTTGACCGTTAAACAAGTCATTTGCTGGTGCGGCTTTCTGCTCCACTCTTTTTACCGAATTCTTCGACATTTTGCCCCCTGGAGCAATTTTTATTAATTATTTTTGGACTTGGGAAAACCGAGTTCTTGCTTGATTTAGCGTGTTTTGTTGTCTGCCGCATATCAAGCCCCACCTCTTGCTAGCGAGTGTAGCAACAATTGATTTGTTTTTATTACATTCTTATGAGAATGCCATTAGAAGAAGGCAGAGGCGTATCTCTTAAATTGCACTCCGTCGTCAAAGTTAGGCGCTAACTTTAATGATTTGTGTGTGTAATTTTGACGATGGCCAATACCGGCCGATCTGATCGGGCGTGCAGCGGCATTGCTTCTCACGATGGCCAAAGAAACCACATGGACACGGGTTCATGGCGGCAATCAGCTGAAATCTCGCAGGAAAATCAGCCTGTCGTGCTGCACGCGAGATGGTGATCCGGCCGGATTCCATCGGCTCGCGCAATACTTCCAGCACTTTGCGATCGAACTCAG
>Ga0209913_1001944_pt1 | contig 9989 bp, 11 predicted proteins | sample PersoiDNA2013203_FD_185805 | JGI IMG/M metagenome (GOLD analysis project Ga0209913, IMG submission 185805) | Permafrost soil microbial communities from the Arctic, to analyse light accelerated degradation of dissolved organic matter (DOM) -... | ecosystem: Environmental > Terrestrial > Soil >... | reverse complement strand
TCGCCCACCCGTATTGCTCTTGGGAACGTGGTGCGAATGAAAATATGAATGGATTAATTCGCCAGTTCTTTCCTAAGAAAATGCGATTTGAAGCCATCAGTGAAGGAGATATTTTATGGGCGATGAACAGCTTAAATCATCGTCCCAGAAAATGTCTCGGCTTCAAAACGCCGCACCAAGTATTTATGAAGCAGTTACAATCGCATCAACATGTGGTTGCACTTCGAAATTGAATCCGCCTATTCTTTTAACGAATACTTTTTTATTTTATACCAAAGGCTACGTTCACTAATATCTAACAACGCCGCCGCTCTTGGTTTGCTGCCGTCAACATTTTTCAGCGCTTGTTCAATCATCATTGCTTCTAATTCTTCAACTTTAGTCGCCAGCGACCCCACATTGTGATCAGGTTGACTTGCTGCGACAAAAGAAGGCGATAAATTGTCTGCACCACTGATTGGAAAATGCGCTTCTTTTATTTCGCCTTTACCACACAAGATAAGCGCTCTTTCTATCATGTTTTCTAATTCACGAACGTTACCTGGCCAAGCATAGGTTGTAAGCTTGTTGAGTATGGGTTCTTCAAGTCGGTATTGTTGAGCGCCGCGAGTGCTATGCTTGGCGATAAAATGAGTCGCCAAATCATTGATGTCTTCTATTCGTTGTCTTAAAGGCGGCAAAGCAATTGGAAAGACATTCAAACGATAATAAAGATCTTCGCGTAAGAGACCGTCTTTAATCGCCTCGAGCGGATTTCTGTTGGTCGCTGCAATAACCCGAACATCCAATTGTATTCTTTGATTGCTGCCTAATTTTTCTATACAGTTATCCTGTAAAAACCGTAATAATTTGACCTGCAAAATGATAGGCATTTCTGTTATTTCGTCAAGAAAAATGGTGCCTCCAGAGGCCAGTTCAAATTTTCCAATGCGGTCTTTTACGGCACCAGTAAAGGCTCCTTTTTCGTAACCAAATAATTCGGCTTCAAGAATGTCAGCTGGAATGGCTGCGCAATTAATTGGAACAAAAAGTTTATTATTGCGAGGTGATGCAGTATGAATTGCCCTCGACGCAAGTTCTTTTCCGGTACCTGTTTCTCCTGAAATTAATACAGATGCTTTCGTTGGTGCGACCTGTTGAATTAAGTCATAGACACGCCGCATAGCGGCACTGGTGCCGACAAAAGCGCCCCAACCGCGATCGAGTTCTTCACGTAAAAATGTATTGTGTCTTTCAATCTCAACACCATTGAGTAGCCGCGTAATTGTCAGTTCTAAGGCATCGATATCAAATGGCCTAAGAATATAATCGCTCGCACCATATTTCATTGCTGTCACAGCGGTTTCAATCGAGCCGTGCGCTGTGATAACGATGACAGGAATATCAACGCCATCATTTCTCAGTTTTATTAATAACTCAATACCATTCATTACAGACATACGCATGTCTGTAATAATGAGATCAATTTTTTCTGCCTCCACAATTTCCAAGGCTTCTAATCCGTTGCCAGCACCAAAGACGCGATAACCATTACGCTGCAGCATTATTTCTAAAATTCGACGCATGTGTGGCTCATCGTCAACCACAAGCACTGATTGTTGATTCATTTGCGATGCTTATCCCAAAGTTAATTTCTGTTCCAGGCGAATAGTAAAACACGCGCCACCAAATTGACTCTCTGACACAGTGATCTCACCACCATGTGCAGAAACAATTTGCTCAACGATTGCAAGTCCTAAGCCTACACCACCTTCGCGTCGGCAAAAAAATGCTTCAAAAATATGGGCCCGCTCGTCAATTGGAATGCCAGGTCCATTATCAGCAATGTCGATAAAAAATGAATCTTGCTGATGATAAGTTGAGATATAGATACTACCTTTGAGCGGAAGAATTTGAGAAGCATTTAATATCAAGTTGAGTAAAACTTGCGTCATCTGTTCTGCATCACATAAAACGTAAGGTGTTAATGCATTGCATTGAATAATTAAGTCGATATGCTTTTTATTTAATTGCGCGCTCAAAAGTAGGGTGCTCCGTTGAATTAGCGCATGCATGTCAACCAATGTTTTGTTCGGTAAGCGTGGCCGCGCACTATCGAGCATTGACGAGATGAGTCGATTGAGCCGTTCAGTTTCGCTCTCAATAAATCCAATTAACTCTAAACCCTCATTTGATAGCTGAGATTCACGTTTGAGCATTTGCGCTGAGGATCGCATAATACCCAATGGCGTTCGAACTTCATGGATGATCACTGACGACATTTCGCCAACCACTGCTAATTTTGATGCCCGCACCAGATCTTGTTTCGCACGATCTATATCTTTCACCATTTGCGAAAACGCAAATCCTAACTCATTGATCTCATCACTATTTGATGGTGGCAGCGGCTTTACTTCGCCAAATTTGTACTCTTTCGTGAATAAGGTGAGCGCAACGATAGGGCGCGCTATGGCAGCACTGACCTTACTTGCGACAATGAAAATTAACAGAAGTAAAATCGCTAAGATGCCACAAGAAATAACCGCCATTTGGTAGACTGGAGCAAGAGCAGCACTTTTAGATTGAATAACGAGTGCTGCTAATTGGATATTTGTGGGGGCATAAAGGCTATTATCTCTTCCCAGGCCAATTATCACATCCGATGTAATTAAAGGTGCTCCTGAATGAAAAAATACGCCAGATTTTCTTTCCTGTAATTGCCAGTCAACTTTTGCTATTTTTGATATCGAACTTTTTTCACGTAGTACTTTTGATGCTGCTAACAAGCGTGATTGATTATCCACTAACGCTATTAGCCGACTATTGCCAGACTCAAGGTCAAGTAATGTGTTGAGTTTATTCCAATCAAATTCCAACACTAGTTCGCCTAAATAGTCGCCTTTAAACTGCGAATAAATAGGAGCATGGATCGCCATGACGATGTTGCCGTTTATATTGATTGGATAATCGATAGTCAACGCTACGTCTGAGAGCTTATAGCTTTGCCAGGCTTGTTGCGTAGAACTTTGTCGACCGATCAACGCTGGATTACTACTACTGATAATACGTCCGTTACGATTGGTAGTATGTAGCTCACTGTAGATGCCTCCATAGCCGGACTGCAATTTGGTCAAGAAAATACTGATGCGCTTATCGATATCTTGGACTTGCATATCCTGCATCACTTCCAGCGTACTCCATGTCGCTGCATTTTGAAGTCGTTCAAACATCAACTTGTTTGCTTCAGTTGCAATACCTTGGGCTTGACCTAAGAGATTTTGATTAATCTCTGCTTGCATTGCCACTTGAATGGTAAAAAATGCTAAAGCGACGAGCAGTAAGGTGGGCGTTAGTCCAATAAACAGAAACGCCTTCAGTAGTGTTTTGCGAATAGTCATTGGTATAGTGTACGATAGCTCACAAATGGAGGAAAGCACGATGAATTGGACGTCATGGCTAAATAAAATTGCAATATTCTTGATGTGCGTAATAATTTCATTTGCAGTCAATTCATCCTATGCCGCAGATAGTAACTTAGCTACTTCAGATTCTCTAAATAAAAATTATGAACTAGGTGACGGCTATCGATTAGGTGATAGCGGCTTTACTTTAGGAGGCTATTCGTCGTTGCAGCTTGAGGACTTACAAAGTACCGAGGTCAAGACGTCGTTGAGTCATTTAAGTTTATTTATCTGGTGGGAAGGTAATTCGCCTTTTAAATTTTTCACAGAGATTGACAGTCAGCATCTACTTTCTGCGGATGAGCAGTCTGACCATCGTGAGGGGCGTTATTTTTCAATAGAACGGCTTTACCTAGAATATACATTGAGCGACAAATTGGTTCTGAGAGCGGGCAAGTTTCTAACGCCTATAGGTCGCTGGAACCAAATACATGCCGATCCTTTGGTGTGGACGACATCCCGCCCTTTAATTACGGTCAATTTATTTCCTGATCATTTTACCGGGGGCGTTGCTTCAGGGAATGTAGATATTTTCGGTCACCAGGCTGACTATATTCTTTATACCTCTGTGGGAACCGACGTCAAAGCCGATCCAACTGAAAACCCATTTAACGAAGCAGTGGGAGGGCGATTAAATATTGCTGCCACTAGGAATTTACAAATCGGTCTATCACTTGCAAGCTTTGATCAGGCGTCCTCAAAGGAGGAGCATGAATTGTTAATTGGGTCTGACTTTATTTGGAAAATCGGAAAAATAGCATTAAGTTCAGAAGCGGCATTCAGAAAATCAAGTTATGGTGGGAAAAACAATGCCTGGGGTGGATTTTTTCAGGGGGTTATCCCGCTTCACGGGAAATTATTTGGCATTGCTCGGATTGAATCCATGCATAACCCGCTCTTGCAACAAGACACTAAGCTCATCGTTACAGGGCTTAATTATCAACATAGTCGCGCTATTTCACTCAAGGCGGAGTTGATTCATGGGATCAGACAGGACATAAGCTCTGCTGGATTTTTATCGTCTGTCAGCGTCTTGTTCTGAGAGTGAAGATGCGTCACTTATTACTTTTTCTCAGCATCTTTTACGTCTTGCTTGATTGCCCGGCCATTGAAGCGGCGGAATCGATTGAACAAAGCATATCCATTATCATTCCACCTAGCGAATCAATACCCAAGCTTAATCGTCATGATGTACTGTTGATCTATAAGTCTCAAAAGCGTTTTTGGGACGACGGTAGGCGCATTCAAGCGGTTAATTTGCCAATAACGTCCCCAATACGTATCGCGTTCTCTAATCAAGTTATTGGACAAGCTCCCGAAGAACTTGATGATTACTGGCGGGATATGTACTTTCATGGTGTATTGCCGCCCTTTGTTTTTGCCTCTGAGGAAGCAGTCATACGCTTTATCTCCACAACGCCAGGTTCAATTGGTTATGTCCCGGGTTGTCTAGTTGATCGGCGCGTCAAAGTTGTTTTACGTTTAGATGGCAACGTTTCTTGCATTCATTAAGCGTATTTGCAAATCATTTTAAATTCTCACTGAATTTCTCATTCATTTTAGTGATCGATGATAGTTAAACAGATAGATATCAACGCTTACTGCAAAATTTGCCAACAATGTTTGCAGTACAAAGTACCTGCTACCGGTTTTATGCATCAATAACCGAAGCGAGAACCGTCATTTAAGGGCTTTGGAAGCACCATCCTTACTGGCACGTTAGTTGCATTGTGTTCATAGTAAATTTTATTACGTGCAATTTTGCTGGATCAATGCTGATGATAGTTTTTTTTTGTATTAAAAAAGAGGCGATTGTCTTATTGTCCAAATCGCGAACACCACGAGATAAATTCATTTAACTTCATTCTGAACTCTCTATTTATGCGTCACTTGAAAAATCTTGCGGTGGATGACGACTTTTCAGGTTCATGGTGCAATTCGAATGCTGTCACAAGCAGTGTGATGGAGGCGGTTAGTTTTATTACGCCAGAGCTAGAAAATTTTTTCATCAAAACGACAATTGAGAGTATGTTCGGGATAAAAGATGCCGCACTCAAAGAGCGTTGTCTGTCATTTATCCGCGAAGAGGCGGCGCACACTACAGCACACAAAAAATTAAATACGGCCTTATTAGAATATTTAGTCACTCCACCTCCAACTATTGGCCTATTTCACGCATTGTTGATGTCAATTAAAAAGCATGTGACGCTTTCTTGTCGGCTGCTATTTGTTGTGGCGCTTGAACATTTTTCAACTGTCTTATCCAAGCGCTTTCTGACACTACACAAAAATTGGGTTATGGGATCTAACTATGCCAAGGCCTTATTTACTGGGCATGCCGTGGAAGAAATGGGACATCGTTCCGTTATTTTTGATCTATGGCATCAAAGAGAATCATGTAATCGCTTTAAAAAATTCTTGGCAGTGACGCTTATTTTGCTCTTTGGAATTGCCTATGTCTTAGCTACTAGTTGTTGGATTTTGTACCAGAAAAATGGTCGCAATATAAATAAAACGCTACGTGAAGTGATCACCTATATTTGTCGACAACATCATTTTTCTTCAGGTTTAGATCTGTTACGCGAACTTTATCAATTTGTCGGTAAAGATTTTCATCCTGATCTCATCATTGAATAGTCCTATTTTATCCACCCGAATTTATTTAGGAAAGAATATCGATGTACGTAAAAAAAGTAATTACCTCTTTGTTATGCATCGTCGTTGCAACACAACTATCGAGCTGTGTTGATTCAGTTGCTAAGGCAGCACCAAGCGCAGCAGCACCGTCTAGTACAGCAGTTGTCAATACCAGCGTGTCAAGCCAGCATGAATGGGACGCCAGTTATACAGATCTGGTAAGTGGTGGTGGGAAAAAATTTATTTTAAATCCAACTTTATCGAGTGTCAGGATTTATGCATTCCGGGCAGGAAAAGCTGCCCGCTTTGGGCATAACCATGTTCTGGCAGCACCTGCATTTGTCGGCTATTTTTACTTGCCACCAACCGATGTTGCATCAGCTCGCTTTGATCTGGAGTTTCGCTTCGATCAGCTTGAAATTGATAACCCACAATATCGAGCGTTATTAGGAACGGCCTTTGCGACCATCCTCAGTCCCGATGCAATTGAGGGAACGCGGCAGCATATGCTTGGCGAAACCAATTTACAGGCAGATCAATATCCTTATGTACGTATCCACTCGTTGCAGATATCGGGTGAAGCACCGAAATTTTCAGCAAAAATACAAGTTCAGATGCATGGACAATCGCGTGAAATGTGGGTTCCTTTAAACGTTGACGGTTTGCCCGAGCAACTGAAGGTCTCAGGTTCGCTTGTGTTACGTCAGAGTGATTTTGGCGTGACGCCGTATTCTGTGCTTGGCGGAATGTTGGCTGTGCAGGATGAGGTCGTTATTGAATTTCAATTGCAGGGTAATTAGCGCATCGCTTTTTGATTTTTATTTTTAATTTATTGCCTCGGTATTTATGCGGTAGTTACTTGGGGTATTTTTTAGCCAAAATTTTGTGAGATAAAAATGGCGTCAATCATTCGCGGTCGAGATATAAAGCTCTATTTCGACGATGAAAAAACAAAAGCACTTGATGGGATTGATATTGATGTCAACGAAGGTGAATTTCTGGCCATATCGGGTCCCAGCGGCTGCGGAAAATCGAGCCTCCTTAATGTGATTGGTATGTTAGATGTACCCACATCTGGAGAGCTTTATTTTCGGGAAAATGCTTACTCAGCAATGACGAACGACGCCAAATTTCGCCAGCAGCATGTGGGATTTATTTTCCAGTCTTTCCATTTAATCCCGACTTTATCTGTGCTTGAAAATGTACTTATCCCTACTGTTGGACATAAAAAATCTGCCGTCGATTACAACTTTCTTGCGACAGAACTGTTGAACAGGTTGGGTCTTGCCAGAAAATTTGACCAGTTCCCAGGAAAAATGTCTGGTGGTGAACGGCAGAGGGTGGCTATTGCACGCGCATTAATTAATGGTCCCGACGTCATACTAGCTGACGAGCCAACAGGAAGTCTTGATAGTCACAATGCTGTTGAGGTACTTGCATTATTGAATGAATTTCGGCAGGAGCAAGGGCTTACCTTGATCATGGTTACGCATGATGCAGATGTTTCCAGTTGCGCAGACAGAGTCATCCACATACGGGATGGAAAGCTCGATCAAATGGAGAAAAACCGTGAACATGCTTAGTTTTGCGTTTAGAAATCTCTATCGTCGTCCGGCACGAACAATCTTAACGATTTCTGCGATTTCATTGGGTATTGCGGCAGTTGTCGCATTAACTAGTATTGCATGGGGATTTGAGGCAAGCTGGCAAAAAGCCAACGATGCGCGAGGGACTGATTTAATCGTCACCAAAATTGCAAGTGAAAATGCGATGCCATCGGCCTTTAAATCGGATTTATATGCGAAGGAACTTAAAACCTATCCACAAGTGAAAGAAGTGGCTGGCTTGTTAAGTGAAATGCTGAGCGTGAACGATACCGCACCACCATTATTTGTGTTTGGATGGGAATATGGTTGCTACTTATGGAACCATCTCTCTTTAAAAGATGGTCGATGGCCAGCAAATGACAATGAGCCTGTCATTATGATCGGCTCTCTTGCGGCAGAACTTTTGCATAAGAAAATTGGCGATATTCTTGAAATCGAAGGGCATTCTTTTCAAATTTCCGGCATTTTTGAGAGTTCGGCAATGGTTGAAAATAGCGCTTTGTTAATGACCTTAACTAACGCTCAACTTATTACTGATAAACATGGAAAAGTGAACGTTTTAAATATCAAGCTCAAAGATGGCTTCGTCGAGAAAGACATTGAACAGTTCAAACAACAGGTGCATGCAAAAATGCCCGGGTTCTCAGCGATTACATCAGGCGAACTTGTTCATAGCAATACCATTGTTCGCATTTCTAAAGCGATGAGTCATGCCACAATTTTGATATCAAGTCTAGTTGGTGCTTTGGTCGTGTTTAATACGATGTTGATGAGTATCAATGAAAGAAAAAAAGACATCGGCGTTTTGATCGCTCTCGGTTGGGAGAAGTCGAGCATTATGCGACTGATCTGCTATGAATCAATTGTTCTCACCTTATTTGGCGGATTAATAGGTATTGCTTTAGGCGTGGGCTTGACGATTGGGCTTGAAAATATGGAATTAATGCGAGGCAAAATTGAGGCGATTTTTCCAGCATCATTTGTGATTGAAGTTGTCTTTTTATCTGTCTTTATTGGCTTACTTGGGGGTATTTATCCAGCGTTTTCAGCAGCTCGACTACGTCCCTCAGATGCAATGCGACATGAGTGAGCTGAGAGATCTGGCTTTCGTTCTGGTGGCGTTGTTTTTGTGTCCGCTTTTAGCAATAGCAGCTCAGGAAAACGATACGAATTCAACGACTATCGATGCAATGAAGTCAGCTTCCTATTCAAATGGATTTGAAGTGAGATTAAAAATTTCAACAACAAAACCTGATCGTGTAGATGTGATCAAAGTGAGCATTATTGGTGAATTTTCATCGGCCAGAAAACGTTTGTTAATACGAGGCATTTCTCCTGTTAGTATTTTTAATCATCTAGTTGTCGCAGAACAGGTCGGTAAAGACAAATATAAAATTCGAGAGAGCGATAGACAAGCTGTAGATAACAAACTTGAAAGCGATCCCTTTATTAAAATATTTGGTTCTAACTTAATTCTGTGGGACTTATTTGAGCCATGGTGGTACTGGCCGCGGCAAGTTATCGCGGATAAAAAATCCGTTGGATCACATGAATGCACATTGATTAATTCACAAACAGACAGCCAGAAATTACCTGTGCGTGAAATATTAAGTTGCGTTGATAGTGAAGGTGCATTATCCCTTCATACCGAATTTTATGATGGCCATCATCGTCTATTACGTACGGTCGACGTCGAGAAAACGATGCACAAAGAATCAGGCTTAAAGCTTGCCAAAGTGATGTCAATAGTATCGGCCGAAAATGTCAGGTCTACGATTGAACTTTATGGTGGCGATGAGCATTTTTCAGTCAACGAGGATACCTTCTCTTTACTTGAAATTCATTGATGTTAATGACCATATGTTGATTGGAAATATTATATTATTACTGAGTGATTTTTTTCAAAAAAATAGTAATACATTGGAAAAATTCAAAAAAAAGCAGCGTGACCTACGAGGTTAGCCTAAGAATGCGACAAAATACAGGTAACTGAATAATATTTAAGAGGAGTTTCACAATGTCGAACTTATTCGGCAGATATTACAAAGGTTACGTGATCGTTTCAAATGCGATACACATTGGCGATGAAAAGTATGGTGTTTGTGCAGAAATTAAAATTGCAGATATTTTAGGCGATGAGCGCCATTGTATTATCTATCCGAATCCGGATGATAAATTTGGTTCTGTCGCGATAAGCCAAACTTGATAAAATGTTTAGATGAAATCACTGCCTAAACAAATTGAAGAGTCTGTACTTCGTCAGGTTTTAAAGCGCTTACATTATCCGCTTGATGTGATGTTGTTA
>Ga0209913_1001943_pt1 | contig 9989 bp, 8 predicted proteins | sample PersoiDNA2013203_FD_185805 | JGI IMG/M metagenome (GOLD analysis project Ga0209913, IMG submission 185805) | Permafrost soil microbial communities from the Arctic, to analyse light accelerated degradation of dissolved organic matter (DOM) -... | ecosystem: Environmental > Terrestrial > Soil >... | reverse complement strand
CGACCGAGGTGATGCTGGCGACCCCCGCCATCAAGAACCTCATCCGCGAGGGCAAGACCTACCAGATTCAGTCGGTCCTGCAGACTAGCACCGCAATGGGCATGATGACTATGGATCAGTCGCTCAAGGCCCTGTACGAGCATGGCGTTATCGGTTACGAGGATGCGATAGACCACGCGTTCGACCCCAAGGAACTCCAGCGTTTGCTGGGGCACCTCTGAGCCCGAGGATGTTACTCTATCCGAGGGGTGTTTCTGAAGGGCGTCTTTCTTGAAAGCACTGAGAGGAGGTACCTATGTCAATATTCAACTACATCGCGGCTGACCGGTCAGGCAGCACCCAGCGTGGCACCATCAGCGCGGCGAATACTCATGAGGCGGCTGAGGCCATTCGCGGCAAGGGCCTTGTCCTGGTGAATATCAGCGCTGCCAGGAGCGCTGGCGGCAACCTTGCTGTGCGCAGCGCAGCCCCGTCCCCCCGAGCACTTTTTCCCAATGCGACGGGAGTTTCTGGCGAGGCAAAGCAGGGCAGGCTGGCGGCTGGGGGCGCCATCGCCGCCAAGGACATGTCCATCTTCACCTCTCAGCTGGGCACGATGCTCAACGCGGGGCTGTCCATCACCAAGACGCTGGACATCCAGTCCAAACAGGTAAGTAGCAAGAAACTGCGCATGATCACGGATGACCTCAAGGAGAAGGTCGAAACCGGCCTGCCTCTGTCGACGGCCATGGACAATTACCCTGGAGTCTTCAGTACGCTGTACTTCTCCATGGTCCGGGCGGGGGAAGGCTCGGGCAACCTTGGCAACAGCCTGCTCAAGATGGCCACCTTCCTCGAGCGCGAGGCGGAGCTCAAGCGCAAGATCAAGGGTGCGACCAGCTACCCGCTGATCGTCATCATCGCCAGCGTTGCCATTATCATCGGCCTGTTCATCTTCGTCCTGCCGCAGTTTGTCGGTTTCCTGACGGCACTGAACGTTCCCTTGCCCCTGCCGACGCGCATAACGCTCGCGATGAGCGACTACTTCGTGCACAGGTGGTATGTCATCTTCGGCGTTGCCGGGGTCATCTTCTTCGCCGCTCGCGCCTGGTTTCGCACGCCCCAGGGCATCCAGTGGAAGGATAACCTGGCGCTCAAGGCGCCGGTCATCGGACCCCTTGTACTCAAGACGTCCATGGCCCGCTTCACCGACACATTGGCGACCCTGTTCGGTGCCGGCGTTCCACTGATTAGCTGTTTGGAGATGGTGGGTGGCACGATGGGCAATACCATCGTTTCGGCGACCATCGACCGGGTCATCGACTCCATCAAGAGCGGCACTGCGCTCAGCCCAGCCATGGCCGAGACGAAGTTCTTCACTCCCATGGTCATTCAGATGACGGCGGTCGGCGAGGAGTCGGGTTCCCTGGAGACCATGCTGGGAAAAGTTGCGACGTTCTACCAGGCCGAGGTCGACTCCGCGACGGACAACCTGACCAACGCCCTCAACCCCATCCTCATGATTGTTGTGGGCGGCATGATCGGTTGGGTCCTCATCTCCCTGTACCTGCCCATCTTCACCATGGCGGGCGGCATCTCCTGACAAGCAGAGAGGGCGTGAGTCGCAGGTGATGAGTCTGCACTCCAGTGGCGGTGCAGTCTTCGTGTTGTGTTGTCTGACCTCTTGACAAAAATTGAAAAGGGGTTTTACTTTTAGTACAGGGTATCGTTCTCCCTGCAGGAAGTGCTGAGAAGTCGGTCCCGATATGGTGGACGCCAGGGGCCGATGGAGCTGGGTGGCGTAACCGGCCTGGTCAAATGATTGGACTTCATGTCCAGGGAACAGTCAATGGTAGGGAGGTGACACGGATTAGTGACCCATTCGCGAAAAGCCCGTTCGAGCATCATTGGAAATGGCAGTCAACAACACGGACATAGTGACAGCCTGCCAGAAGCACCCCTCGCCTTGAACGAAAGGGCTCGGGAGCAGACAGGTAACCTGCACAGACTTCCAAGGAGGAAGCAATGAAGAGAAGAGGGTTTACACTGATTGAGCTGATGGTCGTCATCGCCATCATCATCATTCTTGCAGCAATTGCAATCCCGAACTACTTGACCATGACGGCGCGTGCCAAGAAGTCCCGTCTGGCGTCTGATTTTGCGACCGTGGCCACCGTGCTCGAGACTTTCAAGACGGATTGGGGTGCCTATCCGGCTGGCACGACCGCCGCAGGCGTCAGCCTCCCTGCCTCGCTGATTTACACGGAGTTGACGGGTATTGCACATACCGCCGGCCTCAACATTGCGGGGGCAACAAACGCGATCGGTGAGAAGAACGGTGCCGTTGGTACGCCCTTCCAGAACTACATCAAAGAGGGTACGCTGAAAAGCATCATCAACCCATTTGGATTGCCGGCGACAACTCCTTATGTGTATTACAAGTCATTTGGTACTGGGTCGGCGATGACGTGGACGCTGTATGCTCAGACCGACACCACCAAATGGTTGGTTAGAAGGGATTCCTCCTCGACCCCCTCGGAGGAGGCAGCTGTACCCACGACCTAGACATAGTAGCATTCTTGGGGTCAGCTGGTAAATAGCCCCAAAGTGGTACATCTGTTTGAATCGCCGGAGCCCTTGTGGGCTCCGGCTTGATGGAAGGTCCCTGAGTCTTGGAAAGCGCAGGTAGTCCGTTGCCCGGTGGGCAGCAAATACGGGCTCGTTTTCCAAGACGCGGGGCAAGAGGTGCTGGTGCGGAAGACCGGTCTTGCAATCGTCTCTTGCAACTGCGGGAACTTGCCGTAAAGTTTGATCAGGTAAGGAAGTGGAGCAGACCATGAGGGACACAGCAGAGCATCACTCATACGTTAACTCAGCGGCAGCCGTCTCGTCACGCGGTCCGGACTCAGCTTCGTCGACCAAGCGTCGCCGTATCGGCTTCACGCTTATCGAGGCTGTCGTTGCTATTGCTATACTCATGATCGTTGTCGCGGGAACCTTCTCTGCTGTGTCGTTTGCCTACTCGGCCAGCGCGGTTGCTGAGGGACTGAACACGGCAAAAAACATCGCAAATTACACGCTTGAGTTCATCCGGTCGCGCAACGTGACGCAACAGGATACACACGGGTTCACTTCGGGATGGTACACTGGGCCGGGAGTAACCAGTGAAGGACTCCCCGGGATCATCGACCTGAACGGCGAGCCTCTGAAAATCAACCGCCGTCCGCTGTCCCCTGGGGACTCGGCAAACAGCCTCACGTACGCCTACTCCTCGCTGCAAGGATATGTGTCGCTGCGAGACGTCACGACGATTCCGTCCGGCGAGGATGACCCGCTTGAGCCGAATGCGACGGTTGGATCCAACCGTCGCTACGAGGACGCGGTGACTGGAGACCCGTACATCGTGAGGTTCCCGCTCGACAGTAGCCTTGCTTCGCCCTCTCCAATCCGCGCGTTTACGGCATGGGGCGACTACCGCATGCAGAACAATGGCAAGCAGGACCCAACAGTGTGGGGTTCGGATGTCCTGGCAGGAAGCCACGTCGACGACCACTTCACTACGAGCTCTGACCGCAAAGAAGCGTGCACGTCGTATCGGGGCTACCGCGTCCTGACCCAGATTCTCGCCCGCGCGGGCTCTGCTACGTACAAGCACGTTCAAGCGTATGACGTTCGCGTGACTGTTCTGTGGATGGTTGGTGCCAAGGAGCACAGATATGCTCTCTTCAGTACGATTGCGACATACTAGGGTCAAGCGCGAGGGCTTCACCCTCATCGAGTTGATGGTCGCCATGGCCATTACGGCCGTCATCATCTACGTTGCCTTCGGGGCCCTGACGTATGCACTGGGTGTCGCAAGGCGCGGACAGAACCGGTCCGAGGTCCAGGGAGACCTGAGCGCCGTAATCGATCAGGCTACAAAGGAGCTGAGGGAAACGACCACGCAGAACGATGATGTGGGCGGCGCCACCTGCTATGGGGTTACCTGGCCACTGGCAGCAACTGGGACCACCCCCGTTGTCCGTCATCTGAACGAAGTTCTCACGGCCCTGTCGCCGGTCCCGCCGCTCAGCGGCACGCAGGAGTATGCGTTTGACGCCAACAAGCGACTGCTGGAGTTCTACATCTACGACGTTGACCCAAGCGATCCGACGCCGGACACGCCGAGCCTGCCGCTTGTCAAGCACCGTATCCGGTACGGATTGGACATTCCGGCCAGTGGTGCGCTCGCGCGAAGGTATTGGCCGCTGGCAGGATATCAGCCGCTGCAGGTGACGTATGCAAACGATTACTACAATGGGACGTCTTGGTCCACGCGGCCACCCCAGCCTGTCACTGGGCAGGTGGTAACGGATTTCACCGTGATCCGCCCCGCGGGATCGCGTGGCGCGATCCAACTGCTCATTGAAGCGAGTGTCCCCAGCGCATCGGGTGGGGGTGTCAGCCCCATCCGGATGGTGGCGCAGGTGACGTTGCGGCAGTAGGCGCTTGGTTGCCAGGAGGAGAAGATGAATAGGACGCAAAGAGTCTTGAAACTCCGGCCGGGTGTGGCCCTGCTCATCGTGTTGATGATTGGCCTGCTTGCCTTGGTTGCCGTGACAGGGCTCCTTGGGTATGTTAGTTTTCGTCAGCGCGCCGTGAGTGGCGAAGCAATATCTGATCGGTCGCTCGCCCTTGCGGACGGGTTCATTGACCAGCTTCTGACAAACATCAACGCGCAGGGAGAGCTGACAAAGAGTGCTCAGGGATCTCCTACAGCTGGGGATGCCGTGGTCAAGTCGTTGCTGGCTAATCTCAACGGTGGCAACGCCGATACCGATACCTTGGATGTGATTCGAAAGAATGTCCGCTCGTACGTGTTTGATACTTCGACGTCAACGTACTACCGCCTCGCTGATGGAGCCGTGTACACGAAGGGCATCGTGACATCCGGGACGCTCAAGTCGCTTGATGGCGCTACTACATATGGAGCAATCGATTCATCATCCGCGCCAGGAGATCCCTCGTTTGCGACCGACAACCGCTGGTACCAGATCGACACTAACTGCGACTACCGTTATGCAGTGGACAAGCCGGACATCTGGGGGCTGCGGGTGACCGCCTTCAACATCAGTACGCCCGAATTACGCCGCACGGTGCAGGCTGATGCCGGGCGAGGCGAGGTCAGTGTGGAACCCAACTGGTACCGTTGGGTTGTGGGCCACAACGGACTGAAGAGTTTCTGCGAATACGCTGGCGTCTATAACAACGGAGTTTCCTATGGCCCATATGAGGTAATCTCAGGGCCGATTCGGTCCAATGGCAGTGTCAACATGGCCGGCTGGGCTCAAGCTGAGATTTACGCAAGCGGTCAGGTCACCGATGGGGGTGGTTCCGGGCGGTTTGGGCCGGGCATTTGGAAGCGGGATAATGCTGACATCGGCCAATATGTGTTTACGGGCTACCCCCCGGCGGTGTGGGCTAACGGTGTGGCTGTGCTCACTGGGAGCGATCCGCTGCGGAGCGGCACTGACACTGGGATACAGGACAAGTGCGACGCGAACTACTACGTTAACGGGGATGCCACTGTTGTCTTCAGCAATCCTGACGGCGTGGCTGACGGCGTGGTGGGCATGGTCACCATCAACGATGTGCCTCTGGCCATGCCGCCAGACGGCCTCATCTTCGTGGAAGGGAACGCATGGGTAGGCGGGACCGTCGATGGGAGAGTCACGTTGGGCTGCAAGGGTACCATCAATATTCAGGACAACATCGTCTACGCGATTCCTCCTCGAGTGAACAGCGCTTATACGATGCCCCTTCATCCGGATGCCCTCGGACTGATTGCCGGGCAGCAGGTATTCATACCAAAGGCGACCTATGATACCCACCACACGCTGGAGATTGATGCTGCATTCTTCTCTGCCACGGGTGGTCTTCAGATTGACCCGGCAGTGGCGACGCATAATGACAGCAACACTCCCCATTACGAGGCATTCTGGAATGGTTCCCAGTCAATGAACGACGCCTCGAAGGCCCCGCTGGTCGGGAGTGGCTCGGTACAAGGCTATGAGCTTCAGCACACCAATTTCGACTGGAACCTGAAGGACTACGGTGCCCCTCCCATGTACCCCACGACGGGGACAGAAGCGATATCAACAGAGTCGACCTACGTCCTGCTGAAGCTCCCGGATGACTCTGCTGTTCTCAGTCAGTTGAATGGTGTTACCCCGGTTGCCCTGGACCCGAGCTCCCCTGGCTATAACGCAGCGTTCGCAAAGTTCTACTATCAGACCGATGCGACGCACACGTACTATACGTCCGGGTCCTCGGGGACGATGTATGCAAAGTATAGTCCTGACCAGACCACACTCTCGCGCTACCGTGTCTCGTGGAAGGAGCAGATTGCCACTCCTGTGCGGCAGCCGCAGCCATGACAGAAGGGCTATGAGGAGGCGGTCCGGCTTCTCACTGATCGAACTTGCCGTTGTCATGGCAATTGTCATCATCATGACAGGGCTGGCGGTACCGGCATTCGGGCGTATGGTAGAAACGAGCCGGATGCAGGCGGCGGCCTACCAGCTTGCGGGTGACCTGAAGCTGATGCGGGAGAACGCTGTCCTGTACCAGGCTGACCTGACGATGTATCTTTGTACGGACCCTGTTGACCAGCGCACGTTCTACTGCTTCGAACTTCTACCGCAACTCGACAGTACGACAGGCCTCCCAAAGACCACGCTTCACTACAATCCACCGGCTGACGGTGTGCCGTGGCCAGACCCCAGTCGTTTTCTTCGGCGCGACTTTCCGTATGCTGTGAAGCTGGCGTTGCCGAAGCCGTTCACCACTGTTCAGTCCTTCGGTTCCTGGGAATACCATGAGCTGACCTTCTACTGTGGTACGGCTGGTCACTTCCGGGGGAATCCTTCGGACTCTGGCACTATCACGCTGGTGGATCAGACGGGGACGCGTAACTGGTATGTATTCGTGGACGGTGTCGGCCGCGTCCGGGTAAGCGCAAACCCCTCAGGATCGTAGCGGCAGGACGGGCGAGCTTCAGCCTCGTCGAACCCTGACCTGACCGAAGCTCCCGGCATCTGTTGATGCTGTATGCGTCTTCGTATCGCTTAGCCCGGCCTGATGGCCGGGCTTTTTCTATTGGAGCCCCTGAGCCCTCACGAGGGAGGGATGCATGATAACTCTGAACCATTGGAGTCCATAACAACACCCCCTGCTCCGCCCGCCCTGAGGCACCATGCGGGCTGCACAGGAGCTTAGACGCGCCCGTATAGCCCGCCACATGAGAAACTGTTTTCCCTTCTCTCTACGCAACCGCTTCTATGGCTGGTACGTGATCGTTATCGTTTTGGTTGCATCTGCCCAGACGACAGAACACCCAAGATTCTCAGAAACAAATCTCAAGGGAAGCATGGTTCTGCTGGAGATGATCTCGGGAACCACCTTGGCGTTCGTTGCATCGATACTGGTGCTGACGCCATTCACATTGGCGGCATTCTTGCCGATCCAGAGTTCGATGGTCGCGCTTCCGAGGGCTACTGTTGCCTTCTTGGCGGTCCCATCCCAGCCGACGGTTCCTCCGAGTGCTTCGATGATTGCACGTATTGGGACAAGGGTCCTTCCATTTTTGATGACGGGCGGCGAATCAAGAGTAGTCGAAGCGCCGTTGACGGTGAACTTGGAGTTCCCTATCTTAAGAACAATGACCGTCTGCTTCTTCGCCTCATGCCGGAAAACACTACCATCGGTACCGGCATACAGGGTGGCAGGAGTGAGGGGGTCGATGGTGACGCACTGAACTTTAGTGTTAGTGAGTCCCGTGTTCATCGCCGTCCAGTGGTCACCGCTGTCGGTGGAACGGAAGACACCACCACCATAGGTACCGGCATATAGGGTCGAGATGGTGAGGGGATTGATGGCAACGGACACAACCCAGCCATTGGTGAGCCCCGTGTTCACCGCTGCCCAGGTGGTGCCGCTGTCGGTGGAACGGAACACACCGCCATTGGTGCCTGCATACAGGATAGAAGGGGTAGCAGGGTTGATGGCAAGGGAATAGACCGTCTGTTTGGTGAGACCGGTGTTCACCGCCGTCCAGGTAGCGCCGCTATCTGTGGATCGGAAGACGCCGTTACCATCTGTGCCGGTATACAGGGTCGTGGGCGAAGTGGGGTTGATGGCAATGTATCGGACATCCGCGTTGTTGAGGCCCGTGTTCACCGCCGTCCAGGTGGTGCCGCTATCCGTGGATCGGAAGATACCACCACCAACGGTGCCGGCATACAGGGTCGTGGGCGTGAGCGGGTTGACGGCAAGAAATATGACCCGTGGATCGGAGAGGCCCGTGTTCACCGCCGTCCAGTGTTCACCGCTGTCGGTGGAACGGAAGACACCACCACTATAGGTACCGGCATACAAGGTCGTGGGGGTGAGGGGGTTGATACCAACGGACACAACCCACGGACTGCTGAGGCCCGTGTTCACCGCCGCCCAGTGGTCACCGCTGTCGGTGGAACGGAAGACACCACCACTGGCAGTCCCAGCATACAGGGTTGTGGGCGTGAGCGGGTTGATGGCAAGAGAGTAGACGTTTCCCCCATACACCGGCAGTTGTGTCCAGGTTCCCGTATCCGCTGCCCGTGTGGCAGAGACGCCAACATGCAGACCCGATAGACTCAGGACAAGACACAGTACGAACATCAAGACAGTATGAACAGATCGTTTCATCGCCAAGGCCTCCTTTGGGCTCTATTGTAGCTTGCAGCACTATCATTATTGTAACCACGCGAGCCAGAAACATCAAGCGCGCATCAACTCATCCCAAATAGAAGTGGACTGCCTTCGTAAGCTCATGAGAAAACGGAGGTGCTGGACGGTTTCTGTGAATCGACTGAGTACTGCAGGACAGATGTCACCCACGGTGCTTGTCAGACATGCCCTTTAGGATAGACTCAGCATGAAACCGTTTCATACAAGGGGTACCTGTGCGCAGAAAAGGCTTCTCGCTGATCGAACTTGCCGTCGTCATGGCAATTGTCATCATCATGACAGGGCTGGTAGTACCGGCATTCGGGCGTATGGTAGAAACGAGCCGGATGCAAGCGGCGGCCTACCAGCTTGCGGGTGACCTGAAGCTGATGAGGGAGAACGCCGTCCTATACCAGGCGGACCTGACAATGTACTTTTGCACCAACCCCACCACTGATCGGACGTTCTACTGCTTCGAACTTCTACCACGGCTCGACAGCACGACGGGCCTGCCGCGGGCTTACCTGCACTACAATCCCCCCACTGACGGGGAGGCGTGGCCCGATCCCGGCCGCTTTCTTCGGCGCGACTTTCCGTATGCTGTGAAGCTGGCCTTGCCGAAACCGTTCACTTATGTTGGATACATCGGTTCGCGGGAGTACTACAAGGTGAGTTTTTATTCTGGCAATGGGGGACACTTCCGAGGGCAGCCATCGGTGCTTGGAGGCACTGTGAATCTCGTGGATCAGACGGGGAAGCGCAACTGGTATGTCATCGTGGACAGTGTCGGTCGCGTCCGCGTGAGCGCCCAGCCACCGGCATCATAGGAGAAGAATCGAGGACTGAGGAGGCTCTTGACAGTACCGCCGTCCTGAGTAACATTTACTTGTTCGACACGCAGAGGGAAGAAGAGTGAAGGCTATGCGCGACGAGAGAAGCGCAAGGTCTTGACTTTTTTTGCTGTCTGGGTAATATGATAGTCCGTCGCCTCGCTTTCAGGAGGATGGACGGAGTTCAGTACGCGCAGTTGGTACCTTGAAAACTAGACAGTGAAGAGAACGGGTTGAAAGACACAATAGGTGTGTTTTCTACCCGACAAGGAAAGTCTTTGAAGTACAAGACAATCCCTGTCATTCCTTTGTACATTCTTCCTTCGGGAAGATCATATACAAACACAGATGTTCGAAGAGTTCGATCCTGGCTCAGAATGAACGCTGGCGGCGTGCTTTACACATGCAAGTCGAGCGGAGACCTTGTCGAAGGGC
>Ga0209913_1001939_pt1 | contig 10005 bp, 9 predicted proteins | sample PersoiDNA2013203_FD_185805 | JGI IMG/M metagenome (GOLD analysis project Ga0209913, IMG submission 185805) | Permafrost soil microbial communities from the Arctic, to analyse light accelerated degradation of dissolved organic matter (DOM) -... | ecosystem: Environmental > Terrestrial > Soil >... | reverse complement strand
ACGCTCAGCGCCTACAGCGGCCGCGTCGTAGTCGCCGTTTTCGGCGGGGTCCCGTACGACCCGCAGGCCAAGAAGATCGGCAAGGGCGTCGACCTGCTGGTCGCCACGCCCGGCCGCCTGCTCGACATGCTGCGCCAGGGACACATCCTGCTCGACAAGGTCGACACGCTGGTGCTCGACGAGGCCGACCGCATGCTGGACATGGGCTTCTGGCCCGACGTGAAGCGCATCATCGACGCGATTCCGGCCAAGCGCCAGAACCTCTTCTTCAGCGCCACCATGAGCAAGCAGGTGCTCGGCATCATCGCGGATACCCTGCACGAGCCGATCTTCATCGAGCTCGGCGGCAGGGCCCAGCCGGTGGACACCGTCGAGCAGAGGGTCATGCCGGTCAACCACGACCAGAAGGTCGACCTGCTGGTGGAGTACTTCCGCCATCACGACCCCGACCGCACGCTGGTCTTCACGCGCACCCGGCGCCGTGCCGAGCGCCTGTCGCGCACGCTCAACAAGGCCGGCGTCACCTGCGAGGCCATCCACGGCGACCGCACGCAGGGCCAGCGCCAGCAGGCGCTCGACGGCTTCAAGAACGGCAAGATCGCCGTGCTCGTGGCCACCGACGTCGTGGCGCGCGGCATCGACGTGGACAACATCACCCACGTCATCAACTTCGACATCCCGACCAACCCCGAGGACTACGTGCACCGCATCGGGCGCACCGCCCGCGCCGGCGCCAGCGGCATCGCCGTGAGCCTGCTCACCGGGGAAGAGGTCCACGAGCTCAAGGCCATCGAGCGGCTCATCGGCAGCACGCTCGAGCGCCACGACCTGCCCAACTTCGACTACGACAAGCGCGTCATCCCCGAGTCCCACCAGGTGCAGTCCCGCCCGGGCAAGCTGGTGTGGAACGGCGGGGCCAAGCGCTCGGCTTCGCGCGGCATCAAGCGCCGTCCGCCGCGCCGCGCTTCGTCTATCTGACGCAGGCAGACGCGAAAGGGGGCGGCAGGCTGACGCCCGCCGCCCCCTTTGCTATACTGCCGCTTCTGCGTGGGCGACTAGCTCAGTTGGGAGAGCGCGTGCTCGACAAGCACGAGGTCGTTGGTTCAATTCCAACGTCGCCCACCACGCGTATCTCGGGGCTTTGCCGCACGATCCCTCTGGCGATCCCACTTCGGCCCTGCCGCTCGCCTCTGGCCGCCCGGCAGGTCGCGTCGCCGGCGGTCAGGCGGCCGGGTTCGGCGTCCTGACGACGAGGAAGCGCACCAGGCCGTCGCTCTCGTTGCGGATGCTGTGCAGGCGCCCGGCCGTGCTGGGGATCAGGGTGCCGGGCGCGGCCGCGACCGTCTCGCCCTCGATCTCGATCTGCGGAGCGCCCTCGAGCACGTAGAAGAACACGTCCACGGGCGCCTTGTGCGGCTTCACGACCTCGCCGGGCTGGAGCGTGAACTGCGACACGACGACGTCCTTGGTCTTGTAGAGGTGCCGCACGTCGACGCCGTGGGGGTTGTCGGCGAGCGGGATCTGGTCCGCGGTGATCATCTGCATGGGGGCTCCTGTCGTTGCGTCGGCGCCCGTGGGGGCGATGCTTGCTCGATCTGACGGTACCCGATGCGCAGACCCCGGATGCTTGATCGTGGTCAAGCGGCGCGGCTCAGCCTCCGGCGATCGCGGCGCTCGCGGCGCGCAGGAGGTCGCCGGCGGCGCCGCAGGCGCCGTCGGCGTCGGCGCTGCGCGCGATCAGGTCGATGAGCGCGCTGCCGATGATGACGCCGTCGGCGAGGCTCGCCACGCGGGCCGCCTGCTCCGGCGTCGAGATGCCGAAGCCCACGGCGAGCGGCGCGTCCGTGCGGGCGCGGAGGCGCCCGACGAGGTCGGGCAGGTCCGCGCCCACTTCCCGCCGCGCCCCCGTCACGCCGGTGACGGCGACGCAATAGATGAAGCTCGTCGCCGCTTCCGCGAGCATGTCGAGCCGCGCGTCGGTGCTGGTGGGCGTGGCCATGGGGACGAGCGAGACGCCGTTGGCGGCGGCCAGCGCGGTGAGGCCGCCGGCCTCGGCGGCGAGAGCCGCCGCGCCTCCGCCGGCCTCGTCCAGCGGCAGGTCCGGGATGACCAGCGCCTCGACACCCGAGGCGGCGGCGCGCGCGAAGAACCGCTCGGGCCCGAAGGCCAGCACCGTGTTCACATAGGTCAGGATCACGAACGGCGCGCTGCCGCTGTGCGCGGCCGCCAGCTGCAGGACGTCGTCGGGCGTCACGCCGGCGAGCAGCGCCTCATGCGTGGAGCGCTGCACCACGGGCCCGTCGGCGATGGGGTCCGAGAACGGGATGCCCAGCTCGACGATGTCGGCGCCGGCGTCGATGAGCGCGCCGATGACCCGGGAGCTCGTCTCCAGATCCGGGTGACCGCCGGTCACGTAGGGGATGAGCGCCGCGCGCTGCGCGCGCGGCGCCGCGAACGCCCGGGCGAGACGGGGGCCGAGGGGTGGCAGCTCCGGCGCCTGCTGGTCGGTGCTCATGACTGGTCCTCCAGAAGGTGCGCCGCCTCGTGGACATCTTTGTCACCGCGGCCCGACAGGTTGACGATCACGAGGTCGTCGGCGGCGAAGCGGGTGCCCGCCGGGTCGAACGCGGCGGCCTCGCTGTCGACCGTGAACCTGCCGGTGGCCGAGGGTGACGGTGCGGTGGCCGCCGCGGGACTGGGTCCGCGGAGCACGTAGGCGATGGCGTGGGCGCTCTCGAGCGCGGGGATGATGCCCTCCAGCTCGGCGAGCGTGCGGAAGGCCGCCAGAGCCTCCGCGTCCGTGGCGGCCGCGTACTTGGCGCGACCCGAGTCTTTCAGCCAGGCGTGCTCCGGTCCCACGCCGGGGTAATCGAGCCCGGCCGACACCGAGTGCGCCTCGGCGACCTGGCCCCAGGCGTCCTGCAGCAGGTAGCTGTAGGAGCCGTGGAGCACACCGGGCGAGCCTGCGGCCAGCGGCGCCCCGTGACGGGCGTCGAGGCCCTCGCCGGCCGCCTCGACGCCCGTGAGCCGCACCGGCACGTTGCGAAAGGCGTGGAAGAGCCCCATGGCGTTGGAGCCGCCGCCGACGCAGGCGACGACCTCGTCGGGCAGGTGGCCGTAGCGCTCGCGCACCTGGGCGATGGCCTCGGCGCCGATCACCGCCTGGAAGTCGCGGACCATGGCCGGGTACGGCGCCGGGCCGGCCACGGAACCGATGGCGTAGAACGTGTGGCCGACGTTGGCGACCCAGTCACGCAGAGCCTCGTTCATCGCGTCCTTGAGGGTGCGCGAACCGCTTTCCACGGGGATCACAGTGGCGCCCAGCAGGCGCATGCGCACCACGTTGAGCTCCTGGCGACGCACGTCCTCACTGCCCATGTATACGGCGCACTCGAGGTCGAACAGCGCGCAGGCCGTGGCCGTGGCCACCCCGTGCTGGCCGGCGCCGGTCTCGGCGATCACGCGGGCCTTGCCCATGCGCTTCGCGAGAAGGGCTTGACCGAGCACGTTGTTGATCTTGTGGGCGCCGGTGTGGCAGAGGTCCTCGCGCTTGAGCAGGATGGTGGCGTCGCAGCGGTCGCTGAGCCGCGCCGCGTGGTACAGCGGCGTGGGGCGGCCGGCGTAGTCGGCGAGGAGGCGCGCGAGCTCGGCCTGGAAGGCCGTGTCGGCGCGCGCCTTCTCGTAGGCCGCCGTCAGCTCGTCGAGCGCCGGGATGAGCGTCTCGGGCACGTAGCGCCCGCCGTACGGGCCGAATCGGGTCTCGATGGTCACGTCACAGTACCTCCGGACAGATCGGCGCCGGCGACGACGCCGAAGAACGCACGCATGAGTCTGGGCTCCTTGATGCCGGGAGTGCGCTCGATGCCGCTCGAGACGTCGACGGCAAATGGGCGCACGAGCTTGATGGCGCCGTCGACGTTGGACGGGAGCAGGCCGCCGGCCAGCACGAGGCGCTCGCGCGGCAGCTCCGCGGCCGCGAGCGCCTTCCAGTCGAGCCGGCGGCCGGTACCCCCGTATGCCTCCGGCGTGCGCGCGTCGAGCAGGACCAGGTTGGCCTTGTCGGCGTCCTCCGTGTCGGCGGCGGCGATGACGAGCGGCCCCAGGCCGCGGCTCAGCGCCGCCGCCCGCACGGCCGCCACGCTCGGCCCGTCGGCGCCGGCCGAGAGCTGGACGGCGCCGAAGCCGCCTGCGGCCACGGCGCCGGCGATCCATTGCGGCTCCTCGGTGGTGACCACGGCCACAGCGAGGCTGTCGCCGCACAGGGGCGTGAGCTCGGCGGCCCGCGCCGCGCTCACGCGTCGGGGGCTCTCCGAGAGCACGAACCCGCAGGCCCAGGCGCGGTAGCCCGCGGCGAGCTTGACGTCCTTCCCGGTGGTGAGTCCGCAGATCTTGACGCGCGTCATCGCCCGCCTCCGTCCGGTGGTTTATCGCCGCGGAGTGCGGCGATGGCCGCGGCGAGGTGGGCGTGCGGCGTAACGACAAGCGCCTCCCCGACGAGGATCGCCTGGGCGCCGGCAGCGCGCACGCGCCGGGCGTCGCTTGGGGCGCCGATGCCGCTCTCGCTGACGAACAGCACGCAGGCTCCGATGAGGGCGCCGAGGTACTCGCTCACGGCCAGGTCGACCTCGAGGGTGTGCAGGTCGCGGTTGTTGACGCCCATCATCGAGGCGCCGACCGAGTAGGCGCGCTCCAGGTCGTCGGCGTCGTGAACCTCCACGAGCGCGTCGAGGCCGCAGTCGTGACACTCGTCGAGGAGCGCGCCCAGCGAGCCCGACGGCAGCGCCGCCGCGATGAGCAGCACGGCGGCGGCGCCGGCGTCGGCCGCCTCCCACACCTGATAAGGGTCGATGATGAAGTCCTTACGCAGCACGGGAAGGTCCACGGCCGTGGCGACGGCGCGCAGGTCGTCGAGCGACCCACCGAAACGGTCGGGCTCGGTCAGCACCGAGATCGCCTCGGCGCCGGCGGCCTCATAAGCTCGCGCCCGCTCCACGGCGTCGAGGTCCGGGGCGATGTCGCCCTTGCTCGGCGAGCGCCGCTTGATCTCGGCGATCACGGCCAGGGGCGCCGGCTTGCCCGCCTCGCGCGCGGCGGCGCCCGGCGCGGCCAGCGCCGCGCGCAGCCGGCCGTGCGTCCCGGCGGTCTCCGGCCGCGCGAGCGGCGTGCGCTCGCGCGCGGCCTCCGCGCGCCGCGCCGAGCTCACGATCATCTCCATCAGGAAGTCGGTCACGCGACGTCCTCCCGCCGCAGGCGGTTCGTCGTGCGGACGAGGGCGTCGAGCTTGGCGCGGGCGGCGCCGGAGGCGACGGCCGCCCGCGCCGTGTCGACGCCCTCGGCGATGCTCGCCGCGGCCTCGGCGATGTAGAGGGCCGCGCCGGCGTTCAGCAGGACGACGTCAAGGCGCGGCCCTTCGACGCCGTCGAGGACCTCGCGTACGTAGCCTGCGTTCTCGGCGGCGTCGCCGCCGCGCAGGTCTTCGAGCCGCGCGCGCCGCATGCCGAACTCCTCCGGCGCGACCTCGTAGCGCACGTCGATGCCTTGACCGGCGAACACCTCGACGACGGCGGTCGGACAGGTCGTCGAGATCTCGTCGAGCCCGTCCTCGCTGTGGACGATCAGGTTCCGCTCCGAGCCCATGAGCCGGACGGCCTGGGCGATGCGCTCCACGTAGCGCGCGTCGGCCACGCCGATGAGCTGGTGCCGGGCGCCTGCCGGGTTCGTCAGCGGCCCGATGAGGTTGAACGTGGTCGCCATGCCCATCTCGCGCCGCACCGGCGCCACGTGCTTCATGGCCAGGTGGTGGCGCGGCGCGAACATGAAGCCGATGCCGGCTGCGGCGATGCAGCGGCTCACCTGCTCCGGGGCGATGTCGATGGCCACGCCCAGCGCCTCGAGGACGTCGGCGCTGCCGCACCTGCTCGTGGCGGAGCGGTTGCCGTGCTTGGCCACGGTCACGCCGGCGCCGGCGGCCACGAGGGCGGCCGCCGTGGAGATGTTGAACGTGTGGGCGCCGTCGCCGCCGGTGCCACAGGTGTCGAGGATCACGTCGGCGTCCACCTCGACCTTCTCGGCCAGCGCGCTCATGGCGCGCGCCATGCCGACGATCTCCTCGGCAGTTTCGCCCTTGACGCGCAGGGCGCTGAGGAAGGCGGCCGTCTGGGCTTCGCCGGTACGGCCGCCCATGATCTCGAGCAGCACGTCGCGGGCCTCGTCCTCTCCGAGGTCTCGGCCCGCCGCCAGGCGCTGCAGCGCCGCGCTCAGCACATCATTCGGCACCGCGCGCCTCCGCATCCGGCGATATCGACAGGAAGTTGCGCAGCAGGTCGAGGCCCACGACCGTGAGCACGCTCTCCGGGTGGAACTGCACGCCGTGGACCGGCAGTTCACGGTGGCGCACGCCCATCACCACGCCTTCCGCGTTCCAGGCGCAGAGTTCGAGAACGTCGGGCAGGGTCTCGTCGACGACCAACGAGTGGTAGCGGGTGGCCGTGAAGGGGTCGGGCAGCCCGGCGAAGACGCCGCGGCCGTCGTGGCCGATCTCGTCGGTCTTGCCGTGCACGGGGGCGCCGGCGCGGCGCACCACGCCCCCGTACACCTGGCCGATGGCCTGGTGCCCGAGGCAGACGCCGAGCACCGGCAGGCGCTCGGCGCCGAAGCGCGCGATGGCGTCCATGCTGATCCCCGCCTCGTTAGGTGTGCAGGGGCCGGGAGAGACGACGAGATGCGTCGGCTGCGCCGCGGCGATCTCGTCCAGCGTCACGCGGTCGTTGCGCTTCACGGTGATCTTGGCGCCGAGCTCGCCCAGGTACTGCACCAGGTTGTAGGTGAACGAGTCGTAGTTGTCGATCATGAAGACCCGGGGCGCCGGGACGATAGGCTCGCGCGTGGCTGGGTCGAGGTCGACGGGCATGGTCATTGTGAGAACTCCTCGTGGGCGAGCTCGATGGCGCGCAGGAGCGCCGCGGCCTTGTTCTGCGTCTCTTCGTATTCCCGCGCCGGATCGCTGTCGGCGACGATGCCGGCGCCCGCCTGCACGTGGGCGACGCCGTCCTTCACGACGACGGTCCGGATGCAGATGCAGGTGTCCAGATCGCCGCCGTAGCTGAGATACCCGATGGCGCCGGCGTACGGACCGCGGCGCACCGTCTCGAGCTCGTCGACGATCTGCATGGCCCGCACCTTGGGGGCGCCGCTGACGGTGCCGGCGGGGAAGCCGGCCTTGAGGGCATCGGTCGGGGTCGCGCCGTCGGCCAGCGTGCCGCGCACGCTCGAGACCATGTGGATGACGTGCGAGTAGAGCTCCATGCCCATGAACTCGTCGACGCGCACGCTGCCGGGCGCGCACACGCGCCCGAGGTCGTTGCGCCCGAGGTCGACGAGCATCACGTGCTCGGCGCGCTCCTTCTCGTCGGCGCGCAGGTCGGCCATGAGGCGCCGGTCTTCGGCGGCGTCGGCGCCGCGCCGGCGCGTGCCGGCGATGGGGCGCGTCTCGACGTTGTCGCCCTGCACGGTGATCAGCGGCTCCGGGCTGGAGCCGCAGAGGGCGAAGTCGTCGAAGGCGATGTAGTACATGTAGGGGCTCGGGTTCACGGCTCTCAGCCCACGGTAGACCGCGAACGGCGATACGTCGACCGGGGTGCTGAAGCGCTGGCTGAGGACGACCTGGAAGGCGTCGCCGGCGTAGATGTAGTCGCGGATGCGGGCGACGCCGCTCTCGTACTGCTCGCGGGTCATGGACGACGAGACGGGCCGCGGGCCTTCGGGGGCGGCCCTACCCGCGCCATGCGCCTGCGCATCATCCGCTGCAGCTGCGCCTGGTCCCGCCGCCTCTGCCGTGGTCGCGCCCGGCTCCACCTCGTCCGCCTCGGCCAGGCCGTAGGCGCTGGCCGGCAGCGGCGCCTGCAGCTTCTGCTTGACGGCCGCGATGCGCGCGACGGCCCGTTCGTATGGGCCGTCCACATCGCGGCCCTCCACGAAGGCGTTGGCGACCACCGTGATCGTGTGCTTAAGGTGGTCGAACACGAGGACGGTGTCGGCCAGCAGGAAGGCCATCTCGGGCAGGCCGAGGTCGTCGGGCGGCGCGTCGGGGAGGTCTTCGAGGCGCCGCACGAGGTCGTAGCCGAAGTAGCCGACGAGGCCGCCGGCGAGCGGGGGCAGGGCGGCGCCCGCGGCGCCGCCCTCGTCGCCGCTCGCCGGCGGCCGGTAGCCGGCGATCAGCTCGGCCGCGGCCGCGAACGGATCGGGGTGCTCGACCTCCAGGCGGTCGCCGTTCTCCTGCACCGTGAGGCGCCCGTCCGCGTAGGTCACGAGGGCGCGGGCGCCGACGCCGAGGAAGGAGTAACGCCCAAGATGCTGACCCTGCTCGGCGCTCTCTAGGAGGAAGGCGCGCCGCGGCGCGCCGAGCTTGAGGAACGCCGAGACGGGGGTCTCGAGGTCGGAGACGAACGAGTGGGTGACGGGCAGGACGTTATGCGCCAGTGCGAGGCGGCGCGCCTCGACTAGCTGAGGGTGGACCCGTATGTCCTTGGCCACGGGCCAGTCATGTGACACCTCCGCTGAACACGTCGGCCCAACCTTGTCAGCCTGCCGTTTCGGCAAGCGGTGTGGGAACCGTACGGCAGAGGGGCGAGGCTGTCAAGCGCAGCCCAGCCCCGCCCCTCCCCGAGACGCTGGCGACGGGGCTCAGCCGATCGCCATGCTCCCTGTCTCTCCTGTGCGGATGCGCAGGCACTGCTCGAGCTCGAACACGAAGATCTTGCCGTCCCCGATGGCGCCCGTGTGCGCGCCGGCGTGAATGGCCTCGATGGTCGTACCCAGGTAGTCCTCGTTGACGGCGATCTCGAGCTTGACCTTGCGCAGCAGATTGCCCGGCTCGATGTGACTGCGGTAGACCTCGGCCACGCCCTTCTGCCGCCCTCGGCCCATGACGTCGGAGGCCGTCACGAGGTGGACGTGACGCTCTTCGAGCGCATCCAGGACCTCCTCGAGCCTGTCTGGCTGAATGATGGCGATGACGTACTTCATGCTTTCTCCTCGGGGTGAGGCCGGCGCGGGGGTGTGCTCGCCGTGCCCATCACAGATGCAGGGAGTCGGGGTAGGCGGCCACGCCCATCTCGGGCACATCCAAGCCCATAGTCTCCTGGTCGCGCGTCACGCGGATGCCTTGGAGCTTGTCCTGGACCCTGAAGAACGCGTACATGAGACCGAAGGACCACGCCACGACGACAGCGACCGAGACCAGCTGGGCGGCGAGCTGCCCGACGCCGCCCCCGTAGAAGAGGCCGCGCACGGTGCCGGCGACACCGTTGAGGCCGTCGCCGTAGGAGCCGTCGGCGAAGAGCCCGAGCGCGATGAGACCCCACAGCCCGTTGACACCGTGTACGGAGATGGCGCCCACAGGGTCGTCCACCTTGAGCCGGCCTTCGACGAAGACGATGGCGACGACCACGAGCAGGCCGGCCACCAGGCCGATCAGCGCCGCGCCGAGCGTGTTCACGAAGGCGCACGGCGCGGTGACGGCCACGAGGCCGGCCAGCATGCCGTTGGCGGCCATTGACGGGTCGGGCTTGCCGTAACGTTTCCATACCAGGAACATCGCCGCGAGGCAGCCGAACGCGCTGGCGATGAACGTGTTGACGACCACGAAAGTGAAGCGCAGGTCGGTCGCCGCCAGTGTGGATGCCCCGTTGAAGCCCACCCAGCCGAAGACGAGGATGATGACACCGAGGATCGCGAGCGGCAGGTTGTGGGCGAGGATCACGCGCGGCGCACCGTCCTTGGCGAATTTGCCGATGCGTGGCCCCAGCACCAGCGCCCCGGCGAGGGCCGAGAAGCCGCCCACGGCGTGGACGACTCCCGAGCCGGCGAAGTCGAGGGCGCCATGGCCCAGACCGAGGTTGCGGCCCAAAGCGCTCAGCCAGCCGCCGCCCCACACCCAGTTGCCGTAGATGGGGTACACGATGGCGGCCATGAAGAAGCCGTACACGACGAAGGACGAGAACTTCC
>Ga0209913_1001938_pt1 | contig 10008 bp, 7 predicted proteins | sample PersoiDNA2013203_FD_185805 | JGI IMG/M metagenome (GOLD analysis project Ga0209913, IMG submission 185805) | Permafrost soil microbial communities from the Arctic, to analyse light accelerated degradation of dissolved organic matter (DOM) -... | ecosystem: Environmental > Terrestrial > Soil >... | reverse complement strand
CCCCGCCGGCAATGCCTTGGTCAACAAAATCGCGACCATACTCACGCCTGAAATGCAGTCAAATGTGGGAGGGAGCTTGCTCCCGATAGGCGCGACACGGTCTCAATGACTCTCCCCAGCCTTAAGCCCCGCCGGCAACGCCTTGGTCAACAAGATCGCGACCATACTCACCCCCAACGCTAAACCCACACAGTGAAACGCATCGTTGTAGGCCATGATTTGCGCCTGCTGGTGCGCAATCTCACTGAGTTTGCCCAGCGCCGCCGTCTGGTTGCCCAATTGCTCCGTCAGCGTCGCCAGCCGCTCCGCGACTTGGGGATTGGTCGGCACGATCGCCTCGCGTAAATAATCGAAATAGATCTTGGTGCGCGCATCCAGCAAGGTCGCCAGCAGCGCGATGCCGATGGCGCCGCCGAGGTTGCGCAGGATGTTGAACAGGCTTGAAGCCGACCCGGCGTCCTGCGGCAGGATGTAGGCCGTGGCGATCAGCGAGATGGTCACCATGATCAACGGCTGCCCGAGGGCGCGGATGAGCTGGATCTGGTTGAACTGGCTGCCGGCAAAGTCCGGGTTGAGCACACCCGAGGAAAAACTCGCCAGTCCGAACAGGCCGAATCCTAAGGCGCACAGCCATTTTGGCGACACGTACTTCATCAGTTTCGGCACCAGCGGGATCAGGAACAGCTGGGGAATACCCATCCACATGATCACTTCGCCGATCTGCAGCGCGTTGTAGTTCTGGATCTGCGCCAGGTACAGCGGCAGTAAATAGATCGAACCGTACAACCCGACACCCATGCCCAGGCTGGAAATGCTCGACAGGCCGAAGTTGCGATTGGCCAGGATGCCGAGGTTGATCAGCGGGTTGGGTTTGGACAGTTGCACAATCACGAAGGTGATCAGGCTCAGCAGGGCGACGCTGCCCAGGCTGACGATCAGGTTCGACTCGAGCCAGTCCTTGCGGTGGCCTTCTTCCAGAAACACCTGCAAGCAGCCCAGACCGATGGCCATGCTGACGATGCCGGCGTAGTCGGTGCTTTTCAGCAGCTCCCAATGGGGCGCCTTTTTTTCCAAGCCGTAGAGCAGTCCGGCGATCATCAGCAGCCCTGGCGGCACGTTGATATAGAAGATGTATTCCCAGCCCCAGTTTTCCGTGAGCCAGCCGCCGATGGTCGGGCCGATGGACGGCGCGAAGGTAGCGGTCATGGCAAACATCGCCATGCCTTTGGCGCGGTGATGTTCGGGCAGCTTGATCAGGGTCAGGGTAAACGCCAGCGGGATCAGCGCGCCGCCGGTAAAGCCTTGCAGGGCGCGGAACACGATCATGCTTTCCAGGCTCCAGGCCATGGAGCACATCAGCGAGGCGATCAGGAATCCTATCGACACCCACACCGCCAGTCGCCGTGCCGAGAGCAACTGCACCAGCCAGGCGGTGAGGGGGATCATGATGATTTCGGCCACAAGGTAGGAGGTGGAAATCCACGAGCCTTCTTCCAGGGTGGCTGACAGCGCGCCCTGGATGTCCTTGAGGGACGAGTTGGTGATCTGGATGTCGAGCACCGCCATGAAGGCGCCGAGCATCACGCTCATCACCGCGATCCAGTCGCGCCGGGTCGGTTCGCCGACCGGGCGCAGCAGTTGGTCACCGGCCATCAGGCTGGTCTTTGATGTTCACTTTGACGGTGACGGACATGCCGGGGCGGATTTTGCCCTTCAGCGGGTTATCCGCGGCAAACGTGAGTTTCACCGGAATCCGTTGTACGACTTTGGTGAAGTTGCCGGTGGCATTGTCCGGCGGTAACAGGCTGAACTGCGCCCCGGAGGCGGCGAACAGGCTGTCGACCCGCGCCTCGATCGGCGTATCGCCATAAGCGTCGAAAGTCAGCTCGGCCTTTTGCCCGGGCTGCATATGGCCGATTTGGGTTTCCTTGAAGTTGGCCTGAATCCAGATGTCCTGGTCGGGGACGATCGACAGCAGGTAGGCGCCGGCTTGCACGTATTGGCCATTGCGCGCGGCGCGCTGGCCGACCAGGCCGCTGATGGGCGCGTGGATTTCGCTGCGGGTCAGGTTCAGCTCAGCTTGCGCCAGGTCGGTTCTGGCGTTGGCGATCAGCGCGTCGAGGCGCTTGATCTCGGCATTCAGGGCATTGACCTGCTGGCGCTGGCCCTGCAGGTCGGCCTGGGCCATGGTCACTTGGGAGCGGGCGATGTGGTTGTCGGCGGAGAGGGTGGTTACCCGTTCTTCCGAGACGTAGCCGGGTTTGCGCAGGGTTTGCGCGCGGGACAGGTCGATCTGCGAACGGCCCAGGCTGGCCTGGCTGGACGCCACTTTGGCTTCGCCGGCGGCGATCAGGCTGGCTTGCTGGGTGAGCTTGCTCTGCGCCTGGGTGCGCTCGGCTTCACGCATGGCGAGTGCGGCGTTGGCGCGGTCCACGGCCAAGTGGAAGTCGTCGCCTTCAAGCCTCACCAGCAGTTGGCCTTGTTGCACGTGCTCGTTATCACCGACCAGCACCTCGACAATCCGCGCGCCGAGTTGGCTGGAGACACGGGTGATCTCGCCCTGTACGTAGGCGTTATCGGTGCTTTCGTAGAAGCGGCCCCTGAAGAACCACTGGGCGAAGAAACCCAGGGCGATCAGGCTCACGATCAATACGAAGATAAGCAGGCGGCGTTTCAGTGGGGCAGGCATGGGCGCGGCGTCTGTAACAAGAGGTAATGGAATATAACCAGCCAGCCAGTTGGCAAATAGCTATAGCGAGTCTCCAGACCCAAACTTGGCCTATATGCCATGCTCGGTACGGAGGACGCTGGAGCCTAAGTGCCCATGGCTGTTACCATTCGCCCCTTGTTTTAATTTCAGTTATATCGCCCATTCGAGACCTGCCATGACCACCGTCCGCACGCGCATCGCGCCATCGCCTACCGGGGACCCCCACGTCGGCACTGCTTACATCGCCTTGTTCAACTACTGCTTTGCCAAGCAGCACGGTGGTGAATTCATCCTGCGGATCGAAGACACCGATCAAGTGCGTTCGACCCGCGAGTCCGAACAGCAGATTTTCGATGCACTGCGCTGGTTGGGCATCACCTGGTCGGAAGGCCCGGACGTCGGCGGCCCGCACGGCCCGTATCGCCAGAGCGAGCGCAGCGACATCTACAAGCAGTACACCCAGCAGTTGGTCGACATGGGTCATGCGTTCCCATGCTTCTGCACCAGCGAGGAACTGGACCAGATGCGCGCCGAGCAACAGGCCCGTGGCGAAACCCCGCGCTACGACGGCCGTGCGCTGCTGCTGTCCAAAGAAGAAGTGGCCGCACGCCTGGCCGCCGGCGAGCCCCATGTGATCCGCATGAAGGTGCCGAGCGAAGGCGTGTGCGTGGTGCCGGACATGTTGCGCGGTGACGTCGAGATCCCGTGGGATCGCATGGACATGCAAGTGCTGATGAAGACCGACGGCCTGCCGACGTACTTCCTGGCCAACGTGGTCGACGACCACCTGATGGGCATCACCCACGTGTTGCGCGGTGAAGAATGGCTGCCATCGGCGCCGAAGCTGATCCTGCTCTACGAGTACTTTGGCTGGGAACAACCGCAGTTGTGCTACATGCCGCTGCTGCGTAACCCGGACAAGAGCAAGCTGTCCAAGCGCAAGAACCCGACCTCGGTGACGTTCTACGAGCGCATGGGCTTCATGCCCGAAGCAATGCTCAACTACCTGGGTCGCATGGGCTGGTCGATGCCGGACGAGCGCGAGAAGTTCTCGCTGCAGGAAATGGTCGACAATTTCGACCTGTCACGCGTCTCGCTGGGCGGGCCGATCTTCGATATCGAGAAGCTGTCGTGGCTCAATGGCCAGTGGCTGCGCGACCTGCCGGTGGAAGAGTTCGCCAGCCGCATGCAGCAGTGGGCGTTGAACCCTGAGTACATGATGAAGATTGCACCGCTGGTGCAGGGCAGGGTGGAGACGTTCAGCCAGGTCGCACCGTTGGCCAGTTTCTTCTTTGCCGGTGGCGTGAACCCGGATGCGAAGCTGTTTGAGTCGAAGAAGCTCTCCGGCGACCAGGTTCGCCAGTTGATGCAGTTGATCCTGTGGAAGCTCGAAAGCCTGCGCCAGTGGGAGAAGGACGCCATTACCGCGACGATCCAGGCGGTGGTTGAATCCCTGGAACTGAAATTGCGCGATGCCATGCCGCTGATGTTTGCCGCGATCACCGGGCAGGCCAGTTCGGTGTCGGTACTCGATGCGATGGAAATCCTCGGTCCGGACCTCACGCGTTTCCGTCTGCGCCAAGCCCTTGATTTGCTTGGTGGTGTGTCGAAGAAAGAAAACAAAGAGTGGGAGAAGCTGCTGGGCGCTATCGCTTGAGTCAGCGGTTGTAACGGCCAAACCCCGGTTTTTCGGGGTTTGGTTGGTAAGTGATTGTTATCCCGGCAAAAAACTTTGGAAATTGTTGAAAATAAATTTGACACGTTTCCAAAGCACCATTAAGATTCGCCCCGTCCTCACCGATGAGGGGCTATAGCTCAGCTGGGAGAGCGCTTGCATGGCATGCAAGAGGTCAACGGTTCGATCCCGTTTAGCTCCACCAATTTACAGGTTCAAGGTCTGGCCACACCGTCCTTGAATCGATCAAGCCTAGCTTGATCATGTTGTACAGAAGGTTTTGTCCCCTTCGTCTAGTGGCCTAGGACACCGCCCTTTCACGGCGGTAACAGGGGTTCGAGTCCCCTAGGGGACGCCAGTTTCAACAAGCAGTTCGCAAGGTCTGCTGCGCCGCGAGGCGAAAAATCCGGGGCTATAGCTCAGCTGGGAGAGCGCTTGCATGGCATGCAAGAGGTCAACGGTTCGATCCCGTTTAGCTCCACCAATTTACAGGTTCAAGGTTCTGGCCACGCCGTACTTGAATCGATCAGTCTCAGCCTGATCAGTTGTATAGAAGGTTTGTGTCCCCTTCGTCTAGTGGCCTAGGACACCGCCCTTTCACGGCGGTAACAGGGGTTCGAGTCCCCTAGGGGACGCCACGATTACCCGCTCTGCGGGATTTTTAAGGGTCATTCAATTATTGAATGGCCCTTTTGTTTGTCTGGCGTTTGGCCAATTCTCCTTTCTCTTGCCCATGCGGGCTTCTGACCAGTGGTTACGCCACTCGCTTGCGAAATATTATTATGGTTATAATATTAAGCCCATGAGAGTCGGAGGCAACGATGAGCGATAAAAAAGCGCAAACCCGCGAACGTATCCTGCAGGCCGCCAGCGCCGCGTTGATTCAGCATGGCCCGGCCGAGCCGAGCGTCGGTGAAGTCATGGGCGCGGCGGGGCTGACCGTCGGCGGTTTCTACGCGCACTTTGAAAGCAAGGACGCGCTGATGCTCGAAGCCTTCAGCCAATTGTTGGCCCAGCGCCGAGCATCGATTGACGACATGGATGCGCAACTCACCGGCGAAGAACGCCGCGCTCTGGTTGCGGCGTTCTACCTGTCGCGCAAGCACCGTGACTCCACGGCCAAGGCCTGCCCGATTCCGGCGACCGTGGGCGAGATGGCCCGCCTGCCGGACGCGTTTCGCCAAGTACTCAATGAGCATGTGGAGTTGATGGCCGCGCAACTGGCCGCCAGCCCGGAAGACACCGACAAGGCCCTGTCGGACATGGCCTTGATGGTCGGTGGGCTGGCATTGGCGCGTGCCCTGGGGCCGGGTGAATTGTCGGATCGTGTGTTGCGTGCCGCGAAGTCGGCCATACGTTAAGAGGGTTTGCAGAATGGGCGCATTGACCTGGATTCGTAGCGTCAACGGCACCTTGGGGCGCCTGGCGCCGCACACGGTGGCCAACAACATGCGGCGGGTCTTCATGACCCCGCGGGATCTACCGCCGCGTGAGTGGGAGTTGCCACTGTTGGCGCACGCAGAGCGCATCACCTTGCGTTTCGGCCTGTCGGCGTTGCGCTGGGGCCAAGGCCCCGCGGTGCTGCTGATGCACGGTTGGGAAGGGCGGCCCACCCAGTTCGCCAGCCTGATCACCGCGCTGGTGGAGAACGGCTATTCGGTGATTGCCCTGGATGGCCCGGCCCACGGCCGTTCGCCGGGGCGTGAAGCCCACGTGCTGCTGTTTGCCCGCGCCATGCTTGAAGCGGCGGCCGAGCTGCCGCCGCTGCATGCGGTGGTCGGCCACTCCATGGGCGGCGCCAGTGCGATGCTGGCGGTGCAGTTGGGGCTGTGCACCGAGGCGCTGGTGAGCATCGCTGCGCCATCGCGCTTCCTCGATGTGCTGCGTGGGTTCGCTGGGATGGTCGGGTTGCCGTCGCGGGCGCGCTCGGCGTTTATCCAGGAGGTCGAACTGACCCTGGGCATGCCGCTCAAGCATTTGGATGTGGCCCATTACCAGATGAACCTCCCCGGTCTGATCGTGCATGCCGAAGACGATACCTTCGTGCCGGTCAGCGCGTCCCAGGTCATCCACGACGCCTGGTTCGACAGCCGCCTGTTGCGCCTGGAGCAGGGCGGACACCAGCGAGTGCTGGCCGATCCCCGGGTGGTCGACGCGGTGCTGGCCCTGCTGGCGGGCTGCCGTTTACAGGCGCGTCAAACTGCCTGATACACTGCCCTGCCGACATCAATCGACTGGAGCAAGGCATGGGCTGGGATTTGGCAACGCCGTTTATCATCGATCTGCAGGTCGCCGCTGAGGATATCGACGGTCTGGGGCACGCCAATAACGCGGTGTACGTGTCCTGGCTGGAACGTTGCGCCTGGCGCCATTCCCAGCGCCTGGGGCTGGACCTCACCGAGTACCGGCGACTGGACCGCGCCATGGCCGTGGTACGCCATGAGATCGACTACCTGGCAGCGGCCTATGAAGGCGACGAGCTGCAACTGGCGACCTGGATCGTCGACTGGGACCAGCGCCTGAAAATGACCCGTCGTTTCCAGTTGGTACGCCCTCGCGACGGCGCGACCTTACTGCGCGCGCAAACCACCTTCGTCTGCATCGAACTGTCCAGCGGCAAGCCCAAGCGCATGCCGTCGGAGTTTCTCGACGGCTACGGCCCCGCCCTGACAGGGGGTTAACGGTTGCGGTGGGAAACCCAGTAAACTGCGCCACGATTTTTGTTGAGTGTTTTCCATGCAAATTGCTTTAGCGCCCATGGAGGGGTTGGTCGACAACATCCTGCGGGACGTGTTGACCCGCGTGGGCGGTATCGACTGGTGCGTGACCGAATTTATCCGCGTCAACGACCGCCTCCTCACCCCGGCGTATTTCCATAAGCTCGCCCCGGAACTGCTGCACGGTGCCCACACCGCCGCTGGCGTGCCGCTGCGTGTGCAGTTGCTCGGTTCCGACCCGGTGTGCCTGGCGGAAAACGCGGCGCTGGCCTGCGAGCTGGGCTCGCAAGTGATCGACCTGAACTTCGGCTGCCCGGCCAAGACCGTCAACAAGTCGCGCGGCGGTGCGGTGCTACTCAAGGAGCCGGAGTTGCTCAACCGCATCGTCGAGCATGTGCGTCGCGCGGTGCCGGCGCATATCCCGGTGACCGCCAAGATGCGCCTGGGCTTCGACAGCCCGGATGGCGCGCTGGTCTGCGCTACGGCCCTGGCAGAGGGTGGTGCGGCGCATATCGTCGTGCACGCACGGACCAAGACCGATGGCTACAAGCCGCCGGCTCACTGGGAGTGGATTCCACGCGTGCAGGATGTGGTCAAGGTGCCGGTGTTTGCCAATGGCGATATCTGGAGTGTCGAAGACTGGAAGCGTTGCCGCGAAGTCAGCGGCGCCGAAGACATCATGCTCGGTCGCGGGCTGGTTGCGCGCCCTGATCTTGCGCGGCAGATCGCGGCGGCGCGAGCAGGCGAAGAGGTAGTGGCAATGACCTGGGCGCAGATGCAGCCGCTGCTCCAGGACTTCTGGACCCAGTCGGTGGCGCAACTGACCGAACGTCAGGCGCCCGGTCGGCTGAAGCAGTGGTTGGCAATGTTGACGCGCAATTATCCAGAGGCGGTGGAGCTGTTTACCGCAATGCGCCGCGAGACCGATTTGCAGCAGGTGAGTCGATTGCTGGGGATGGCCCATTCTGGTGAACCTGAGTCATAAGCTATAACACTTGAATGCCTTTGAAGTGCATTGCAACAGTGGATGAATGAGTGGGGTGTTTCAATAAAATGCTTCGTATCGAAAGATGCGGGGCATTTTGCGTTTATGGGGGTTGGAATATCACACTCGGCGGCTGCGCAGTGTCTAGGGTTGTATCGGTAAGTTGCGCAGAACAGGGTTTATTAGCGTGTGTGTCCCGTTAATGTTCGGCAGGGGTACTTGGGGTGCGGGTTTTTCTAAATTGCCATGAGGCAAAATCCGAAAGTTTGATTTGGTTTCCTTATATAAGTCGCGATTTCTGGAACTCGATGGCCTCACATTCCACGAAAGTACGGACTGTGAAGCAGCGTGAGTTGCTTTCAGCCAATAAAAACTCTCGCGTCTGCGGCCAATTAACTGAGCCGGGGCGTGCCAATAAGGAACTCGCTGATGTCTCTAACGATTAACCATTCGCCCTTCCTCAATGTTGATACAACCGCCACGGGGCGGCAGCCGTCATCTACCTCGACAGCCATCCACCAATCGGGTACTTCGGGGGGCAACGCGTTTGCCACTCCTGTGGCATTACGTCATGACCATTTCAAAGTGTCGAACAATGCAATGACGATTGACGCAGGTGGCTTCTCGCGGTTGATTGACATGCTCGAGCAAGTCTTCAAAACCATGCGCGAGATATTGTCGGGGAAGAATAGTGCGCCTGGTGCATTCCCCACTCAGTATAAGCCGCTCGCCGCTCCAATCGATGCGCGCCAACTGCCTGGACACTCTACATTGACGCTTGACCCGCGAGGGCAGCACGCTTTGCCGGTGTCACCACACCTGCACAAACCCGGCGTCTCCGTGACCAAGGATGCCAACGCCAATGTGCAGGTGAATGTAAACGTCGGGCACTGTGCTTGCCCTGATACCAAGGCGTTTCCGAACAGCGAAGTGGTGCCGAGGGTGATGCCGTTTTTACCCCACGTCCCGCCCATGCCCGAGACAGTTCGCAAGCTTAACGTGATGCCGGAGCGTCACATTCACTCCCATGTCAGGCCGATCCCAAGTCCTGGCGTGATGCCCAGCCATGCGCATGACGTCACGCCGCAACCGCCTGTCCCCGTGGTTCCGCCGATCACGCCAGCGCCGCTGCCGGCTACGCCCACCCCGGATGTCACCAGCCCTGGGCCGGCGGAAAGTCGATTTGATTCGAGGGACTGGCGCGTCAGCCCCCGGTCACTGCGCCGGTCCTGACATTATCAACCTCTTTTAATAAGATCGAATAAGGCTCGCACTTCTTTGAGGTTTAATGTTTCGGGAAGTGTATGCCAGTGGAGGCATGTATGTCGTGTTGTTCAATTAATAATATTGCGCGTGTCGTGGATGTGCGTCAGTTACTTCCGGTTGATTCCATGAGTGCAAAAAATGAACAATTGCCTCAACTCAACGGCGTCGTAAATGATCCGATCTCTGAAAATAATGCCCGGCCGATAAATGCGCAGGATAACAGCGCTGGCGTGGCGAATAACTCAGATGCAGTTGATAAGTTAGTCACACTGTTCACGTCTTTTTTTACTCAATTAATCAGCCTGGTGTCTGATAAGAAAGATAAAGCCGTGCCGGATATAGCCCCGCCACGACCTGAGGTCGCGCCGCGCGTGGTGCCAGAGCCGGCGGCGCCACAACCTGCGCCTGCTGCGAACATTGCTGGCCTTTCGGGAAAGCGCAATGGAGCGAAGCCCGACAACATCTGGAGCGGCTTTCGCCAAGGACCGGATGGCAACTGTGTGACGGTGTCGGCCATCAAGGCGGCGATGTACCGGTTTGGCCAAAGCCCTACGGATATTTTCAAGGAAGTGAAAAAAACCGTGCGTGGCTATGAGGTGGTCATGCGCGATGGCGTATCGGTCAACCTGACGGACCGGGAGCTCACCGAAGGCGC
>Ga0209913_1001934_pt1 | contig 10024 bp, 5 predicted proteins | sample PersoiDNA2013203_FD_185805 | JGI IMG/M metagenome (GOLD analysis project Ga0209913, IMG submission 185805) | Permafrost soil microbial communities from the Arctic, to analyse light accelerated degradation of dissolved organic matter (DOM) -... | ecosystem: Environmental > Terrestrial > Soil >... | reverse complement strand
ATTCGGTGACCAGCCTGATCGAACAGGAAATGAACGGCGCCGACGGCTTGCAATACATGGAGTCGCAAAGCCAGGCCAACGGCCAGGTGCAAATCACGGTGACCTTCTCGCCGGACACCAACGCCGATCTGGCCGCAGTGGACGTGCAGAACCGTCTGAAGCGCGTGGAAGCGCGTCTGCCGGCGGCTGTGACGCAACAAGGTGTGCAAGTCACCAAGTCGCGCAGCAACTTCCTGCTGTTTATCGGCCTGTCGTCGACCGACGGCAAACTTGATCCGGTGGCGCTGGGCGACTATCTGTCGCGTAACGTCCTCAATGAAGTCAAACGCGTTCCTGGTGTTGGTCAGGCGCAGTTGTTCGGTACCGAACGCGCGATGCGCATCTGGATCGATCCGAACAAACTGATTGGTCTGAACCTGACACCAGCCGACGTCACCGCAGCCATCACCGCACAAAATGCGCTGGTTGCCGGCGGTACGCTGGGCGCGTTGCCGAGCCCGACCTCGCAGCAGATTTCTGCGACCGTGGTCGTGAACGGTCAGCTGACCAGCCCGGAACAGTTCGGCAACATCGTCCTGCGTGCCAATGCCGACGGTTCGTCGGTACGCATGCGCGACGTCGCCCGCATCGAAGTCGGCGGACAGTCGTATGACACCTCCGGCCGCCTCGACGGCAAGCCAAGCTCGTTCATCGGTGTGCAGTTGTCGCCGACCGCGAATGCGCTGGGTACAGCAACCGCCGTGCACAAGAAGATGGAAGAACTGTCCAAGTATTTCCCGGCCGGCGTGAAGTACACCATCCCTTACGACACCTCCAAGTTCGTCAAGATCTCGATCGAAGAAGTGGTCAAGACCCTGATCGAAGCGATCGTGCTGGTGTTCCTGGTGATGTTCCTGTTCCTGCAAAACATCCGCTACACCATCATCCCGACGATCGTCGTGCCGGTGGCGCTGATGGGCACGTTTGCCACCTTGTTTGTCTTCGGCTTCTCGATCAACGTGCTGACCATGTTCGGCATGGTGCTGGCGATCGGTATCCTGGTCGATGATGCGATCGTGGTGGTGGAAAACGTCGAACGCATCATGAGCGAAGAAGGCTTGTCGCCCAAGGAAGCAACCCGCAAGGCGATGGGTCAGATCACCGGCGCGCTGATTGGCATCACGCTGGTGCTGATTGCCGTGTTCATCCCGATGGCCTTCTTCGGCGGTGCGGTCGGCGCGATTTATCGCCAGTTCTCGCTGGCGATGGTGGCGTCGATGGTGTTTTCGGTATTGATGGCGTTCACGCTGACGCCGGCATTGTGCGCAACCATCCTGCTGCCGGTCGAAAAGGGCCATCATCACGAAAAGGGCGGCTTCTTCGGTTGGTTCAATCGCCGTTTCAACAAGACTGCTTCCGGTTATCAGGGTTTCATCGGCAAGATGCTGACCAAGACCGGCCGTTACATGATCGTGTATGCCGTCATCCTCGGCTGCGTGGGCTTGCTGTATGTACGCCTGCCGGCTTCGTTCCTGCCGAACGAAGATCAGGGCTACATCATCACCAACGTGCAGTTGCCGCCAGGCGCCAGCACCGGACGTACGCTGGAAGTGATCAAGACCATCGAAAACTATTACCTCAAGCAACCTGCGGTCGAACACGTTGTGGCGATCGCCGGTTTCAGCTTCTCGGGTAACGGCCAGAATGCAGGTCTGGTGTTCACACCGCTGAAGGACTGGGGCGAACGCGACAAGACGCAATCGGCTGACGCCGTTGCAGGCCGCGCTTTCGGTGCCTTCTCGCAAATCAAGGATGCGATCGTGTTCCCGCTGAACCCGCCGCCTATCCCTGAGCTGGGTAACGCCACCGGCTTCACCTTCCGTCTGCAAGACCGCGCCGGTCTGGGACACGCTGCGCTGGTACAGGCACGTAATCAGATCCTCGGCATGGCTTCGCAAAGCAAGGTATTGGCAGGCGTCCGTCCTGAAGGTCTGGAAGATGCGCCGCAGCTGCAACTGGACATCGACCGCGACAAGGCAAACGCATTGGGCGTACCGTTCTCGACCATCAACAGCGTGCTGTCAACGGCCTTGGGTTCGTCCTACGTCAACGACTTCCCGAATCAGGGTCGTCAACAACGTGTGATCGTCCAGGCCGACGCCAAGCGTCGTCTGCAACCGGAAGATCTGGCCGGCCTGTATGCCCGCAACAACGGTGGAACCATGGTGCCGTTCTCGGCCTTCACGACCTCGAAGTGGATCAACGGTCCTGTGCAGCTGATTCGCTATAACGGCTATCCGGCAATGAAGATCGCCGGCGGTGCAGCACCTGGCCGCAGTACCGGTGAAGCGATGTCGGAAATGGAAGGTTTCGTCTCCAAGCTGCCTCCTGGCTTCGGTTTCGAATGGACCGGCCAGTCGCTGGAAGAAAAGACCTCCGGTTCGCAAGCGCCTGCACTGTATGCGCTGTCGCTGGTCGCCGTGTTCCTGGTGCTGGCTGCGCTGTATGAAAGCACTTCGATCCCGCTGGCCGTGATGCTGGTGGTGCCGCTGGGTATTCTCGGCGCACTGCTGGGTGTAACGATCCGCGGCATGCCTAACGACGTGTACTTCAAGGTCGGGATGATTGCGGTGGTGGGTCTGTCGGCGAAGAACGCGATTCTGATCATCGAGTTCGCCAAAGACCTGCAAGCGCAAGGCATGGGCCTGATCGAAGCGACGCTGGAAGCGGTTCACCTGCGGTTCCGTCCGATCATCATGACCTCGCTGGCGTTCATCCTCGGCGTGCTGCCACTGGTTATCGCCAGCGGTGCAGGTTCCGCCAGCCAACGCGCCATCGGTACCGGCGTGATGGGCGGGATGATCACGGCGACCGTGCTGGCCGTGTTCCTGGTTCCGATCTTCTTCGTCGTCGTGCGCAAGATCTTCAAAGGCAGCCAGGCCAAGCCGGACGCTGCCCATCACAATATCGATGTGGAGGATAAGAATGTTTAAGTTTTCAACCCTGCGCTCGACAGGCAAACTGACTCACCTCAGCGCAGCATTGCTGTTGGTCGGTGTTCTGTCCGGCTGCACGCTGGCGCCGACCTACCAGCGCCCGCAAGCGCCGGTCGAAGGCACCTACCCGGCCGACGCCAAGGGCCAGGCCGCGTACGACGCAGCCACCCTGGGCTGGCGCCAGTTCTTCCCTGACCAGCGCCTGCAAGCGCTGATCGCGGCGGCACTGGAAAACAACCGAGACCTGCGCACAGCCGCCCTGAACATCGAGGAAGCACGCGCGCAGTACCAGATCACCCGTGCCGACTTGCTGCCGACGCTGAACGCGACCGGCAGCGAATCCCGCACCCGCTTGTCGGCCAGCCAGTCGACCACCGGTGCACCGCTGATCACCAAGAGCTATCAGGTCGGCCTCGCTATTCCGGCCTATGAACTGGACTTCTTCGGCCGCGTGCGCAGTCTGAAGGATGCAGCGCTGTCGACGTATCTGTCGACCGAAGAAGCCAAGCAATCGGTGCAAATCAGCCTGGTGTCACAAGTGGCGCAGGCTTATCTGACCGAACGCTCCTATGCCGAGCAACTGAAGCTGGCGCAGCAGACGCTGGAAAGCCGTCAGTCCAACCTTGGCCTGGCGCAGAAACGTTTCGATGTTGGCGCCTCGTCGGCACTCGACCTGCGCCTGTCCGACACGCTGGTGCAATCGGCCCGCACGTCGGTAGCAACGCTGATGCGCCAACGCGCTCAGGCTGAAAATGCACTGACGCTGCTGGTCGGCACCAACGTCAAGGATCTGCCGGCCGGCCAGGACCTGTCGCTGCAAAACATCGTCACCGACATCCCTGCCGGCGTACCGTCGGACCTGCTGTCCCGCCGTCCGGACATCCGCTCGGCCGAGCAGAAGCTGTTGGCCGCCAACGCCAACATCGGCGCTGCGCGCGCTGCCTTCTTTCCGAAGATCAGCCTGACCGGTTCCTTCGGCAGCGCCAGCAGCTCGCTGGGCGGTTTGTTTAACTCCGGTTCGGGCGCCTGGTCGTACGGCCCGCAACTGAGCCTGCCAATCTTCGACTTCGGTCGTAACAGCGCCAACCTGGATCTGGCGGAAGTACGCAAGAACCAGGCGATCGTGACCTACGAGAAGACCATTCAAACGGCCTTCCGCGAAGTCGCCGACGCACTGGTGGCGCGTGGCACGCTGGACGAGCAGATCGAAGCGCAGGAAGCCTTCCTGAAAGCACAACAGGAACGTCTGAACCTGACCGACCTGCGCTACAAGAACGGCATCGCCTCCTCGCTCGACCAGCTCGATGCGCAACGCGATTTATTCTCGGCACAGCAATCCTTGATTCAGGCGCGTCAATTGCGGTTGAATAATGCGATTGATTTGTATCGTGCCTTGGGTGGTGGATTGAATGAGACGACGGTGGCGGCTGCACCGGCGGGACCGAAGTAAGTTGCTCAAACAGCCGCTAAAAAAACGCCCCTTTTTTCAGGGGCGTTTTTTACTGCTCGCACTGAGATCACATAGAATGCTGTTTCTTCCGAATGTTAAGATCATTTTTTCAGATCCCTTCTCATTTCTTTATGAAACTACTTATCACCGGCGCCTCCGGTTTTGTCGGGAAAGCCTTGACCACGACACTCGCGTCTGATTCTCAATATACGTTGCGCGCATGTGTTCGCCGCGAAAGCGGCCAATTCCCTGATAGCGTGGAAGTGGTTACGGTCGCTGATCTGACAAGCGATACTGACTGGACTTCGGCATTGACCGGGGTCAATACTGTGGTACATGCTGCAGCACGTGTACACGTGATGGACGATACTTCCGACGATCCTCTTGCTGAATTCCGGCGTGTGAACGTAATCGGTACCTTACGCCTTGCACAGCAAGCTGTAGAAGCAGACGTACGTCGATTCGTGTTCATCAGCTCAATCAAGGTCAATGGTGAGGGGACATTGCCAGGCCGACCTTACACTGCGGACGACACACCACAACCTGCCGATCCTTACGGAATCTCCAAATATGAAGCAGAACAGGGCTTACTGGAACTGGCTCGAAAATCGGGACTGGAAGTTGTCATTATCCGTCCTGTGCTGGTATATGGCCCTGGAGTCAAAGCTAATTTCTTGAGCATGATGCGTTGGCTGGACAAAGGTATTCCGCTGCCGTTGGGCGCAATCAAAAATAATCGTCGCAGTATGGTCGCACTTTCCAACCTTGTTGATCTAATCACCGTCTGCATAGATCACCCTGCCGCAGCGAATCAGGTTTTTTTGGTCAGCGATGGAGAAGATCTTTCAACAACCGCACTGTTGCAGCGTACCGCCAAGGCATTGCAAAAAACCGCGCGGCTGGTACCTGTGCCTGCAGTCTTTTTGACGACGGCAGCCGCTCTGCTAGGGAAAAAGAATGTCGCCCAACGCTTATGTGGTTCGCTACAAGTCGACATCGCAAAAACGAGGGAATTGCTTCAATGGCGCCCACCCGTAAGCATTGACGCAGCGTTGAAGAAGACCGCTGCTGGCTTGCTTGTAAATCCGAAATAAAAATTGCAGACTACATTTGAGGCAGCGTCTTACCGATCAATAAGACTGTGCGGTAAGTTGCGCCTTGATGATGCTTCGCAAAATCCCGTGCAGCACTTGCCATTGCCGCCTTGCGTCCAACATCATCAAATAAGGATAGTGCAGCTTGCAGGGTTGCTGCGGCATCTGAAACACGTATGACGCCTCCTGCTGCAATCGCCTGCTCACTGATAAGCTGGAAGTTAAAAGTATGCGGTCCAATCAATACCGGCTTGCCCAGTGAACAGGGTTCAATAAGATTCTGGCCACCAAGCGGCAACAAGCTCCCGCCGACGAAGGCAACGTCACAGCAGGCATAGTAAGCAAACATCTCCCCCATTGAATCACCCACGACAATAGCTGTGTCTTTGGTCAGCACCCAATCTGTCAGCGCCGAGCGACGTTGCATGCTGAACCCGTAAGTTACGACCATCTGTGCCACTTCGTCAAAACGCTGTGGATGGCGCGGAACGATAATTGTCAGAAAGTCTCGCCTCTCAATCTTGCTTATGACGTCGAGGATAAGCTGCTCTTCGCCTTCGCGCGTGCTCGCGCACAACAACACCGGACGCTTACCAACCTGCGTTCGCCACTGTCTTCCGAGAGTCACCATGTCATCCGGTGCCTCAATATCAAACTTGATGCTGCCCGTCACATGTACATTGCGCGCGCCGAACAAACGCAGCCGCTCCGCATCCGCCTCGGATTGAGCTGCGACGCAGTCAATGCCGGCGGCGGCTTCCAGCAAAATGGAGCCGAACCGCAGCCCGCGACGCAATGATCGCTCCGACAAGCGCGCATTAGCCAGCATTACAGGCACGCCATGGCGCCGACACTGCCGTACCATATTCGGCCAGACTTCCGTTTCCATCAAGATGCTGATCTTCGGCTTGAAATAGCGGAGGAAGCGTGCACACATCCAACCAGTGTCATATGGGAAGAAACTCTGCACAACGCGCTCGCCGTGATGTGCAAACAATTGCTGACCGGTCGCACGTCCGGTGGCAGTCATGTGCGTGAGCAAAATCGTATGCTCAGGATATGTCGCCAACAATGCATCAATCAGCGGTTGCGCAGCACGCGTCTCGCCGACTGAGACGGCATGCACCCACAGGAGTGGCGGCAAGCCGCGTTGACTGAATTGATTGTAGAACCCAAGACGCTCGCCGATATGCTGCCGATAGCCGGGTTCCTTGCGGCCGCGGCGCCATAGGCGCAGCAGTACGAATGGCAGACCCACCCACCACAGCGCAGAATAGAGCAGGCGCATCAGATCAGCTGACGTCCGGTCAGCTTGCTCAGGATCGCCAACGGACTGGACGACGGATCGTACTGTTTGTCCACCGGCAGGTGCAGCGTCTGCTCCAGCATGTACTGCCCCGACATAACGGCGTGCGATGCCTGATCCGAGAAACATACCCATACAGAGCCGGCGGCAAACGGCATGGTGACCTGGCTGGCGTTTTCCTGATAGGCCATATCGCCTTTCATGCCGTCATGCAGTTGCAGCATCAGGTGGTCGTATTCGCTACGATAAGACTTGGTAATGTGGAGCGCTTTCATCGCGGCGGCTTGCCATGGAACGTAGGGCTTGGCACGCGGCAGGAATTTTTGCGCCACGGTTTCGAACGGCTCACCGACGCGCCAGACGCGCGGCACGCCATCCGGATTGACGTTGCTGAATACGCGCAGGATGCGCTCGCCGTAATTCGGCCGCGACGGAAAGGCGTCGACGTGCAGGCGGCGGTCGTCGGCGCGCCAGGATTGCGCACGCGTCTCGACCTGAGTCGGTCGGTAGCTGGTCGGCGCCAGGCGCAGTGCGCCTTTGTATTTCGGCAGCAGCGAACAAACCAGCGACTGCGCCTGCTCCCGAAATCGCCCGATCATCAGCGCCAGCGCGAGTTGCGTGGCGGTGTCGCCGACCGCGCCTTTCAGGTGACCGGCAGCGTCCAGGCTGATGTTGCGCACTTTGGGGTCGCGGATTTCAGGCTTCAGCAACACTTTCTCTTCCGGCAACAATTCGAATGGAAGTTGCGGGAAGTAAAGCACCTTGCCGGCTTCCAGTCCGGCGATCCATGCGGGATTCGGCTCGGCCACCTGCCAGTCGGTGACGCCGATTTCGATAATTTGCGATTCCATGTCGATATTATGCCTCGTTGTTCCGTGTGCCACGTATGCCACTGCGGCGCTACGCCGCAGCCTGCGCCGACAATACCCCATCGATGGCCAGCAGTACTTGCGCTACATCAGGAGCCTGACCCGTATCGCCCAGATTGGCGACGAAAGGCGACCAGTTTCCTTCGGTTTTCCAGCGCGGGGAGTCGCAATACAGCTCCACGGTAGGCCGGCAATACGCGGCGGCAATGTGCGTCAGCCCGGTGTCGAGCCCGACCACCAGCGCGGCCCGGCGAATCAGCGTTACCGCGTCCATCAGCGGCAGCGCAGGCAGGACTGTCGCCTGCGGCATCAGCGCGGCAAGGCGCTCGGCAGCCTGCTTTTCCTTCGGATTGCCCCATGGCAGCAGCACCGACAGATTGCGCGCGGCCAGCGCCTGCGCCACGGCGACCCAATGCTCGGGCGCCCATTGTTTGGCGGCGCGCGCCGTGCCGTGGAAGAACACCGCGTAAGGATGCGGCGGCAGCCAGGCGGGCGACGTATCCGGCGTGGGCGCACCCAGCGCAAAATCCGCTGCACCATCCGGCGCATAGCCGAGTGCGACCGCTGCCACCGTGCGCGCCCGCAGCACCGCATGCGTACGCAAACCAACCGGCACGCTCTGTGTATGAAATATTCTGGAAAGCGGTTCGTAACCCGAGCCTTCGGTGGCATTGGCAAGCCCGACGCGCTTGCCGCCGGGAGCCAGACGCGCCATGCGCATCACGACACTGGTCTTGAGCAGGCCCTGGGTGTCGAAGACGACGTCGTAAGCTTCGTTGCGCAATTGGCGATAGAACGCCGCAATTTCGGCGCGCGTAGCCGCCGAGCCCAGGCTCTTGCGCCAGCGCCGCAGGGCGATGGGAATGATCTTGCGGACATGCGGATTGAGCCCGACCAGGCTGGTATAAGCCTCTTCCACCAGCCAGTCGATGTTGGCATCCGGGAAATGGCGCCGGATGTCGGCGACCATGGGCATGTTGTGCACCACGTCGCCTAGGGACGAAACGCGGACGATCAGGATGTTCAAGGCTAACCCACTATTATTTGTCTGTGGGCCAGCATCTTACCCCTTTCAAAAGGGCAAAGCTACATCCGGCCGGGCCGCCAGGATCACGCGCCGGAACTCGTCCTGGATGCGCGCCAGAGCCTGTTCCGTCTCGGCCTCGAACCGCAGCACCACTACCGGCGTAGTGTTGGAGGAACGCATCAGGCCGAAACCGTCGGAGTATTCGATGCGCAAGCCGTCAATCGTGATGATCTGTTCGGCAGCGGGGAATTTTGCATCGTTTTGCAATTTGCCAATCAGGGCGAAGTTCTCCCCCTCCTGCAGCTTCAACTGCAATTCGGGCGTGCTGATTGATTGCGGCAAGGCGTTCAGCAACGCCGACGGATCGGCCTCTCGGCTGAGCAGTTCCAGCAGGCGCGCGCCAGCGTACAGGCCGTCGTCAAAACCGTACCAGCGATCCTTGAAGAACACATGCCCGCTCATCTCGCCGCCCAACGGCGCGCCGGTTTCGCGCAGCTTGGCCTTGACCAGCGAATGGCCGGTCTTCCACATCAGCGGCCGACCGCCGCGCGCGCTGATCCATGGCGCAAGGTGGCGCGTGCATTTGACGTCGTACAGGATTTCACCGCCCGGATGGCGCGTCAGTACATCGGCGGCAAACAGCATCAGTTGCCGGTCGGGATAGATAATCTGGCCGTCCCGGGTGACTACGCCCAGACGATCACCGTCGCCGTCAAATGCCAGGCCGATCTCATTGTCGGTCTCCTGCAGGCAGCGGATCAGGTCCTGCAGGTTTTCCGGGTGGGCCGGGTCGGGATGATGGTTGGGGAAAGTACCGTCGACTTCGCAGAACAATTCGGTGACTTCGCAGCCGAGTGCACGATACAGCTCGCCGGCAAAGGCGCCGGCCACGCCGTTGCCGCAATCGATGGCGATCTTCATCGGCCGCGCCAGTCTGGCGTCGCCGACAATGCGGTCAATGTATTGCTTGCGGATGTCATGCGTGCGATAGGCACCGGCGCCGCTGGCGAATGCATTCTTCACGATGGCCTGGTACAACGCCTGAATGGTCTCGCCATGAATCGCCTCGCCGGCCAGCACCATCTTGAAGCCGTTGTAGTCGGGCGGATTGTGGCTGCCGGTGACCATCACGCCCGATTGCGTGCCGAGCACATGCGTGCCGAAATACACCATGGGCGTGGCGACCACGCCGAGGTCGATGACGTCGATGCCGGTCGCCTGCAAGCCGGCGGCCAGCGCAGCGGAAAGCTCAGGCCCGGAAAGTCGGCCGTCACGGCCGATCACGACTGAGCTCTGGCCTTTG
>Ga0209913_1001932_pt1 | contig 10033 bp, 9 predicted proteins | sample PersoiDNA2013203_FD_185805 | JGI IMG/M metagenome (GOLD analysis project Ga0209913, IMG submission 185805) | Permafrost soil microbial communities from the Arctic, to analyse light accelerated degradation of dissolved organic matter (DOM) -... | ecosystem: Environmental > Terrestrial > Soil >... | reverse complement strand
TGGCCAGCGACACCAGCTGCAGTTTGTCCTGGCGCGCCATGATGGCGTCGAGCATGCTGATCATCTGGTCCGGCGCCACCAGGTTCTGGCTCGATTGCGCGATGGCGTCCTTGACCGCCTTCTCGTCGACCAGCAGCTTTTGCAGGCGCAGCTTGTTGGCCGCGTCGGGGTCGACCACCACCTCGGCGGCCAGCTTGTTGATCTCCGCCTGCAGCTTGCGGGTGGCGGCGCGGTCGGCGGCCATCTGCTTGCCCTGGGCGGCAATGCGCACCGAGGCCGCATGGAGAAAAATCTGGTTGAGCACCACCACCAGCAGGGCCACGATGGCGCCAAACAGCAGGGCCCGCTCTGACAGCTTGCGGCTGTCGATCCAGCTTGCCAGGCGGGTCCAGGAATGGCCCAGTTGCTTGCGCGCTTGCGTCATTTGGTACTCGCTTCCGAGGAATTCATGGAAAATTCAATGTAGCGGGGCGGCGCCGCCCTGGCCGCGGCGTCGGCCGGCTTGCCAGCCGCCTCTGGCGCGGGCGCGCGCAACACCAGGCTGCCGAAGGACTTGCCGGCAAACGCAGGCTCGCCCTTGAGCGAGCGGATGTAGGCCGGCACCAGGTTCGCCTGCAGCGCGCGCCCGTCGATGGCGATATCGTTGCCGCCATCGCCCAGCGCCACCCTGGTCAGCCACACGCCCGGCATCGCGCGGTTGGAAAATGCGCGCAAGAAGCCGGCGTACGAACGGCCGCTCCTGAAGTCGCCCGTTTGCACGAAGGCGAGAATTTGCTCGTCCGCGCGCAGGCGGCTTTCCGTCCTGGCGATATCGTCCTCGATGGCCTTGTTGGGCGCGATCGGCTTGGTCTGGTCGACCATCTTCACCAGATTGTCCTGGGCCGCCTTGAGCTGGGCCGCCGCCACTTTCGCTTCGTTGGCGACCTGGGTCGACTGCCAGGTCGAATAGCCGGCGAAGGCCAGCACGGCCACGGCGATGATGGCCAGTCCCTGCGCCATGGTGAGGGCAGAGAATTGCTTTTCCTGTTGCAGGAAAATGGGATTGAACAGATTGATTTGCTGACTCACAGCACTTTCTCCTCGTGGCGCAGGGCCAGGCCCAAGGTCGTGAAATATTTTTGCTGAGTCTGCAAACTGTTCAGTTCAGGCACGCGCGACACATCCAGCACGGTGGCCAGGTCGAGCGCGGCCACTGGTGTGTCGAGGTTGGCGGCGAGGAATTCGACCAGGCCGCCATCGGAATCGCCCAGCGGCGCCACCAGCAGCCGTTCCATGCCCACCCAGCTGAACTGCCGCCCGAAGTGGTCGAGCGAACGCTGGATTTCCAGCGCCACCGCCTCCTGCCAGGCGGTGCGCTCTTCAAGCTTGCTGGCCAACAGCTGCTGGCCCGTGACGCCGATGCGGCGCGCCAGGAACAGTTCGCCGCCGCTGGTCAAGGTCAGCAGGCCGCCGTCGGCATCGAAGGCGACCAGGGCCAGGGCGCGGCCCTCGCTCTCGAGCAGGGCTGCGATATTGCGCTGCGCCATCTCGGGAATGTCGATCACTTGCAGAGGCAGCTTCGCTTCCTGGAAGCAGCGCTGGATGTCGTTGGCCAGTGTCGCGCGCGCCACCACCGCGTACATGGAACGGGCGCGCTGCGAACTGCTCTTGTCGTGCGGCACGCTGAGCACATCGATGATGGCCTCCTCGTTACTGAAGTCGATCATGCTCTTGACGGTCCAGGCGATCGCCGACTTCAGTTCCGCGGCCGGCACATTGGGCGCATCGACAGGCAGGAACTCGTAATTGGCCGCGGACACGGCCGTGGTACAGGCCAGGGCCTGGCCCTGCCACGACCTGGCCATGCGGCCCAACGCCTCGGCCGCCTTGGCGCCGCCCATCGGCTCGCTGGCCAGCAGGCTTACCACCGGCTGTCCCGAGGCGGGCCGCTCGATGTGTACGGCCAGGGCGTCGCCGCGCTGGAAATGTACTGCCCGCCAGCCGCCCTGCGCCCTTGATTTTCCAAACCATCCCATAGTCGTGCCTGCCTTTATCCGAATCTGTATTGCGCTGAAAGCTCAGGGTGTCGTTACCACTTCGTGCCATTTCAGGACGCCGGCCGAGCCGCCCAGGCGGACCCGCTTGCCGCCGGTTGCCGTGTTGTCGGGCCGGATCACGGCCTGGGCGTAGGAACCTGCCGCGGCACCGAAGTCGTAGCCCATCGTGTAGGTCAGGCCGCTGGCGCTGACGGGGCCGCAATATGAGGTTTCGCCGGCCACCTTTGCGGCATTGCTGCTGTAGATGGACGTCAGGCTGACCGTGGCGTCACCCGGATCGGTGCAGCTGCGGCCAGTGGCATTGCCGCCGTTGTCGCGCGAGAGGACGTCGATGGCCAGGGCATTGGCAGGAATTGCCACGGATTTGGTCAGGCTGGTCACGGGCGAAGTCGCTGTGACGGGGCCGAAACCGACGATGGGAGTGGTGGCGTCGACCCCATCGGCGTTGAGCCCGCCCACCGCCACTCCAGCCGGCGCTGCATCGAAATCGATGTCCACGTTCGAGGTACCTGCTGGCGGATCCTTGGCGTAATAAATTTGCGCGTAAAAGCCATTTCCTGTCGGGAAGCTGGGCATGGGTACCAGTTGGACCATGGCCGGCACCGGCGCGCCGTTATAGGTCACGCCAGTCACCTTGCCCGGCTTGCTGGGCGGATTGGTGGTCCACAAAATAGTGAGAACAAAGATCTGGTTGGTGCCGGCGCTGACGCTGTTGGTGAGGGTATAGCGGGGGTGGCCCGCGACCGTGCTCTGGCTGAGGCTCTTCGTGCCTGTCGCCGTCAGGCTTTTGGGAATCACCAGCGCTTCCAGGGTACGGGCGTTGACGGTGCTGCTGCCGCTGGCCTGGCCCGTCGAGCGCACCCGGCAGTAGGTGCTGCCGCAGACTGCAGCCGAGCAGGCGCTGCCGTCGAAATTGGACACGCCAACGAATTGCAGCTTGATGGTGCCCGCGCCGCTGCCGGTCACCGTGAGGGTTTCATTGGACGCCGAACTGCAGGCGGCGCCCTTGGTGAAGCGCTGGGTGGCCCGCTCCATCCCCGACTCGGCCAGGAACAGCGCCTGCATCCGCAAGTCCGACGCGCTGGCGTCCTGGACGACCGTGCTGGCCAGGCGTTGACTGGCGACCAGGGCAATGGTGATTATCAGCAGCAGTACCACGGCGATGGCCAGGCTGGCGGCGCCGCCTTGGCGTTTGCGCGGGAGAGTGGTGGATGGCGCCATGTCAGTGGTTGCGCAGGGCGACGCTGGTGCGCTGGACGTAGGACTGGCCGCCAGCATTCGGTTGCATGGTGAGCGTGAAATCGACGTAGCGGATATTGGCCAGCACGGCGGTAGTTGTGCCAGTCTGGTCGAAATAGGCGAATGCAAGAGAGCAGACCTGGTCTGTCAGCACGGGCGTGTAGGCGGGCGTGATGGGGAGATTGGTGTAGCTCAGGCGTACGGCAGCATCGCACTTGCCCGTGGCGGAGGGTTGGGTCTGGTCGACTGTGACGGAACGCGCCGTGGCGGCAGGAATATAGTCAACGCGGGTGAATACCAGGCTGCTGGTGCTGGCCGTGGTGATGGTGGTACTGGACAGTTCGCGTATTTCAAAGGCAAGCCGGTCGCTGGCCAGGCGCGCCTTGTCGACCGTCACGCCGACGTCGAGGATGGCCGCGTTGGCGCGCAGGCTGCCCAGCGCCACCGGCGTGAGCAGGCGGCCGAGGATGCCGATGACGACGATTACCAGCACCATTTCAAGCAGGGTGAAGCCCCGATCGGTGAATCGGGCGCGCATCAGTAGCTCACCATGGTCAGGGTGACGCTGGCGCTGGTCGCGCCGCTGGCACAGGTGCCGGTGCCAGCGCACACGGTCACGGTGGCGTCGCGGCAGACGATGCCCACCGGACAGACCGGCGTGCTCACGGTCCCGGTATAGTTGGCTGGTAAGGTCACGCTGCGCACGTAGCCCGTGAGGGTGGGAGTGTCGCACATGGTGGTGGCGATGCGGGTCGAGGTCAGCCCATAGTCGCGGCGGGTCTGCAGGATGCGCTCGGCGCACGCCTGGGCGAACTGGGAGGCAGTCTGCTCGTCGGCGGCGCGCGCCAGCCCCAGGTTCATATTGCCGAACATTTTCGCCACGCCGACCATGCCAACGCTGGCAATGACGATCACGCCTACCAGTTCGAGCAAGGTAAAACCGTGGGCGCGTGAACGGCGCATGTCAGTAACTCACTTCCGCGAAACCGGTGACGGGGCGCAGCATCACAAGGGCAGTGCGCTGCTCGGCGGCCGGAACGGCTGAGGTGTTCTTCAGCGTAAAGGTGGCGGCCGGATTGGTCGCGAGCAAGAAGGTGCCATTGGTCGGCCTGCCAGCGCTGTCGAAGTCGATGGTCGTCAAGGCGCCAGACGGGTTGGAAGCGGCCAAGCCCACGGTGCTGGGCAAGGTGACGCTGAACGGCTGGCCGCTGAGGGGATCAGTCGCATTGGCGCCGATGCTGACGCAGGGAATGCCGACGCTGCGGCAGGTGATGCTGTAATTGGTCGACCCCACGTTCATGCGCAAGGCGACACCGTAGGTTAGGGCGATCGATTGAAGATGGGTGATATTGCGGCGCAGGATGTCGGCCTGTTCGACCACGTTGCGCTGGTCGGTGGCAGTAAGTTTCACCAGTACCACGCGGCCGAGAATGGCGATGACAACCAGCACCACGATCGTTTCGATCAAGGTGAAGCCATCAAAATTATTGCGATTACGCTTGCGCATTCTTCATCCCGTAGTAAAGGATAAATGGCCGAGTTATATTCGATGAAGGAGGACTTGGCAAACGGCTGGCTTCAGGCCAGGATAACGGCGCTTAAGCCAGCCATTTGGTGATCTTTAGGGCTTCGCAGAAATCGACGAGGGCGAAGTTATTTGGAGATTGTTGGCTGCAACGCCGGTAAGGAATATGGAGGCGGTGGTTCCATCTTTGGTGATGTTCGTACATGCAATCGTCCCGTCGCCAGCCGTAACGTTGCATGCCGGATCCGACATTTGTCCAGCAACGTCCGTTGGCGTAGGCAACACGCCTTTGTTTTTCGCGTACGCTGCCGACCATGCCGATTTCAACGCACCGACAGTAGCCGTTTCCACGCCGGCATACGCAGCCGTGGACGTATCCGACAGCTTTGGAATCGCCACCGCCGCCAAAATACCCAGGATCACGATCACGATGATCAATTCAACCAGCGTGAAACCCGACTGGACCGATTTTTTGATATGTTTGAAGTTCATTGCACCACCCCTAGTTAAATAGAAAAGAAAAAAGAACTGCTCCCCTTACTGCAACTTCCCGCCTCTGAATCAAAAGCGTTGACACAAATCGCTTGCACGCGGAAACGGGCGTGCGCCGCACCATCAATGGGGCTTCTTCAACTGCACCTGCCCCATGTCCCACATCGGCACGAACACCCCCAGCGCCAGGATGAGCACCAGCACGCCGATGAACATGATCAAAATCGGTTCGATCCGGCTGGCCAGGGTTTTCAGTTCGTATTCCACTTCCTGTTCGTACATGTCGGCGATTTCATCCATCAGCTGGCCGATCTGGCCCGTCTCTTCGCCCACGCCGATCATTTGCAGCACGCGGGGCATGAAGACGCCCGTCATGGTGGCGGTGCGCAGGATGCTGTCGCCCCGTTCGACGCCGTCGCGGATCTGCGCGACGGCGGCGGCGATGTAGGCGTTGTCGACCGTGCGGGCCACCACGGAGAGGGCCTGGCTGACGGGCACGCCGCTCTTGTCGGCCAGCGAATAGCTGCGCGCAAAGCGGGCCATGGTGCCCTTCTGGATGATGGGGCCGGCCACGGGCAGGCGCAGCTTGATCTTGTCCCAGCTGTACTTGCCTTCCGGGGTCGCCACCCAGCGGCGGAACAGGTAGGCCGCGCCGGCACTGCCGGCAAGAATGAAAGTCCAGTCATTGATGACGAAGTCCGACAGGCCGATCAAGGCCTTAGTCATCAGTGGCAGTTCGAAGTGCGCCTTGGCGAAAATCTTGGCGAACTGGGGGATGACGAAGCTGCTGACCACGCCGATGGCGGAGATAATGGCGAAGATGACGAACTTCGGGTAGCGCAGGGCGGCCGTGATCTGCTCGTGCATCTTGCGGTCGAGCTGCAGGTAGTCGTACAGGCGCGGAAAAATTTCCGTCAGGCGGCCCGTCATCTCGCCGACCTGCACCATGCTGACGTAGTACTGGCTGAACACTTTCGGGTGTTCGCGCATGGCCGCCGACAGTTCGCGTCCGCCGTCGAGGGCGCTGCGCAGCGAGCGCAGCACGCGGGCGAAATTCTTGTTCGAGGCCGAGTCTTCCAGCCCCCGCAGACCTTGCATGATGGGCACGTTGGACTTGAGCAGGGTGTGGATCTGGCGGCTGAACAGCTGCACGTCGAGCGAGGTCACCGGCGGCGAGGTCAGGCGCTCGAACCAGTCGCCTTCGTCGAGCACGGCATCGGCGTCGGACTGCTTGATTTCAACGGGTGTCGCGCCCGTGTTGATCAGGAAGGAAGCGACGGCGCTGCTGTCGGCGCCCTCGAGCACCCCTTGCAGCAATTCTCCCCTTGGATTGCGGGCCCGGTACTGGAAATATGGCATCGTCGTTTCCCTAACCGGCCTGGTTGCTGATGGCCATCGCTTCGGCGACGGTGGTCTTGCCCTGGGTGGCCAGTTGCACGGCGTAGCGGCGCAGGGTCCAGCCATCCATTTGCTGTTCGGCCGCGCGGATGAAGGCGGCGGGGTCGCCCTGGGCGGCGATGTCGGCCAGGTTTTCCGTCATCTCCAGCATTTCATAGACGCCCACCCGGCCCCGGTAGCCGCTGTCGTTGCAATGGCTGCAGCCGCGGCCTGCCTTGAACTGGTGCTGTCCGACCTTGTCGCCCAGCTCGGCCTTGAGCCATTCGCGTTCGGACTGCAGCGGCTCGTGGGGCTGCTGGCAGACGTCGCAGATGACGCGCACCAGGCGCTGGGCCAGCACCACCTGCAGGGCCGAGGCCATGATGTAGGCCGGTACGCCCATGTCGAGCAGGCGGTTGGGGGTGCTGATGGCGTCGTTGGTGTGCAGGGTGGAAAACACCAGGTGGCCCGTCAGCGCGGCGCGCATGCCGATCTGCGCCGTTTCCTGGTCGCGCATTTCGCCCACCAGCACCACGTCCGGATCCTGGCGCAGCGAGGCGCGCAGCACGCGCGCAAAATCGAGTTCGATCTTTTCGTTGACCTGCACCTGGTTCACGCCCTGCAGCTTGTATTCGACGGGGTCTTCGATGGTGATGAGCTTGCGGTCCGGCGTGTTCAGTTCGCCCAGGGCGCCGTACAGGGTGGTGGTCTTGCCGCTGCCGGTGGGGCCGGTGACCAGCACCAGGCCGTTGGGGCGGGCCAGGATGGCGCGGAATTTCTTCAGCATGTCTTGCGGCATGCCGATGGCCGACAGGCGCAGCGCGCCCTTCGACTGGTTCAGCAGGCGCATGACGATCGATTCGCCGAACTGGGTCGGCATGGTCGAGAGGCGCACGTCGATCTTTTGCTGGCCCACCTTCATGGCGAAGCGGCCGTCCTGCGGCAGGCGTTTTTCGGAAATGTCGAGGTTCGACATGATCTTCAGGCGCAGCGCCAGGGCAGGGGCGATCTTGATGGAGGAGGTGGTCTGGAAGTTCATCACGCCATCGATGCGGAAGCGGATCTGCAGATTGTCTTCCTGGGGCTCGATGTGGATGTCGGAGGCCTGCACCTGGGTGGCGTCGTCGAAAATGGTTTGCAGCAGGCGCACCACGGGCGCGTCTTCCAGGCTGGTGGCGGCGTCGGTGCCGCCGAAATCGACCTGGGCCTCGCCCAGTTCCTGGCCCAGCTCGCGGGCCACGTCGGTGATTTCTTCGGTCTTGCGGTACATCCGGCTGATGGCCTGGAACAGGGCCGGCTCGGCCACCACGGCCAGTTCGATGCGCTTCCTGATCTGCCGGTGCAGCTCGTCGTAGACGTAGATGTCGGTGGGGTCGGCCAGGCCGATCAGCACGGCATCGGGACGGTCTTCCAGCACGATGGCGCGGTAGCGGCGGGCACGGATTTCCGGCAGCAGGCGCACCGCTTCGGCGCTGAGGTGGAAAGTCTTGAGGTTGATGTAGGGGATCTTGAACTGCCGGCTCAAGGCCAGGCAGATGTCTTCTTCGGACACGAAGCCGTTGTCCACCACCGCCTGGCCGATCTTGCGGCCGGTGCGCCGCTGCTCAGCCAGGCAAATGAGCAGCTGGTCCTGGGTCAGCAGGTTTTGCTGTACCAGGATGTCGCCCAGGCGGATTTTTTCGGACAGGGACATCGCTCAGTTCCCCAGTTTCATGGTGAAGGCGCTGGTAATGCCCAGCGGCGACACGGTGTTGATGAGCAGCGTGGCGTTGGCAAGGCAGCCAGTCGTGATCGCGATGGTGATTGGATCGGTCGTGTTGGGCACCACCGCAGGCAAGACCGTGGCACTGCATCCTGTGGGAACGGCGTCAACCACGGCGACCGTGATCCTGGTACCGGTCGGCATGCTGTTGCCGGTGTTGGCGCTGTCGCTGATCGTGAACTTCGGACCGGCCCCGATCGAACTGACGATATTGGAAAAGTTGGCGGTGCCGGTGGCGTAGAAGATGGTGCGCTGGCCCCGTACCTCGATCGGACCCCACACGCCATCGCAGGTATTGGCCTGGCCCAGCACGCCGCCTGCGGCGCCGGCGCAATTGACGTAGGCGCCATTTTTCGGCAGGCGGGGCACGACGAATTCGCCGGGCGTGTAGCTGAGGCTGAAGTCGTCGTCGCGGTAGGCGGCGCCCAGGTCCGTGAAGGGCTCGCCCGGATCGTAGACGTTGTTGCCGTTCAGGTCGACGAAGTCTTCCTCGCCGGTGGCGTAGGCGAGGATCACCACCTTGCCATTGTAGGGGCGGCTGCCTTGCGAGCGGAATGAGGAGGTGCAGGACGATGCCGAGCTGCCGTCGGCCAGCGCCGGCACCGTGCAGGTGGCGGGCACCATCACGCCGTGGCTGGCGACGAAATTGACGGTGGTGCCCACCGGGACCGGGTTGCCCTGGCGGTCGGCCATGGAAAAGGCGACCACGCTGCTGACGCCGTCCGTGGTCAGGCCCTCGATGCTGAATTTCTCGATCGACAGGCTGGTGAATTTTTGCGCGGGCACGCCCGAGGCGATGATGAGCGCGTTCGAATCGGCCTTGATCTCGGGCTGGCTGGCCAGCGTGGCCCGGACCTGGACCGAACTGGGGATCGCTCCCGAAAAGACCGGCACCGTGACCTGGCCGTTGCTGCCCGTGGCCAGGGTGACGGGGGCCTGGCTGTTGGGGGCACCGATGGCCACCCCGGCGGCAAGGTTGGTCAGCGACAGTATGACCGACTGCTTGCCCAGCGGCGTGCCGACGGCGTCGACGGCGCGGAAGGTGACCAGCCCCTGGGTGGCGCCTGGACCGGCGGCGCCTGCCAGGTACAGGAGCGAGGGACTGGCGCCGACGAACTGCAGGTTGGTGGCGAGTGCAGGCTGGACGGTGATGCTGCCGGACGCCGGGGCCAGGCCCGTCGCGCTGGCCGTGATGGTGACGCTGGCGCCCCCGCAGCCGTCGTTGGCTGCCGGATTGGCCGTGTAGGTGGTGCTGGCGGCGCCGCTGCTGGCATCGCTGGTCACGGTGGCGGGGTTCAGGCTGCCGCAGCTGGCGGTAAAACTGATGCTGGTGGCGGCGGCCGGAATGCCATTGCTGGTCACGGTGGCGGAAATGACGCGGCTGCCAAAGGCGGGCAGGGGAGTGCCGCTGGCCAGGTTCAGCGCCAGGGTGCGGGCGACGGTGGACTGGCCGTTGGCGGCCGCTGCCACCGTCAGCAAGGCCGATTTGCTGACGATGGGGAAATTGTTCTTGAGCTGGAGCGCGGTAATTTTCGTCGTGCCAGCGGCGACGATGGTGACGGTGGCGCCGGAAATGGTGGCGACCGCCGGATTGTCGCTGGT
>Ga0209913_1001931_pt1 | contig 10047 bp, 3 predicted proteins | sample PersoiDNA2013203_FD_185805 | JGI IMG/M metagenome (GOLD analysis project Ga0209913, IMG submission 185805) | Permafrost soil microbial communities from the Arctic, to analyse light accelerated degradation of dissolved organic matter (DOM) -... | ecosystem: Environmental > Terrestrial > Soil >... | reverse complement strand
TGCTGATGTTCAGCTTGCCGCCGCTGTACTGGTAGCCCTTGCCTTCCTCGTAAGCGCCCTGCGCCTGGTAGACGGACAGGCCGCCCTTGTGGTTGGCCGTGACTTGCCCGCTGGCTTTCAGGTTGACGTTGGCAAAGCCCAGCGCCAGGCGGTCGTACGAGGCGACACCGGCCGGCTGCGTGAAGGGACCGAAGCCAAATTCGATGCGCTCCGCTTCCAGGTTCAGGGTGCCGCTGCCCGTGCCGGCGCCATGCGTGATCACATCGCCGGCCGGCGACAGCGCGCCGCCCCAGATCAGCTTGGCCGTGCGGATGGTGGCCACCGTGGCGGCGTCGCCCTGGCCGTACATGGCCGGCGTGGTCAGCACCAGGCGGTCCAGAGTGGATTTACCGGTGGCCTTGTCGTAGGTGTCGAGCACCACGTCGCCGTAGAAATTGACGCTGTCCGCTGCACTCAGCAACAAGGTCTGCAGCGCCGGCGCGCCGGTGCTGGTATCGCCACGCAGCAGGCGGTCCAGCACATCCTGGTTCATCGCCAGGCCGCTGGAACGCGTGCCGTTGGCCTGGGCCGCCGCCAGCGCTTCGCTGGTGCCCATATTAATGGCGCCCACGGCCAGGCTCAGGTTGCGCGTGCCGTAGCGGGCCGAATCGTCCAGTTCGAAACTGCCATTGGTGCTCATCAGCAAAGTGCCTTCCGAGTACAGGCTGGCGGTACTGCTGCAGGTATCGGCGCACACGCCGATGCTGATGCCGCCGCGCGCCGAACCGCCCACTGGCGCCACGTTCATCACGCCGTTCGAGGCGGCCAGCATATGCATGCCCGAATTGCTCTGGTAGACGAAACCGTCATTGGCGTCATAGGCGGCCTTGCCGCGCCCTATCGTATTGATGCCTGCGCCGGGCGCGACATCGATCAGGCCGGCGGTCCAATGGATATTCCAGGGATCGCGCGCCAGCAGCAGCACTTCCGGCGCGGACAGGATGGCGCCGCTGCGCAGATAGATATTATGTGCCTGGGTCGTGCCAAAACTGATGTAATTGCCGCCCTGGCCATAGGTCACCACAGGCGTGGAGCCCACCACGATGCGGGCCGCGCCGATCGCGTTCAGGCTGGCAGCGTGCACCGTGACGCCGCCAAAGCCCGGCGTGGCCGAGGCGCCATCGGCGACGATTTCAATATCCTCGGGGCCGCCCGGGATCACCGCGACGGTGCCGCCAAATCCGCCCTTGGCGGCGCCAAACTTGCCCGTGCCCTCGAACTGGAAGGCGTCGATGCCGGCGCCCGGCGCCAGCTGCAGCCTGAGTGTCTTCACGTCAGCCGGCAACTGCGGGCGGGGAATGCCGCGTGTCTGCGCATCGGCCAGTGCAAACGCCGCATAATCGGTTTCGTTGTATTGGGAATACGTGCGCAAGACCTTGGCCGGCGTCAGTATCAGCTGGCTGGCCAGCGGCGCGCGGATATCCGTGCCGGCGATCGACAGGGTGCCGGGCGCGGCCCAGGAGCCGTTGCGCAACTGCTGCGCCGGGGTAGCGCCGCTGCCCTGTCCCGCCAGGCCGTTCAGCTCCACGCGGAAGGCGCCGGGCAGCAAGGCATAGGTCGAGGGCATCAGGGTGTAAGTACCCGCCGGCAAGCCCGGCACGCCATTGCCTACCGTCACCTGGCGGCCAACAGCCGGGTCGGCAACCCCCTTTTCACCGCCTGCGGGTGCATACGGCGCTTGCACGCCCGGCACGATGGCGTACACGGGATTGGTCGACAGGCCGGGCAAGACAAAACCGCCGTTCGCGCCCATTTGCACCAGCGGATGGGTACGCGCATCGGTGGAACCGCCCCGGCCGGCGACGAAGCCGGCGCCCGTCAATTCGCCGCCGCCGGACAGGTCGAGCAGTGCGCCCGGCTTGATGGCCACCTCCACGCCGGCGATATCGATGCCGACGCCACCGACGCCGGCAAACTCGGTCTTCTTGCCGTTGAATGTCCAGTCCTGGCCATCGGCCGTGCCGCCATATGGCATGACCATGCCGGCCGCGCTGACGGAAGTAATGCTACCAGGCAATAAATTGATGCTCAGGCTATTCTGGTTTGCAAAGGTGCCCACGCCAAGATTGATCAAGCCCAGCGGCGCGCGCACGATGCCGCCCTGTTCGATGTGCGCGGCGCCAAACTGCAGCATGCCAAAAGCCGAGTACGGCACGGCGGGAATGGTATCCGTGCTGCGCGCAATGGTCAGCGAGCGCGCGGGATCGTAGCTGAGATTGCCGGACGTGCCGCCCACGCCGGCACGCACGGCGGCGCCGGCGCCCGTTGCCGGATACAGCTGCGCCGCAGTGAGCGTCATGTCGCCTTGCGTGGACAATACCGTCGTCGGCTGGTTGCCATCCCAGCCCAGCGGCGACAGCAGGAAGCGCAGGTCGCCACGGCTGCTGAGGCGCACATCGTCGGCCCAGATGCTGACCAGGCCGCGCACATCGATCAGGCCGCCCTCGATACTGACCTGGCTGGCGGACGGCGATAGTCCCGCACTGCCCGGCGTGACATAGAAATCGCGGCCGACCGGCTTGACGCTGGCCAGGCGCACATACGGTGCTTCCAGCTTGATCTTCGCGCCGGCCGCACTGCCTGGCGACAGCATAGGCGCACCGTACAGCTGAAAGCTCTGCTGCATTTTCAGCGACACATCGCCATCGAAGGAGGCGGCGCCGAGCAGCGCCAGGTTGCCGAAACCGCCAGCATCCACCTGCTCCACCGAGTAGCGGCCATGGCCGTATTGCAGCTCTTGCGCCGCCTCCTGGGCAGTCATATGCGCGGCCAGGTCGCTGGCGCCCTGCTTCTGCGTCAATCTCAATTGGCGTCCTGCCAGCACCTTGGGCGTAGCCAGCACTTTCAGGTATTCCGGCGTGCCGGTGGCGATCGACAGGGTGCCGCCTGCAGCGCCCGCGCCGCCGGACCTGGCCAGCAGCTGGCCGTCCAGGTACAAGCCATTGTTCGACGCCAGTGCGATGCTGCCGCCCGCGCTGGCCACGTCGATGGCCTCGCCATTCACGTCCAGCACGGCGTGCGCGCCGGAAGCGTCGAGCACGGCGCCATCGCGCAGCACGACGAACAGGTTTGCTGCAAAGGTGCTGCCCTGCGCATGATCGATTTCGCCGCCGACGACAATGCTGCCGCCATCCATCACCTTGCCATAACGCTTGCCCTGCACGTCGGTGGCGCTGACCGCGCGCGCGGCCACGTCGAGCACGGCATTGTCGCCGATCCAGATGGAACGGCCATGGCCGGCCGCTTCCACCGCTTCAGAGACAGCCTTGTCGATGGCAACACCGCCCAGGCTGATCTTGCCGCCCCAGGCGTTCAGGCGGCCTTCCACCGTCAACTGGCCCACGCTGGACAGTTTGATGGACTGGCCCGCATCGACATTCACTACTGCGCCCTTGCCTACCAACAGCTCGGCAGTTGCCAGGTCGGCCGCGCCGGACTGGATGTCGCCCACCTGCAGCGCCAGGCTGGCGCCCTGGCGTTGCGTCAGCTTGCTTTTCAGGGCATTTTCTTCGTACTGTTCCGGTGTCCACAACGCCAGGCGTTGATTGTCCACCATGCGCAGCAGCGGCATGCGCACATCGACCTGGGTACCGTCGGCCACCGTCAAAGCCTGCCTGCCGATCAGACTATAGCTGGAAAATCCCTTGTCGAAAAAGTCGCCGTCCAGTTGCAGGGTAGCGGCCTGCAGGCTGTCTGCCTGGCCGATCAAAATACGGTTACCTTGCAGTTCCAGCTTGCCGCCGCCCTGCACGCCATGGCCGCGCAATTGCGCGCCCTCGCCCAGCACCAGCTCAGCCTTGGGACCATAGCTGGCCAGGGTCAGGTTGCCGCCCTTGCCGCCCTGCTGCTTCGCCTGCGCCAGGATGGCGGCGCCCGAACTCACGTCGATCACGCTGCCCTCGCCGATCTGCACTGCGCCATTTGCGCGCAGGGACACGCTGCCGCCATTCACATACGGCAGGCCGGCTGCCGCCTGCGGATCGCGCAGCACATTGCTGAACAAGCCGCTCGCGTCCAGGGTCACGCCATCGGCCAGCACCAGCTTGCCGACCGGGGCAGAGGGATCGACCACGGTATCGATCATGCCCAGCGCACCGGCCTGGTTCAGCAGATTGCCGGCCACGATGCTGCCGCCACGGCTGGCCAGGCTGGCGTTGATGGCCACGTCGCTGCCGTACAGGGTGATATTGCCGCCCTCAGCCACCTGCAGCGCGCTGTCGACCGTGATGCTGTCCTTGGCGGCGATGCGGATGGCGCCCAGCTGCTGCTGGTTCAGCAAATCTGTATCGAGCAGCAGCTTGCCCTGGCGTTCGGCCGCCAGCGGTGCCGCCAGATCGAGACCGGCGGCGATACCGTCCTTGCGCTGCGCCAGTTGCACCTCGTCCATCACGGCCGACAGCCCATGCTGCAGCACGCCGGTGCGCTTGTCGAACATGGGCTGGTACTGGCCGACGATCAATTGCCCCCGCTGCGCGGCCGCGAACTGCGACTGCTGGTAGCCGTCGAGCAGCGCCTGCGCCGCCTGGGTTTGCCGCTCGCCCTGGAACACATCGCCCACGATGCCGCCTTCCAGCACCGCCGATCCCGTGCCGACCACCAGCTTGCCCGCGTCGCGGCCCACCGTGTAGCCGTTTTCCAGGCGCTGTTGTGCGGCGATCAGGGGATTGGCGTAAAACGCGCTGGCATCCTTGCCCCAGCGCGCATGTTCTTCCTCGTAGCCCTTGTAGACGCCCGTATACTGCAAGTCGCCCGGCGCGCTGCCGGCCTCATGCAATTTGCCATCGGCGCCCGTGAGCCAGGTCTGGCGCACCACGCCTGTCTGCACGTCCAGGGTGCCGCCCGACAGGTTGATGCTGGAACCGGCCTGGGTGACGACATCCTTGCCGCCGAAGCTGACAGTGCCGCCCTGCGCCATCCATTCGCCAACCGAGTGGCCTTGCGTGCCCAGGTAGCCGGCCACTTCCAGCAAGCCGCCTGCCGTGTACCAGCGGTCGCTGTCATAGCCGTTGGTGCCCTTCGGGACGAATACCAGCTTGCGGCGGTCCACCCAGATATTGTTGTTGATCAAGGCCTTGCCGTCGCGGTTGACGGGTGCGTCGCGCTGTTCATTGCCCTGCACATTGATTTCAATATTGTTCGCCTCCATGGCGACCTTGACGCCCAAGGCGCCGGACACGTCGAGCAGCGCGCCGTCGCGCACCAGGCTGCGGCTGGCCGCATTGACGGCGAGCTGGCCGCCGGTGGCCAGGGTCAGCGAGTCGCCCTGGAAATCCACCGTGCCGGCGCTGCCGATCTCGATGCGCGACTGGTCGCGGCGGTCATTGACGGTCACGACATTCTCGCTCGACGTCACGGCCGGGCCGCGCATGGCGTCGCGCTGGCTGTCGAGCGCCGTGGTCTTGCCATCGTCCTCGATGACGATGGCCGTGGTGGCGCCACGGCCCAGGGTAACGCTGGCGTCGCTGCCCAGCGCGTTCAGGTGTATCGTGCCGCGCGTGGCGACGGTGGTGCTGGCCATGATCACGCCATCCTGTCGCACCTCGCGTCCGGCCAGGGTCACATCGCCTTCGCGCGCCTGGATCAGGCCCGTGTTGACGACCTTGCCGGCCGTGCTGCCATTGTCGAACTTCGGCGTGACTTCGCTGCCGCGCGTGGTCGACAGGGGATTGCCGTCCGTGCCCACGCCTTTTTTAATGCTGAAGCTATCGCCGGCCGCCAGCAGGGCCTGGCCCTTGGGCGTGCTGATTGCGCCCGCATTGTGGACTTCCTGGCCCAGCAGCATGACATAGCCGCCGCCTTCGGTGCTGCCCTTGGGCGCGTTGCTGGCTAAGCGCGCGCCCGCCTGCACCTGCACCTTGCCGGCAGCATCGGCAAAGGTCGCGCCACCGGCCGTGCCGGGACTGTAGATGCCATTTTTCTGGAATTGCTCATCGCTGATGCGGGCAGCGGCCGCCACCAGGTTGCGCGTATCGACCTGGCTGGCGCCATGGAAGACGATGCCGTTGCGGTTGACCAGCAGCACCGTGCCATCGGCCTTGATCTGGCCCTGGATCTGGCTGGGACGGGCCAGCGGATCGTTGACGCGGTTGAGCACCGCCCAGTCTTTCTGCTGCTGGAACGAGAGCGTGGTGTCCTTGCCCACGTTAAAGGTTTCCCAGTTCAGGATAGCCTTGTCGGCCGTCTGCTGCACCACCACCGTCGTCTTGCCGTCCGCCACAGTCTGCACGGGCCCCTGCGCATTGAGCCATCCCGCCGTCAGGCTGTTGGTGTCGACCTGCAAGCCGCCCTTGACCAGCCCATTCGGCGCACTGGCGGCGCCGGTGGCGTTCTGCCGCGCCTGCGCCTGCAACGCCTGCTGCGCAGCAATGGTGCGCGCGGCCAGGTTCAGGTTGTTGAGCGAGCGCTGCAATTGTTCATTGGCCTGCTGTTGCTGGCCATCGGGACGGCTGCCCAGCGGCACCGGCTGGCCATTCGGCAAACGGCCCGAAGTGGTAGCCGTATTTTGCGCCGCCCCCTTGGCCGCGAACCAGGCCCCGCTGAACACTTGCTGCGCGCGGGCCGGCGTCGAAAAGGCGCCCGCCATCAGGATCGTGGTCAAGGCATAAGCAAGCGGCGTCAGCCGCGGACGGCTGCCCAGCGTGGAGAAACGCTGCGCGCCCGTGTTGACGTGATGTCCTGGGCGCTGGGCAGTGTGAAGCTTGGTCATGGCAATGGTTTCCTGGCTAGATAGAAGGGAACGGAGCCTGGCTCTCGCGCAAGCGTCCATGCCTCCATGACGTAGCTGGGTTGCGGAAGGGATAATACTTTTTTGAAAATATTTTCAAATCCCTTCCGCAGGACCTACGGAAACCAGCGCAAGTGTCAGCTCAAGAGCACCACGCCACCTGGCAAGCTGGTCATTTGCGCGCCATACAGGTCGCGTATCATCGCCAGCGCGGCATCGGTCTGGCCGATGGCAAAGCGCATGCGTACCAGGCGACGGCCCAGTTCGGCATTGCGCAGCACGACGCGCCCTGGCCGGTAGCGGTTGATTTCCGTCACCACCTCGGCCAGGGGCTTGCCGACAAACGACAGCGCGCCCGTGCGCCAGGCGCTGACCTCGTTTGCCGCCGCAGCGCTACTCGGCTGCAAGCCCTGCTCGTCGTAGACCAGTTGCCGGCCCGCCTCCAGCACCTGGCGACGGTCTTGCCAGGCCACTTCCACCGCGCCGCGCAGGCAGCTGACGCACACGCTGCCGTCCGTATGGCGCACGTTGAAACGGGCCGAGCGCGCCAGCAAACGCCCTTCCCCCGCATACACGGTAACCGGCCCGCTGCCGCCGCCCGCCTGGATTTCCGCTTCGCCGGCCAGCAATTCCATGCCCTCCTGGCCACGCACATTGATGCGCGTCTGGGTATTCATCTGCACCGTCATCTGCTGCGACAGCGCCACTTCGCGCTGTTCGCCGGTGCCGGTGCGGTAGTCGGCATTCAGGTCCTGCAGCGATGGCCAGGCGTCCAGCGGCGGACGCAAGGCCAGCAAGGCCACGCCAGCCGCCAGCGCGCCACCGAGGAACACCCGCCGTCCCGACCTTGCCGGAAAAGCCAGCACTGCGGCGCCTGCGGGCGGATGGGCGGCCAGCGGATGGTTGCGCGCGGCCCGCTCCAGCGCCGGTTCAAGTTCCTGCCACAACTGGGTGACATCGCGCCAGGCGCGCGCATGCGCGGGGCTGCGCGCACACCACTGCCGCAAGGCGTCGGCGTCGGCGCGCGTAAAACGTTCGGAACGCAGCTGCGCCCACCAGGCGTCGGCCTGGCGGGCAATCGCGGCGTCGCTGTCGGCGTCGCCGCCCTTATCGCCGCCCTTATCGCGGCCATTAACAAGCTTGCGCGGATCGCGCTCGGAAGAATTCATGATCATGATTAATATTTACGGCGGCCCGACACATCGCTGCGCTGGGCGGCCTCGGCATCGGCCATGCACGTTTTACAGTGTTGCATGGCGGCCTGCAATTCTTTCTTCACCATCGCCACGGAAATGCCGAAGCGGTCGGCAATCTCCGCGTTGAGCAAGCCATCGATGCGCGCCGCCGTCAGGATGGCGCGGCGGCGCGGCGACAGGCCGGCCAGCGCCAAATCGAGCGCCTGCACATCGAGGCGCGCGGACACAATACGCATGGGATCGCCGATATCGTCGGCGATATGCAGCAGTTCCTCGCGTTCGCGCTCGGTCACGATGATCTGGTCGCGGCGGTAGGCATCGGTGGCTATATTGGCCGCCATGCGCAGCAGATAGGCGTCGGGATTCAGTACGGGAAGCTGCCCCGGTCCTGGCGGCAGCATCGCTTCGAGGCGCAGCCAGGTTTCCTGCAGCGCATCGGCCGCATTGTGCTTGCAGCCGACGACCCGCTCCAGGCGCCAGCGCAATATGGCGTAACGCGAACTCAGGTGCCGCTTCAGCTTGGTCCGCAGATCGGGCATGCTCATGGCTGATGTGCTCCTGGTCCGCTGGCGCTGCAATCGACTTCCGTGCCCGGCCCTTCCGGCAGCAGCAGGATGGAGACGGGCTGCGGCATGGACGGCGCCGGCGCTGCCCCCACCTTCATGCCCAGCAGCAGGCGGGCGATGGCCGTGTCGCGTGCGCGCAGCCCCGTGCTGTCGAGCAGTTGCACCCGGCTCACCACGCCCATGTCATTCAAATACAGTTGCAGGGCCAGCCGGTAAGCGCCAGGCCGCGTCTGCGCCGCGCGGCACAGCAGGCGCAACAGCGTACTTTGCAAACGGCTCAGATACGCCGCATAATCGCCGCCGCCCTTGACGACGCCGGGTATATCGGACGCCGCCACGGCCAGCGCCTCGGGAGTATCGGCGCTCTCCGCCGCGCCGGTCGGCGCATACACGATGATGGATTGGGCGTCGGACTGGCGCGCCCGCAAGCCTGTGCCGGCCAGCAACACCTGCAAGGCCGCGCCCGCTGTCTGCATGCCGCGCGCGGCGCCGGCCTGGCGCTGCGCATAGCGCTGGTCCATCAGTACGGCGATGCCGGTACGGCGGCTATATTGATCGAGCGCATCACCAAGGTTTTGCGCGGCGATATCGAACTGCAAGACCCGTTCCTCGCCAGGCTGCGCGCGCACCAGCCCCGCCGCGGTCAGAAAGCCCAGCAAAACCAGGTATCCCGCCAACGCAAGCACAGTGACGGATGCCGGGCTGCCTGTCATATCGCTATCTTGTCGTGTGTTGGTTGCAGTGAAAGAGAAATCGGCATTGCCAAATCACAATTCTTGTTTCAACTGCAATAGCCTACACAGCAAAAATGACGCCTTCGTGACATGTTTGCTCGGCATAAATTTCGCCATGCGGGATTGCAGGAACAGCGTGTATTTCGGCTACACTAGCTTTCCTCTCCTTTTCCGACCTTCCATGATCGAAAAGAACCTGCCCGAACTGGTCATGCTGAAACGCCTTATCGATGAAGGCAGCAAACACCTGGAAGTGGCCACGCCCTGCACCATCGCCATTGATGGCCGCCAGTTTCCCGTGCATACCATTGCGCTGGGCAATCCCAGTCCCGACGTGCCGGCGCTGGGCTTTTTTGGCGGCATCCATGGCCTGGAACGCATCGGCACGCAAGTGATTCTGGCCTTCCTGGAAAGCATCTTGGCGCGCTTGCGCTGGGACAGCACCCTGCACCAGCAACTGGAATCGATGCGCCTGGTCTTCATGCCGCTGGTCAATCCGGGCGGCATGTGGCAAGCCACGCGCAGCAATCCGCAAGGCGTGGACCTGATGCGCAATGCACCCCTGAGCGCACTTGAAAGAGTTCCCTTCATGCTGGGTGGCCAGTGCTACAGTGCGCGCCTGCCCTGGTACCGGGGTAGCGCCGTGATGGAAGTGGAAAGCGCGGCCGTATGCGAACTGGTCGACCGCGAGTTGCTGTCGCGCCAGTTCAGCATGGCCCTCGATTGCCATTCGGGCTTTGGCTTGCGCGACCGTATCTGGTTTCCGCATGCCCATACCAAGACGCCGA
>Ga0209913_1001926_pt1 | contig 10065 bp, 7 predicted proteins | sample PersoiDNA2013203_FD_185805 | JGI IMG/M metagenome (GOLD analysis project Ga0209913, IMG submission 185805) | Permafrost soil microbial communities from the Arctic, to analyse light accelerated degradation of dissolved organic matter (DOM) -... | ecosystem: Environmental > Terrestrial > Soil >... | reverse complement strand
GCCCCTGAAAAGCGAGGTCGTCGGGTGATCGCCAACGGCCCGTTGATCAAACTGGAAGCCGTGCAAGCCCTGCTCAATAGCGGCGACTTTGACACCGAGCGGCTGTGGCTGGCCACCGATGAGTGCGAAAGGGATCTTCGAAAAGAGCGCTGGTCCATCGCCGACGTGCTGCACATGTTGGTGGGCATGGATGGCGCACAGGACTACTACAAGTCGGAATGGTGCGAAGTGTTGGGCGGGCGTTGGGTGCCCTGCGACGTCTACCGCACCCCCTATGACGCCCAACGCATGTGCAGGCACCCCAAAGGCTTGCAGGTCTACATCAAGTTTTCGATCGAGTTGGATGGAACATAGACCATTGCGCTGGTTTCTTGCCACGCAGCCTGACCGAATCAACTGCAAAGTCACATGAACAGCTCAACAGGACTCCCCCTGTGCCCGGCCTGCCGCCAGGGCCACCTGCACACGATCACGCGCCACAAGGTGTTCCACCCCCGTGGCACGGAAGTGTCTGTGGCCTTGCTGGCCTCGCTGTGCGACGTCTGTGGCGTGCAAACCACCCTGGCCTCTCAGCATGAGGAAAACCTGTGCCGGCTGGCAGCACGTAAGCAGCAATACGGCAAGGTGCTGATGGGTGAAGAGATCGTGGCGCTGCGCAAGCGCTATGGCCTCACACAGCAAGCCGCAGCCCAGATTTTCGGCAAGGGCAAGATCGCATTTTCTCGCTATGAAAATGAGGTGACCTACCCCGACGACAGCACCCTGCTCCTGTTGCAAATGGCCCTGGAAAAGCCCGACAGCCTGAAGTGGTTGGCCGACAAAGCGGGCGTGGATCTGCCGCTGCGGCCGGAACGCTGCGAAGACGGGCACCTGTCGCTACAACATGGCTGCGGGCCCGAACCTGGCCCTGACCTTCATGAGCGGGCGTCAACGCCGCAGCAGGCCGCCCGCCCTGCCGCCAGCAGAAGAAAGCGGCCAGCACCCCGACGCGTGGACCTTGCCCAAGCCGCGGATGAATTCGAAGCCCGTCCAGACACGCCATGAACCCCAACTGGGCCAAGAGGGCTCAGGTCATTCGATGGCTTTGCCATTCGACAATCAGGCGAGATTCAGCCATGGGTGGCCATCCGGAAGCACTCAGCGACTGCCGGCACGCCTGTTGCTGCCTCACCCCACCAGATGCCGGCACAGCTCGTGCAGGCTGCTGATGGTCCAGGGCGCCGGGCTGGCGTGGGGCCAGGCCTTGGCCTCGCGGTTCACCCACACCGCCTGCAGGCCCGAGTTCAAGGCCCCCATGACGTCGGTGTCCACATCGTCGCCCACATGCAGCACCTCGGCCGGGGCCACGGCGGCCGCGGCGGCAGCGGCTTCGAAGATGCGCGGGTCGGGCTTGGCCACGCCAAACTGCTGCGCGCTCAGGCTGGCGCTGAAATACGCCCCCAGCCCCACGCGCTGCACATCGGCATTGCCGTTGGACAAGGCCACCAGGGGGTAGCGCTCGGCCAGGCGGCCCAGGCACTCGTGCACATCGTCAAACAGGTCCACGCGCTGACGCTCGGCAAAGAACACCTCGAAGGCCGGCTCGGCCAGGGCCGGGTCATCGCCGGCCTGCCCCAGGGCCAGGCGGATGGATTCGCGCCGCAGCGCGCTCAGGTCACTGGCCAGGTCGGGGCGCAGGGTGGTCATCTGGTTGCGGATCTCGCGCAGCGCGCCGGGGCGCGCAAACAGGGTGGCGGTGGCCGGCGCATGGCGCTGCAGCCAGTCGGCCAGCACCGTCTCCGCACGGGCGATGGTGGGCCAGATGGGCCATAAAGTGTCGTCCAGGTCCAGGGTAATGGCCTTGATTCGGGCGTGATCGAGCATAGGTGGCTGAGAATACTGCATCCCTCAAAACCTCAGCCCCACCCAGACCATGCCGTCCAAGTTCGCCCCCGAGCCCGCCTACCGCCACGGCCAAGCGGCCCGCACCGCCATCCTGCTGTGCAACCTGGGCACGCCCGAGGCCCCCACGGCCTCGGCCCTGCGGCGCTACCTGGCCCAGTTTCTGAGCGACCACCGCGTGGTCGAGATCCCGGCCCTGATCTGGAAGCCCATCCTGCACGGCATCATCCTGCGCGTGCGCCCGGCCAAGTCGGCCGCCAAATACGCCAGCGTCTGGACGCCCGAGGGCTCGCCCCTGAAGGCCTGGACCGAGAAGCAGGCCAAGCTGCTGCAAGGCTGGCTGGGTGAGGCCGGCCACCAGGTGCAGGTGCGCTATGCCATGCGCTACGGCCAGCCCTCGATTGCCAGCCAGCTCGATGCCTTGAAGGCCGATGGCGTGACCCGCGTGCTGATCCTGCCGGCCTACCCGCAGTACTCGGGCACCACCACCGCCAGCGTGTTCGACGATGTGGCCCACTGGGGCCTGCGCCAGCGCCACCTGCCCGAGCTGCGTTTCATCAACCGCTACCACGACGACCCCGGCTACATCGACGCCCTGGCCCGCCGCGTCGAAGCCCATTGGCGCGAACACGGCCAGCCTGACCAGCTGGTGATGAGCTTCCACGGTGTGCCCGAGCGCACCCTGCACCTGGGCGACCCCTACCACTGCGAATGCCTGAAGACCGGCCGCCTGCTGGCCGAGCGCCTGGGCCTGCGCCCCGATCGCTACAAGATCACCTTCCAGTCGCGCTTCGGCAAGGCCAAATGGCTGGAGCCCTACACCGAACCCACCCTGGTGGCCCTGGCCCAGGCCGGCACGGCCCGGGTGGATGTGGTCTGCCCCGGCTTCACCAGCGACTGCCTGGAAACCCTCGAAGAAATCAGCCAGGAGGCGCGTGAGGCCTTCTTGCATGCCGGGGGCAAAGCCTTCCACTACATCCCCTGCCTGAACGACAGCCCGACCTGGATCACGGCCCTCAGTGCCCTGGCCCAGCAGCATCTGCAAGGCTGGCCCACCCAGACCCCCACGCCGCAGTCAATGGCTGACAGCCGCGAACGCGCCCTGGCCGCCGGCGCCAAGAACTGAGCCCTCCGCCTGCCCCCGCGCTGAACCACCTGCTCAGCCCCCCACAGCCCAGCAAAGGGGCCGGCGCCGGCAAGCGTTATGCTTTCCGACCTCCTGCCCCCCGACACCTCTCTTTCGTCAATGCCCGTCCCCTCCACCGACCTGCCCACCCTGCCTGCCCTGACGGCCCAGCAACTGCGCCGCCACATCGATCCCGCCGGGCTGGGCTTTGCCAGCACCGCCGAACTGGGCGACCCGGCCCCGGGCTGGATCGGGCAGCACCGCGCCCGGCAGGCCACCGAGTTCGGCCTGCACATCGAGGCCCCCGACTACAACCTGTTCGTGCTGGGCGAGGTCGGCAGCGGCCGCAGCTCGCTGCTGCGCCAGGCCTTGCACCAGGCGGCCCAGGCGCGTCCGGTGCCGCCCGATCTGGGCTATCTGCACCGCTTCGAAGCCCCGCAGCGCCCCCTGGCCCTGCGCCTGCCGGCAGGGGCTGGCCGCCTGCTGCGCCAGGGCCTGCAGCAGCTCACCCGGCAACTGGCCGCCGACATCCCGGCCCAGTTGGAGGCGGCCGAGGTCACGCTGGAGGCCGATGGCATCGAAAAAGCCTTTGAGCGCGAAGAGCACCTGGCGCTGAAGAACCTGGAAGCCCTGGCCGCGCGCCACGGCTACCAGCTGCAACGCGAGTCGGACCGGCTCAAGCTGGTGCTGCCCGACAAGCCACACGGCAAAGACAAGCCCCAGCCAAGCGAGGCCGACAAGGCCGCCGCCGAGGCCCTGGCCACCACCACCGAAAACGAGGTGCGTGCCGAGATGGCCCGCGTGCTGGCCCAGTTGCGCCTGCGCGAGATCGCCCGCGACGAGGCGCTGGAAGCCCTGAAGCGCCGCACCCTCACACCGCAACTGCAAAAAGCCTTTGACACCGCCCTGGCCGGCCTGCCCGAGGCCGAGCGCAGCGGCCTGCAGGCCTGGGTGCAGGCCGCCATCGGCGAGGTGCTGAACCAGATCGACCTGTTCCTGCCCCTGGCCGAGGATGAAGACGAGGCCGACCGCAAGGCCGATCTGGCGCACTGGCAGCACTGCCTGGCCTTCAACCTGGTGGTGGACCATGCCGAGCAGCGAGGCGCCCCGGTGGTGCTGGACAACAACCCCCAGATGCGCAGCCTGTTCGGCAGCATCGAGCACCCGGGCGGCGATGACGCCGGCCCCGCCGACCACACCGCCATCCATGCCGGCGGCCTGCTGCAGGCGCATGGCGGCTACCTGATGCTGCACCTGGCCGACCTGATCGACGACGAACCCCTGTGGGAGCGGCTGCGCCGCTTTTTGCGCTCGCGCCAGTTGCAGATCGAGGAGCCCGGTGGCACCGGCACCCCGGCCGGCGCCAGCCTGCAACCCGACGCGGTGCCGGTGGACGTGCGCCTGGTGCTGATCGGCTCACCCGACGAGTACTACAAGCTGCAGGACGCCGACCCCGAGATGGCGCGCCGCTTCCGCGTCAAGGTCGACTTCGCAGACCGCTTTGCCGCCAGCGACGAGAACCGCCGCGCCATGGCCGCCTGGGTGGCCTGCCGCTGTCGGCAACTGGGCCTGCCCCACTTCGAGGCCGCGGGCGTCGCCGCCCTGCTGGAGCAAAGCCACCGCGAGGCCGACGACCAGCACTACCTGAGTGCCCAGCTGGGCCAGATCGAGATGGTGCTGATCGAAAGCGCCCAGCAGTGCCGCGACCGCCAGGGCCAGCTGGTGAGCGCCGCCGATGTGGCCGCGGCCCTGCAGGCCCGGCGCCAGCGCCACGACTACCTGGAGCAGTGCGTGCTCGACAGCATCAGCGAGGGCGAGCGGCTGATCTCCACCACCGGGCTGGCCGTGGGCCAGCTCAATGCCATGAGCCAGATCGACACGGGCGACCACCGTTTCGGCGTGCCCATGCGCATCAGCGCCCGCACCCAGGCCGGGCACCAGGGCGTGCTCAACATCGAGCGCGAGGTGCGCCTGTCCGGCCCCATCCACGACAAGGGCGTGCTGATCCTGCAAGGCTATCTGCACGCGCTGTTCAGCGATCAGGCGCCGCTGGCCCTGCAGGCCTCGCTGGGCTTCGAGCAGGAGTACGACGGCGTGGAAGGCGATTCGGCCTCGTGTGCCGAGCTGTTCGCGCTGCTGTCCTCGCTGTCGGGCGTGGGCCTGCGGCAGGACATCGCCGTCACCGGCGCCCTGAACCAGCACGGCGAGGTGCTGCCCGTGGGCGGCCTGAACGAGAAGATCGAGGGCTGGTTCCAGGTCTGCCGGCGCGCCGGCCTGACCGGCCAGCAAGGCGTGCTGCTGCCCGCGCTGAACCAGCGCCAGCTGATGCTGTCGCCCGAGCTGGTGGCCGCCGTGGCGGCCGGGCAGTTTCATGTGTACACCATGCGCCAGGCCAGCGAAGGCCTGAGCCTGCTGGCCGGCCAGCCCGCCAGCGCCCTGCACGCGCTGGCCGCCAACACGCTGGCCGCCTACCGCCGCGCCTGCCGGCGCGCCCTGCGCCCTGGTCGGGGCGGACGCTGATCAGCACCGGCAGGTGCACCGATACAGGCACCGACACAAGCCCCCAACACGACAGACACCTGCAACACACAGACGCGTTACACAGGCAGCCCACAATCCGGGCCACAGGGAACACGCTGCGGCACCTGCCGCACGCAGCGCCATCCAAGCCGGGCCATGAGCGCCCGTTGTGTTCCCTGCCTGACCGAGAACGCGCATGTCCAAGCCCTGCGGGCCCGACGCGGCCCCCCTGCCCCGCACCCCACCCTTGGCGCCCACTGCAAGTGGCTGGCGCAGGCGTGCGCGTGCCTTCGCGCCCTGGTTGCTGGCCCTGCTGCTGGCCGTGGCCCTGGGCGCCAAACTCGTGCACCACGCCCAGGTGGCCCGCGCCATGCTGCACCCGGCCCGCACGCCGGTGCTGGCCGCCGACCTGGCCCTGGCCCAGAAGGCCCTGCACGGGGGGGTGCAGTCCGTGACCTTTGCCACCGCCGACGGCCTGCTGCTGCAGGGCTGGTACAAGCCCTCGCGCACCGGGGCCGTGGTGGTCTTTGTGCATGGTGGCCAAGGCAACCGCCTGTGGTTTCTGGCCCAGGCCCAGGCCCTGGCCGAACGGGGCATCGGCGCCTTGCTGTACGACTCGCGCGCCAGCGGCAACAGCGACGGCGACACCCAGAGCTGGGGCGACCTGGAACAGGAAGACCTGATCGCCGCCCTGAACTGGGTCAGCGCCCGCCCCGATGCCGACCCCCGGCGCCTGGGGGCCGAGGGCTTCTCCATGGGCGCCAGCACGGTGTGCATGGTGGCCGCCAGCGACCCGCGCATCAAGGCGGTGGTGCTGCACAACATGTGGTCCTCGCTGCGGGACGAATTGCGCCACAAGAGCGGCACCGCCTTGAGCACCTGGCTGCTGCTGCTGGATTTCTGGTGGGCCGGCATCGACCCCGACCGGGTTCAGCCAGCCCAGGTGATCCACCAGATTGCCCCGCGCCCACTGCGCCTGGTGGCGGCGGAGGGCGATCAAGACACCCCGGTGGCGGTGGAGCAGGCCTTGTTCGAGCGCGCCAGGAGCCCCAAGGCCCTGTGGCGCATCCCCGGTGCCGACCACATGGATTACCGCGAACACGGCGGGGACGACCTGCGCCAGGGCATCGCCCAGTTCTTTGCCAAATCCCTCTGAGCGAGCCTTGACTTTCCGGGTGCCGACCCGGCCCGGGCCAAACGCTCAGGCCGCCTGGGCGCGGTCGATGAAGTCGCTCACCAGGTTCAGCTGATCGGGCACATTGAGCGCGGGCGCATGGCCGCAGCCGGGCACCTCGACCACCGTGGTCAGGCCACGCAGGCCCGGGCCGCGGTGCAGCATCTCGGCCGTGGTCTCGGGCAGCACCAGGTCCGACTCGGCGCCACGCAGGCACAGCACCGGGATGTCGATGGCGTCGTAGTCGTCCCAGATCAGGTAGTCGTTCGGGTGCAGGGTGAACTGCTGCACCATGGCCGGGTCGTAGTGCGGCGTGACCCGACCGTCGGGCAGGCGCCGGGTTGAGGTCTCCGTCAGGCGCCGCCATTGCGCGTCGCTGAGCCAGCCATAGGGCTTGTAGACCTGGCGGAAGAAGGCCTCCAGCTCCAACACCGAATCAAAAGCCGGCGGTTCACCGGCATAGGCGCGGATGCGCGCGATCGCGGCGTCCGCCAGGCGCGGCGCGTTGTCGTTCAGCACCAGGCTCTTGAGCCGGCCCTTGAGGGCCGGCTCCACGCGCCCGCCCGCGCACACCGTGCCGATGGCGCCGCCCATCGAGGTGCCCACCCAGTGCACACGGTCCAGCCCCAGGCCATCGAGCAGGCCCTGGGCCAGCTGGGCATAGAAGGCCAGCGTGTACTCACGGCCCGGGTCGGGGCTCCACTGGCTCAGGCCACGGCCCAGCGTGTCGGGGCAGATCACGCGGTAGCGCCCGCTGAGGTGTTCGGCCAGCTCATCCATGTCGCGGCCCGTGCGCGCCAGGCCATGCCAGGCGATCACGGCCGGGGCCTGCGGGTCGCCCCATTCGGTGTAGTGAAGTTCGCGGCCTGCGCAGCGCAGGTAGTGGGAAGACATGGCCATGGACATTTCCGTTCCGGTTGCAGGCGGGGCCACTGCGGGGCCCCGCCGGGTTTCATCGATCAGTGGGCAATCTCAATCGGGGACGCTCACCGTGTTGCCGCTGAGCACGATGCGGTCGGCAGCGGCCGGCGTCGCCACGGGCGCGGGCACATTGCTGGCCGTCAGGGCCGGCGCCGCCCCCGGCGTGCCGCCGCGTGGCACGGTGCGCACCACCTGGGACGGTGGCAAGGCCGTGCCGTTCGCCAGGCGGGCATAGACCGCGTCGAGCGCCCGGTTCAGGTACAGCGACAAGGGCACAAATCGGGTGTCGTAACCGGGCAGCACCGTCGGCAGACCGATGAACGAGTCAAAGTGCTGGGCGTTGGTGACTTCCAGGTAACTCAGCTGGCTGCTGCTGCCTTCGACCGTGTTGTTCAGCGCCAGGTAGGGTCGCGAGGTGTGGTTGACGGGCAGCAAGGGGTCGGAGCGGCCATGCACGATCACCGTCGGACGGCCGCGCAGGTTGCCATTGCGCCGGGTCTCGTCGATGCCGGTGTTCAGCTGCGCCGCCACGCCGGCCGTGCCGGTGACCAGGTTGCGCAGGCACAGCGCGCCGTCCAGCCCCATGTCGGCCAGGCCCGTGCTGGGTGACACCGACAGCAGATCACGCACCGCCCCGCCCTGGGCGTTGTTGTTGACCAGTTGCACCCCCGACGAAGGCGGCACCCCGTTGCCGGTGGCGTACATCTGGGCCAGCGCGGTGGGGTCCATGGTGGTGACCTTGCCGGCCGCCGTGGTCGCCGCAAAGCTGTAACCGCACAGGTTGTCCTTGACGCTGGCGCGGGCCAGCGCGTTGGCAAAGGTCACGGCCACGGCCGGCGCCACCTCGAACCCGGCCAGGGTCGCGATCTGGCTACCGGCCTCGGGCTCCCAGCCATAGGCCTGCAGCCTGGCCAGCGCCTCGCTGGCCTGGGTGGCGGTGGTGGTGGCCGAAAGCAGTCCCTTGTTCTTCAGCCCGGTGCAGCGGTTGGCGGCCAGGGTGCCATACACCGCGGCCAGCGCATAGGTGCTCTGGAACGGTGTGCCGGCCAGCTCGGGGGCCAGGGCCGCGCAGGCCGAGTACAGGTGGGCGTAGCTGGTGAAATCGAGCAGGGTGCGGGCGGTGGTGGCCTGCACCCGGCCACCCCGGGTGACCACCACGCCCGCGTTCCTGGGCATCTCGATGGCCGGCTCGCTGACCGCCACGCCATCGATCAGCCCTTGCGTGTCCTGCTCGGCCGCAGCAATCGCCGAGCCGCCGCCATTGGAGGCGCTGGAGGCGATCACCAGGGTGTTGTTGGGCCGGAAGGTGCGCGCCTTGTGGCCATTGCCGGCATCGTCCCCCAGGCGCTCGTTGAGCACGAAGAAGGCGAACTCGACCGCCTGCAGCGTGAACTTGCCCCAGTCCTTTTCGACATTGCGGCCCGAGTGGGCGTGCTTGAAAGCCAGCCGGTTGGGAGTGGCCGTGTTGAAGGCGGCCAGTTCGGTGGCCGACAGCGGGGCCCGGAACTGCGCCCCCAAACCGGCCGTGGCCGAGCTGCTGCGCGTGCCGTCGATCAGGGGCACGGTGTCGGTGGCCAGGTCATGGCCGGCGCCACCGGTGCCTTTGTCGGTGTAGGCCACGGCACAGCCTTTTTTCAGGCCCCATTCGCCGGTGCTGATGGCGCCGAACACGCCGCGTGAACCCGAGGAGGTGGCAGTGATGATGCAGGGCTTGCTGCGGTCGAAGCTGTTGGGCACCTGCACCACCAGGGTGACGTTCTGCTGGCCCGTGCCGTCGTCGCTGAAGGCGGTGTACTCGCCCCCGGCAATCAGGCCTTCGCTGGAGCTGACATTGCCGCTGGCGTCCACATTGGGGCCATACAGGGTGCCGTAGCCGCCGGCCGCAGTGGTGTCGAGCAAGGCCCGGTAGCTGTTGTAGATGGCCGCACGGCGCAACTCGGCGGCGGTGGGTTGCAGGGGGTTGGCGTAGGCCGGGGCCACGGCGCTTTGCAGGCCGCTCTTGCCCAGGCCGGCCGTCAGCAGGTCGTTGCTGACGCCGTCGTACTCGGCGCTGCTGACGGTGCCCACATAGCTGGGTCGCACGTTGAAATCGGTGCCATCGCCCAGGCAGCCGCTCAGCCCGATGCTGGCGGCCACGGCCGCCCCCACGGGTGTCCAGATGAATCGCATGTCTTGTCTCCTTTTGTTTTCAATGCTTGACGAACACACTTGCCCCGGGCGCGCCCCGATCAGGCGCCACCCCGAACCCCATCGACCTCCCTCGGTACCGCCTCGGTCCGACCTCAATGCGAGGCCTGCTGACCACGGGCCGGCGCACGCAGGCGCCCCACCACCCCGGTCGGGAAGTAATAAACCGACAGCACGAACAACACCCCCAGCCACAGCAGCCAGCGGTCGGGTGACAACAGCGACGACAGCCAGGGCAGGCTGGTCGTGGCCTCAC
>Ga0209913_1001925_pt1 | contig 10065 bp, 10 predicted proteins | sample PersoiDNA2013203_FD_185805 | JGI IMG/M metagenome (GOLD analysis project Ga0209913, IMG submission 185805) | Permafrost soil microbial communities from the Arctic, to analyse light accelerated degradation of dissolved organic matter (DOM) -... | ecosystem: Environmental > Terrestrial > Soil >... | reverse complement strand
CCGGCGCAATCAGCCCGACGGTGGAATTGGACGTGCCGAAGTCGACGCCGCAGGCATGGCTCATGAGTGGAGAACGGTAATGGTGGATGGGGACGAGGGGCGGTAGTTTAGCAGATAGCGCCGCTGCGGTCGAACCTGCTCGCGGGATCGGCCACAAACAGGCGGGCCGCGTGCCCATCCTGCATCCGGATGCAACAGTTTCACAATTTTGCGTGCTTTGTGTAATTACCTCATGGAAATATATTGCCATCCGGCAATTCATTGCGCTAAACTGAATAGGTTATCAGCTTGGCCTTCCTGCCCCGCATGACCAATTCGACTCCGCCTGTCAGCCACACCATCGCCGACATCAAGGCCCTGATTCACCGCGAAGCCCGCCGCGTCACGTCCTACGACGTGGCCAGCGCTGCCGGCGTGTCGCAATCGGCCGTGTCGCGCTGTTTCAAGCCGGGCGCCAGCGTCTCCAAAGCCACCTTTGCCCGCGTGATGCAGGCCGCATCCGACCTCGACTACATCCCCAACGCCGCCGCGCGCAGCCTCAACACGCGCCGCTCCAATCTGGTCGCGCTGGTGGTGTCCGACCACGTGTCCCTGCACCACCCCGAGCTGATGGCCGAACTGAGCCGCCAGTTTTCCCTGCGCGGCATGCGCATCGTGCTGTTTTCCCTGGGCAGCGGCGCCAGCGCGGCCGAATTGCTGGCCGAGGTCTGGCAGCATCAGGTCGATGGCGCCGTGATTGCCGCCCCGCTGGAAGAACACGAGGTGGCTGAATTCGAACGGCGCCAGCTGCCCGTGGTGCTGTTCAACCGCAGCGTGCGCGACCGCCAGATCAACGCCATCGTCTGCGACCAGGTGGGCGCCGCCCGCATCCTGGTCGCACGCCTGGCCGCCGCCGGCCACCAGCGCTTCGCCATGATCGACGGCCCGGCGGGATCAAGCCTGGCCCTGGCCCGCCGCCGGGGCGTGACGGAACGCCTGGCCGAACTGGGCCTGGCGCCACCGCTCACCGTCAGCGGCGACAACGACTACGCCAGCGGCGCCCGCGGCCTGCACGAAATCATCGCCCGGCTGGGCAGCGCGCCCGACGCCGTCATTTGCAGCAACGACACCATGGCCATCGGCTGCCTCGATGCGGCCCGCCTGGAACTGGGCCTGGACGTGCCGGGCCAGCTGTCGATCACGGGTTTTGACGGCATCGCCCCCGCCAGCTGGCTCAGCTACAAACTCACCACCCTGCGCCAGCCCGTGCGGCAGATGGCGCAGGCCACCGCCGACATGCTGGTGGGCTTGATTGCCTCCGGCTCCGGCGGGGTGGAACGGCGCGTGTTTGCCGCCGCCGTGGTGGAAGGCGCGACGGCCCGGCTCGGCCCTGCCCCGTAGGCGCCCGCCCGCCGCCGCCCTCCTTGATACAGCCTTAGTGGATCTGCAAGGTCTTGGCGCTGCCGCCCGCCCGCTTGGGCAGGCTCACCTCCAGGACGCCGTCATGGTATTCCGCATTGGCCTGGGTATCGTCCACTGCCTGCGGTAATGTAAAACTGCGGAAATACTGTCCCCAGCTGCGCTCGCTGTGCAGCATTTTTTCATTCTGCTCGTCCAGCACCTGCTCGCTGCGGGCGCTGATCGACACCTGGTTGCCGTCGATGTCGACCTTGATATCGTCCTTCTTCACGCCCGGCATTTCCGCCTTGATGACGTAGGCCTGGTCGGTTTCGTGCACGTCCATGCGCGGGGTCATGCCGACCTGGCGCTGGCGGGGGCCGAAGGCAAGCTGGTTGAACACTTCATCGATGCCGCGGAAGGGATCCATGCGGGCCAGCTCGGTGAAGGGGTCGAAACGGGTGAGATTCATGGCCATGATGCACCTCCTTTTGAGCGAATGACGCTTTGTTTGACGTCAGCAGATCCCTATCGTACGGCGCAGGCGCCGCAGATTATTTGAGGAGCATCAAAACTGCGCGAGCAGCACGATGGAACTAATTTAAAGGTCGGCCAACAGCACGTTGGCGCCGCTGCGGTCGGCCTGCAGCGAGCAAATCAATTCGTCCAGATCGTGCTCGAGCCGCTCCAGGATGGCCGGATCGAGCCGCGCCAGCGCCCCCGGCAGCACGCCCGCAAACGGTCCCGGCACGGCCGCCAGCACGGCCGCGCCCGGCGCCGTCAGATGCAGGCCCAGCGCGCGGCGGTCGTCGCGGTCGCGCACGGTGGTGATCAGCTCCCGCTCCAGCAGGGCCTTGACCAGGTTGCTGGCGGTCGACTGGTGCACGTCCATGGCTTTGCCCAGGCCCGACACGCCGATGCCCGGCTGGCCCTGGATCACGCTCAGGGCCCACACCTGGGCGCCGCCGATGCCCGCCGCCGTCTCGATCTGGCGGAAATGCAATTTGACGGCATTGAAGACGACACGGAACTGGCGCAAGACCCTGCCGGACTGGTCGGAGCCGGGTTGCTGGGATGACGAGGAGAGATCGGTAGGCATTGCGGAATAATAAGGGATTCCCGCCCATTGCCGATACGGGCAGCTGCACTGGCGGCGCGCTGAACTTTCAAAAAAACAACACTTTCAACGCGCTTGCCATCACAAATTTACCCCGCGCACTATTGGCGATATTTCACCAAAATTGTTTTCCAAACAGTACAATCCACCGATATCGATACGTCGGGACAGTGCTGGCTGGCACGATCACCCGCACGAAACAGTAATTCTTCCAAAACAGGAAAACCATGACCATGAATGCATCCCCCGCCAGCATTGGCAACCTGATCGTCAACCACCAGGACGCCATCCTGGAAGCCTGGCTGGGCGACCTGCGCAAACTGATGGTGCGCAGCACGTCCGCCGCCGACGACCAGCTCAAACGCCATTGCAGCCAGTTCCTCGCCCTGTTCGCCCAGGCCACGGCCAAGGGCGGCGCCGAGGATGGCGACGGCCGCGCCTACGATGAAGTGCGCGGCTTGCTGGCGGAGATTTCCTCGGCCCGCGCCAAGCAGGGTTCGACCCCCAGCGAAACGGCCACCTTCATTTTCTCGCTCAAGCAGCCCCTGTTCAGCGTCATGCGCGACGCCCTGAGCGCCGATGCCGGCATGCTGGCCGGCGCCCTGTGGACCGTCAGCACCCTGCTCGACAAGCTGGGCCTGTACACCATGGAAGTGTTCCAGAAGAGCCGCGACCAGATCATCGTGCGCCAGCAACAGGAACTGCTGGAGCTGTCCACCCCCGTCGTCAAGCTGTGGCAGGACATCCTGGCCCTGCCCCTGATCGGCACCCTCGATTCGGCCCGCACCCAGGTGGTGATGGAGTCGCTGCTGCAGAAGATCGTGGAAACGGGCGCGGCGATCGCCATCATCGACATCACCGGCGTGCCCACCGTCGACACCCTGGTGGCCCAGCACCTGATGAAAACCATCGCCGCCGCCCGCCTGATGGGCGCCGACTGCATCATCAGCGGCATCCGTCCGCAGATCGCGCAAACCATCGTCCACCTGGGCGTGAACCTGGAAGATGTCGTCACCAAGGCCACCCTGGCCGACGCCTTCGTCGTCGCCCTGGGCCGCGTGGGCGCCTCCATCAAGCGCATCTGACCATGGAACGCATCCCCATTCTGCGCATCGGCGACCTGCTGCTGGTGACGATCCAGGTCGACATGCACGACCGCCTGGCGATGACCTTGCAGGATGACCTGACCGAGCGCATCGTGCGCGACGAAGCCAAGGGCGTCCTGATCGACATCTCGGCGCTGGACCTGGTCGACTCCTTCATCGGCCGCATGATCAGCAACACCGCCTCGATGGCGCGCGTGCTCGACGCCCAGACCGTGCTGGTGGGGATGCAGCCGGCCGTGGCCATCACCCTGGTTGAACTGGGCCTGACCCTGACCGGCGTGAAGACGGCCTTGAACGTGGAACGCGGCATGGCTTTGCTGGGCAAGGATTTCCAGCACGGCGCCCGCAGCGACCAAGCACGATGAACCAGACCTCCACTGCGGGCAGCGTGCGATTTACTTCGCCGCTGCTCGACGCTCACGTCCACACGCGGCGTGCCACCGCGCTGCCGCTGACCGGCGACGAGCACGTGGTGGCGCTGCGCCGCCTGGTGCGCGAGCGGGCCATCGACATCAAACTGAGTCTGGTCGACCAGACCAAGCTGGTGACGGCCGCCAGCGAACTGGCGAGAAATACCATCAAATATGGCGGCGGCGGCGAAGCGCGCCTGATCGAACTCGATGACGGTTCGCGCCAGGGCGTGCAGCTCATTTTCGCCGACGACGGTCCCGGCATCGCCGACCCGGCGCTGGCACTGACCGACGGCTACACCACCGGCGGCGGGCTGGGACTGGGCCTGTCCGGCGCGCGCCGGCTGGTCGACGAATTCGATATCGATACCCGCGCTGGAGAGGGCACCGTGGTGTCGGTCGTCAAATGGAAGCGCTGACCACCTCGCTGCGGCCGCACCAGATCGTCGCGGTCAACCACGCCAGCGATATCGCCCAGGCGCGCCGCGCCGGCCAGGCGCTGGCGCAGGAACTGGGCTTCGACGAAACCCGCTCCGGCCAGCTGGCCCTGTTGATCAGCGAAGCGGCCACCAACATCATCAAGCACGCCGGCGACGGCCGCATCTATCTGTCGGCCGTGTATGACGCCGAGCGGGCCGGGGTCGACGTGCTGGCGGTCGACGCCGGCCCCGGCATCGGCAACCTGGGCCTGGCCCTGCGCGACGGCGTCTCCAGCGTCGGCACGGCCGGCACGGGCCTGGGCGCGATGCGCCGCCTGGCCGACGAATTCGACGTGTTCGCACCGCGCGACAAGGGCTCCGTGTTCTTCATGCGGCTGTGGGCCAGCGCACCGGTGCCCGCGCCCTCATTTACGTCCACTGCGCCATTTTCCTTCGGCGCCCTCAGCCTGCCGATTGCCAGCGAAGACAGCAACGGCGACGGCTGGGCGATTGCCGCCGACCGCGCCGGCGTGGCCCTGATGTCGATCGACGGCCTCGGTCACGGCGAACTGGCGGCGCAGGCGGCCAAGGCGGCCATCGAATGCATGGCGATGGGACCGTTCCGCCAGCCGGGCGCCCAGATCGAAGCCTGCCACACGGCCCTGCGCGCCACCCGCGGCGCGGCGATGGCGGTGGCCCAGCTGGCCTACCCCCGCATGGAAGGCGAACTGCCCCAGCTGCGCTTTGCCGGCATCGGCAATATCGCCGCCTGTCTGATCGACCGCGATGATGAAACGGGCGCCGGCAGCCAGGGCGGCAAGCGCCGCCAGATGATTTCCCATAACGGCATCGTCGGCCACAATATGCGCAAGGTGCAGCAGTTCGAACTGCCCTGTCCACCGGGCTGCCTGCTGGTGATGCACTCGGACGGCCTGTCCACCCAATGGGACCTGAACGCCTATCCGGGCCTCGCGTCCAGCCATCCGCTGGTGATCGCCGCGGTGCTGCTGCGCGACTTCGGCCGCGCGCGCGACGACGCCAGCGTGCTGGTGCTGCGCTACCACGGCGGCGCCTGAGGAAAGCGGGGCGATGGAGACGATCCGCCTGCTCAACTTCGGCATCGAAGGTCCGGCCGATGTCGTCACCGTACGCCAGCGCGCCCGCCAGCTGTCGGCCATGCTGGGCTTCGGCCAGCAGGAGCAGGTGCGCATCGCCACCGCCGTGTCCGAGCTGGCCCGCTGCGCCAGCCGCCGCATGTATGGCGGGCGCGCCCTGTTCTCGTTCGAGCAGGACGGCCGCGAGCGGCGCCTGGCGGTGACGATCCGCGACAACGGCGGCGCCGAAAAGGCCGAAGTGAAGGGCGGCGCGGGCCACTGGGCCGGGCCGCCCGAGCTGGACGAACCGGCCCGCCAGCTCGACGCCGCGCTGGTGACGGCGCGCCGCCTGATGGACCAGTGCGAGCTGACCCGCCAGAGCGACCACGCGCTGACGGTGGCGATGGTCAAGCGGCTCGCGCCCGGCCAGGTGGCCGAACCGGCCGCGCTGGCGACGATGGCCGCGCAACTGGCCAAGGCGCCGCCGGCCGACAGCTTCGCCGAGGCCCAGCAGCAGAACCACGAACTGGCCGCGGCGCTGGCCGAACTGCGCGAGAGACAGGACGATTTACTGGCCTTGACGCGCGAGCTGGAAGACACCAACCGGGGCGTGGTGGCCTTGTACGCGGAGATCGAGGAAAAAGCGGAAAAACTGCGCCGCGCCGACGAAATGAAGACGCGCTTCCTGTCCAACACCAGCCACGAACTGCGCACGCCCCTGTCCTCGATCCGCGCCCTGTCCCAGCTGCTGCTGGACCGCATGGACGGCGAGCTGTCGGTGGAACAGGAGCGCCAGATCACCTTCATCGCCACCGCCGCCAACGATTTATCCAACCTGGTCAACGACTTGCTGGACCTGGCCAAGATCGAGGCGGGCAAGGTCAAGATCGACCTCGCCCCGATCGACGTGGGCCAGCTGTTCGGCGCCCTGCGCGCCATGCTGCGCCCGCTGGCCCGCCATCCCGGCGTGGGACTGGTCTTCATCGATCCGGAGCCGCCCGTGCGGTTCGAATCGGACGAGCCGAAGGTGGCCCTGATCCTGCGCAACTTCGTCTCCAACGCCATCAAGTTCACGGAACGGGGCGCCGTCACCGTGCAGATGACGCCCCATCCGGATCCGTCCATGCTGCGCTTCGACGTCATCGACAGCGGCATCGGCATCGCCGCCGCCGACCTGCAGCTGATTTTCGAAGAGTTCAGCCAGGTCGAGCATCCCCTGCAGCGGGGCGTCAAGGGCACCGGCCTGGGCCTGCCCCTGTGCCGCAAATTCGCCAGCCTGCTGGGCGGCGCAGTCACGGTCGACAGCAGCCCTGGCCGCGGCTCCGTCTTCAGCCTGATTTTGCCACGTCATCCGAGTCAAGCGACATCCGCCGGGACCGCCATGCCATGAACCAGCCCACCCTGATCCTCAACGTCGACGACAACGACGGCGCCCGCTACGTCAAGAGCCGCATCCTGGCCGGCGCCGGCTTTCACGTGGAAGAAGCGGCCAACGGCACCGACGCCCTCGACAAGGTGGCGCGCCTGCTGCCCGCGCTGGTGCTGCTGGACGTCAAACTGCCCGACATCAACGGCATCGAAGTGTGCCGCCGCATCAAGGCCGATGCCGCCACCGCCCACGTGCTGGTGCTGCAAACCTCGGCCGCGCTGACGGGGCGCGACGACAAGATCCGCGGCCTCGAAGGGGGCGCCGACAACTACCTGGCCGCGCCCATCGAGGCCGACGAACTGGTGGCCAACGTGCGCGCTTTACTGCGCCTGCAGCAGACCCGCTTCGACCTGGCCAACAGCGAAGAGCGCTTCCGCCAGCTGGCCGAAAACATCGACGACGTATTCTGGATGTTCAAGCTGGACGACGGCGCCCTGCTCTACGTCAGCGGCGCCTACGAACGCATCTGGGGCCGCGAGCGCGCCGCGCTGGCGCGCCGTCCCGACGACTGGTTCGCCAGCATCCACCCGCAGGACCGTCCGGCGCTGGCCCAGCGCTGGAACGCCCTGCTGGCATTGGCGCCTTACGACGAAGAGTACCGCGTGGTGGGCCTGCACGGCGCGATCCGCTGGGTGCGCGACCGTGCCTTCCTGGTGCGCGATGCCCGCGAACGGCCTTACCGGATTGCCCGCATCACCAGCGACATCACGGGGCGCAAGGAAATGGAAGGGCGCCTGCGTTCGGCCGACGACAACAAGAACGATTTTCTCGCCACCCTGGCGCACGAACTGCGCAATCCTTTGAGCCCGATCCGCACCGCCGTCGAACTGCTGGGACGGGGCGACGATGCCGACGCCGGCCACGCCAAGGCGCGCGGGGTCATCTCGCGCCAGGTCGACCATCTCACCCACCTGGTCGACGACCTGCTCGACGTGGCCCGGATCTCCGAGGGCAAATTGACTTTGCGAGAGCAGGAAGTGGAACTGCACGCCGTCTTCAAGGCGGCGCTGGAGACGGCCGCGCCGATGCTGGAAGGGCGCCACCACCAGTTGAACGTGATCCTGCCCTCGGCCTGCCTGCGGGTGTGGGGCGACCCGGTGCGGCTGGCCCAGGCCATCGGCAACCTGCTGCACAACGCCGCCAAGTTCACGTCGCCGGGCGGCCAGATCGCATTGGAAGCGGCCACCCTGTCCTCGAAAGATGGCCCGCAGGTTCGCATCACCGTGAGAGACAACGGCATCGGCATCGCCAGCGCCAATCTGCCCCGCATCTTCGACATGTTCGCCCAGGGCGCCTACGCGCCCGACCGCGCCCACGACGGCCTGGGCATCGGCCTGTCGCTGGTGTCGACCCTGGTCGCCCTGCACGGCGGCCAGCTGGTGGCGGCCAGCGAAGGTGTCGGCATGGGCAGCACGTTTACCATCACCCTGCCTTTGATGGCGCAGCAGGATGGCGACGGGCCGCCCTGTGCAAACGACGCAAGCGACGCCGCAGCTGCACCGGCCGCAGCAGCGCAGCACCGGGAGCGCCTGTCGATCCTGCTGGCCGACGACAATGTGGATTCCGCCGAAATGATGCGCGACCTGCTCGACGCGCTGGGTCACGAAGCCTTGCTGGCCCACGACGGCGCCGGCGCCCTCGCGCTGGTGGAGCGCCAGGTACAGAGCGCCCGCGCGCCGGACGTCATCATCCTCGACATCGGCCTGCCCGACATGGACGGCGCCGAACTGGCGCGCCGCCTGCGCGCCATGCCCGCCCTGGCGCGCACCCGCCTGGTGGCCCACACCGGTTACGGCGCGCCCCACGACCGCGAAAAGACCAGCGCGGCCGGCTTCGACGTCCACCTGGTCAAACCGGCCAGCATCGAGCAATTGCAGGCGGCCTTGCGGCTGGAGTAAATACCCGAGGCGCGCGCTCCGTGCGTGACCGTACAGTCCGCTTATGGTGAATGGGTAGCATGGAGGCTCGTCACCTTGCCTGCCTGCCTTCATGCCCCTGTCGTCTGCCCGCCTGTCCGATCCCGCCTCGACGCTTGCCGCTGCGCTCACCGCGTGCGCGCCCCAGCTGCCCCCGCAAGCCCTGCATACCCTGGTCGAACACGGGATCGACCGCCCGCCCCTGCTGCCTTTTCCCGCTGCCGGTGCGACGCTGTCACGCTGGCGCGTGCTGGCCACCGTCGCCGCCCACGACCTGTCGCTGGCCAAGCTGTTCGAAGGCCACACGGATGCGCTGGCGATCCTGCGTGAGGCGGGCGAGCCGCCGCCTCCGCTTGGAACGCGCTGGGGCACCTGGTGCGCGGAGCCGCCCAACGCGCGCCTGATCCTGCGCGCCGACGGTGCCGGCCGCTGGCTGCTGGATGGCCGCAAGGCCTGGTGTTCCGGCGCCCGCAGCCTCACCCACGCCCTGGTCAGCTGCTGGACGGAAGATGGAGAGGCCATGCTGGCCCGGGTCGCGCTGGCCCAGCCGGGTGTCCGCTTCGACGGCGCCGGCTGGCAGGCGGTGGGCATGCGCGATTCCGCCAGCGTCGACGTGCTGTTCGACGGCGTGCCCGCCACGCCGGTGGGAGACGCCGATTTCTACGTGCGCCGCGCCGGCTTCTGGCACGGCGGCGCCGGCGTGGCCGCCTGCTGGTTCGGCGCTGCTTGCCTTCTTGCCGACTTGCTGCACGCCCAGTTGCAGGGCAGCTCGCCCGAGCGCCCCGCGGATCCCCATCGCCTGGCCCAGCTGGGCGAGATCGCCACCATTCTGTCCGCGACCGCCGCCCTGCTGCGCGAAACCGCCGCCGCCTTCGATGCCGATCCCGCGGCGCCCGCCATGGCTGGCGCGCTGGCCGTGCGGCTGGCGGTGGAAGACGCCGCCACGCGTACCCTGGCGCTGGCCAACCGCGCCCTCGGCGCCGGCCCGCTGTGCAAGGACGCGCAAGTGGCAAGGCTGGTCGCCGACCTGCCCGTGTTCCTGCGCCAGAGCCACGCCGAACGCGACCAGGCCGCCCTGGCGAGCGAGCTGCTGGCACAGGAAAGCAGGCCATGGCAGTTATGAACGAGACCCGCCGCATCATCGGCGCCGGCACTTCGGCCGCCGCCTGGCGCGCCGATCCCGCGCTGGCGGCGCTA
>Ga0209913_1001924_pt1 | contig 10067 bp, 11 predicted proteins | sample PersoiDNA2013203_FD_185805 | JGI IMG/M metagenome (GOLD analysis project Ga0209913, IMG submission 185805) | Permafrost soil microbial communities from the Arctic, to analyse light accelerated degradation of dissolved organic matter (DOM) -... | ecosystem: Environmental > Terrestrial > Soil >... | reverse complement strand
TCTTTCCTGTCTCATGCAGCCTGGGTTCAATGGAAAATAGGAGGCCGGCAAGGCTGTATGGATCTACTATCCTGATGTAGAATAAGATAACAACTTAAGGAAGCGCGCGATTATGAGTGAAATGAACGTCCGGCGGGTTGAACGCAAACCTCACTTGGCAGAGCACATCGTCAACTCCTTGAGTGAGGAGATAACATCGGGACGTTTGCGGCACGGCGACCGTCTGCCGACGGAGCAATTCCTGGCAGAGAATTTTGGCGTCAGCCGTAACGTCGTGCGCGAGGCGATTGCCAGCCTGCGCACCCAGGGCTTGATACAGTCACGTCAGGGGATAGGGGCGTTTGTTTCCGTCACCCAGCAGACAGCGGAGCCGCTGGCGCCCATCAATGTGCAAATGCTCGAAGGCGATAACACCATACGCAATATGTTTGAAGTGCGCGCGGCGCTGGAGAGCCAGGGTGCCGCGCTGGCAGCGGCTAACATGACGCCGCGCAAACTGAAGGTTATCCAGGATACGGTTGAGCGCATGCGTTTCGAAGGCGCGCCGACCGCTGCCACGGTCAACGCCGACCTTGATTTCCACCGGGCGGTGGCTGCCGCCTCAGGCAACGATTATCTGGAAATGATGATACGCACTGTGCTTGAACCGATGCGGCCGCTGATTGCCGGGAGCTTCGCACGCCATGGGCCGATGTTCGGCAATATTCCGCATGAAGCGCGTCGAGAGCATGAAGCCCTGATACTAGCCTTCAGCGACAAGAATTCCGGCCTGGCCCGCAAGTTGATGGGGGAGCATATCGTCAGCGCCGCATCCCGCTTCGGTTACGAGATCGTGCATTACTGAGGCGGCGTTGGGTGAGGTTCGCGTTGCCATGGCGGATCTGACTGATGCGCTCGAGGGTTTTGCCGCAGTCCTGGCGGGCACGCGCCATTATACGGGCCTTCCATGTCATCCAATATGAACTGCACTGGGCTGCCATCGTGCGATCCTGCGGCAAGTTGCCAGCGCTGATGCAACACCTGCGTCAGCGGCTAACCGACCTCCTGAATGAAGAACGGCCCGGTCGAAAATTCGACCGGGCCGTCAAAGCCGTAGCCCAGCGTTACACCGTCCGGGTCTTTAAAAGAGATATTAACTGAACGGCATTAAGGCAGCAGTCTGAGTTTCTTTTGAACTACAGCCGCCGCTTGATCAGAAGCGGTAGCCAAACGCCGCTTCAAACTGGTCGGCAATGCTGGCCGGCGTAAATACATGGTTTTGCGCGCCCTGGGTGGCGATCTTGATGGAGCCTACCAGGCTGGCCAGGCGGCCGCTGGTTTCCCAGCCCAGGTCGTTGGTGATGCCGAACAGCAAGCCGGCGCGGTAGGCGTCGCCACAGCCGGTCGGATCCAGCACTTCTTTGGCAGCCACGACAGGAATGTCGATGCGCTTGCCGCCCGTATAGATTTCCGAACCTTTTTCACCGCGTGTGATGATCAGCGCTTCCAGGCGGCTGGCGATCTCTTCCAGGCTCAAGCCTGTGCGCTCGATCATCATTTCGATTTCATAATCGTTGGCCGAGACATAGGTGGCCTTGTTGATGAAGTCGATCAATTGCTCGCCATTGAAGCGTGGCAATTGCTGGCCCGGATCAAACATGAAGGGAATGCCCAGCTCGGCCAGGTCGGCGGCGTGCTTGAGCATGCCCTGGTCGCCGTCTGGCGAAATGATGGCGATCCTGGCCGGACCGGCGTTGGCAATCGGGTTTTCATGCGCGAAGGACATGGCGCCTGGGTGGAAGGCGTTGATCTGGTTATTGTCCGCATCGGCCGTGACGAAGCACTGCGCGTTGTAGCTGTCGGCCTTGATCATGATATTGGCGGTGGAAATGCCCAGCTTTTGCAGGCGCTCCAGGTAGGCGGCGCTGTCCTGGCCCATGACGCCGACGATGCGCGGGTCGCCGCCCAGCATTTTCAGGCTGTAGGCGATATTGCCCGAGCAGCCGCCGAATTCGGTGCGCATGGTGGGCACGAGGAAGGAAACATTGACTTTGTGCAACTGGTCGGCCAGCAGGGATTCGCTGAAGCGGCCTGGGAATTGCATGATGGTGTCGGTGGCGAGGGAGCCGCAGATCAACGATGTTTTAGTCATGATAGTGTCTGTTAGGGGTAGAAGATGGCGATATGGTAGCCAGACGCCGTGAGCTGGTCTAATGAAAAATACAGTTTGATGCTTTGTTCGGAACGCGCTGCAAAGCCCTTGGCCGGATCGGCGCCGGCTGGCAGATAATCGCGCGGTGCGATCACGCGGCGTACCACGGGCTTGTCATTGCCGTCATTGAGGATCAGCTCGATGCTGGGCCAGGCTTGCACGTTGCGGCTCTGGTTGCGCAGCAGTGACACATAGGAAAACGTATTCGGCGCCAGGGTTTGCAATTCGCCTTGCTCGATGGACAGCGCTTCGATCTGCGCTGGTAAATCTACCTTGCAGCCGCTCAGCGAGCACACGGCGACCAGCGCCGGCTTGAACTCAGGAAATTGCGCTGCCAGCGGATTGCGGAAGGTGGTCATGCCTTGCAGCAATAACAACAGTAACAGTACCACGCTGCCCACGGCCATGGCCACGCGCATGGCCTTGCCGCTTTGCTCGCGGCGCCGTCCCTGGATGACAAAAGCGGGTTCGTCGGCGGCGGTGTCGGCCGGTGCTACGCTGATGGGCTCGAATACTGCTTCCTTGGGCTGCTGTACCAGCGGTGCATGCTCGCCCAGGACAGGCTCCTGGCGCGCACTGGCGGCGGGAATAAAAATGGGTTCTGGTTCAGGCGCTTCAGCCGGATCCGCTTCCATTGCGGATTCCGGCTCCGCTGGCGCCGCTACGGCCTCGTTGGCTTCCAGCTGCGGACGGCTGCTGCGCAAATACGTGGCAAAGGCGGGCGCTTCGTCTACCTGGCGGCGCTTGAAGGGCGCCATCGGCACGGGCAGTGGCTCGGGTTCGGGTTCGGGTGCTGCTTCGGTTTTGATCCCGGTCACCGGTGCAGGCTGACTCACTGGCAGTTCGTCGCCGATATCGAGATCCAGTTCGATCTTTTCAGCTTCATCCTCGATCTGCGCCGCATCGGGCAAGATGCCGAACGGGTCGAAGGAAGTGTCGAAGTCGAGAGAGTAGATGGGTTCCTCATGCGCCGCTGGCGCCAGGGAGGCTGGCGCAGAAGGTAAAAACGGCAATGCCGCGGCTGGATCGACCAGCGCGGCATTGCCGTCAAAGACTTCTTTGCATGTGCCACAGCGCACGATGCCCCCACGTAATTTCAACTGGTCAGCAGCGACCCGAAATATCGTGTTGCAGTGGGGGCATTTGGTGGCGAGGGCCATTGCTGTGCTGATTCACCTTATGCTGATGCGCGTGGCGCAGGGGCAGCGTCGGCGCCCAGGCGGCCGTGCAGGGCCACCCAGCCGTCTTGCTCAGCCCATACACCCAGCTGGATGAACGGTGCGTAAGCGGCCGCCACTTCTTCCGCCTGGCGTGCCAGCACGCCGGACAGGATCAGCGCGCCGCCTTCGGCGACACGGCCCGACAGCATGGGCGCCATCAATTTCAATGGGCTAGACAGGATGTTGGCGACGACGATGTCGAAGCGGCCATCCGCATGGACCGAGGTGGCAAACGTATCTGGCAAGAAATATTCAATCTCGCACTGGTTGCGTTCGGCATTGTCGCGCGCCGATTCGATGGCTTGCGGGTCGATATCGACGCCAGCCACCGTTTGCGCGCCCAGTTTCTTGGCTACCATGGCCAGGATGCCGGAGCCGCAACCGTAGTCCAGCACGGTCTTGCCGGGCGCTGGGTTCGCTTCCAGCCATTCCATGCACAGGCGCGTGGTCGGGTGGCTACCCGTGCCGAACGCCAGGCCAGGGTCCAGTTCCAGGATCAGGCCGTCAGGATCCGGTGCTTCGTGCCAGCTCGGCACGACCCAGATATTCTTGCCGATATGGATGGGTGCAAATTGCGACTGGGTCAAACGCACCCAGTCCTGCTCTTCCACAGCGCGCACGGTAAATGCAGGCGGCGTAGCCTGGCCGATGGCGGCCGATGCAGCGGCCACGATGGCAGCCTGGTCGGCGTCGACGTCGGTCAGGGCCACTACGCGGCTGCGTTCCCACGCCGCTTCCTTCGGTTCCATGCCCGGTTCGCCGAACAGCGGCTGCTCGGCATCCGTGCCTTCATCGGCATCTTCCACCGACACCGACAGGGCGCCCGCTTCCATCAAGGCGTCGGACATGGCCTCGGCGTTGTCGCGCGCGATCTCGATGACGATTTCAGTCCAGCTCATACGTCAGCCTTGATTTCAGATTTCTTGGCAATGCTCGGTGCGCCGCTATTCAGGCTCTTGCCCAGGTCCGGCATGTCGGCCAGCTTCTGTTCCAGGTAGTGAATATTGGTGCCGCCTTCGATGAAGCGGGCGTCGATCATCAGCTCGCGGTGCAGGGCGATATTGGTGCTGATGCCTTCGACCACCATTTCGGACAGGGCGATCTGCATGCGGCGGATCGCTTGCTCGCGCGTGGCGCCGTAAGCGATCACTTTGCCGATCATCGAGTCATAGTGCGGCGGTACATAGTAGCCGGCGTAAGCGTGCGAATCGACGCGGATGCCAGGGCCACCTGGCGTATGCCAGGAAACGATCTTGCCTGGCGACGGCGTAAACTTGAACGGATCTTCTGCATTGATGCGGCACTCGACGGCGTGGCCGGACAGCAGCACGTCGCGTTGACGGTAGCGCAGTTTTTCGCCAGCGGCGATGCGGATCTGTTCTTGCACGATGTCGATGCCAGTGATCATCTCGGTGACCGGATGTTCAACTTGCACGCGGGTATTCATTTCAATGAAATAGAACTCGCCGTTTTCGTACAGGAATTCAAACGTGCCGGCGCCGCGGTAGCCGATCTTGCGGCAAGCTTCAGCGCAACGGTCGCCGATTTTTTCGATCAGCTTGCGTGGGATGCCAGGTGCTGGTGCTTCTTCGATCACTTTCTGGTGGCGGCGCTGCATCGAGCAGTCGCGCTCGCCCAGCCAGACGGCGTTCTTGTGTTCGTCGGCGAGGATCTGGATTTCCACGTGGCGTGGATTTTCCAAATACTTCTCCATATACACTTCAGGGTTGCCGAAAGCCGTACCGGCTTCGGTCTTGGTCATCGCCACGGCGTTGATCAGGGCAGCTTCCGTGTGTACCACGCGCATGCCTCGGCCACCGCCGCCGCCAGCGGCCTTGATGATGACCGGGTAGCCGATCTTGCGGGCAATTTGCACGATCGCTTTCGGATCGTCCGGCAAAGCGCCTTCCGAGCCGGGTACGCATGGTACGCCAGCCTTGATCATGGTTTGCTTGGCCGATACTTTATCGCCCATCAAACGGATCGATTCGGAGCGTGGGCCGATGAAGACGAAGCCCGATTTCTCGACGCGTTCGGCAAAGTCGGCGTTTTCCGACAGGAAGCCATAGCCAGGGTGGATCGCTTGTGCATCCGTCACTTCAGCGGCGCTGATAATGGCCGGCATGTTCAGGTAGCTCAGGGTCGATTGGGCCGGCCCGATACAAACGGATTCGTCGGCCAGCTTGACGTATTTTGCGTCCTTGTCGGCTTCGGAGTGGACTACAACCGTTTTGATGCCCATTTCGCGGCAGGCGCGCTGAATACGGAGGGCAATTTCACCACGGTTGGCAATCAGGATTTTTTCAAACATGGTAGGTTCGCGTATGTCTGTGAGAGCCGGGCTAGCCGGCGAAACAACAAGTATGAGGGGCTAAAACTGCAAACGGCCGTTGCCGGCCGTGTGGACAGTGGCTTTTAGCCGATCACAAACAGGGGTTGACCGAATTCGACCGGCTGGCCGTTTTCAACCAGGATCTGGGTCACGACACCGGCTTTATCCGAGTCGATTTCATTCAGGAGCTTCATCGCTTCGATGATGCACAGGGTATCACCTTCCTTGACGGTGGAACCAACTTCAACGAACGCAGCGCTGCCAGGAGCGGAGGAACGGTAGAAGGTGCCAACCATCGGCGATTTGACGATATGGCCGGTCGGCTCGGCGGCAACGACCACGGCAGCGGCTGCCGGTGCTGCGGCGGCTGGCGCGGCAGGAGCGTATTGGGCTTGCATGCCTTGCGGCTGCATCATGACCATCTGGTTTTGCGGCATGGCCGACGATTTGACGATGCGTACCTTGCTTTCGCCTTCGGTAACTTCCAGCTCTGCGATGTCCGATTCGGCGACCAGGTCGATCAAGGTCTTGAGTTTTCGTAGATCCATGTAAAACCCCTAAGAATGTAGTTTGTTTTATGAGTGATGCGGTGATGTCGAGAGGCTATCGCCGCGCTAAATGCATGCAGATCGCGTAGATTAACGTGTTTTAAGCGCAAAGTCGATGGCAAACCGATATCCGTCGATACCCAGGCCGCAGATCGTCCCCTGCGCGATCGCGCTGAGAAAAGAGTGATGACGAAACGTTTCGCGTTGATAAATATTCGAGATATGGACTTCCACAAACGGGATGGCGACCCCGGCCAGCGCATCGCGCAAGGCGACGCTGGTATGGGTCAATCCGCCCGGATTGATGACGATGGCGTCTATCCCTTCCGCTCGCGCAGCGTGGATGCGATCGATCAGCGCACCTTCATGGTTGCTTTGAAAGCAGACCAGGTCGGCGCCGGCCGCCATGGCTTGCGCCATTGCTGCCTGCTCGATATCGGCCAAGGTGCTGGCGCCGTAGACCTCAGGCTCCCGCGTCCCCAATAAATTCAGGTTGGGGCCGTTGAGCAGAAGGAGGTTTTTTGCCATGTAAGGAAGACCGTTTTAGCGAAAGTTCCGCATTTTGCCGCCAAAGATACGCATTGGCAAGAGAAAAAAGCACGCTCCAAATTTACAAATTGGCTAGATCAGCACGCAACTGATCAAATTTCAAGCGGCCCAGATAGGTCTTCTTCACCTGGCCATCGGCGCCGATCAGCACCGTGAAGGGCAGGCCGCCCGTGGTGTTGCCAAAATGACGCGATAAATCGGTGCCGCTCATGCCCGACACATAGACCGGGTAGGCAATCTTGAACTTGCCGGCAAAGGTGGCGATATTGCTGGCCGAATCGATGCCGATACCGATGATTTGCAGGTTCTTGCCTACGTGCTCGCCTTGCAATTCAGATAATTCCGGCATTTCTTGCACGCAGGGCGGGCACCACGGCGCCCAGAAGTTCACCAGCAAATTCTTGCCTTTCCATTGGGCCAGCGCTTGCGTGGCGCCAGCGGCGTCGGGCAAGGATAGCGCATACAGTTCGTTCACGGGGCCGGCACTAGCGGCGGCAGCCTCGGGCGCCACGGTGGTCGTGATGGGATCGGCTTTTTCCTTGCTCTTGTTGACGCCAACATAAGCGCCTACCGCGCCAAACAGCAGGGCCACGATGGTGTAGGCAATCAGATTCTTTTTAGTCATGATTATTTGATAGGTATTTATTTAATATCGGGTGAGTCGTGGGCCAGCAGGCTGCGCAGCCCGGCGATATCGGTACGCAAGAGCTTGCCGTCCGCCCGCGCTTTCAAGGCGCCGCGCCGGTCGTCTATTTCGTACATGGCTGCGTGCACGCCTTCATTTTTCCATAGAAAGCTGGCCGTCTCGACCGCATCATACCGCGCTCCCTTGAAATGCGGGCTTTCCGACATATCGAGCAGCACATTTTTATTGAGCAAAAAGATGTGGATATCCTTGGCGCTTTCGGCAAACAGTTGCAGATAGATCTCGTCGTGCGGCCCGGCCGTGCCATTGAGCACAGCACCGCGGAGCAAGGGATGAAATTGTTCCAGCGCTTCCATCACTTGCAGTGCGATCGTGCGCAGCTGGAACAAGCGCGCCGGCTGGCTGTCGGCCAGGAACAGGGCATTGTATTGCCTTAGCTGGTCCTCGATCAGTTCATCATCGGGCAGCAGATTGGGGCGTCCTTGCAGCTCGCCCAGGATTTGCCGCGCCGCCTTGCGCTTGGCGCTGCCGTAGTCGGCGCCATCCTGCGCTACCAGGCGCGCGGCAGCGGCGGCGATTTCCAGGCGCAGCTGGGCGCTATCGTCAAATGCATCGTTCATCATGAACGAGATCATACTCTGAAGCGGTAAAAGTCATGGTCTCGGGTAAAATCCCATAGTTCATTCTTTTACTTTGCGCCAACTACGCGCTTATTACACGCTAACCAAGCACTGATCACATGCATATTCATATCCTCGGCATTTGCGGTACCTTCATGGGCGGCCTGGCTGTCCTGGCCAAGGAAGCCGGCCATAAAGTCACGGGCTGCGATGCCAACGTTTATCCACCGATGAGCACCCAGCTGGAAGCGCAGGGCATCGAATTGATCCAGGGTTTCGATCCTGAACAGACCAAATTGAACCCGGATCTGTATGTGATTGGCAATGTGGTGTCGCGTGGCAATCCGCTGGTCGAGGAAATCCTCAACCGCAGCTTGCCCTATGTTTCCGGCCCGCAATGGATGGGGGAACATATATTACGCAACAAATGGGTGCTGGCCGTGGCTGGCACGCATGGCAAGACCACCACCTCGGCCATGCTGGCGTGGATACTGGAAGACGCCGGCTATGCACCGGGCTTCTTGATCGGCGGCGTGCCGATGAACTTTGGTATTTCCGCCCGCCTCAGCGGCAAGATCGACGGTAAAAGCGCCGATTCGGACTTCTTCGTCATCGAAGCGGATGAATACGACACGGCTTTCTTCGACAAGCGCAGCAAGTTCGTGCATTACCACGCGAAGACGGCCGTCATGAATAACCTGGAATACGATCACGCCGACATCTTCCCCGATCTGCATGCGATCGAAACCCAATTCCACCATCTGGTGCGCACCGTGCCCGGCATCGGCCGCCTGATAGTCAATGGTGATGAAGCCGCCTTGCAGCGCGTGCTGGAACGCGGCTGCTGGAGCGAGAAGGAAAGTTTTGGTCAGGATGCCAACTGGCAACTGCAAGAACATCCCGATGGCAGCTTCGATGTGTATTTCAAAGGTCAGCACGAAGGCCGGGTGGCCTGGGCGCTGACGGGCAAGCATAACCGTAGCAATGCGCTGGCGGCGATTGCCGCTGCGCGCCATGTCGGCGTGCCGATTGCCCAGGCATGTTCCTCGCTGGCCAGTTTTGAAAGCGTCAAGCGCCGCATGGAAGTGCGCGGCACCGTTAATGGCATTACCGTCTACGACGATTTTGCCCACCACCCGACAGCGATTGCCACCACCGTGGGCGGCTTGCGCCAAAAGATCAGTACCACCGCGCGCATCCTGGCCGTGCTGGAACCGCGTTCGAACACCATGAAACTGGGCGCCATGAAAGACGCCCTGCCTGGCAGCCTGAAGGATGCCGACCTGGTGTTTGGTTTCGGCAGCCAGAAGGCGCTGGGCTGGAGCCTGGCCGACGCGCTGGCGCCGCTGGGCAATATCGCCAGCGCCTATGACGACATCGATGCGCTGGTGGCGGCCGTGGCGGCCAGCGCCCGTTCCGGCGACCAGATCGTTGTCATGAGCAATGGCGGTTTTGGCGGCGTGCACCAGAAGTTGCTGGAGGCCCTGGCCCGATGATTTTGTACCTGCATGGATTTCGCTCGTCGCCGCTGTCGATGAAGTCGCGCCTGCTGGCTGCGCAAATGCAGGCCCTGGGGCGTGCCGACGAATGGCTGTGCCCGCAACTGCCTGCCTCGCCGAAACTGGCGATTGAACTGTCCCTGGAGCTGGTGAACAATGTGGCGCCAGCGGACTTGACCATCATCGGTTCCTCGCTGGGCGGTTATTATGCTACCTGGCTGGCTGAACAACTGGGTTGCCGCGCTGTCTTGCTGAACCCGGCCATCGTGCCCTTGATCGACCTGGAACAGCACGTGGGCGTGACGACCGAGTTCCATTCGGACAAGCCGTTTGAATTCAAGCGCGAATATATAGACGAGTTACGCGACTTTGCCGTGGCAAAAATTACTCAGCCGCAACGTTACTTCCTGATCGCTGCCACCGGTGATGAAGTGCTCGACTACCGCGACATGCTGGCCCATT
>Ga0209913_1001922_pt1 | contig 10072 bp, 10 predicted proteins | sample PersoiDNA2013203_FD_185805 | JGI IMG/M metagenome (GOLD analysis project Ga0209913, IMG submission 185805) | Permafrost soil microbial communities from the Arctic, to analyse light accelerated degradation of dissolved organic matter (DOM) -... | ecosystem: Environmental > Terrestrial > Soil >... | reverse complement strand
AGGCTGGAGCTAAGAGCGCCGAACAAGGCATCCATGGCGGCGTTGCATTGCCTTGCCTTACATTTGTACTGTCTGCGGCAATGCGCCTTGCCCTGAACGTTTTTTTAGGCACTGCAAGGGATTAATAGATTTCCTTGGCAGCCACGCGGATTGCATCGAGCATCACCGTCGCACCGGGCGACAGCAAATGGCTGCGCCGCGTGATGATGCCGAAGGCGTCCATGCGGCAGGGCAGTTCGATCGGCAGGATGCTGAGGATATTGAGCGACACGTAATAGCGCGCCACTTCGACCGGCATCACGTGCAGGCTGTCGGTGTGCTGCAGCAGCGCGGTGGTCAGCAGCAGGGCGGTGGTGTCGACTACATTGACGGGGGGCGGCAAGCCGGCGCCACGGAACATCATTTCGCAGCGGTGGCGCAGCACGCTGCCTGGCGGCGGCAGTATCCAGGCGGCCCCCGCGATCGCTTGCAAATCGAGGCCGTGCGCGCTGGCCAGCGGATGGCCGACGCGCGCCACCGCGCAGACCGGTTCCTCGGCCAGTTCTTCGTATTGCAGGTCGGTATCGGGCTGTTCTTCGAGGATGCGGCCGACCATGAAGTCCAGGCTGCCGCGCCGCAAGCGTTCCAGCAGGATGTTACTCGTTTCCATTTGCACGCCTATGCGCAGCAAGGGGGCGTTTTCCTTGACGCGGGAAATCGCCCTTGGCATCAGCGACATGCTGGGCGCCATGATGATGCCGACATCGACCTGGCCGGACAGGCCGGCTTTCAGCGCCACGATATCTTCATGCGCCAGCGACAGGCTGGTCAGCGCCATGCGTGCATGGCGGATCATGGTTTCGCCATAAATGGTCGGCCGCATGCCGCGTGGCAAACGGTCGAACAGCTCGACGTCGAGCATGTCTTCCAGGTCTTTCAACTGTTTCGACGCGGCCGGCTGCGTCATGTTCAGCTCTTCGGCGGCGCGGTGGATATTGCGTTGCTCATCAAGCGCGATGAGCAGCAAGAGTTGCCGCGTTTTCAGGCGGGCCTTTAAAAACCAGTTCGGGTTGGGCGTGTCCATGCCATAAATAGTAGCAGGATCTCATATCAAAATCGATATCGAATTCCATGAATAATTGATTGGTAAGATATTAGTCGCCCCTTTACCATGAGACTTCTTGCTCCTTTGATAGCTGTTTTTGGCCTGCCGCCTACTTTCAATACTGACTTCAATACTGACACTCATGCATATCGTCACCATCGATGCCGGCACTACCAATACCCGCAGTTCGCTATGGACCGATGGCAAGCTGGCAGCCCAGGTCCAGGTCGAAGTGGGCGTGCGCGACAACGCCATCGCCGGCAATAAATACGCCTTGAAACAGGCGGTGCGCGACACCATCGCGGGGGTGCTGGCGCAAGCTGGCGTCGAGGCCGGCCAGGTAAGCCTGGCGCTGGCGTCCGGCATGATCACCTCCGCCCTGGGCTTGCTGGAAGTGTCCCATGTGCCTGCACCGGCCGGCATCGAACAGCTGGCGCAGGGCATGGTGCAACTGCAGATGCCGGAAGTATTTTTGCAGCCGCTGTGGCTGGTGCCCGGCGTACGCAACCAGACTGGCAGCGTCGGTTTGCACAACGTCGAAGCGATGGACATGATGCGCGGCGAGGAAAGCGAAGTGATCGGCTTGCTCGACCGCCTGCAATTGACGGGCCGCGCCATGCTGATCATGCCGGGTTCACATACCAAACTGGTGAGCGTGGACGAGCAAGGCCGCATCGCCGGCTGCGCCACGACGCTGGCGGGCGAGCTGCTGCAGGCGATTACCCAGCACACCCTGATCAGCCAGACCCTGGAAGCGGGCTTTGCGCACGAACTGGTGCCGCAGATGGTGCTCGCTGGCGCCGCCGCCGCGCAAAAGACGGGGCTGGCGCGCGCCTGTTTCAGCGTGCGCACCCTGGGACAGTTCACCGATGTCGAGCGCAATGAGCGCGCCAATTTCCTGCTTGGCGCAGTGCTCAGCGGCGATTTGCTGGCGCTGAAAAACAGCAGTGCCATCCAGATGCGGCCCGATACCAGCATCGTCATTACCGGCAAACCCATGCTGCGCCAGGCACTGGCCTTGCTGATCGAAGAAAACGGTTTTTTCTATGGCAAGCGTCTCGTCGTCAGCGACGAACAGCAAGCCGGCATGGCTGGCCACGGCGCCATGCTGATCGCCCGTGAGCGCGGCCTGCTTCCCCACTAAAAATACAGAGACATCATGACCACAGCCAAACGCCCGCTCCGTTCGCACGCCTGGTTCGGCGGCGATGACAAAGACAGTTTTATCCACCGCAGCTGGATGAAGAACCAGGGTTATCCCGGCGATTCTTTCGACGGCAGGCCGGTGATCGGTATCTGCAATACCTGGTCGGAACTGACGCCGTGTAATGGCCATTTCCGCGAGCTGGCCGAATTCGTCAAGCGCGGCGTGCTGGAAGCGGGCGGTTTTCCCGTCGAATTTCCGGCCATGTCGCTCGGTGAATCGAATTTGCGGCCGACCGCCATGTTGTTCCGCAACCTGGCCAGCATGGATGTCGAAGAATCGATACGCGGTAATCCCATCGATGGCGTAGTGCTGCTGACCGGCTGCGACAAGACCACGCCCGCCTTGCTGATGGGCGCGGCCAGCGTCGATCTGCCAACCATCGTGCTGTCCGGCGGGCCCATGCTGAATGGGAATTACCGGGGCAAGCCGATAGGTTCCGGCACCGATGTGTGGAAGTTTTCGGAAGACGTACGGGCTGGCCGCATGACCTTGAACCAGTTCAAGCAAGCCGAATCGTGCATGTCGCGCTCCACCGGCCACTGCATGACCATGGGTACCGCCTCCACCATGGCCAGCATGGTCGAAGCGCTGGGCGTAACCCTGCCCGGCAACGCGGCGATACCGGCGGTCGATGCGCGGCGCAAGCTGCAGGCGCAACTGACCGGGCGGCGCGTGGTCGGCATGGTGCATGAAGATTTAAAACTGTCGCAAGTGCTGACCAGGCAGGCTTTTGAAAACGCCATCATGGTCAATGGCGCCATCGGCGGCTCGACCAACGCAGTGGTGCATCTGCTGGCGATCGCGGGACGCATCGGCGTCGACCTGAGCCTGGCCGACTGGGACCGGCTGGGCCGCGACGTGCCTTGCCTGCTGAACCTGATGCCATCGGGCCAGTACCTGATGGAAGATTTTTATTATGCCGGTGGTTTGCCGGTGATCATGCGCGACTTGCTGGGCAAGCTGCATGGCGAAGCGCTGACCGTCACCGGCGCCAGCGTGGCGGTCAATGTGGCCGATGCTGAAAACCATAATCCCGAGGTGATCACACCCTTGGCCCAGCCCTTCAAGGACGAGGGAGGCATCGCCGTCTTGCGCGGCAACCTGTCGCCGCGCGGGGCCATCATCAAGCCGTCGGCCGCCTCGCCAGCACTGATGCAGCATCGTGGCCGCGCGGTGGTGTTCAACAGTATCGAGCACTATAAGGAGCGCATTGATGATCCTGACCTCGATATCGACGCCAGCTGCGTGATGGTGCTGCAGAACTGCGGCCCGAAAGGCTATCCCGGCATGGCCGAAGTGGGCAATATGGGGCTGCCGAAAAAACTGCTGGCGCTGGGCGTGAGCGATATGGTGCGTATCTCGGATGCGCGCATGAGCGGCACGGCCTATGGCACCGTGGTCTTGCACGTGGCGCCAGAAGCGGCCATGGGCGGTCCGCTGGCGCTGGTGCGCGATGGCGACATGATAGAACTCGATGTGCATGGACGGCGTTTGCATCTTGATGTCAGCGATGAAGAGCTGGCACGCCGCAAGCAACAATGGACGGCGCCGGAACCGGCCATGCGCGGCGGCTACCAGGCCATGTATATCAAACACGTGACACAGGCGGACGAGGGCGTCGACCTCGATTTCCTGGTCGGCTGCCGCGGTTCGGCCGTGCCGCGCGAATCGCATTGACAGACAGTGTGTGCAAGCCATAGATTTTTGGAGAGATAAACCATGTTAAAACACGCCATCTACCAGGGTATCGTGCAGCGCCGCATGGTCGGCATCGTGCGCGCCGGCAGTGCCGAGATCGCACTCGGCATCGCTGAAGCCTGCATCGCTGGCGGCATCACCGCGCTGGAAGTGGCGTTCACCACGCCGGACACGCTGGACGTCATCAAGACGCTGCGCCAGCGCCATGGCGACGGCGTGCTGCTGGGCGCGGGCACCGTGCTGGACCCGGAAACGGCCCGGCTTGCGATACTGGCGGGCGCCCAGTTCATCATTTCGCCGAGCCTCAATCTCGACACCATCCGCATGTGCCAGCGCTACCAGGTGCTGGCCATGCCGGGTGTGATGACGCCGACTGAAATCGTCGCCGCCCTGGAAGCCGGGGCCGACATCATCAAGATATTCCCGGCCGAGATGTTTGGCCCGGCTTATATGAAGGCGCTGGGCGCGCCGCTGCCGCATGCGCCGCTGATGCCAACTGGCGGCGTGACGGTGGATAACCTGGGCGAGTGGTTCGCCAACGGCGCGCTGGCCGTCGGCATCGGCAGCAGCTTGAGCGGGGCGGGCGCCAACGGCGATTTTGCAGCCGTCGAAGCAAGGTCCAGGGCCTTTGTCGCAGCGATGGAGAAGGTGCGCAGCAAGCTGCCATAATCTGCTACGCTAGCCGGGCAATGTCGCACACTCTCAGATCACATCATGTCCAACATCGCCCGCATCCTGCAAGACAGCCGCATCATCGCCATCGTCGGCATGTCCGACAAGCCCGAACGCGCCAGCCACGAGGTGGCCGCCTACCTGATCGAACACGGCTACCGCGTGCTGCCCGTCAATCCGGCCCTGGCCGGCCAGGAGGTGCTGGGCCAGCGCGCCTATGCCAGCTTGAGCGAGGCGGCTGCCTCTGTTGCGCCGGCCCGCATCGATATCGCCGATTGCTTCCGCAAATCGGCCGACATCGTGCCCATTGCCGAGGAAGCCATCGCTATCAAGGCTGGCTGTTTGTGGCTGCAGCTGGATGTGATCAATGAAGAAGCGGCGGCGCTGGCGCGCGCGGCGGGGCTGGAGGTAGTGATGGACCATTGCACAAAAATTGAGCACCGCAAGCTGGCGGTGGCGGCATGAAGGCGCGCACCCTGTTCCGCGCCCATAAAGACTACCAGCTGGATGAAGATTTTGCGGGCAAGCGCTTGCTGGGCGCCGCCACCAAGGCCGGCAACAAGAAGCTGACATCGGCCCAGTGCAAGGCGCTGGACCGCGAGGAAACGGTGGCGCTGACGGCGCAGATCGCCGAATACCAGAGCATGCTGTACGCGCAGCGCAAGAAGAAAGTGCTGCTGGTCTTGCAGGGCATGGATACCTCGGGCAAGGATGGCACGGTCAAGTCGATTTTCGCCAACATCAATCCGATGGGCATACGCGCCGTGGCCTTCAAGGGGCCGACCGATATCGAGCTGGCGCACGATTACCTGTGGCGGGTGCACCAGCATGTGCCGGTCAAGGGCGAGATCGCCATCTTCAACCGCAGCCATTATGAAGATGTGCTGATCACGCGCGTGCAGGACATGATAGACAAGCCGGAATGCCAGCGCCGTTATGGGCACATCCGCGATTTCGAGCGCATGCTGAGCGACACGGGCACCGTCATCCTGAAAATCTTTTTGCATATCTCGAAAGAGGAGCAGCGCGAGCGGCTGCAGGAACGGCTCGACGATCCCGACCGCCAGTGGAAATTCGATCCCAACGATATCGCCCAGCGCAAGAAGTGGGACGCCTATCAGCGCGCCTATGAAACGGCGATCCGTGAGACCGATGCCAGCCACGCGCCGTGGTATGTCGTGCCATCCAATTCCAAGACCCAGCGCAATCTGGCGGTAGCGACCCTGCTGCTGGAAACCTTGCAGGGCATGAAGCTGGCGTATCCGCCGCCGGATGCAAAACTGTCATCGTTCAAGGTGGAGTAGCCGCGTTGCTCGCTGTTTTTGCTGGCTGCAGGATCAGGTGTGCTGTGGCATAGTATCCCCCGTCGATATGTAAACAGACCGGAGATGTATATGCTGCAATTGAAAGATTCCTCCTTGCTGCGCCAGCAGGCTTACCTGAATGGCGCTTGGGTTGATGCCGACAGCGGCCAGACTTTTGACGTGACCAATCCCGCCACCGGCGAGACCATTGGCACAGTGCCCCTGATGGGCGCTGCCGAGACGCGCCGCGCGATTGACGCGGCCAATGCCGCCTGGCCAGCCTGGCGCAAGAAGAGCGCCAAGGAGCGCGCGGCCGTGCTGCGCCGCTGGTATGACTTGATCGTGGAAAACAGCGACGACCTGGCGCTGATCATGACCACCGAGCAGGGCAAGCCGCTGGCCGAAGCCAAGGGCGAAATCCAGTTCGGCTCGGCCTTCATCGAATGGTTCGCAGAAGAAGCCAAACGCGTTTCGGGCGACACCTTGCAGTCGCCGTGGGCTGACCGCCGCATCATCGTCACCAAGGAACCGATCGGCGTGTGCGCGGCCATCACGCCCTGGAATTTCCCTTCCGCGATGATCACCCGCAAAGTCGGCCCGGCCCTGGCCGCTGGCTGCCCGATGGTCTTGAAACCGGCTGAGTCGACGCCGTTCTCCGCGCTGGCGCTGGCCGTGCTGGCTGAGCGCGCAGGCGTGCCGGCCGGCGTGTTCAGCATCGTTACCGGTGCGCCGAAAGAGATCGGCGGCGAGATGACCTCCAATCCCATCGTGCGTAAACTCACGTTTACCGGGTCGACCCAGGTTGGCCGTTTGCTGATGGAACAATCGGCGCCGACCGTCAAGAAACTGTCGCTGGAATTGGGCGGCAACGCCGCCTTTATCGTCTTCGACGATGCCGATCTGGACGCCGCCATCGAAGGCGTGATGGCCTCGAAATACCGCAACGTGGGCCAGACCTGCATCTGCGCCAACCGCATCTATGTGCAAGACGGCGTGTATGAAGCATTCGCCGAAAAACTGGTGGCCGCCGTCGGCAAGCTGAAGGTCGGCAACGGTGCCGAAGCCGGTATCACGCAAGGTCCGCTGATCGATGACAAGGCCGTGCAAAAGGTCGAAGGCTATGTCGCCGATGCGCTGGCCAAGGGCGGCCGCCTGCTGGCTGGCGGCAAGCGCCATGCCCTGGGCCACAGCTTTTTCGAGCCGACCGTGATCGCCGACATGACGAATGACATGCGCGTGGCGACCGAAGAAATCTTTGGCCCGCTGGCGCCGCTGTTCCGCTTCAAGACCGACGATGAAGCCGTCGCCCTGGCCAACAACACGGAATTCGGCCTGGCATCGTATTTCTATTCGCGCGATATCGGCCGTGTCTGGCGCGTGGCCGAAGGCCTGGAAACGGGCATGGTGGGTGTCAATACGGGCTTGATTTCCAACGAGGTCGCGCCCTTCGGCGGCGTCAAGCAATCGGGCCTGGGCCGCGAAGGGTCGACCTACGGGATGGATGACTATCTGGTCATCAAGTACATCTGCATGGGTGGCATCTGATTATTTCCTGGCCGCGCTGTTGACGGATAGCCGTGTGCCGCGCGCGGCAGCAAGGCGGTCAAGCATGCCCTTGACCGCTGCCATTTGCACGCTGTTCTTGGCATAGAAATTCGGCATCAGCGGGTTGTAGCTGGTGTAGCCCCAGAAGTCCCAGCAGCCTTTGGGATTGGAGGCGGGCCTCAGGCTGGCGTTGGCTTGCGGATACAGCACGATGATCTTGTTGGTATCGGCCACTTCGTTATAGCCGGTGTGGGCATAGAACAGCTTGCCGATGGTTTCCGCGCCTTGCTGGCAGCCATGGAAGGCCACATGCACTTTGCAGCTTTCGCTATTGCATGCTTGTGGAATATAGGCGTAGGCGGTATTGCTCATGCTCGACAGCGCACTATTGAATCCCTTGATGAAGCTGGCCTGATTGAAGGCGATGATCTTGCCGCTCAAGCTGGTGGCCGGGGGATTGAGCGGACCATAGATTTGCGTCAGGATGTCCTTGGCCTGGTGAAAATTGCAATTATTGATGTACGGTGGTTCGGTCAGAGGGCAAGCCGTGTCTTGCTTGCTGTCGGTGATGATGGCGTGGCCGGCACCGACGCTGGTGACATAGCGGATCTGGCTGTCCGGCGTACCCGCCATCTGGTAAAAGGCGCGCGTCTGGTCGACCACGGCGGTTGTCACGGTGTTGTCCTGGGTGCCGCTGAAGAGATACACTTTTTGCCGCGCCAGGTTGCTGGTGGGGTCGATGTCGCCGGTGAGCGCGATATCTTGCGTGATTTTCCACAGGGTGCTTGACACCGGCGGCGACACATTGTTTGCGGCCGGATTCATGCAGGTGGTGCTGGCGTTGATCAGGAATGGCGTGTACAGGCCGATGCTGGGCGCACCGGAACAATAAAACGGACCTCCGGCCACGATGCCCGCGCCGACCACCGTGCTGGAGTAGGCGACGGCAAACTGCGCCGCCATGAAGGCGCCCGAGGACAGGCCGGAAACGGAGGTCTGGCTCAGGTCGGCCTGATAGGCGGGCAGGGCGTTGGCTTTGGCAGCAGCAGTTTTTGTGGTGGCCGCTGTGGCTGGCAGGGGCAGTTGCGCCAGCAAGGCAAGGCTGATGGCCAGCAGGCCGGTGGTGCGTAGGATGGCAGGGCTGGATATGGGCACGGGCATGGGAATCTCCACTGTCGATGAGGGGCTGAGGGTCGAGCATAAGCAAAAAAACAATCTCTTAGGCAAGTATTGGACGGATTTTGATATCGCTCAAACCACGCTACTTCAGCGCGCCGCCAGTGTTTGGCATAAAATGATTCTTTTGTTTTTTTACTCTCATGGTGCCCGCATGTCCAAGACCTTTGCCCAGCTGTTCGCCTTGACCGCCTTGTGCGCGGGCGCGACGATGACTATTTCCGCCTCCGCCGCCCAGCCTGCAACGGCTGCGCCAGCAGCTGCCCCTGCTGTTGCTTGTCCTGCCATCCTCAAGCAGACCTTCAACCGTTTGCAGGATGAAGCGCCACAAAACCTGTGCCAGTACGCGGGCAAGGTGGTGCTGGTGGTCAATACCGCCAGCTATTGCGGTTTTACGAATCAGTACGAAGGCCTGGAGGCGATGTACGCCAAGTACGGCAGCAAGGGCCTGGTGGTGCTGGGCTTTCCATCGAACGACTTTGGCAAGCAGGAGCCGGGCAGCAGCAAGGAAATCGCTGATTTCTGCTACAACACCTATGGCGTGAAATTCCCGATGTTTTCGAAATCGGTGGTGTCCGGCTCAAATCCTAATCCGCTGTACGCGGAATTGATCAAGCTGACGGGCAAGGCCCCGGCCTGGAACTTCCATAAATACCTGATCGACCGCAATGGTAAAGTGGTGGAAAGCTTCCCTAGCAAGGTGAAGCCGGACGACAAGCAACTGCTAGGCGCGGTGGAAAAAGCGCTGGCGATGTAAGCTGCCTACGAACATAGTGAAGCAGGCCGCTGGCCTGCTTTTTTTATTTCATTGCCGTGCTTGTTGTATTGCTATTGCTGTCCTAAGCTGTTTGTTCTACTTCTTAAAACAACAGTCGAGGAGATCATCATGGCGTATGTCGATGGATTTGTTGTGCCCGTGCCAAAAGCCAAGCTTGACGCCTATCTGGTCATGTCGCGCACCTGCGGCGCTATCTGGCGTGAACTGGGCGCGCTGGAATTCCGCGAATGCGTGGGCGACGATGTCAAACCAGGCAAGTGGACTTCGTTCCCGCAGGCGGTGGACTTGCAGGAAGGCGAAGTGGTGGTGTTTTCCTGGATCATCTACGAATCGCGCGCCAGGCGTGATGCAATCAACGACAAGGTCATGAAAGACCCGCGCATGGCCGAGATGATGGATCCGGCCAAGTTGCCGTTTGACGGCAAGCGGATGATTTATGGCGGTTACGAGATGAAAGTCGATGTCTAGATCAGCACGGCTGGCATCGCGCCGCGCAAGGCATTGCAGACGACGATCGCTTCGGCCCGGTCCAGCATGGCCCGCGTGATGACGGTTTCCTGCGCATCCCAGGTGGAATCGGCCAGCATGGCTGCGCGCTGCACGCCGGG
>Ga0209913_1001919_pt1 | contig 10082 bp, 2 predicted proteins | sample PersoiDNA2013203_FD_185805 | JGI IMG/M metagenome (GOLD analysis project Ga0209913, IMG submission 185805) | Permafrost soil microbial communities from the Arctic, to analyse light accelerated degradation of dissolved organic matter (DOM) -... | ecosystem: Environmental > Terrestrial > Soil >... | reverse complement strand
CCGCGCTGCAAGCCGCAGCCCTCGCCAAGGCGCCCGCCGCTGCGATCGACGCCACTTTCCAGCGGGGCGGCAGCCTGCCGAAATGGGCCAGTCCCCTGGCGGAGATTCCGCCCAGCACGCGCACGGACGCAGTGGTGACCCGGCTGTGGGAAGTGCAGTCGCTGGCCGGCCCGGCGCCTGCCGTGCTGGTCAACCAGGCCATCCAGGTCAACGACCGCGAATCCCTGCCGTTCATCGGCCAGCACAATTTCACTTACAACCCCAGCTACGAAAAAGTGCGCCTGCTGCGGGTGGCGATCCTGCGCGGGACGCAAGTGATCGACCGCACCGCCAGTGTCAACGTGCGCTTGCTCGAACGCGAGGAAGCGCTCGATGCGGGCGTGTACGGTGGCGAAAAGACCGTGCAATTCCTGCTCGACGACGTGCGGGTGGGCGACACCCTGTGGCTGACCTACCTGACGGAAGGCAGCAATCCCGTGTTCGGCAAGCAGCTGGACAAGCGCTACGGCCTGGCCCGCACCACCCCGGTCGACCTGCGCCGCATCACCATGCTGTACCCGGCCGCCGATGCCGTCCAGTGGCGCCTGCTCAAACCGGGCATGGCCGATGCGGACCGGGTGGGCGAGAGCGCCGTTACCGCGGCGCCGGCCGACATCGACAGCATCGCGCCCCTGATCGACAAGGTGGGCGAGTTCACCCGCATGCGCTTTGAAGTGCGGGGCAGCGAGACCATCGAGATGGAGAACAGCATGCCCGGCTACGTGCGCGCCGTGCCCACCATCCAAATAAGCCAGTACGCCGACTGGCAGGCGGTGGCGCGCTGGGCCGCCCAGCTGTTCCCGCCCGCGCCCGCCAGCCCCGCCCTGAAAACCCTGGCGGCCCGCTTCTCCCCCGAGCCGGATCCTGTGGCGCGGGCCAGCGCCGCGCTGCGCTACGTGCAGGAAGACATCCGCTACTTCAGCGTCTCGATGGGCGAGAATTCCCACCGGCCCCAGCCGCCCGAAGTGGTGCTCAAGCGGGGCTTCGGCGACTGCAAGGACAAGTCCTATCTGCTGGTGAACCTGCTGGCGCAGCTGGGCATCGAGGCGCACGTGGTCCTGCTCAATTCCGCCACCGGCCAGCTGGCCACCACCATGCTGCCGTCGCCCACCGTGTTCGACCACGCGGTGGTGCGCGTCGATATCGGCGGCGCGTCGTATTTCGTCGATCCCACCCGCACCGGCCAGAAGGGCCGCATCGACCGCCTGCCCGCGATTTTTCCGGGCGCCAGCGGCCTGCTGGTCGACGCCGCCGCCACCGGCTTGCTGAGCTTTCCCCTCGACCGCAACGACAGCCCCCTGTTTGAAGTGGTGGAAGACCTGCAGGTGCCGTCTTTCGAGGGCGATGCCGTGCTGGAAGCGCGCCTGCTGTACCGCAGCCATTACGCCGAATGGGCGCGCCGCCATTACGGCGCCGCCAGTCCCGCCCAGCTCAAACGGGAGGTGCTGGCCCGCTACGAAAAACTCTATCCCGGCGCCACCCTCACGGCAGCGCCCGCGCTGCGCGAGCGCAGCGATGAGGGCGGCGCCTACGAGGTGCTGGCGCGCCTGAAACTGCCCAAGCCCGTCACCAGCAAGGACGGCTTGTACATGATCGATTACGACAGCCAGATCATGGACGACAGCCTGGGCATTCCCGCCAAGGTGGTGCGCCAGTTTCCGCTCGCCTTGCCGCAGGGCGCTTACCGGGGCCGCTACCGCCTGACCCTGCACTGGCCCGAGAGCGTGGCGGCGGCCGACCTGCCGGCGGCCACCACCCTGGACACGCCCTGGTTCCGCGCCCACGAAGAGTACGCCCTGCGCGGCAACGTCATCAGCCATCAGATCGATTACAAGCTCAAACACGCCAGCGTGGCGGCGGCCGACGTGCCCGCCCTGAGCCGCCAGGCCAAGGGCTTGAACAGCTTTGCTTCCGGCAGCTGGCGGGTCGGGGAGGGCGCCGCGCGCCCCTCCGACTATGCCAATTTTTCGCTGCGCGACTACTGGATGGTGGCCGATGCCCAGGACCTGCCCGACGATCCCGCCAAGCCCGCCGACGCCGCCGCCGTCTGCGGCGCGGCGCGCGAGGCGAGCCGGCTGTTGTTGGCCCAGGCGCCCCTGGTCCCGGCCGAACTGCAGGCCTACCCGGCCCGCCTGGCCACCCAGCCTGACAACCCCGACACGCGCGCCTGCAAGCTGTGGCTGGCGTTCGAACAGCAGCGCTTTGCCGACGTGGTCAAGCTGGCCGGCGACGACGCCACCGTCAAGGCGGCCGTCAAGCTGTCGCAGCCCGCCATGCTGGCCGTGGCCTGGGCGCGTGTGCTGGCGGGCGACGGCGCCGGCGCCCGCGCCCAGCTCGATGGCTACCTAACCCAGCGCCGCCAGGACGGTACCCTGACTGCCCTCGACGGCGCCCATGCGGCGGCTATCTACCAGCGCAGCGGCGCGGCCTTGCCGGACAGCCTGCGCGCCTTTGCGGGCGAATCGACCGGCGGCCCCTGGCCGCGGCCCATGCTGGCGCTGCAGGCGGGCCTGGTCGATGAAGCGGCCATGACGTCCGCGCTGCAGGCGATGCCCGCCGGCGCGCGCGAAGTGCCGCAGGAAGAAGCCTGGTTCTTCCTGGGCCAGCGCCGCCTCGCCGCCGGCGACAAGGCCGGCGCCCGCGCTGCCTTCCGCGCCGTGGTGGAGCAGGGCAGCCTGCGGGGTTTGAACACCCCCGTGGCGCGCGCAGAACTGGACGCGCTCGATCCCCGTGACAGCGAGGTCGCGGCGGCCATGGCCAGCGCGCTCGTGGGCGACGAGGCGGCGGCCGTGCAAAAGCTGCGCAGCGCGGCCGCACGCGGCGTGGCCGAGGCCCAGACCCAGCTGGCGATGGCCTATTACCTGGGCACCGGCGTCAAGCGCGACCCTGCCGAGGCCCTGCGCCTGGCCACCCTGGCCGATGCGGGCGGCAATCCGGACGCCACCAATATGCTGGGCGCCTTCTATTTGGAAGGCAAGGAACTGCCGCGCGACATTGAGCGGGCGCGCCCGCTGTTGCAGCGCGCGGCCGACCATGGCGCCATCGCCGCACCCCGCAACATGGCCTTGCTGCTCAACGGCGGTCAAGGCGGCACGCCGCCCGACCAGGCCCGCATCCTCGCATGGCTGCGCCTTGGCGCCGCCCGCAATGACGGCGGCGCGCAGTCCGCCCTGGCCAGCGCCTATCAGCAAGGCGTGTTCGGCGTGCGCGATCCCACGCAGGCGTGGTACTGGGCCAGCCGGGCCGCGGCGCGCGGCGATGCCCAGGGCGCCCGCCAGCTCGCCAGCATGCTGGTGGCAGGCGAGGGCGTCACAAAAAATCCCGCGGAAGCCGTCAGAGTGCTCGCTGCCCTCGGCAAAAGCGGCGACGTCGACGCCATGCTTCAACTGGCGCACATGCATGCCGACGGCAGCGGCGTGGCGGTCGACCAGCACCAGGCCAGCGTCCTGATCGCGCGGGCTGCGTCCAAAGGCAGCCTGGAAGCGCAGACCTGGCAGGCCGCACGCATGTTGGCCGGGATCGACGGCAAGGCCGATCCCGCCGCTGCCCTCGCCCTGCTTGAAAAAGCCGTTGCGGCGGGCTATCCGGCCGCTGCCGTCGAGCTGTCGCAAGTGTATTTCGGCGAACGGGGCCAGCCCAAGGATGCCGCGCGCGGCGAAGCGGTCCTGCGCCGCTGCGCCGAAAGCGGCGCGGCCTACTGCCAGGCCATGTATGCCTCGGCCCTGCACTTCAACCGCCTGCTGCCGCGCGACTACGCGGCTGCGGCCGGCTGGTACCAGAAAGCGGCCGACCAGAATTTTCCGCTGGCGATCAACAACCTGGCCGACCTGTATGAAAACGGCCAGGGCGTGGGCCAGGACTATGCCCGCGCCATCAGCCTGTACCGCCGCGCCGCCCAGCAGCGCCTGCCGATCGCCTTCATCAGCCTGGGCTCCCTGTACGAAAAGGGCCTGGGCGTGCCGGCCGATCCCCAGCTGGCCTACACCATGTACCGCCTGGCCGAACTGAACCAGCCGGGCGCCGACGACAAGAGCGAAGCGGCCCAGCGCCGCCAGCGCCTGGCCAGGGTGGTGGAAGAGCGCACGCAGCGCGAGGCGGACACCCTGGCCCTGCAGTGGCGCCCCGGCGTGGCGCTGCCGGGCGAGGCGGCCGGGGTGGCTGGGCCGGCGCACTAGGACGGCGGGGCGGGCGATGGTATGATCCCTGCGTTTTTGCGAGCTATTTTTGATATAGAACTGTCATTGGGCTGAGCACAGTGCGCCTGTCATCCATCAAGCTGTCCGGATTCAAATCCTTCGTCGACCCCACCAACTTCCAGGTGCCGGGTCAGCTGGTTGGCGTGGTCGGGCCGAATGGCTGCGGCAAGTCGAACATCATCGATGCGGTGCGCTGGGTGCTGGGCGAGTCGAAAGCGTCCGAGCTGCGGGGCGAATCGATGCAGGACGTGATTTTCAATGGCTCGACGCACCGCAAGCCCTCGGGCCGCGCTTCCGTGGAACTCGTATTCGACAACAACGCGGGTAAGGCGGCCGGGCAGTGGGGCATGTATGCCGAAATTGCGGTGAAACGCACGCTCACCCGCGACGGCACTTCCACGTACTACATCAACGGCCAGCCGGTGCGGCGGCGCGACATCCAGGATATCTTTCTGGGGACCGGCCTTGGTCCCCGCGCCTACGCCATCATCGGCCAGGGCATGATTTCCCGCATCATCGAGTCGCGCCCGGAAGAGCTGCGCGTGTTTCTCGAGGAAGCGGCCGGCGTCTCCAAGTACAAGGAGCGGCGCCGGGAAACAGAAAATCGCTTGAACGACACCCGCGAGAACCTGCTGCGGGTGGAAGACATCCTGCGCGAATTGAACGCCAACCTGGAAAAGCTGGAAGCCCAGGCCGTCGTCGCCACCCGCTTCCATACCTTGCAGGCGGAGCAGGAAGAAAAGCAGAAGCTGCTGTGGCTCTTGCGCAAGAACGAAGCCCAGGCCGAGCAGCAGCGCTACTTCCGCGAGATGGAAGCGGCGCAGACGGGGCTGGAAGCGCAGACGGCCAGCCTGCGCCACGTCGAGCTGGAACTGGAGCACATGCGCCAGGCCCACTTCGCCGTGGGCGACCGCCTGCACACGGCCCAGGGCCACCTCTACCAGACCAACACGGAAATCGGCGCCCTCGAAGCGCAGATCAAGTTCGTGCTGGAATCGCGCTCGCGCCTGCAAAACCAGCTGGGCACCCTGCAAGCGCAGAGAAATCAGTGGCAGGCCCAGGCCCAGGACGTGCAGGCCCAGCTGGAAGAAGCCGATTTCACGGTGGAAGAACTGGGCGCCCGGGTCGAGCAGGCCCAGCTGGCGGCGGAAGAGCAGGGCGCGGCCCTGCCGGCGCTGGACGAAGCCTGGCGCGCGGCCCAGCAGGCCAGCACGGACGCCCGTTCGCGGGCCATGCAGGTGCAGCAGAAGATCGAACTGTCCTCGGCCCACCAGAGAAATGCGGGCCAGATCCTGGCCGGCCTGGCGACGCGCCGCGAGCGCCTGCAGCAGGAAAAAAACGGTTTACACTTGCCCGATTCCAGCCACCTGTCGAACCTGCGCCAGCAGCTGGAAGAAAAGCAGCAAGCGCTGGAAGAACAGGCCATGCTGCTGGAAGAAACCCTGGAGCAGCAGGCCCGCGCCGAAGCCGAGCGGGCCGCCGCGCAGGCCCAGGTCAACACGGAGACGGCCGCCAACGCCCAGCTGGACGCCCGCCTGTCCGCCATGCGCCAGATGCAGGAGCGGGTGCAAGCGCAGGGCAAGGTCCAGCCCTGGCTCAAAAAACACGAACTGGAAAGCCTGCCCCGCCTGTGGCAAAAGCTGCACGTGCAGGACGGCTGGGAGACGGCGCTGGAAGCGGTGCTGCGCGAGCGCACCCAGGCCCTGGAGATGTCGAACCTGGACTGGGCCAAGGCCTTCTTTGCCGATGCGCCGCCCGCCAAGCTGGCCCTGTACGCACCGGCCCTGTCTTCCGCGCCGGTGCAGGAAGCGCCCGGCCTGACGCCCTTCTTCAATCTCTTGCGTATCAACGAGCCCGGCCTGCGGGGCGTGCTGCAGGACTGGCTCAATGGCGTCTTCCTCGCCGAGGACGAGAAGACGGCGCTGGCCGCGCGTGCTTCGCTGCCGCCGGGCGCCATGTTCATCACCCGCCAGGGCCACGCCATCACCGCGTCCAGCGTGCGCTTTTATGCGGCCGACGCGGAGCAGGACGGCATGCTGGCGCGCCAGCAGGAGATCGACAACACCACCAAGCAGCTGCGCGCCCAGACCATGCTGGCCGACGAAGCGCGCGCCCGCATGGTGCGGGCCGATGCGGCGGTGGCGGAACTGGGCCGGCGCCTGCAGGATGCGCGCCAGCGCAGCAGCCTGCTGACCCAGTCCGTGCACGCCCTGCAGCTGGACGTGGTCAAGCAGTCCGAGGTCGAAGCCCGCTTCAACCAGAGAAGCAGCCAGATCCACGACGACCTGGCCGAGATCGCGGCCCAGGAAGCCGAGCAGCAGCAAGTCAAGCTGGAAGCGGAAGCGGCCTTCGAGGAGCTGGACCTGGAACTGGCCGAATTGCAGGAAGCCCAGGAAGAGCGCCAGACGGCGTTCCTGGAACGGGAGCAGGCCTTGAGCCGCGCCCGCGAGCGCCTGCGCGAGCTGGAACGGGCGGCCCAGGAAGCCCAGTTCGCGGAAAAATCGGCCTGCAACAAGATCGAGGAATTGCGCCGGACGCTCACCACCGCCACCACCCAGGCGGCCCAGGTCAGCGAAAGCCTGGTGGCGGGCCAGCTGGAACTGGAGGCGCTGGAATCGGGCGCCGCCAACGACGGCTTGCAGGAATTGCTGGAGCGACGCACCACGCAAGAGATTGCCTTATCGAACGCCCGCCACGAACTGGATCAGATCACCCAGCAATTGCGCACGGCCGAGGAGGCGCGCATGGTGGCCGAGCGCAGCCTGCAGCCCCAGCGCGACAAGATCTCCGAGATGCAATTAAAGGAGCAGGCGGCGCGCCTGAACCAGGAACAGTTCGCCGAAGCCCTGGCCGCCGTCGAAGCGGACGAGGCGGCGCTGTCGCTGAAACTCGATCCCGAGATGCGCCCGTCCAGCCTGCAGGGCGAAGTGACCCGGCTGAGCAATGCGATTGCCATGCTGGGCGCCGTCAACCTGGCCGCGCTGGACGAACTGGCCCAGGCGTCCGAGCGCAAGCGCTTTCTCGACGCGCAAAACAATGACCTGGTGGAAGCGATCACCACCCTGGAAGACGCCATCTCCCGCATCGACAAGGAAACCCGCGAGCTGCTGCAATCGACCTTCGACGAGGTCAACCGCCACTTTTCGGAACTGTTCCCGATCCTGTTCGGCGGCGGCAACGCCAGGCTGGTGATGACGGGCGACGAGATTCTCGATTCCGGCGTGCAAGTGATGGCCCAGCCGCCGGGCAAGAAAAACGCGACCATTCACCTGCTGTCGGGCGGCGAAAAGGCGCTGACGGCCACGGCCCTGGTGTTTTCCATGTTCCGCCTCAATCCCGCGCCCTTCTGCCTGCTGGACGAGGTGGATGCGCCGCTGGACGACGCCAACACGGAGCGCTTTTGCCGCATGGTCAAGCGCATGTCCGAGCACACCCAGTTCCTCTTCATTTCGCACAACAAGATTGCGATGGAGATGGCCAACCAGCTGATCGGCGTGACCATGCAGGAGCAGGGCGTGTCGCGCATCGTTGCCGTCGACATGGAAGCGGCGGCCGGGTTTGCGGAGCAGGCGCAGGCTGCTTGAAGTATCAACCCGATCCAGGCACTGGACAGCATGGCGTGCTTTGTGCGATGTTGGTATCATGATGGCGATTTTTACCTCGTTGCAAAGCAGCACCGACGAACTAATAACAGAACAAGGAGCTGATCCATGCCGCATCCACTCGAGCTTGCAGCCGCCAAGACAACCATGAGCGAGGCACACGCAGGATGACTGATCTTCAGATGAGCTTGATTGGCGGCGCCGTCGTGTTCGTGGGCGCCGTATTCGTTTATAACAAATGGCAGGAGCACAAGGCGAGAAAGAGCGTCGAGCGCGCCTTCGCCTCCGAGCACGACGACGTGCTGATGGGCGCCGGCGGCGCGGAACGGGACGAACCCGTGGTGCGCAACGCCCCCCGCGCCGAGCCCAGCCTCGATGGCGCTCCCGCCGCCCGCATCGAACCGGCCCTGCACACGGCAAGTGGCGGCGCCGCCGGCGACCCCGATCTCGGTCCGCCCACCGTGCGCGCTGCGCATTCCCCTGAGGCGCCCGAAGCCGACCTGGCCGCCGCCGAACAGGCCACCAGCCTGGTCGACCCCCTGATCGACTGCCTGATCCCGCTGGCGCTGGAAGCGGCCATGCGGGGCGAAAAGCTCTTGCCGAGCCTGCAAACCCTGCGCCACGTGGGCAACAAGCCGATCCACTACATCGGTCTCGCCGTCAGCGGCGATTGGGAGCCCATCGTGCGGGGCGGCGTCTACACCACCCTGCAAGCCGGCGTGCAGATGGCCAGCCGCACCACCGCCTTGAATGAACTGGAATACTCGGAACTGGTCACGCGCCTGCGCGCCCTGGCCGACGAAATCGGCGCCGAGCCTGAAATCCCCGACATGATCGAGGTGATGGGCGACGCCAGGACCCTGCACCGGTTCGTGGCCGGCCATGACGCCCAGCTGGGCGTGAACCTGATGTCGAACGGCGCCCCCTGGTCCATCGCGACCCTGATCGGCGCGCTGGAAAAGCAGGGCTTCGACGTCCGTCCCGATGGGCGCTACAGCATGCCCGACGGCGCCGGCGGCGTGCTGTTCACGCTGTCGACCAACGTCACCCTGGGCGCGGACACGACCTCGCACCTGACCCTGCTGCTGGACGTGCCGGTGGTGGCGCCCGAGCGCGACGGCTTCGGCGCCATGCTGGCCTGCGCGCGCAGCATGGTGGGGCGCCTGGACGCCACCATCGTCGACGACAGCGGCCAGCCCTTGACGGATGCGGCCCTCGCCGAGATCAACGGCCAGGTGCTGGAGTTCTACGAAGAGATGGCGGCCGCCGATATCCCGGCCGGCTCGAGCCGCGCCCTGCGCCTGTTCAGCTAAGGGGGCGGCGTGACTGCGAAGCCCGATGCGGCCGTCCTCGCGCGGATGGCCGCGCTGACGTCCGAACTGAATCGCCATATCTACAATTATCACGTCAAGGATGCCCCCACCATCCCTGACGCGGAGTACGACCGCCTGTTCCGCGAGCTGCAGGAGCTGGAAGCGGCCTGGCCGGAAGCGGCCTCGCTCGATTCGCCCACTTCGCGCGTGGGCGCCGCACCCATTCCCGAATTCGCCCAGGTCACCCACACGGTGCCGATGCTCTCCCTGAACAACGGTTTCAGTACCGAAGACGTGGAGAACTTCGACCGCCGCGTGCGCGACGGCCTGGGGCTGGACGGGGGCGATCCCGTCACCTACACGGCCGAACTCAAATACGACGGCCTGGCCATCAGCCTGCGGTATGAAGACGGCGTGTTCGTGCAGGCCGCCACCCGGGGCGACGGCGCCACCGGCGAAGACGTCACCGTCAACATCCGCACCGTGCGCAACATCCCCTTGCGCTTGCACGGCAGCCAGCTGCCGTCCCTGCTGGAAGTGCGGGGCGAAGTGCTGATGCTGAAAACGGAATTCGCGGCCCTGAACGCGCGCCAGCGCGAAGCGGGCCAGCGCGAATTCGTCAATCCCCGCAACGCCGCCGCCGGCAGCCTGCGCCAGCTGGACTCGCGCATCACGGCCACCCGCAAGCTGCGCTTTTTCAGCTACGGGGTCGGCGCGCTCGAGGGCGTGGCCATGCCCGACTCGCATTCGGGCCTGCTGGACTGGTTCGAAACGCTCGGCCTGCCCGTCTCCAACGAGCGGGCGAGAGTAGCCGGCGCGGCCGGCCTGCTCGATTATTTTGACAAAGTGGGCAAGCGCCGTGCTTCTCTGCCTTATGAAATCGACGGCGTCGTCTACAAGGTCGACAAGGTGGAAGACCAGCGCCAGCTTGG
>Ga0209913_1001915_pt1 | contig 10105 bp, 8 predicted proteins | sample PersoiDNA2013203_FD_185805 | JGI IMG/M metagenome (GOLD analysis project Ga0209913, IMG submission 185805) | Permafrost soil microbial communities from the Arctic, to analyse light accelerated degradation of dissolved organic matter (DOM) -... | ecosystem: Environmental > Terrestrial > Soil >... | reverse complement strand
TTTCCTGTTCATTCCCTTTTTTTTGCTGTGCGGATAACAGAGCAGATTCACCTTTCGTCGTCGCCACTTTCCAGATAGGTCTGGGCGCCGGGAATCTTCTCTTCTATCCGTGTCGGGCTGCATCATCATTGATTGTGATGGTATGGTCGCTGTGTGCAGATAACAGAGTAGATTCACCTTTCGACGGTGCCACTTTCCAGATAGGACTGGGCATCGGAGTCTTCTCTCTTATCTGTGCCGCCTGAGTTGGTGGTGATATGGCTGCCGATACCAGAGTAGATTCACCTTTCGTCGACGCCACTTTCCAGATAGGACTGGGTGTCGCGAATCTGCTCTTGTATCGGCAGCTTGCTATTAATTTGCTATAATTCGCGCCAGGCTTATCCTGCAGCTGATTTATCTTGGTTGTTCGATCTGGCCGTGTGCAGGCAATATCCCTACATTTGTAAGAGCGAGAAAGGCAAACCGGTTATGACACCGCGAACTACCACAGAGCTTACTACGCGACGCTAGTCGGGTTCTTTTTCGTCTTCTGAAAAAGCGCGGCTAGTCCGCGTTTTTTTTCGTCCTCAATTTCCTGATTTGCACATTTAACGTCATTAACTTAGCTGGCCGGGCAAGCGCCTGGCGGTATGGAGATAAAAATGGTTTCAGTTCGTCTTCCCGATGGTTCGCAGCGTCAATTCGATGCGCCCGTCACTGTAGCGCAGGTCGCAGCCAACATCGGCGCCGGTCTGGCCAAGGCGGCCCTGGCCGGTAAGGTCGATGGCAAGTTGGTTGATACTTCTTTCTTGATTGAGCGTGACGCTGATCTGGCCATCATTACTGATAAAGATGCTGATGGCTTGGAGGTGATCCGCCATTCAACTGCTCACTTGCTGGCTTATGCGGTCAAGGAGTTGTTCCCGGATGCACAGGTGACGATTGGTCCGGTGATTGACAACGGTTTCTACTATGACTTTTCCTACAAGCGCCCGTTTACGCCGGATGATCTGGGCGCGATCGAAAAAAAGATGGCTGAGCTGGCCAAGAAGGATGAGCCGATCACGCGCAAGGTATTGCCGCGCGACGAGGCGGTGGCTTATTTCAAGTCTATCGGTGAGGCTTACAAGGCGGAGATCATTGCGTCGATTCCGCAAGATCAGGATGTGTCGCTCTACACTGAAGGCAGTTTCACCGACCTGTGCCGCGGCCCGCACGTACCGTCCACCGGCAAGCTCAAGGTCTTCAAATTGATGAAGTTGGCCGGTGCTTACTGGCGGGGCGACTCCAAGAACGAGATGCTGCAGCGCGTATACGGTACTGCCTGGGTCAAGAAGGAAGATCAGGAAAGCTACCTGCACATGCTGGAAGAGGCGGAAAAACGCGACCACCGCAAGCTCGGTCGTGCGCTCGATTTTTTCCATTTTCAGGATGAGGCGCCGGGCTTGATTTTTTGGCATCCTAAGGGCTGGTCAATCTGGCAGCAGGTCGAGCAATACATGCGCCGTGTCTATCAGGATAATGGTTATCAGGAAGTCAAGGCGCCGCAGATCCTGGATCGTTCCCTGTGGGAAAAAACTGGTCACTGGGAAAACTATCGTGAAAACATGTTCACGACCGAGTCGGAAAATCGCGCCTATGCCTTGAAGCCGATGAACTGCCCGGGCCATATCCAGATTTTCAATTCCGGTTTGCATAGCTATCGCGATCTGCCATTGCGCTACGGTGAATTCGGTCAATGCCACCGCAACGAACCCTCCGGTGCCTTGCACGGTATGATGCGCGTGCGTGGCTTTACTCAGGATGATGGCCATATTTTTTGTACCGAAGATCAGGTGCAGGAAGAGGTTGCAGCCTTCAATCAGGTGGTGCGCGAGGTCTACACGAATTTTGGCTTTACCGACGTCGCCGTCAAGCTTGCGTTGCGTCCCGAAAAGCGTATCGGTGAAGAAGCTGTCTGGGACAAAGCAGAAAACGCTTTGCGTGAAGCCATTCGTGCTTCCGGTACGGAGTGGGAAGAGTTGCCGGGTGAGGGGGCGTTCTACGGTCCCAAGATTGAATATCACCTGAAAGATTCGATCGGCCGCTCTTGGCAGTGCGGTACTATGCAGGTCGACTTTTCGATGCCGGCGCGACTGGGTGCCGAATATGTCACCGAAGACAATGATCGCAAGGTACCGGTGATGCTGCATCGGGCGATCGTCGGTTCGCTCGAACGCTTCATTGCGATTCTGATTGAAAATCATGCCGGTGCCATGCCTTTGTGGTTGGCGCCGACGCAAGTTGTCATCCTCAATATTTCCGATGCGCAAGCCGAATATGTCAAAAACGTTGCGCAAACGCTGAAAAAACAAGGGTTTAGGGTAGAGACTGATTTGCGTAACGAGAAGATTACCTATAAAATACGGCAGCATTCTTTACAGAAGCCGCCTTATATTCTCGTAGTCGGTGATAAAGAGCGTGATACAAATACAGTGGCCGTGCGTGCGCGGGGCAATGTCGATTTAGGTGTAATGCCTATCGACGTGTTGGTGGAGCGCCTCAAGTCTGAGGTGGAAGCCAAAGCCTAAAAATGCCTGAGGGCATTTTCCAGCGCAACTGCACGGCTTAATTTATTGGACGTTTAAAGGAAACTGCAATAGCTACTGACAAGTCGCATCGCATCAACGGTGAAATTACTGCACCGGAATTGCGTTTATCCGGGGTCAATAACGAGCCGCTTGGCATCGTCAATTTGGCTGAAGCTTTCCGTCTGGCGGAAGAGGCTAACGTGGATCTGGTGGAAATTGCACCGACTGCGGTACCTCCTGTGGCGCGCTTGATGGATTATGGCAAGTTTAAATATCAGGAGCAGAAGAAAGCTCATGAAGCCAAGCTGAAGCAAAAAGTCATTCAGGTCAAGGAAGTAAAATTCCGCCCTGGCACGGATGACGGCGATTACAACATCAAGGTACGTAATCTGACCAAGTTCCTGGAAGAAGGGGATAAAACCAAGATCACACTGCGTTTCCGCGGTCGTGAAATGGCCCATCAGGAAATCGGCATGCGTGTGCTGGAGCGCTTGAAGGTTGATCTGGAACCGTTTGGTCAGGTCGAGCAGTTTCCCAAGATGGAAGGTCGCCAGATGGTCATGGTACTGGCGCCTAAAAAGAAGAAGTAATTCCTACTTCTTCGCGCAGCACTGCTGGTATTGCTTGCGTGCTGCGTATTCCGGTCTGATTGTCGTGGTCTGACCGAGGTTTTTGCTGGCAAGTCATGGTTGTATCGGACTTGCTGCAAAAGCAACAGTGCGAACTGTTGCTAATAAGTGAGAGCAGGCATCCAAGAGTAGCGTATTGCTGCCACCTGCAATCATCAAAAAATGGAGCTGTCCCTAAGGACAGATAGTGTTATGCCAAAAATGAAGACGAAAAGCAGCGCCAAAAAGCGCTTTCGCGTCCGTCCGGGTGGTACCGTCAAGCGCGGTCAAGCGTTCAAACGCCACATCCTGACCAAGAAAACCACCAAGAACAAACGTCAATTGCGCGGTGCTGTGGGAGTCCATGAGACTAACATGTCGTCGGTTCGCGCAATGCTGCCGTTCGCTTAACCTCACACTAAGGAGCTACTATGCCTAGAGTTAAACGTGGGGTAACAGCACGTGCCCGTCATAAAAAAGTCCTGGCGCAAGCCAAGGGTTATCGTGGTCGCCGCAGCACGGTCTACCGTATTGCCAAGCAAGCAGTCATGCGCGCTGGTCAATACGCTTACCGTGACCGCCGCAACAAGAAGCGCGTATTCCGTGCTCTGTGGATCGCTCGTATCAACGCTGCTGCTCGTGAGCATGGCGTCACCTACAGCGTGTTCATGAATGGCCTGAAACGCGCTTGCATCGAACTGGACCGTAAGGTTCTGGCCGATATGGCCGTGACTGACAAGCCAGCGTTCGCTGCGATTGTCAATCAAGTTAAAGCCAACATCGCCAAGTAATTAGCGCTGTTGACGCCGTCGCCGTCCGCTTGCGGAAGGCGATGGCAAAATTTTGCGGGGCAGAGGTGAGATACCTGTGCCCCGTATTATTTTGATCTTCACTGATTTCTTCTTTTCGACTTCGTCGTCAGAACCACAGGTTCTTAGATTGCTGATTGGAGCGAGACTTACCGCATGAATCCCCTAGAACAACTCGTTGCACAGGCTCAGGCCGACTTCGCTGGCGCAGCTGACGCCGCCGCATTGGAAAACGCCAAAGCCAAGTATCTTGGTAAAACCGGCCAGATCACTGAGCAAATGAAAGGGCTAGGCAAGCTGGCGCCGGACGAGCGCAAAGTGCAGGGCGCCGTCATCAATGCCGCCAAGGAGCAGATCGAGAACGCGCTGACGGCGCGCCGTGATGCCCTGGCCAATGCTCAGATGCAGGAGCGCTTGAATGCTGAAGCCATCGATGTCAGCCTGCCAGGGCGCGGCCGTAGTAAAGGCGGAATTCACCCAGTCATGCGCTCGTGGCAGCGCGTCGAGGAAATTTTCCGCTCGATCGGCTTTGATGTTGCTGACGGTCCTGAGATCGAAACCGACTGGACCAATTTTTCTGCATTGAACAGCCCGGAAAACCATCCGGCCCGTTCCATGCAAGACACCTTTTATATCGAAGGCAACGATACGCAAGGCAAACCCTTGCTGCTGCGTACGCATACCAGCCCGATGCAGGTGCGTTATGCGCGCATGAACAAGCCGCCCATCAAGGTCATCGCACCGGGGCGCACGTATCGCGTCGACAGCGATGCCACCCATTCGCCGATGTTTCATCAGGTCGAAGGTCTGTGGATTGCCGAAGACATCAGTTTTGCCGACCTCAAGGGTGTTTACCTCAATTTCGTCAAAGCCTTCTTTGAAACCGACGATCTGCAAGTACGTTTCCGTCCGTCTTATTTCCCGTTTACCGAACCGTCGGCGGAAATCGACATCGCCTTCGGCAGCGGTCCGCTCAAAGGCCGCTGGCTGGAAGTTTCCGGCGCCGGTCAAGTGCATCCCAGTGTGGTGCGCAACATGGGTCTCGATCCTGAGCAATACCTTGGTTTTGCGTTCGGCTCCGGCCTTGAGCGTCTGACCATGCTGCGCTATGGCATCAACGACTTGCGTCTGTTTTATGAAGGCGATTTGCGCTTCCTGAAACAATTCAATTGAACAATACGATGCAGTGCGGCACCCGCCGCGTTGCGGCGAATGCGTTAACTGTGCAGAACGCCTGGCGCGTGCGCACTCTAGCTGAAGGTCTGAATCATGCAATTCTCTGAAAACTGGTTGCGTACCATGGTCAATCCGAAGATGACTTCGGATGAGTTGTCGCATTTGCTGACAATGTCGGGCCTGGAAGTGGAGGAAGTGGAAGCAGTCGCTCCGCCGTTCTCCAACGTCGTCGTCGGCGAAGTGCTGGAAGTGGCCAAGCATCCCAATGCGGATCGCCTCAATGTCTGCCAGGTTGATGTCAAAACCGGCACCATCCTCAATATCGTTTGTGGCGCGCCCAATGTACGGGTCGGTATGAAGGTGCCGTGCGCCATGGCTGGCGCTGTGCTGCCGCCGGGTGCCGACGGTAAGCCGTTTGAAATCAAGGTCGGCCAGTTGCGCGGCGTCGAGTCGCAAGGCATGTTGTGCTCCGCGCGCGAATTGAAACTGTCGGAAGACCATGGTGGCTTGTTGGAGTTGCCTGACGATGCACCGGTTGGCCAGAATTTCCGTGATTATTTCCTGCTCAACGATCTCAAGTTCACCATCAAATTGACGCCTAACAAGGCAGATTGTTTATCGGTGCTGGGCGTGGCGCGCGAAGTCTCGGCACTGACCGATACGCCGCTCAAGCAGCCGACTTTCCATCAGGTCGCGGCCAATAGCGAAGAAAAACTGGCAGTCAAGATTTCGGCACCGGATTTGTGTGGCCGCTTTGCCGGTCGTGTTATCCGCGGTCTCAATGCGCGCGCAGCCACCCCACAATGGATGAAGCAGCGTCTTGAACGCAGCGGACAACGGCCGATTTCGGCGTTGGTGGACATTTCCAATTACGTCATGCTGGAGCTAGGCCGTCCATCGCACGTGTTTGATCTCGACAAGATTCACGGTAGCCTCGATGTGCGCTGGGGCAAAAAAGGCGAGCAAATCAAGCTGCTCAACGGTAATACAGTCGAAGTCGACGAATGGGTCGGCGTGATCGCTGACGACAAGGAGCTGGAATCACTGGCCGGCATCATGGGCGGCGATGCCACGGCAGTGTCGCTAGATACCGCCAATATCTATCTGGAAGCCGCATTCTGGTTCCCGCAATCGATTCAGGGCCGCGCCCGTCGGTACAATTTCTCCACCGATGCCGGTCATCGTTTCGAACGCGGCGTGGACTTTGCCACCGTAGTCGAACACATCGAGCGCATTACTGCCTTGCTGATGGAAATCTGTGGCACGCCAGCGACCAAAATCGGTCCGGTTGATGATCAGATTGTCAATTTGCCCAAGCGTGATCCGGTCAAGCTGCGCACCGCGCGTGCGGCCAAGGTGATTGGTGTGGTCATTGATGATGCATTGGTAGCCAATGTGTTTACCCGCCTGGGGCTGCAATTCACACAAGAGCCAGGTCTGTTTTCGGTGACGCCTCCGTCTTACCGTTTCGATCTCGAAATTGAAGAAGACCTGATCGAGGAAGTCGCTCGTGTCTATGGCTTTGAAAATATTCCAGCTTTGCCGCCGGTGGCCGCCAGCGCCATGAAGATTGCGCCGGAAAACATTCGTTCGTTGTTCGACGTGCGTCATCAACTGGCGGATCTGGACTATCAGGAAGTGGTCAATTTCAGCTTTGTCGATCATGCCTGGGAAGCCGATTTCTGCGCCAATGAAGCACCGATCAAGTTGCTCAATCCGATTGCCAGCCAGATGAATGTGATGCGCTCTTCACTCATCGCCAGCCTGGTCGCCAATGTGCGCTACAACATCAATCGCAAGGCCAATCGGGTGCGCGTGTTTGAGGTCGGCGCCGTGTTTCATCGCGATGCCAGTGTGCAAGATGGCCCACTGCAAGTGGCTGGCTATCATCAGCCCAAGCGTGTGGCGGCACTGGCCTATGGACCGGTAGCCGACGAGCAGTGGGCGCAAGAGACGCGTAATGTCGATTTCTTTGACGTCAAGGCGGATCTGGAAGCGCTATTTGCACCGCGCGCCCTGCGTTTTGTTCGTGTTCAACATCCATCCCTGCATCCGGGGCGCTCAGCTCAGGTCGAGCTCGATGGCAACGTCATTGGCATGATCGGTGAACTGCATCCGCGTTTGCAGCAGAAATACGACCTGCCATTGGCGCCAGTAGTCTTTGAGGTGGAAGCACTGGCACTGCAACAGCGCGATGTTCCTGCGTATGCAGAAATCGCGAAATTCCCGGCCGTCACGCGTGACCTCGCACTGGTGGTCAAACAGGTGATTGCGGTGCAGGAATTGTTTGATATTTTTGCTGCTGAAAAGCGGGTTAATGCCGCTTGCGAGATTATCCAAGCCATTGTTTTGTTTGATGAATATCACGGCAAGGGTCTGGAAAGTGACGAAAAAAGCCTTGCTTTCCGATTCACCTTGCAAGATACTCAGAACACACTCCAGGACGATAAAGTCGATGCTGCGATGGCTGCTGTGATAGCCGCCGCAACGGGCAAACTTGCGGCTAAATTACGTGCATAATAAGATTGCCAAGACTGTGAAGACGCTGAAAATGTTAGTTGGAACCGGTCAAAAGAACGCCAAAAAACGGACAACCCTTTCGTTATGAACAACGTGAATTCAAACGAATTTCAATCTGTGCTGGATGCTGATCTCGAGCGCGCCGTACATGAGTCGCAAGTACGTTCGCAAGCGGAAAAGAATCTGCCGACGCTGACCAAGGCTGAGCTTGCCGAGCTTCTGTTTGAGCAGGTCGGTCTGAACAAGCGTGAAGCCAAGGATATGGTTGAAACTTTCTTCGATGAAATCCGCAATGCCTTGGAGCGTGGCGAAGCGGTTAAACTCTCAGGATTTGGCAATTTCCAGCTACGCGACAAGCCGCAGCGTCCGGGCCGCAATCCAAAAACCGGCGAAGAGATTCCGATTACCGCACGACGCGTGGTGACGTTTCATGCCAGCCAAAAACTCAAGGAAATGGTGGAAGTGGAGAGTAACAAAGCTTTCGGCCACGCCGTGTCATAATTAATCAATGAGCGAACGTATCAACAAGCCTGCGGTGATTGTATTGCCGCCAATCCCTGCCAAACGCTACTTCACCATTGGTGAGGTCAGCGAGCTCTGTGGTGTCAAGCCCCATGTGCTGCGCTATTGGGAGCAGGAATTCACCCAACTCAAGCCGGTCAAGCGGCGTGGCAATCGCCGCTACTATCAACACCACGAAGTACTGCTGATCCGTCGTATTCGTGAGTTGCTCTATGAGCAGGGCTTCACCATCAGCGGTGCGCGTAACAAGCTTGATGGTCATATGAATGAAGCCTCGGCAAGCATCATCGAAGAAATCAAAATTTCGATGGGTGCGGCAGAGATTGAGGCCATACGTGCCGAACTGACCGATATTCTGGGTCTGTTGCAACCGGCCAAGTCAATGCAACAGAATGCCTGAGTTGTCGCAAAATGGTGATGATGAGTCTGAAAAAAGAGCTGCCGCTGGCAGCTTTTTTTACGCCTATCCTCGGGCTCTTGCTGCCTCGCCTGTCTATTCGGCCGCGCGCGCCAGCGCGGCTACTCGCTCGATGCGCCGCGTCGATACCACAATGGAGCCGCTGACATTGCGTTGCAGTGCCTGGCGCAGCAGTGCGTTGCCATCCGTTGCATGAGTGCCATGAGTTGCAGCCAGATAACCATATGTGAACTGTAGCGCGCGCGCATGTTGCTGCAACACGTCGGCCTGGCGTTGATCGAGGCTATCGCGTACCTGTATCACAGAAGCCAAAGCAGGGGCACTCTGTAGCATGGCCGCAATCAGCGGGGCTTCGCCAGCGATGCCGTAATGACGGATCGTACCGGCTTGCACCAGCGACTCCAGCCAGCGCTGCCATTCGTCGGTGGCAATCAGTGCTAGCACCGGCTCATGCAAAAACAGAATATCCAGCCAGCCGCGTCGCAAGCGGCGCAGACTGTTTTTCAGACTCTGTTGCGCCCGTTCCAGACTCCAGTGAACCACTGCCCGGTTCAAACTCGGCAAGGCCTTGCCGGCAATCTTGCGCAACAGGATTTCCGGTACGCCGGCACCGGCGCCAGAGGGGCCGTACAAGCCGACTTTGCTGGCGATGGTGAGACCTTGCAGCAGTGCCGGCGGCAGTTCGCCCAGCGACTGTTCGGCCAGGCCGAAACCATACAAGGGTGAGGTGTCGAAATGCGTGAAGCCGGCATCGGCAGCGGCCTGCAACAAGGCATGCCGTTGTTTTGCCTGAAACAGATGATGCAGGCTGGCTGTGCCAAACGACAATCGGCTGACATCTAGCGTCGTGGCGGGAATACGGATGGTTGGCATGCGTGATGTTCCAGAGGTTGGGGTGGATGTCGCTGTGCCGCACAAGCTGCTCAGTTGCCCGGCCAAACGCGCTGCCAGTGCTACGGCGAGGAAGGTCGGATTGGCTTCGCCGCTGGTGGGAAACACGCTGCTGGAGGCAATATGCAGATTGCTGATGCCATGTACGCGACAGTCACGATCGACCACGCCTGCGCGCGCATCGTCGTGCATGCGGGTGGTGCCGATTTGATGAAAACCATCAGTGGCTTGTTCCATGATGTGCGCCAGCCTTTGTGTCGGCGGCCGCTGGAACTCGACTTTGCCGGCTCCCGCCGCGCGTAGATTGTGGTCTAGCATCTCGTGGGCGCGCAGCACCGATTGGGCATCCTCTGGCAAGTAGCGAAAATCGATGCACAGGCGTGGCAGGCCCAGCGCATCGCGCTCTTGAGTGAGCCGCACGCGACTGTCCGGATTAGGGATTTGCTCAGCGTGGTAGTTGAGCGCATAAGTGCCGCCTTGGTTGCGCAGCACGAAGCCGGGCTTGCGCACTGGCGACCAGTAGCGTAGGCGCAGAATAGTGAAGATGTCGGCCGCCGCTTGCCAGGGGCGGCGCAGGATGTTGCATAGATGGGCGCCGTAATGATAGGG
>Ga0209913_1001914_pt1 | contig 10109 bp, 10 predicted proteins | sample PersoiDNA2013203_FD_185805 | JGI IMG/M metagenome (GOLD analysis project Ga0209913, IMG submission 185805) | Permafrost soil microbial communities from the Arctic, to analyse light accelerated degradation of dissolved organic matter (DOM) -... | ecosystem: Environmental > Terrestrial > Soil >... | reverse complement strand
AGGCGTGATAAGCAAATGCTGCGGCGATTGCGCCGATGCCGAACGCCAGAATGGTCCAGAAGAATTTCATGCAACGCGCCGCCGTACCACCGTCGGCAACACCGCGTAGCACATCGATGCTGTCGATGACGATCTGTGTCACGTTGCCGGTCATCATGGACGTCGGTGCCAGCTGTGTCAGCAGCAAACGACTGATCGCGCTATGCACGCCCATGGCCGCCGTGCCTAAAAGTCCAGCCGTCATCGCATACGGCGACACCGCCACGCCGACCGGTGCCGCCAGGATGCCGAACACCATGAAGCCAGCCAGCAGCAACAACTGCAAGGACAACGCTAGCGTCAGCGCCGGGCCGCCACGCCGTTCTATGGCAACAATAAACAATCGCGCCACCGCCACGCCGGCAATGAATGCGGGAAATGCCAGAAATTTAAGCAGGATGGACATCTGCGAGGCATCCGCCAGCGCCGCGCCAATGAGGATGAAGTTGCCCGTCACATGCGCGGTGAACAAGCCGAACAAAGCGACGAAGCCGAGCGTATCCACATAGCCGGCAAGGAAGGCGAGACCGGTAGCTTGCTGCAAATTGCGTCGGGGGGTATTCATAGAGCGAGTCTCCTGTGCAGCGGCACGGTCAAGATGATTGGCTTGACGGTCGTGATGGCGTGATGTCGATGGAATGAAGAAAGATGAAGCACTTTGCAACATAACAGTTGCGGGCGGCTTCGATAATTATCCAAACAGATAGTTGTCGGTTTTGCATCTGTTGTCGCTGTGATTGTTAACGATTCCTGACAAGCAGCTTGCAAGCCGTTCTCCAGCGGACATGCGCGCTGAACGTCGGCGCGTTTTGTACAAAAAATAGCAGATTCGTACAATAAAAAAAGATGCCGGATGAACATCATTGCATCAATCAGCCTGGCATTGCTTCTTGCACTTGCCGAGAATGCGCGCTACTGTTTCCTCCGTAAAAATCAATGCACACTCCGTGCTCGTGGTGCAACAACTGTGACAGGAATACACCATGGAAAGAATCGTTTTTATCGTCGATGACGATGACAAGGTAAGAGAATCTTTAGTACGTCTGCTGTCGTCCGCCGGCTATGCCGCGACGGGGTTTTCGTCGGCTGATCGTTTCTTCAGCACGCCTCTGCCGCTCTCCCCTTGCTGCCTGATCCTGGACATGAAGATGCCGGGGTCTAACGGTTTTGACGTGGTCAAGAAGCTGGAAGCAAAAGGGGACGCCATCCCGGTGATTTTCATTTCCGGCTATGGCACCATTCCGGATACCGTACAAGCCATGAAGGCCGGCGCGCGGGAATTTTTCACCAAACCAATCCGAAGCGACCAGCTGCTCAACGCCGTTGACGAAGCGCTGGCTGCCGCCGAAAAAAACATCGCCTCGCGAACCGAGCATGCCGCATCGACGATGCGTCTGGAAAAACTGACGCCACGCGAACGTGAAGTTCTCGAACTGGCCATCGGCGGCCTGCTGAACAAGCAGATTGCCACTGAACTGGGCATCAGCGAAATCACTGCCAAAGTGCACAAACGCCGGGTCATGGATAAAATGGAAGCGAAGACGCTGGCCGACCTCGTACGGGCGGCAGAGCGGCTGCACATCTCCAGAGCCAGAAGTCGCTGAAAGATAGCCTTGCTTCTTCCCGGCGACACCCGAACTACATTTTTCAGAAAGATCCCATGAGCGTCAACGACGACACCAGCAACCGTTCGCAACTTGAGCAGCTCGCCAAGGAACTGCGCAAGATGCACAAGCAGCTGATCGATCATCAGTCGAAGAACTTTGGCGATGTTGGCAATCCTTTCGAACACCTGCAACTGGTGACGATGCATCCTGATTTCGCGTGGCTGCGCATTCTGTCGGAATTCATGGTGGCGCTGGACGAGCGGCTGGACGACAAGGAGCCGATCGACGATGCTGCGGTCACAGCCTTCAAGCAAGCGGTGGAAGGCCTGATCGGGCCGGCTGAAGCGAGCCAGCCGGAGTTCAGGCAAAAGTATCTGGCGGTGTTGCACGATTCACCCGACACCACCATGGTTCACGGCGGGCTGCGCCTGGCGCTGGGGCGACTGGCGCGTCCCGCCAAGCCGTAGTGAAATCCAAGATGTATTGCTGATGCATTCCTGATGCATTCGTAACGAACAATAAAAAAGCGCGCCTGTAACAGACGCGCTTTCCCCCTCAAGCCCCCCCCTTTTACTTCAGCTATGCCGTCCGGATTCGAACAGGAACCACGCGCGCTGCTCCGCCTCGTCTATCCAGTTCTCCAGCAAACTCGCGGTCGCCACGTCACCATGTTCATCGCAGACGCCGTGCGTGGCGCGCATATAGCTGACCAGCCGCATGTTGTCCTGATGCAGCTCGGCCAGCATGTCGGCGGGCGTGACATAGTCGCTCTCGTTATCGGACAGCCGTTGCAGGTCGCAGATCTGCCCCGCCGAGCGCAGCGTGGTGCCGCCGATCTTGCGCACGCGTTCCGCCACAGGATCGGTGATCGCCAGTATCTGATTGGCCTGATCGTCCAGCAGCAGATGGTAGTCGCGGAAATACGGGCCGGACATATGCCAGTGGAAGTTCTTGGTCTTCATATACAAGGCGAAGATATCCGCCAGCAGGATGTTCAGCCCACCGGAAATATCCTTCGTTGCCTGCGCAGACAAGGCGCTGGGCGTTGCCAGCGGCGCCATGCGTCGTTTTTTGACATCTTCTTTGACAGCTTTCTTGTCCATGCCGCTTCCTATCGCGCTTGCAAAAAGCCGAGCAGATCCAGGTTCAGCTGATCCTTGTGGGTAAAGCACAGCGCATGCGGCGCACCCGGATAGACCTTGAGTTGCGAACCCGGCACCGCTGCGGCTGCCAGCTTGCCTGTTGCTTCCAATGGAACGACCTGGTCGTCGTCGCCATGGATCACCAGCGTCGGCAAAGTGAATTTCTTCATGTCTTCGCGGAAGTCGGTTTCGGAAAACGCCGTGACGCAATCGATGGTGCCCTTGAGCGATGCCAGCAATGCGATGTTCAGCGTCTGTGCCAGAACGCCGGCGGAGACCTTGCTGTCGGGACGGTTGGTGCCGTAGAAGACTGAACTGAAGTCGCTGAGGAATTGCGCACGGTCGGCACGCAGACCGTCCTTGATGCCGTCGAACACTTCCTTCGGTACGCCTTCCGGATGACTGTCGGTCTTGATGAAGATCGGTGTCACGGCGCCGACCAGAACGGCCTTGGACAAACGCTTGACGCCATGACGACCGATATAGCGCGCCACATCGCCGCCGCCCATGGAGAAGCCGACCAGTACGGCTTCTTTCAGATCCAGCGCTTCGATCAGTTCCGCCAGGTCGTCGGCGAAGGTATCGTAGTTGTAACCGTCCCATGGCTGGCTCGAACGACCAAAACCACGACGGTCATAGGCAATCACGCGATAGCCCTTTTCGGCCAGGAAATTCATCTGGTATTCCCACATGTCGGCGTCCAGCGGCCAGCCGTGGCTGAAAATCACCGGCTGTCCCTTACCCCAATCCTTGAAGTAGATTTCCGTGCCGTCGCGCGTGGTAATTGTAGCCATGGTGTTGCTCCTTTAAAGAATGACGATATTGCCCGGATGCCGGGTGCGATAAAAAAATGTTCCGGCGCTCAAGACGCTTTGGCACTTTCACCGGATGACAGCAAACGCCAGCGACCGGGGCCGCACAGCGCGATGGAGATAAAGATCACCAGCAGCAGCCAGCCGAACTGCCCTTCCGGAATGCTCCAGTCCGGATGTACCGCCAGCATGGCGATTAGCAGTACGCCGATGATGGGCAGGCACGCCAGACGCGTGAACAGGCCCGCCGCAATCAGAATCGGGCAGATGAATTCCGCGAGGATGGCGGCCCACAAACTGAGCTGCGGACCAAAGCCGAAGGGGTCTTCGATCTTCGTCAGCTCGCTGCTGTAATGCAGGATCTTGGGCAAGCCATGGACATAGAACAGCATGAAGCTGCCGGCTACGCGCAAGAACAGCAAACCCAGATCGATCTGTGGGGCCAACAGCAGAGACTGCAGGAGAGATTTATTTTTAGTCATGATGTCAGAAGGCAAAGCAGCTGCAACCGAGGGCGCCCCAGAAGCCGGCGTAATTGGAAACCGGCACCGATGAACCGCGCGCCGTATCGTGCGAATGGCCATGCACACCGCAGGAACCGGCGCAGGCATGCGGCAGTGCTGCCACCTTTGCCTTGGCTTTCGCCACCGGACGATAATGTCCCGGCACCAGCGAGACCGGCGACCAGTCCGGCAGTACCGGAATCGGCGCCGGGCCGTGTGAAGAAAACTCTTCGTCGGCGTACACCACCTTGCCATCGACGATGGTCATGACAGATTCGATCGCCTTGATGTCGTCTTCATGGACGCTGAAGAAATCCTTGCTCAGTACTGCCATGTCGGCCAGCTGCCCGGCCTTGATGCGGCCCTTCTTGTCTTGCTCGCTGGAGAACCAGGCGCTGCCGGCGGTCCACAGTTCGATGGCGGTTTCGCGCGGCAGGCGGCCGGCAGTGTCATACAGCTTCATGCCGCCGACAGTGCGGCCCGACACCAGCCAATACAGTGCTGTCCACGGGTTGTAGCTGGCCACGCGGGTGGCGTCGGTGCCGCCGCCGACGGGCACGCCCATCTCCAGCATCTTGGCCACCGGCGGCGTATGGCTGGCGGCGTCCGCACCGTAGCGCTCGGTGAAGTATTCCCCCTGAAACGCCATGCGATGCTGGATCGCGATACCGCCGCCGAGCGCGCGCACGCGTTCGATGTTTTTGGTGCTGATGGTTTCGGCATGGTCGAACATCCAGTGCAAGCCATCAAAGGGAATCTCGCGATTGACCTTTTCAAAGACGTTGAGCATGCGCTCGATCGATTCGTCATAGGTGGCATGCAGGCGGAATGGCCAGCGGTTGCTGACCAGATGGCGCACCACGCGCTCCAGCTCGTCTTCCATACCCGGCGCCAGGTCGGGACGCGGTTCGAGGAAGTCTTCAAAATCGGCTGCCGAGAACACCAGCATTTCGCCGGCGCCGTTGTGGCGATAAAAGTCGTCGCCTGTGCCCGGCGAGACCATGTCGGTCCATTTCTGAAAATCTTCCAGCTCTGCACCCTTGCGCTGGGTGAACAGGTTGTAGGCGATGCGCAGCGTGAGCTGTCCGTCTTTGGCCAATTGATCCACGACGGCATAGTCGTCCGGATAGTTCTGGAAGCCACCGCCCGCATCGATGGCGCTGGTCAGGCCGAGACGATTGAGTTCGCGCATGAACTGGCGCGTCGAGTTGACCTGATAGTCGAGCGGCAAGGTCGGTCCCTTGGCCAGCGTCGCGTACAGGATCATCGCGTTCGGCCGCGCGATCAGCATGCCGGTCGGATTGCCGGCCTTGTCGCGCTGGATTTCGCCGCCGGGCGGGTTCGGCGTGTCTTTGGTGTAACCCACTGCCTTTAACGCAGCACGATTGAGCAAGGCGCGGTCATACAGATGCAGCACGAAAACCGGGGTGTCGGGTGCGGCGAGATTGAGTTCTTCAATCGTCGGCATGCGGCGTTCGGCGAACTGAAACTCGGTCCAGCCGCCGACCACACGTACCCATTGCGGGTGCGGTGTGCGATCAGCCTGCGTCTTCAGCATGCGCAGTGCATCGACGACGGAAGGTACGCCTTCCCAACGCAATTCCAGGTTGTAGTTCAGGCCGCCGCGGATCAGATGGAGGTGCGAGTCGTTGAGGCCCGGCACGACCGTACGACCACCGAGATCGATGACCTTGGTATCGGCCTTCTTATGGCGCATGACGGATTCGGCGTCGCCGACTTCGACGAATTTGCCATCGCTGATGGCGACGGCGGAAGCGATGGGATTCTGACGATCAACGGTGTGAAACTTGCCGTTGATGAGAATGAGATCTGGTGTGGCAGCTGCGGTCATGACGGGCTCCTGACGGTGCGATGGCATGGCCCCGGGAGCGGCGTTTTCCGTCGTTTGTAAACGTCGGACACGCTGATCGGGACCAAGAAAGAATGGAAGGAGTGTGCAAAATCGTGAAAGCGGCGTCTAGCTATACAAACAGATAATGGCGGATCGTTTTGTTGCGACCTATGATGCGTTCCATGATGGCAGATCCGACTCAGAAAGGCGCATATTGCGCTGTTGGATTACCTCCTGTTGACAGCCTTGCAAGCAAACTTGCCGCTCACCATCTTGTTCTGTTGCCATGAGCGGCCATCGCCGGCAACACCGCACTCCCCGCCTCACCCACCTCACCAAGGATTTGACATGACGAACCCGAAACTCGAAGTATTGACCCCGACCAATTGCCAGATGATCTTCATCGACCAACAGCCGCAAATGGCTTTCGGCGTGCAATCGATGGATCGCCAGGTGCTCAAGAACAATACCGTCGCGCTGGCCAAGGCTGCCAAAGTGTTCGGTATTCCGACCATCATCACGACCGTAGAAACAGAGAGCTTCTCCGGCCACACCTATCCTGAACTGCTCAACGTTTTTCCCGACAGCGACATCCTGGAACGTTCGTCGATGAACTCCTGGGACGACCAGAAAGTACGCGATGCGCTGGCAGCCAACGGCAAGAAAAAAGTCGTGGTCTCCGGCCTGTGGACGGAAGTCTGCAACAACAGCTTTGCGCTGTGTGCGATGGCTGAAGGCGGCTACGAAATCTACATGGTGGCCGATGCCTCCGGCGGTACCTCGAAGGAAGCGCACGACTACGCCATGCAGCGCATGATCCAGGCCGGCGTGGTGCCGGTGACCTGGCAACAAGTGATGCTGGAATGGCAACGCGACTGGGCGCGCAAGGAATCCTATAACGCCGTCATGGACATCGTGCGTGAACATTCCGGTGCCTACGGCATGGGTGTGGATTATGCCTACACCATGGTGCACAAGGCGCCTGCGCGCGACGTCGGCAACCACAAGACGCTGGCGCCGATTCCTGCGAAGTAAGCAAAGCAATGTAGCTGCTTCAGCGCCCGCCGGTTGCTGTCTGACCGGCGGGCAGATGTACTTTGAGTCCATGCGGGATATGCGCAGATCATGACAATTTATCTTTTATCGCTGGGCGCTGGAATACTGATCGGCGTCATGTACGCGCTGTTCAAGGTTCGCTCACCCGCGCCGCCTGGCATCGCCCTGATCGGCCTGCTGGGCATGGTGTTGGGCGAACCGCTGCTGCCGATGCTGCGTCATTGGTTTGCCGGCTGATGTCAGGCTGATGCGGCATTTCAGGAGAACCCTATGAAACCTTATCTGATCTCTCTGTTGATGGGCGTGCTGGCAGGCGTCGTCTACTCCCTGCTGGAGGTTCGCTCACCGGCGCCTCCCATTGTTGCCCTGCTCGGTCTGCTCGGCATGCTGATCGGCGAACAGCTGGTGCCTGCGGTCAGGCGCAAGTTGTCGGGTGAACCGCTGACGGCAGCATGGTTCCGCAGCGAGTGCGTGCCCAAGATCACGGGTACGCCGCCGAAGGATTCCGATGCGGCAAAGAGCGGCAAGAAGAAGTAATCAGGCATCAGGAATCAAGCTAACAACACCCGCGAGACAACAACAAGAGTGAGACGGTCAGGCGCCCACAATCGACAAGGTCGACAATAACAAAGCGCCTGCTTTCCCGACAAGGGCTTCCGGATACAAGACCGCGCGATTGGGCGTGATGACTGAAGAGGGAAGGAAATTTCCTTTCCAAGGTTTGTCGCTACAATCGTGCTTTTCCAAGAAATCTGCGCGGCGGGACACTATGCACAATGTGGAGCATCGGGAGCATCACAATGCGGCACAACCGCTGATCGCCGTCATCGACGACGACGATGCTGTCAGGGCCGCCTTGAGCAATCTGCTCCATTCCGCCGGCTATGCGACTTGCAGCTTCGGATCCGCCGAAGCATTTCTCGCCGGCGACTGCCTGCGCACAGCCAGGTGTGCCATCATGGACGTCAGGCTCAGCGCGATGAGCGGCTTTGAGCTGAAACAGCATCTGACCGGCTTGCAGATTGCCCTGCCGGTGATCTTTATTTCCGGCAACGCCTCTCCGGCGGAACGAGCGCGTGCAATCACGTTGGGCGCAGTAGCGTTTTTGTGCAAACCTATCAATGCTGATATTTTGTTGACCTATATAAAACGCGTCATCGCACACTCCGGAGAACAAGAGTGACCAAGTCGCGCCCCCTGTCTCTGGACAACATCGCCATCCCGGCGGCCGGCGATGCCGAGTTGCGGTTTCGCATCACCGATTATTCCTACGCCCCCGTCAGCGAGACCGGTGCCGTGGCTTACCTGCGGGCATGGCGGCAAAATGCACGTCCCGACGCCCACTCGCATCCACTGACGATTGCCAGAGCGAAGTCCGATGCGCTGGCCGACATGGCGGCGCGACAATTGCGCAACGAACTGGCGCTATGCAGCACCATTGACGGCGCATGGGCGCTCAAACCGACCGGCTCGGTGGTCGGCGCCGGTGCCATGGTGCTCTTGTACGATGACACCGATATCCTGTCGCTGGACAAAGTTGCTCCGCACGCACTGACGACGGCGTGTTTCATCAAGCTGGCGCCAAAGCTGGCGCGCGTGATGGAATCCATGCACACCCACGGCCTGATTCACCGCAACGTCAATCCTGCCTGCTTTTTTATCGGCATCGACACGACTGTCGATGAAGCCTCGCATTTCAAGGTAAAGATCGGCGGCTTCGGCCTTGCCGCTACCGTTACGGAGATATCAGGCGAAGGCGAAGGCGACAACTACGCTGTCACTGCACTGCTCTGCGGCGAACTGGCCTATATGTCGCCCGAACACAGTGGCCGGACGCACCGGGCCATCGACGCGCGCAGCGATCTCTATTCGCTGGGTGTCATCTTTTATCGCCTGCTGACGGGGCATCTTCCTTTCGGCATCAGCGGCGTCGAAAGCGATACCGCCGAATGGATACATTTCCATATCGCCTCCGAAGCCGTGGCTCCGCATCTGCTGAGCGATGCGATTCCCGAGATGCTGTCGAATATCGTGATGCGTCTGCTGGAAAAGAACCCCGACCGGCGCTATCAGGATGCAGCGCAATTGCACGCCGACCTGGAGTACTGCAAACACGTATTGTCTGCAGAAGCAAAAGACGGCGACGCTGGCCGCAGCGGCATCCCCACCGCATCCTTGGCCCCAGCACCTCTTTGCGGCGCGGAACATGTCTCGTTGTTGATCACCTCTGCCGCTGCGCAAGCAAAGAACCGGATGCACGAGGCAGTGCTGCACTATCACGCAGGAGAATATGCCCAGGCCGGCGCATGCATGGCTGCAATAGCGGAGTCCGAGCATCTGTCGGAGCTGCACGCCGAGTTTCATTTCTTCAGCGCCCTCATTCTCGCCGCCGGCGCCACCGCTCCTGCTCCTGCTCAAGAAGAGCAGCGAAGGCATGCGCTGACGCAACATTGCGAAAAGATTTTCTTTCCCAGCGTCGCCAGCACGCCGGTATTGTCCGTGCATACCACCATCCTGCTGGGAGAGATGGCCCGCCTGAACGCGGACACCAGCACGGCGCTGCGACATTACGAACAGGCGGCAAGCCGTGCGGAAGAAAATCAGCTGTGGCACTACGCCGGTATCGCGCATGCACTGGCGGCGCAGGTTTGCCGGGAACAAAGCCTGCCGACCTCACTGCTCGCGCATCTCAAATCGGCGCGCCGCGCCTACAAGAAATTTGACGCGCCGGAACTGGCGGCACAGCTGGCGCATCGCTTCCCTGAAACGATGGCGTCGCTGCCGCGCAGCCAGGATGTACAGCTGCAGTCAGAGACTGCAAATATCCGAGATCTGGAAAGTGCCATCCGGGCAGCGCGCGCGCTGTCCGAAGAAATCCGGCTGGATGAACTGATGCAGATCATCATGTCGGTCACGCTGGAACACGTTGGTGCTGAGCGCGGCCTGCTGATCCGCCTCGACGAACAGGTCCCGTATATCGATGCCTGTGCACGCACCACCACGTCGGGCATTACGGTCAACCTGCGGCATACGCCGGTAACGGAAACCGACATGCCGCTGGTCATGCTGGATAAGGCGCTCAACACCGGCCATCAGGT
>Ga0209913_1001913_pt1 | contig 10110 bp, 9 predicted proteins | sample PersoiDNA2013203_FD_185805 | JGI IMG/M metagenome (GOLD analysis project Ga0209913, IMG submission 185805) | Permafrost soil microbial communities from the Arctic, to analyse light accelerated degradation of dissolved organic matter (DOM) -... | ecosystem: Environmental > Terrestrial > Soil >... | reverse complement strand
GCCAGGCGCAAGCCGATTTCCACGCCTGCTTCGAGACAGCGCACCAGCAGCATCTGCATGACCACCGGCCCACCATGTCCTTGCAACTCCAGTACATCTTCGCCGGTGTAGGAATGCGGCGCCTTGAAGTAAATCGCCAAGCCTTGATCAATCGTACTGCCGTCAGCGCACTTAAATGGCAAATAACTGGCGTGGCGCGCCGTCATGGAGGTCTGATCCTTACCGCATACGGCTTGCACCACCGGCCACAAATTTTTACCGGAGAGGCGAACAACACCAATACCTCCACGTCCGGGAGCAGTAGCAATGGCGACAATGGGAGAAGAATCGTGAGTCATGAGGCAAAGGCTTTTCAAATGAGAAACAACACAAGGTGATGCGAAAAAATACAAAACCGGCAGGCAGAAAAAAGCCCGTGGAAATCATGCCACGGGCTTTTCTCAGAAACAAGCAAGACGGCTTATTTTGCTTTGCCGGCCTGCAGTTTACGGGTGATGACCCATTGCTGCGTAATCGACAACACGTTATTGACGACCCAGTACAGCACCAGACCCGACGGGAAGAAGAAGAACATGACTGAGAACGCGATCGGCATGAACATCATCACCTTGGCTTGTACCGGATCCGGTGGCGTCGGGTTCAGACGAGTCTGGATGAACATCGAGACCGCCATCAGCACCGGCAAAATGTAGAACGGATCAGGTGCGGTCAGATCATGAATCCAGCCCAACCATGGCGCGCCGCGCATTTCCACGCTGGCCAGCAACACCCAGTACAGCGAGATGAACACCGGAATCTGAATCACGATAGGCAGACAGCCACCCAGCGGATTGATCTTCTCGGTCTTGTACAGAGCCATCATTTCGCGATTCATGTTTTGCGGATCGCCTTTGTAGCGCTCGCGAATCGCAGTCATCTTCGGTGTGACGGCCTTCATCTTGGCCATGCTGCGATAGCTGGCTGCCGACAGAGGGAAGAACACCGCCTTGATCAACATGGTCAGCAAAATGATGGTCCAGCCCCAATTGCCAACGAAGGCATGGATGTGAATCATCAGCCAGAAGATTGGCTTGGCGATGATCGTCAACCAGCCATAGTCTTTGACCAGTTCCAGGCCAGGTGCCGTCTTTTCGAGCACCGATGCCACTTGTGGACCCGAATACAGACTGGCGTCCATGGTCACGCTAGCGCCTGGCGCAACTGTACCCAGCGGCAGGATGGTGCCGACTGCATACAGATTGTCAGAGACTTTCTTGGTAAAAATATCGCGTTGCGCATTGGCTGGCGGAATGATCGCCGACACAAAATAATGCTGCACCAGTGCAATCCAGCCATTGTCAGACTTGGTAGCGTGCTGTTCCTTGCCTTCGGCAATTTTCTCAAAGGTCAGCTTCTGGAATTTTTCCGCATCGGTGTAGACCGCAGGACCAGTAAAGGTGCTGTAGAAGTGCGATTCACCACCTGGCTTGTTGCCGTCACGCAGCAGTTGCAGATACAACGAAGGATTGATCGCAGCTGCGCTGTCATTGGTGACAGTGTGCTTGAGATCAATCAGGTAGTCGCCACGCTTGAAGGTATAGGTCTTGGTCAGCTTGACGCCGTTTTCCTGTGCTTCCAGTACCAGTTGGACTTCATTACCATTTTCCAGCGTGCGTGCACCTGGCTTGGCGGTGAAGACCGTCTTGTGGTTGGGGAAAGCGCCACCGATCAGGCCAGATTCAGCCAGATAGGTATGACCTGCGGTGGAGTCAAACAACACCAGATTCTTGGTCGGATCAACCGTATCAGGATGCTTGAGCAATTCCAGACGCTTGAGTTCGCCACCAACGGTATCGATGTCAGCCTTGACCAAATCAGTCGTGATGGTAATGGTCTCAGCCTTGGCCACAGCTGCGCCAGGAACATCATTGATGCCGCCAGCCTGCGCCGTCTGCGGCACTTGCGGAACTGGCAATTTGGATGGGTCGGCGCCAGCAGCGGCAGGTTGAGCCTGCTGCGTTGCCGACGGGAAAAACATCGACGGCTTGCCGTTATGACGCATCCAGCTATCCCAAAGCAGCAATAGGGAGAACGAGAACACAACCCACAGGACGGTACGTTTGATATCCATAAGAGTATTGACCAATAAATCAGGAATGGCTGCAACCGCTGGCGGCTGCAGTGGGGGAGGAAGAATCGGGAGACAACGGTGACACTACGGCGCAATCAGATGAGGTGCCAGGTGCCGGCACCGGATCAAATCCGCCAGCATGCCAGGGATGACATTTGCACAAACGCTTGCCAGCCATGACACTGCCCTTCCATGCGCCATGTAGACGAATGGCTTCTGCTGCGTAATCAGAACAACTGGGATAGAAACGACAGTTTTGCCCAAGAAACGGACTCACTCCCAGCTTGTAGGCGCGTAACAGCAGGAGTAACGGCGTTTTCATCACTTATTTCCTGGCAAACGCTGTCGCGTTGAGCAAAAAAGCAAATAGCTGCGACAGCTCTTCGCGCAATTGCACCTTCAATTTGACGTTGGTCGCCGGCCCACTCTTGCTATTGACCGGCTTGGACAAACGCACAATGCAATCAACTTCGGGCAATGCCGCTTGCCGGAACAACTCGCGGGTAACGCGCTTGATCGTGTTTCTGGTGACCGCGCGCGGTGCCATCCGTTTGGCGGCAACCACACCCAGTCGGGCTAACGGCAAATCGTTGTTGCGTGCATACAGTACAAAATGCGCCGTACGATATACCGGTCGCAAACGAAAAACGGATGAAAACTCATCCGTTTTAACGATACGCTGATCGCGTGAGTAGGGAGCGGACAGATTGTCTCTCACACAAACAGCGACAGCAGCGCACTAAGCTGGCTCAAACCGGAAGACCGGATCAAGCAGCCAGGCGCTTGCGGCCCTTGGCGCGACGTGCATTGATCACAGCGCGGCCGCCACGGGTTGCCATACGGGCGCGGAAACCGTGGGTACGCTTACGACGCACGACGGAAGGTTGGTAGGTACGTTTCATGTTGGGCTCGCTTACTTAGTGTGAATTACTTAATGTGAATCTAAATGTGAATCGGCAAAAAAGCTGAATCTCCGCGGAATCTATGTTTCCTGCGCCTGCCTGTTCTATTTATAGAGAGACATCGAGAGCCGAAACCACTAGGCCACTGCACGAACGCAATTCAACGGATGGTGAACCCTGAATTAGACTGCATTTTTCACTTGTTTGTCAATGACTTATCTAAATCCGACCACATCATGCACGCCATTATGCCCTCTTCCAACGTCGTTCACACTGCTGTTACAGGGGAAATTTGCTTGGCACGACAAATTTTTTATATAAAAAAGATAAGTTTCATCCAAAACTGCCAATGCCGGTAGCGTTGCCGCCCAGCCACATGCCAAAAAGCAACAATTCTGCCACTCCGCTTCATGCATCCTCAACACAACAATACAAACACGACTGCACGTCTGGTATCTGCCTTGGCCCAGACCGATGGCAACTGCTGCGAATAAATCTGTTGCGCGGTCAACCGGACATTTATCTGAACCATTGATGCAGTATGGGCGAGGCCGAAATTCATCTTGCTGCGCACAAGACAAGATTTCTATTTTTTTGGAGTGTGGAAAAAGCCGCATGCCATCTCCAAATGTTTTAAATTATGTGAAAACAATTCAGAAGCGCGTACAAACAAAAATGCGGCACATTCATTGTGTAAAAAAGGAATAGAATAAAAACGAGAAACTTATTTTTCATCCCCGGCATCGATAGGTAATATCGAACGCAAGTTGACGACGGCATGGACGTCAAGGGGAACCAAGTACTCAGTATTGAGCAGTCGATAATTCTAAGAACATAACGCACGTATTCAATTTGTTGTCTCATTGAAGTTACGGAGGTGGTATGGATATCTACAGCAGCTTTGCGCGTCGCTTCGACAAAACCAGAGAAGAAGAATTTTCGCTTGAAGAATATCTGAGTCTTTGCAAGAACGATCCGGCTGTGTATGCATCGGCAGCACAACGAATGCTGATGGCAATTGGCGAGCCTGAAAAAATCGACACACGCGACGAGCCGCGATTGTCTCGTCTGTTCGCCAACAAGGTGCTCAAGGTCTATCCGGCCTTCAAGGAATTCTACGGCGCCGAAGAAGTGATCGAACAGGTGGTGGCTTATTTCCGGCATGCAGCTCAAGGCCTGGAAGAAAAGAAGCAGATCCTCTACTTGCTGGGTCCGGTCGGCGGCGGCAAATCATCGATTGCCGAGCGCCTCAAGCAGCTCATGGAACACGTGCCGTTCTATTCAATCAAGGGCTCCCCGGTCAATGAATCGCCGCTGGGCTTGTTTGATTACGAAGAAGACGGGCAAATCCTGGAAGAGCAATATGGCATTCCTCGCCGCTTCCTGAAATCCATACTCAGTCCTTGGGCGGTCAAGCGCCTGCATGAATTCAACGGTGACATCCGCCAGTTCCGGGTAGTCAAACGTTATCCATCGATTCTGCGGCAAATTGCCATTTCCAAGACAGAACCAGGCGATGAAAACAACCAAGACATTTCCACACTGGTCGGCAAAGTTGACATCCGCAAACTCGAGCAATACTCACAGGACGACGCCGATGCCTATAGCTATTCGGGTGGTTTGTGCCTGTCCAACCAGGGCTTGCTGGAATTCGTTGAAATGTTCAAGGCGCCGATCAAGGTCTTGCATCCCCTGCTGACAGCGACTCAAGAAGGCAACTTCAAGGGTACCGAAGGATTTGGCGCCATTCCGTTTGACGGCATCATTCTGGCCCACTCCAACGAGTCGGAATGGAAAGCCTTCCGCAACAACAAGAACAATGAGGCGCTGCTGGACCGTATCTATATTGTCAAGGTACCTTATTGCCTGCGCGTGTCGGAAGAAATTCGCATCTACGAAAAGCTGGTGCGCAGCTCGTCGCTGGCTCTGGCTACTTGCGCGCCAGGTACGTTGAAGATGATGGCGCAATTCTCGGTACTCACGCGTCTGGGCGAGCCGGAAAATTCCAGCCTGATTTCCAAGATGCAAGTGTATGACGGCGAAAACCTCAAGGATACCGATCCCAAGGCCAAGTCGTATCAGGAGTACCGCGACTACGCTGGCGTTGACGAAGGCATGACTGGCATCTCCACACGTTTTGCCTTCAAGATCCTGTCGCGGGTGTTCAACTTCGATACCACGGAAGTGGCTGCCAATCCGGTGCACCTGATGTATGTGCTGGAGCAACAGATCGAGCGCGAACAGTTTCCGCCTGAACAGGAACAAAAATATCTGTCCTTCGTCAAGGATACGCTGGCCTCGCGCTACGCCGAATTCATCGGCAAGGAAATTCAGACTGCTTATCTGGAGTCTTATTCTGAATATGGCCAGAATGTGTTCGACCGCTACGTCACCTATGCCGACTTCTGGATTCAGGATCAGGAGTTCCGCGACCATGACACCGGTGAAAGCTTTGACCGTGCGTCCCTGAATGCGGAACTGGAAAAAATCGAGAAACCTGCCGGCATCAGCAATCCCAAGGACTTCCGCAACGAGATTGTCAATTTCGTGCTGCGCGCACGCGTCAATAACGGCGGCAAGAATCCACTGTGGACCAGCTACGAAAAATTGCGCGTGGTGATCGAGAAAAAAATGTTCTCCAATACCGAGGACCTGCTGCCAGTCATCTCCTTCAACGCCAAAGGCTCTACCGAAGAAATGCAGAAGCACGAAGACTTCGTCAATCGCATGGTGAGCAAGGGTTACACACCGAAGCAGGTGCGTTTGCTATGCGAATGGTATTTGCGTGTACGCAAATCCTCTTGATTCCTGTTCAATCTAGGGACACGGGTTGCCTATGACATGCCGCGTCAATTAATGTCAGACCATGGCAACCCGTCCGCAGTACCACTGGCAGGAGAATGGACTTGTTGCATCAGATCATCGACCGTAGGCTAGCTGGCAAAAACAAAAGCATCGCCAATCGGGAACGCTTTCTCAGACGTTTTCGCAGCGATATCCGTCGTTCCGTCACCGAAGCGGTGCGCGACCGCAGTATCAAGGACATCGAGAGTAGCAAGAGCATTACCATTCCGCGCAAGGACATTTCCGAACCGGCCTTCCATCATGGCCGTGGCGGCCGTCGTGAAATCGTCCATCCTGGCAACCAGGACTACTTGCAGGGTGACCGCATTCCTCGTCGCAGCGGCGGTGCGGGCGACGGTGGTAGCACCGCCAGCAATGATGGCGAAGGTCAGGACGACTTCGTGTTCGAGCTGTCACGCGAAGAATTCATGCAGTATTTCTTCGAAGATCTGGAATTGCCACGCCTGATCCAGACCAATCTGATGTCGATCCCCAACTGGAAGAACATGCGCGCCGGTTACTCGGTCGACGGTTCGCCCAATAATATCGACATCGTGCGCTCGCTGCGCAGCTCGCTGGGTCGGCGCATTGCGCTGGGTGCACCTTTGCAGGCCAAATTGCGTGAACTGGAAGAGCAATTGGTCGAACTAGAGCAAGATCCCAGCGACAGACAGGCCGAAATTCATTTGCTGCAGGAAGAGATTCACCATCTCAAGGGCCGCATCTGGCGCATTCCCTTCATCGATCCCTTCGACCTGCGTTACGTCAATCGCATACGCCAACCGCAACCGTCGAGTCGTGCGGTGATGTTTTGCGTGATGGATGTGTCGGGCTCCATGGACGAACAACGCAAGGATTTGTCCAAGCGTTTCTTCATCTTGCTGTATCTGTTTCTGACGCGCAATTATGAACACATCGAAGTAGTGTTCATCCGCCATCACACACGTGCCGACGAAGTGGATGAAGATACCTTCTTCCATTCTCAGGAAAGCGGCGGCACCGTTGTCTCGAGTGCGCTCGAACTGATGCAACAGATCATTACCGAGCGCTATCCATCGGGCGAATGGAATATCTACGGCGCCCAAGCCTCCGACGGCGACAACTGGAACGATGATTCGCCCAAGTGCCGCGCCATTCTGGAACAGGGGATTTTGCCGCTGTGTCGTTATTTCGCCTACATCCAGGTGGCTGAAGCGGAGCAGAATTTGTGGACTGAATACACCCAACTATTGTCCGAACATCCGCATTTCGCAATGAAGAAGGTTGCCTCGGCGACCGAGATCTATCCAGTCTTCCGCGAACTTTTTGAAAAGCAGGTGACGGCATGAACAAACGCTTGGAACCGCCGGTCAAGTACGACCCGCTGCCCTGTCCATCGGACTGGAGCTTTGAGCTGATTGAACGCTACAACGAGGAAATCGCTAAGGTAGCCGAAAGCTATCGGCTTGACATCTACCCTATTCAGCTGGAAATCATTTCGGCCGAACAGATGATGGATGCCTACGCCTCTTCCGGGATGCCGGTCAATTACCGGCACTGGTCGTTCGGCAAGCATTTCCTGGCCACCGAGCGTGACTACAAGCGCGGTCAGATGGGTCTGGCTTACGAGATTGTGATCAACTCCAATCCCTGCATCGCCTATCTGATGGAAGAAAACACCATGACCATGCAGGCGCTGGTGGTAGCGCATGCAGCCTATGGCCATAATTCCTTTTTCAAGGGCAACTATCTGTTCCAGTTGTGGACCGATGCCAGTGCCATCATCGATTATCTGGTCTATGCCAAGAGTTATATCGCCGAATGCGAGGAGCGTCATGGCTTCGACCGCGTCGAGGAATTACTCGACTCTTGTCACGCTCTGATGAATTACGGCGTCGATCGTTATAAACGACCGCAGCGCATGTCTCTGGCACAGGAACAGGAACAGCAGCGTGAGCGCGAAGCTTATATGCAATCGCAGATCAACGAACTGTGGCGTACCTTGCCCGCAAAAAAGGAAACGACAGCGGCCGAAAAGGAAGAGCGTTATCCGTCCGAGCCGCAAGAAAATCTGCTCTACTTCGCGGAAAAAAACGCGCCGCTTCTGGAGCCGTGGGAGCGCGAAGTCATTCGCATCGTGCGCAAGGTCGGCCAGTATTTTTATCCGCAACGGCAAACCCAGGTGATGAATGAAGGTTGGGCCACTTTCTGGCATTACACCTTGCTCAACACCATGTATGACCAGGGCAAGCTGACCGATAGTTTCATGATGGAATTTCTCCATTCGCATAGCAACGTGGTTTTCCAGCCCCCCATCACCAAACCCTATTACAACGGCATCAATCCTTACGCACTGGGTTTTGCCATGATGAGCGACATTCGCCGCATTTGCGAACATCCCACCGACGAAGACCGCGAATGGTTTCCCGACATGGCCGGCAGCAACTGGCTCGATACCTTGCATTACGTCATGCGCAACTTCAAGGATGAGAGCTTTGTGGCGCAGTATCTTTCACCAAAATTGATGCGCGACATGCGCATGTTTGCGGTGCTCGACGACGATACGCGCAGCGAAATGGAAGTCTCGGCGATTCACAACCAAAGCGGCTATCAATATGTCCGTCAGGCACTGTCGCGGCAATACGATATCAATCATCGTGAACCCAACATCCAGGTCTGGTCGGTCAACACCCGAGGCAACCGCAGTCTGACGCTGCGGCACTTCCGCAGCGATGGCCGTTCGTTGGGCGAGAGCACCAACGAAGTGCTGCGTCACATGGCGCGCCTGTGGCAATTTGATGTTTATCTGGAAAGCGTCGACGACAGTGGTTACGTTGTGCAACGCTATGAATGCGTCAGCGAAAATCGCTATGCATTACGTACCTGACGACGCCTGAAAATGACCTCCATCCCCTTGTTTCCCCTAGGAGCGGCACTGTTTCCAGACGGTCGCCTGCCCTTGCAGATCTTCGAGGTGCGCTATCTCGACATGATCAATAAATGTATTGAACAGAGCAGCTCCTTCGGTGTGGTTGCTTTGACATCCGGTTATGAAGTACGCAGGCCCGGCCAGATGGAAACCTTTGTCACAGTAGGCACCTTGGCCCACATCAAGGAATGGGCAGCCCCCACTCAGGGACTGTTGCAAATCTCCTGTACCGGCAGCACGCGTTTTCGTATTCTCGCCAAGGAACAACTCAAGCACGGCCTGTGGATGGCACAGGTGCTGCCACTGGAAAACGACCAACGCATTGCCGTTCCGGAAGAGTTGAGCAACACCGTGACAACGCTGATGAATCTGCTGGCGTCACTGAAAAATGAAATCATTGCCGAGGCCGACATCCCGGTCGCAGCGCCTTACCGGCTGGACGACTGCGGCTGGGTAGCCAATCGCTGGAGCGAGATGCTGCCCATGAGCGTGGAGCAGAAACAAGGTCTGCTGGCGCTGGACAATCCCGTGCTACGCCTGGAGCTGGTACAGGATATTCTGAGCGAACGCGGCCTGCTTTGAAAATCAGGGCGGCAACATCCCGGTTTCCACCAGCAAGCCAGTAAAGCCGGACCAGAAAATCTGGATGCCGATGCACAACAAGATGAAGGCAGACAAGCGCAATACCACCATGGTGCCGAGCCGCCCCAACAAGCTCACAATTTTGTGCGCGGAACGGTAGCACAGATACACCACCAGCACCGTCAAGGCTGAACCCAACGCCGCACTGCCGATCGACATGACCCAGTCCACCAGACGCGCCGGCGTATTCGCTCCCAAAGTGATGGAGGCGGCAATCGTGCCGGGGCCGACCGTGAGCGGAAAACTGATGGGATAAAAACTGCGCGCCTTCAATTCATCGTTGGACGAGTCTTCGTCATAGACTTGCGCCACCTGACGCGGAATGGCAGATTCCTGATCGTTATCGCTCAACAGACGCCAGCCAGAAATGGCCACCAGGATACCGCCACCAATACGCACGATCGGCAAGGAAATGCCAAAAAATGCCAATACATGGGAGCCAATAAAGATCGCCCCGACCAACAGGAACCAGCAATTGATGGCAACCTGGCGGGCCACGCGGTTTTCAATCTGGGCCGGCACATTGCCGAGCAAATTGGCAAATACCGGCGCTACGCCAAAAGGATTGAGAATCGGCAACAAGGTTACCGGTATCAGCAAAACAGCCTTGAGAAAAATGATCAACATGTATGACTCCTGCGAAGACGAGCTGCCTAGATCAGGCGATAGCCGCTCTTTTCTTTCTTTTGCGCGATGTTCTGCAA
>Ga0209913_1001911_pt1 | contig 10114 bp, 8 predicted proteins | sample PersoiDNA2013203_FD_185805 | JGI IMG/M metagenome (GOLD analysis project Ga0209913, IMG submission 185805) | Permafrost soil microbial communities from the Arctic, to analyse light accelerated degradation of dissolved organic matter (DOM) -... | ecosystem: Environmental > Terrestrial > Soil >... | reverse complement strand
CACCAACTTCCCGGCCTCGATCACCGCGAGATCCAGTACATCGTTGACCAGCTGCAGCAAGTGCCAGCCGGCCTTGAGAATCTGACAGGCGCTTTCCTTTTGCTCTGGTGTCAACGGGGAGGGGCCATTCTCCAAGAGTTGGCCGAAACCGAGGATGGCATTGAGCGGCGTGCGCAGCTCATGACTCATGCTTGACAGAAAATCCGATTTCGCTTGGTTGGCTTTTTCCGCAACGGCCATAGCGTGCTCAAGTTCAAGGTTCTTGTCTTGTAGTGCCTGGTGCAATAGCGCGCGTTCCGCTTCAGTTTGCTTGCGCTCGGTAATGTCGTCCAGCACCGCACGCAGTTCGGGCCTGCCCGCAGCGTCATGACCGGCTGTCATAGTGATCTGTGCCCAGAATTGCGTGCCGTCATTCTTTACCATCCGTAGATCGAAGGTTTGCAGGTCACCTTGCTCAACCAACCGTTTGCGGTGCAGGTAGTAGATGTCCTGATCTTCTTTCAGGATGCGACTCGACACAGGTTGCTTGAGCAAAGTGCCACGCGCCATGCCGAACAGACTGGCAGCGGTGAGATTGACTTGCACGATCAGCCCCTGCTCACTGATCGTGCAATAGCCTACCGGGGCCAAGTCATACAGGTCGAAATAACGTTCTCGCACCGCGTCCAGCGCCACCTGCGATTCGCGTAATTCCTCGTTTTGCATCTCCAGTTCTATCTGATGCACACATAGTTCATGCACTAAGTTCTGGGTTGCTGCAGGTGACAGGGCTGCGACAGCTTCGGGCGAGCGCGCGACGTTTTGCTGCAGGCGTGCCTCGGCCCGCTGACGCTGTAATGCATTTGGATAAGCAGCAGTGTGGACAGCCGGTTGGGCCACGTACCGCTCTTCGTCATTGCCTTGGTCGGCAAATTTGTCGTTCCCGGTCATTGAACTACTTCACCGATAGCGCGTTCGGTGGTCGCAATGGCGTAAATCTCGCCGGTTTCATTGAGCAACGCAGTGGAAATGACCGAGACAGCAGTCACCACTCCTTGTTTGGTCATCCGTTGGGTGCGATACGGCTCCAGAATTTCTGTCTGACTAAGTTGTCGAAGTACAACCAAGGCATCCGAGCGCAGTTCTTGTGGGATCCGATCCCGCACATTCATCAATAGCGCCTCTGCTTCGCTCCAACCATACATCCTGACCGCGCCGGGGTTCCAGGCCAAAATGCGGCCATCCAAGTCTTGTACGGTAATAGCATCATGCGCATCTCGCACCACAACCGCCAGCCGCAACAACTCGTTGGCTTTCTGGAGCGCATCGCGCGTCTGCACCGCCTCGGTAATGTCGACAAAAGAGATCACCGCGCCCTCAATCACATTGTCGAGCGTGCGGTACGGTTGGATGCGCATTGTGTACCAGTTGCCCTCGTTTGTTTGCACCGCAATTTCTTTGCGTATCAATGTTTTGAGCACTGCCTGCGTGTCCGCCACCAAGCTGTCGTAGCCGATCAAGTTGGAGGCGATATGCGCCACCGGCCGCCCCACGTCAGACTGAATCAAGTTAATGATTGTACTGGCCGCTGGCGTAAAGCGCAGGATGCACAGTTCATAGTTCACAAATACGGTGCCGATGCCGGTGCCGGCCAGCAGATTGTTCATGTCGTTATTCGCGCGCGACAGATCCACCACTTTGGTTTGCAACTCGGCGTTGACGGTGGCCAGTTCCTCGTTGACCGATTGCAACTCTTCCTTCGAGGTCTCCAGCTCTTCGTTGGTCGATTGCAATTCCTCGTTGACCGACTGCATTTCCTCATTGGATGATTTAAGCTCTTCGTTGGAGCTCTCCAGTTCTTCATGGGTAGTTTGCAGGTACTCGTCCTTGGCGCGCAACTCCTGTTGAAGCATTGCAATACGAGACTCGGCATCCGAATGTAGGCTGATTTCCCCTGGGATCGCTGACATTGCGACTGGTCGTAGAGATTCGGGGTCAGCGGCAGGCAAGTCTTCCAGAATAGTGAGGTACAGATGCGATTCTGACATTGCATCCGAACCTGCCAACACCGGGCAGACGGTCAGATTGAGCAGTGTGAAGTAGCCATTGGTTTTGACCTTTAGAGCGGAACAGCGCACGACCGTCTTAGTGCTAACCGCTTTATGTAGGGCGATGGTCAGATCACGCCGCAAGCCTTCACGCGCCATCTTCAGGATGTTGCTGACGCCGACCTCACCCGGGGGCGGCTCCAGGTACATGCCGGCGCGGCCATGCAGATAGAGGATATCGCCATGCCGGTTAACCAGTGCACTACTCGGAGCCAGCTGTCGCAAGAGCCCTTGTTCGGTTAGTTCGCGCAGTGATAATTTTTCCGGGAATGCCATCTTTTTCGTAACCATGGAGCTTGCGTGATCCAGCGTCATCTCGTTCGGAAGCAATTTGCCTAAAATCGTGCGCTGTCTGCCTTGAGAATCCTCCTTGCGCTGAAACAGCTTCGATTTGCGCTCCACCGCCGCAAATAATTCAAAAAAATCGCCCACTCCTTCAGATGTACCCAGGAACAGCATGCCGTTTGGATTGAGCGCATAGTGAAACAATGGTATCAGTTTTTTCTGTAATTGCGCGCCCATATAAATCAGCAAATTGCGGCAACTAATCAGGTCGAGTTTGGAGAACGGCGGGTCTTTAATCACGTCCTGTTCGGAAAAAACTATCATGTCGCGAATATTTTTATGAATACGGTAGGCGTCGCGTTCTGGTTCTGCGAAGAAAAAACGCGCCAGCCGTTCCGGCGTTATGTTGGCCGCGATACTGGCCGGATACAGGCCAGCACGTGCTTTGGCGATCGCCTGGCTATCGATGTCGGTAGCAAAGACTTGCACCGTGTAATTTTGCTTAAGCGCTTCCATACGTTCGTACAATAGGATGGCGATGGAATAGGCTTCTTCGCCTGTGGAGCAACCAGTCGACCATACACGTACTGGAGCACCGGCAGGCTTGCCTGCAAACAGCTTGGGGACGATTTCCTTCTCCAGCACCTCAAAAACTTCAGGATCGCGAAAGAAATTGGTCACGCCAATTAAAAGGTCGCGAAACAGCGCCTCGGCCTCGTCAGGGGTTTGTTGCAAATACTTGACGTAGCTGTCAATCTCAGTGATCTGATGCACCGCCATACGACGATCAATGCGACGGTTGATTGTGCTGGGCTTATATTGAGAAAAATCGTGGCCGGTCTGTGAGCGCAGCAGAATAAAAATCTTTTTCAACGTACTTTCTGCTTTTGGCGCATAAATGGAGGTAGAGCGTGGCAACTGGCCAAAGGTGTGCGTAGCGTAAGCGATCAACTGGGGCGCCATCGCGGCAGGTGGCAACACGTAATCCGCCAGCCCGGTGTCGATGACACTGCACGGCATACCGTCAAACTCGCTCGATTCCGGAACCTGCGTCATGACCATACCGCCTTCGCCCTTAATCGCCCGCACACCCAGTGTGCCGTCACTGCCAGTACCGGACAGAACGATACCAATAGCCCGTTCGTGCTGATCTTGCGCTAGCGAACGAAAGAAAAAATCAATTGGCAGCCGCTGACCACGTGGCATCAATGGTTCCAGCAAGTGCAGAGTGCCATTCAGAAACGCCATGTCATAGTTGGGCGGGATGATATAGACATGGTTGGGCTGCACCACCATGCCATCTTCGACTTCAAAGACCCGCATACGGGTGCAGCGGCGGATCAAATCAGTCAGCAAGCTCTTGTGATCCGGAGCTAGGTGTTGCACCAGTACAAAAGCCATGCCGGGTTCCGCTTCGGTTGGTATGCCGGAAAAAAATGACTCAAATGCAGCCAATCCCCCGGCTGAGGCACCTATGCCGACAACGGCGAAAGTATTGCCTGGGAAATTCTTGTCTACTGTGGCAATACTGGGTAAACCGAGTATTGCTGTGGCAGGTTCATTTGTGACGCTCTTGGGTATCTTTTTAGCTGGCACTGACATCTCCACCACGCTTGGCTAGCGCAATGGTCAAGTATAGGGCTTTTCGTGCCATTTTCCGACTCGGTTTTACTGGATTGACACTTTGCACTCACAACCGCGCTACCGAAAGATGGACATTACTTTCTCCAGATCGTAGAAAATCGCGTTGACCGGTTTAAGGCGCTTAGGATGAATACAATTATTGACGGACATGCATTTTCTTTTTGCACTTGAGAGCGCGACCCGATCATTGATAATCAGTAGTGCTGAGCATGCAGAGTCCTTAGTCGTTGAAGTTGACTCATCAGTGATTTGCAATGTGCAAGTATTGATTGCACTTTCACGATTGAAGCAGTCGGATGACTACACCCATATGCATTCGGTTGCGGTATGCCTGATGGCGCTAGCTAGGCAATTGGGCATGGAGTGACTAGCAGGTTCGCCTGTGTGGGAGAGCAGCGTTGTTGCACGATATTTCCCTTTAATTATTATGGATATGAGTGCCTAGTGCGTTCATAAATTTTCGGAAATTATGTCACAAAAATATGTGCTCGATGCAAACGGAAATTAAGATACTGGGAGGTATGTTCTGTTGCTTTGCACGCAGAATTGTCCTTCTCTATAGCAGGCTATTTTCGGTTGTTTTCTACTACGTAGTCTGCCCATTCCTGCATCATCTTCGCCCGTTTTGTAAATAAATCTCCACGCGCATATGCAGCTTCTGCCTTATCTTTAATTCCGTGCGCAAGAGCAGCTTCCGCCACCTCCCGTGGATAGTGCGTGGTTTCACCAACCCAATCACGGAACGAACTGCGAAAACCATGGACCGTAATATCGGTACGCTCCAACCGTTTGAGTAATTGAAGAAGTGCCATATTCGACATAGGGCAGTTCTCATTTCGTCCTGGAAAAACAAAATCACCACCAGCATCTTCCATTTGTATTTTTAAAATTTTCATAGCCTGTTTGGAAAGCGGAATACGGTGTTCTTTTTCTGCCTTCATTCGAGCTGCAGGAATGACCCATACCTGTTTATCCATATCAATTTCATCCCAGACGACATTTAATGTTTCACTAGTGCGAGTCGCCGTGAGTATCAGAAATTCAAGTGCCAGAGGAGCTGTTCCACCCAAGGCGCGCAAGGATTGTAAGAACTCAGGCAGTTCCGCATGGGGAAGAGCAGGGTGGTGCTGAACTTTTTGCACTTTCGAACGCTTTGGTGTTGATTTGCACCGAAAACTGACCCACTTTGCCGCATAATTTGCATCGAAAATTGACCCACGTTTAGCACACAATCCTACTCTTCGGAATGAGTAGGGGAATGGAGTGATTGACGTGGCATTACTAGGAATAATCAGACGCTGGCACCTGCGTGACAAGGTGCCGCTAAGGGAAATTGCCAAGCGGCTCGGCATCTCCCGCAACACCGTCAGGCGCTACCTACGGTCGGAAACCACTGAGCCGGCCTACGCTGAGCGCCAAACGGCCAGCGCCATCGACCCATACGCCCTTCAACTCGCGGGCTGGCTCAAGACCGAGGCGGCGAAATCCCGGAAGCAAAGACGCAGCCTCAAGCAGCTCCACGAGGAGCTCGTCAATCTTGGATTCAAGGGGTCTTACGACAGGGTTGCAGCGTTCGCCAGGCAATGGCGGGAGGGTCAAACTGAGTGGGTCAATTCAGCACGCAAACGAACAGCGTCGGGTATGACTGACGCGATTGACAATGCAGGTCGCTGATTCGGTGAATTTGTATTTCAACTGCGGTCCACCGGAGTTTGGGCGCCCTGCGGCGTAGTGCGCATAGATGTTCTTGAACACCACGCCTTCTCCCTTGTTACTTCTGATCAGCTCGAAATGTGCACTTTTTTCTGCTGGGCTGAAGCGTGCCTTGACGATGGAAATTGCCGATGAATCAACGTCGTGAAGGAAGTCCGAGTAGGCGGCATAACGTCCGAGATAACTGACCTGTCGCTGGCAGGCGTCATCCAGCGACAGCATGTCGAATACCCGATACTGGTTGCTGACCAGCTCGCCATCCAATATCACTTCCCGGCAGGGCAGCGCCAGGATAGCTTCCACCACCGCTTGCGGAAGAGGGCGAGTAAAACCCAGCTTGTTGCTGGCTGTGACCACGGTATTCTTGCGGCTGACCATGACACGTTCGCCATCCTCCTTCTCTTGCATGCACATGGTTGTGTTTTGCAACAAGTCGGTGAGTGCGCTTTCGTCGATGGCATTCAACAATTGCGGCATAAGGCTGCTTTTTGTACGCGAGATTATTTCGATTGCAGTTGTAGTTACAGTTGAGTTGTCCGCCAGCGTATAACCTTTGATGATGCGTTCCTTGCACATGCTGTCGAATTGCTTGACCGCTTTGTCGAATGGAATTGGCTGAGCGGGTTTGATGCCGGGCGTGAGCGTAGCGCCGCGCCGGCCGTACTGGTACTTGACGACGAATCCGTCTGCGACTGCTGCTACTTGCATGTGGTATTCCTTGTCTGACGCATTTTCTTGGCAAAAGAAGGATGCTATTGGCAGTACGGGTGTTGTCATATTTTTCATGGGGTGTATCTCCTGATTGAGTGATGTGCGCGTGACAATGCCGCTGCGTGAAGCAGCAGAAGCAAGTTGGTACGTGGGATTGCTAATGGGGTGCTGCGAGAGGTCTACTTGGAAGTGCGTCGATTTTAATGGTGCGTGCTTTAAAGTCGCTGCTTGGTTAAATGTGTATGCACATGTCAGGCAATGATCGTTGTCAGCAAGCTGATAAAGGCTTAATCCATTTGAAGACTAAAGCAATGACTGCAGTCGCGGCACGCGTAGTTATTGAGGATTTGTTGATCGACCATTTCACCCAAGGCAAGACCGGCCATACCACCTGCTGTGCCGCCTGCTATGCCGCCAAGCACTGCGTCGATGACGCCGCCTAGGGCGTCGATAGTAAAACCCGTTTCAGAACCACTGAGTGCCCCAGTAAATCCAGCAGCAGCACCGGCGATGGTGCCAAGCGTGCCACCGGCTTTTTTACCGTAGTTTTTAATGGTGATTCGTGCTGAGTCGCAATAAGGACAAGAGATCTGCATGGCGTGCGTTTCAATTGCTGGAGCACGCTGCATTAATCCTGCCAGATGAGGTTCTTAAGCCAGTAATTGCTGATTTACAAAAACGCGTCATAGAAATTCCTTTGTGTGAGTTGAGGGAAAGGCAAGCGTATTTGCCTGTCTCACATAAAGAATATGTATTTGAAATTATTTGGAATGCGTGTGTGGCGATGCCAGAAAGGCCATTCTTTGGCTCACAGATAAAAGAGACTAAGTATGTTGTTGTACGGCAAGTACAAGAAGGCACTCCAAATAATGAAACGTTATTGGTTTGCGGCAAGATATGCAACAATTCTCGCGGCTCTATTTTTTAACCATTTTTTACGATAATTCTAAAAAACTATCGAACTTTTAATTCAGTTTGAGCAGGAGTCTCCGCAGCTTTCATGCCTTTCGTTGATTCGTCGACAAGCTTAGAAGGTGCTTTGAATTACTCTGCTCTTGTCCATCTTGAAAAATATGCTAACCAATAAAAACTCTTTTATTTCGTTGATTTTAAAACCATCGCGTTCTCTACTGCGAAATTCGTTGGTGCTCGCTACGCTTACCGTTTGCGCTACAGGATGCGTCACATCCCAGCCGCAAGCGCTCAAGGAAAGTAGTATTCCTGCCGTCAAAGACGAAAATGTTGCGCATACGAGCCGAGAAACAGCCGGCTTCATGTCGTTTACTCCAGGCAAGGCGGTACTTGGTATTTTCGGGGTGATGGCAATGAGTGCCGAAGGCAATAGGATCGTGGCAGAAAATCATGTGGAGGATCCCGCTGCCGCTATAGGAGCTGCACTGGCATCAACACTCTCGCAACGATACGGAGCGCATGTTGAGACTGCTCCTGTGGCAATCAAGGCAGACGATCCTGCGGCAATTTCGACAGCGGTTAACGACAAGGCGCGATACATAGTTGATGTGGAGACAATGGCCTGGGGTATTAATTATTTCTCCTCCAACTGGACACACTATCGTCTTTCTTACAATGCGAAGGCGCGTTTGATCAATACCCAAAGCAAGTCGGTGATCGCCGAGGGTTTTTGTAAGTTGATGCCAACCGAAGATCTCGGTGCCCCCACTTATGATGAGTTAATGGCGAATCAGGCTGCACTGTTAAAGGAAACGGTCGCCAAGACGATGGCGCAATGTATTGCGACGCTGCAAACGCAGATGTTCCCAGGCTAGGAGATTGTGTTAGTCGCCCCTAGTATGGGAGTTTCCTGAAAAGCAAGTTTTTAGCGCATGAAGTTTCAACGTACTGGCTTTGCTTTGCGATACAGGAAACTATAAAAACCGACAACACAAAGAACGCTGAATCCAGAATCTGTCATGTCCTGCCAGGGGTAATTTAATCTGGTCAACAGGTAACCCACAACTGTGGGTCATGTTGTAGTGATGAACTAATTTGGAGATTTTTAATGCGAGTGTTTTCATGGATTGTTGGCGTGTTGATTGCGATGGCCTTCTCGGGTTGCGCGACGCCATATCAATCTCGACCTGCTGGCAGAATTGGAGGGTATGTTGATCAGAAGATCGATGATCAAACGTGGCACGTCCAATTCACTGGAAATGGATATACGTCTGGTGACATGGTGCACAAGTATTTTCTGTATCGTTGCGCTGAACTGACCCAACATGCAGGGTTCAAATACTTTGCGATTATTCCGGCAGCGCTTTCTGGTGCGGTGACACCAATACATCAGCCTGCTCGCGGAACGGGGTTTGACCCGCGGTTGATGCAAAAAGTCGCGTATAGGCCGATGCCTATTGTCGTCTACGGAGGTGGCGGAGTGACGAGCTTGAGTGTCAGTGCGGATATTCGTATGTTTAACGATGATGCCGTTATAAATTCCAAAGTTATCGGATTTGATGCAGGCGAGATCGCGGACCAGCTTGGTCCGTATATACACAGCGAAGGAAAGACTTCAGCGGAAGTGCCGAGGGGATGGATATTTGAGCCTGGTCACGCCAAGGTTAGAGCACAGGATCTGCTGCCGACGAATCCGACGAAGGATTTAGGAACGTGATTTTTAAAAAGATGTCACCTATCAACTTTAGTAGTGGAGAAATGCCGTAAGGAAATATATCCTGAAAGATTGTCGGTCGGAAATGCATTTCAGTGGAGGGCTAGTTGAGGTGCCGAGGCATTGGGGAATAGATGAGCTGCGATGTACTCGGGATTGGCTTCAGGCTGTTGACATAGCGTTGCCAATTGCTAGAGGAAGCGCGTTACAAGGCTAAGACGATCTTTCTTGAGTACGGCTTAAACGCGCAATGGTCTCTGTCTTCATCAACGGCGGTATGTAGTAAAACCTGGATATTTAAAGAGAGTCGTATGTTCAAATCAATAAAAGCAGCCATAGTAATTTCAATTGCTCTATCAGGTTGTGCCGGCACAAATTTTATCCGACCAGCTCCAGAAGCTTTTAAGCTGGGAAGCTCTACTTATGCGCAAGTAACGCAACAACTCGGTGAGCCGAAGCGAACCGGTAATCTACTGAAAAACGATAAAAATGTGAAGAGCATCGTCTATGCGTATGCATCGACGGGTGGTGAGTCACTAGAAGCTGGGGTCATTGCCGCAAGAGCAATGACTTATTATTTTTTGAATGACACATTAGTCGGTCAAGAATTTGTATCCTCGTTCAAGTCAGATAACACCGATTTCGACGACACAAAAATTAGTGGTATCACAAAAGGAAAAACCACTCGCGCTGAGGTCACTCAACTATTAGGAAAAGCCAGTTCTTTCTATATTGCCCCCATGATTAAAACAACCAATGGTGAGGCGATTGGTTACAACTACAACACAACAAAGGGTGGATTGTTGGGCGGTTTCAAGTTTTTTAAGAAATCGGTCCTTATTTCCTTTGATGAGAACAATCAAGTATCTGACATCGAATTTTCTTCTTCCGGTAGTAAATAGACGGATATAGCCATCAACTTTTAATTCCGTTTAATCCGTCTGCGTGCTTTCCATGCGTGTCGCTGATAGGTTCCCTTTCACTGCTCAGCTAGCAATGCGCACTGATCCCCGTCTGTTGGCAAGATGGCGGTGGTACGCAGCCCTGC
>Ga0209913_1001910_pt1 | contig 10121 bp, 12 predicted proteins | sample PersoiDNA2013203_FD_185805 | JGI IMG/M metagenome (GOLD analysis project Ga0209913, IMG submission 185805) | Permafrost soil microbial communities from the Arctic, to analyse light accelerated degradation of dissolved organic matter (DOM) -... | ecosystem: Environmental > Terrestrial > Soil >... | reverse complement strand
GCTCAGCGGGAACCCCGCCAAACTTCTGCGATATCTCGAGGGCGCGCTCAATGCGAACGAATTCACCGTCATTCACCAAACGGCCACTGCGCAGGCGACTGGAATTCCTCTTGGCTCAATGACCGCGGCCGTCAAGAAGCTGGTTGAGAGTGGTCAAATCATTGCTGGGGCCAACGGGTAGCTTTAAGCTGGCAAATGTTGGGCAGCCATTGGCCCAATGAAGGGGCGCTGTCCCGAACTCACCTGCAGTTCTGGATCGGTGATGATGGTGTTGCTGCCGACGCGAATTTGACCAGGGGTGCCGATGATTGACTGACCAGGAGCCACCGGTTTGTGGTCAGCAGTTAGGCGAATACACGCGACATAACGAACTCTTCTTGATGTCCATAGTTCGGAGCCGAAAAAAGAACCACCGATCAGTTTATTGCTCTGCGCCTAAATTGGCAGATAGCCGCGCTGGCGACGACGGTCGCGAATGCGCGTCAGAGTCCTTTCGCACTCTGCCTCGGAAGCGACGCCCATCGCTTTGAATCCACCACGTCTGCGTTCGCCGCTCCAGGCCCGCATAATCACAAGTGCGCCAAACAGGTCGCGCTGCACCCAGAGTTGGTAGCGCCGACCGCCAGGGCCTTTGAAACGTTCAATTCCGTCCATAGCAGGCTTTCAGATATGAACCTCGTGGAGCCGAGCCACTCATCACCGGTCGGCATTTACGTGTCAATGCCGAGTACATCAACCAGCCCGCGACTCATCCACTCCAGTTCCTGCTCAGCAAAACCATGCTTATCAAAGAGCATGTTCAGGCCGTCGAAGCCACGCTGAAGAAATTGAAGCAGCGCTCGACGATCGATTTCAACCGCCCCTCCTCCGGGGAAGGACACGCCACAGACACAGGACCCCAGAATCTTGAGGCTGTCATCGACCTGGTTCAAGAAAAACGCCCAGTAAGGCCACTGCAACTCCATCGCGCAGAGGAAGACCCGAACCTGCTCGATATCGACAAGCTCGCGCTCATCTTCGCCGTAGCCGTCCACCACCAGGGACATTTGCCCACGGTAACGCCAGGCATCCTCACGGGTCGCGGTAAAGAGTTTGAGACCTGCAACGACCGACGCGACATCGTGCTCCTCTACTTGTCGGCGCGAGATCATCAGGATGACAGGCTCAACGACGCCGCGGCGCAGGTCAATTCGGGGGAGGTTCGGCATCGTGCTGCCTCAGCTTTGGTCACTGTCGGCACTTGTGCCGACGCCATTGCGCTGTAACGCGTGGCCCAGCGCCTCGCTGGCACGTTGACTTTGTTCTTTGCGGCGTTCATCGGCCAGTTGCTCGATGCCCAGCATGCCCTCGGCATCAAGTCCGTCCCACAGCTCAAAGTTCACCTGCATCTGATGTATCCAGAGCATTTTGGTCCCCTTGGGAATATCTCCGATACGCAGTTGCAGCATGCCCTCCAGGGCTCCTTCGTTGTCGTACGTTTCATAGCCATAGTCCTCCTCATACCGGTCTTGCAGTTGTTGACCAATGAACTGGTATTCGCATGCGCGTGCACGGCTCATCTTTAGTGCCGACGCCCACTGTCCATACGTTAGTGCCTTCACCAGCACCAGTCGCGGCCCAAACCGGTGTGCCAGGGCGCGCAGGGTTGCCTCCATCTTGGGTGCCCGAATCCAGGCCATCTCGGCGATGTAAATGCGCTCCAACCCCAGCTTGAGGCGCTGCAACAGCACGCCAGAGTGAACCGAGCGCACCACCAGGTCGGTATTCGGTACCAGCGTGAGGGCCACCGGGTGCCACAGAGGGGACTCTGGAAGAACGGACAGGGGCCGCAAAAGAATGTGAACCCGCTTGACCCGTTCGACAAACACCGCCTGATGGACCCAGTACCAGGCGATCAACAGCCGTGCAAGGTTCGCTGTCCTGGCAGCAAGCAGCCAATCTGGAATGGGTTTTATCACGCAAGCACTACTGCGCTGCGCTCCCCACGCCCTGGGAACAAGCGCACCCAAGCTCTTCTCTGCGGCGGGCTGCGGCAATTTGTTCGACGTTGGCTTGATCGCCTCCTGGCTGCCCGGCCAGGTATATCCAGAAGCCAGTAACTGGCCTGTACCTTTGCGCCCCAGGCGATACAACCCATCGGGGCGACAGACCAGCACCGCCGGAATGCGTCGACTTCTGAAATCAGACTCAACAAGCACCAGCATGACTCGCGAGCCGTCAGACAAGTGACCAAAGGAGTGTTGGTGCCAGTGGTTCATTGTTTACCCCTTCTCTGGCAGAGCCTGCTTTTTGGGATCAGACGAGATCAGCTGCTTTACCATCCCACCGGTCCCTTGTGAATGATTTCGCCAAGGCCGTTCTTGATGCCGCAATAGTCAAGCGCAACCGCATCAAACCCCAGGGAGTCCCGCATCAGGGTGTATTCAGCGCTCCGGTCATCATGCTGGTGGCCATGGAACGCCCTCTGCACGCGCAGGGACCTGGCCAACTCATCGAGAACGGCGAACCCATGCGGATGGCAACTCGGCGCCTCATGTGTCACCAAAATATCGGCCCTCTGCTTTGCCAGGCGCTGCACATCATCGGTATAGATCGCGGCATTGAGGGAAGGATTTGGCCTTTGCCCATTGCGCCACTGGTACGCGCCCCGGTTCATCGCCGCCTCTTTGTTTGCGAACTTGGCCGCAGCAGGTGGATACCAGACCTTGCCCAGAAAGTTGCCACCCAGTCCGGCGACCCTGACGCCACCCAGCTCCACCACCTGACCATGCAGCGCCACGGCATCGCCACAGTCATGCAGCATGGCCCAGTGCTCATAGGTGTCCGCATCATGATTGCCAGGAATGAATGCCACCTTCACGCCGGGGAAGTTCCTGCCCAGTGGCTCCAGAATTTCCCGAAATGACTTGTGGTCGATATCGATATCGCCGAGGAAGACCAGCCATGCCGGCTTCTCGGCAGCGGCCAGCAGCGCGTGCGCAATGTGCCTGAACTCGCCATGCACATCCCCAAGAAGCCAGATCCGGCGCAGCTTGTCTGTGATCATGTTCGGTCCTCAAACCAGGGGCGATCCATGGCGCATGGAATTGCCTGACGTTGCTGGATATGTCGCACAGGTAGTACCGTCTCAATCAATGCAAGGCCGCAGAATTCGAGCCCACGCACCCAGGATTTCATTCGTCGTCCTCTTCGAACCAGATAAGCGGCAGGCGGTTTTCTGCGCGCATTCGGGTGTGTTCAGGACACAGCACCACAAACCAGCCGTCGCCGCGGTCATTCTTGCCCTGTTGCCCACAGACAATGCAACTGTGGGTTGTCTTGTCTGCAGCTGCATCAATCAATTCAGAAAGTTGGCTGCTCAAAGCCGCGCCCTCGGGTTTGCGGCTCTTCGCGGCCGAGGTAAACGATGAAACGCCGGCCGGTGCAATCAAATCGATTCGGACCGCCGACGTCATGCCTTTCATTGCCCAATACCAACGGGCGGAGCCAAACTTTTCCTTGCACTGGCGCCAGTAGAATCCTTGCTTGTCGCTGCCCAGGAGTTCATCAATTTCACTGCACAGCGTGGCAAAGATTCCAATCCAGCCGCGGGGAATGGAGATGCCGATGTTCCTTCCGGCGAACATGTACGGGTAGCGGGCTTCAACTTGTTTTTGGGTAGCCATGATGTTGTCCTTTTTCATAAAAGTTATCTGTGGAATGCAGGCAGATGGCTGTCGCAACGCATCGGACATGGCTGCATCTCGTCAATCGGGGTGTACTGCCCGCTCGTATCTTGGGGGTCGTCTGACAAGATCTCCGGCGTCATCACCTCGGTCGAGGACGAAAACCCCGCCGAGTCTGCATCCAGCACGTCTCGAATTTCATCAATCAAACAGAGGGCGTAGGCTTCGCAAAGGTCCATGCGCACGTCGCGCTGAAGTCGCAGGTGGAGGTGCTTTTTCATCTCCAGCACGAATTTTTGTGGATCTGCGCTCCACCGCTCCCACTTTCCGACCATTTTGAGCCAATCGGGTTTGCGATTGCCGTCGACTCCGGTGGTCAAGGTGGTGAGCTCCACCGCAACAGCCTTCCAGTTCAGATCAACATACCGAACGCGTGCGAGAACAAGATCCGCCAAAGCTTGCGCACTACCGGTCTCCAACAGCATCTTGTTCACCATCACGTCCAGTAGCTTTCGATCCACGCTGTTGAGAGCCTGTGACAGATTGGTCGAAAATGCCGCTGTCATTCCAACAATGGACGAGCTGTCAATACGGGCGCTATGAAACAGCAGGAATGTATTGCGATCTACACGCCGATGCCCCCACTCGCCCATGGCCAGCAGAAATGCCGCCGCGCTCGCGCACTGAAAGGTGGATCGAATTGCAACCGCCCTGCCCTCTTTGGCCCACTTTTTCATGACTCGCAGAATGTATTCCAAACCGTCAATGGCCCCACCGGGGGACTCGATCGACAATACCACCCGGCGGTACTTGTAGTAGCCAAAGAGTCGCTCGAACTGGTACTCCAGCGCCAAGGCTCCCGCTTGGCACATGGCACCGTTGTAGAGAACGCAGGCCTCATGGGGGCCCATCTCCGAGCAGCTTACTAAAAACTCATTCGTGCTTGTCATGGCAATAATCTCCGTACTAAATTTTTGATCGGGCTAGGAGGTCGACTCTTCGCGCGCTGGCAACTGGTATCGCGTTCTGCCCCAGGTGTGCTGAAAAGCAAAGTAGTACTCACCGGTCAGGAGCGACGAAGGCGGCCTGAAGCTCAACACATGCTGGTCACTTCGTGGGTCCCTCGGGATGAAGGACTTCATGGTGGCGACCGCAGTTTCGTCGGTGGTTCTGAAACAGACCTTGGTGGGCGTGTTCACCAGAATCGAGTCCAGCGCACTGCTGGAATGGGGGCCGCGGTTCGTCGCAGCCAGTAGTGCCGCCATCGATTGTGTCGCCAGAAAGCTGTTGACCCGATAGGCTCGGCAACGGTCCAGGAAGGCATGCTCGCCCGTCTCAGGGTCGCAAGTGATGTATCGCTGGAACTCGTCGCAGAAATACCCAATCGGACGCTTCATGTTCTGACGTTCCATCACGCAGCGAAAAAACAAGGACTTCAATGCCCTGCCTACCAGGTCGTGGGTGGCCGTCTGGCGCGGCTGAAACACCAGGACCGCACCACGCTCGATGAGCGCGGCCACATCGCATCGATTGTCTTTGGTCAAACCACGGCGCACGCTCAGATCCATGATGTGTTCAATGTCTTCGCTGCCCAGACCATCGACAATGATCAGCGCACCGCGCGCGTTGTAAAAAAACTGATCGCCGTCCTTCATCACGACGTAACGCGCAAAGGGCCGATCCATCTTTGTCATACCGACACCGAAGGTCAGGACGTCATAGATGTCCGAGATGCATCGCAGGTTTTGCGGGTCTTCCATGCCCAGCAGAAGCAGTTTGCGCAGAGCGACCCACTGATTGCGATTCAAATATTCGGTTTCACCCGTCACGAGTGCAGCAATGCTTTCAAGTAATGGAAGCCGGCAAACATTTGCAAACTGTTGGTCGTCCTTCAAAAAAGAGAGAACGAGTTGTTCCGCAAAGACCTGCCAGCGGTTGTCCTCCGACGTGGTGCCAGTGACCGCGACAAAGCTCTTTACCTTCTCGAAGCGGTCCGTCAAGCTCAGGCCATCATCTTCCTGAAAGTAGTTGATAGGGTCGCACTGACCGACAACTGCAAGCCGGTCCAGTTCACCCAGCTCCTTAAGCTTGCGCTCAATGCCGGTTAACAATTCGATTTTTGGATCAATGACAAGCAGGCTCGCGGTCTTGCCGCCCGCCAGTCGATACGTCAGCATGGAGAACAGTGCTGGCTGAACAAAAGACGCGGTTTTGCCGGATCCGGTACTTCCAATGGCCAATGCGTTGTAGATATCGCTGGGCAAGATGTAGCTGCGTTCCAGCAAAGGGGATTCAAACACCAGCGGTGGCTCGGACCCGTCGTAGGGAATCGGAGCCACCGCCTGTTTGATTGCGAATGCAGGAGGCCGCTCCTTGAAGCGACGCGCAGTGGCTGCCTCAAATCCGGGAATCATCTTGCAAGCTTTCTGAAACAGATCCAGAACGCTGTGCTCGTCAAGGGATGCTGCAAAGTCTGGGGTGAATGACTTCCCGTAATTGCGGCCGCACTCCATTGACACTTTGTCGGGGTTCCTGATGATTTTTGGATTTTTTGCGTCGCTGCGCTCAAGGAACGTGAGCCATACTTTCTCCACATCATCGGCATGGACCTTAGCATCGATGTACACCAGTCTCTTGTCGCGTTTCTTGAAGTGGCTGATCAATTTTTCCAGACGCTTCAGCTGAATCGCGTTGATTGAGCGTAGGGTTTTTCCGACGGACTTCTTTGGTGTTTCGTTTGTCATTTTTTTCTCAAAAGTTGTTTCTGCCTAACAAGACGTTCGATCGATATCGAAGTCGGTGGCGCTCACCACCAGTGGGCGCAAGGTGTGGCCAAACCCGCGTATCGAACACCTCCCATCCAATCCGCCATGCATGCCCCGGTACAGCGACCGAGAGACGCCCCACTCAAATGCCTGTGCGCTCATCCCGGCAACTCCAGCAGCTTCTTGTTTAAGGTCTCGTTCTTGAACCGGTAAGGCATCTTGAGAAATCGGAGGTACCCGGGAACGAGTCTTTGGGACAGCAACCAGGCGGCCATGACCAGTTCACTGACGCTTTGGTTCACAAAGCATTGCGCACCCTTGCACACAAAGTCTCTGAAGTGCTCTGTCGCGAGGGCCCATAGCAGTGTGTCCACTTCAAGAATGGGGGAGCGCTTGCTGGTTGCGCAGGCCGCGCGCTGCAGCAGTACGCCATCGCTCCCCAGCCCTGACGGGATCTCCTCCTCACATTCCGCCAGGATGTTCCTGAGCCCGGTCTCCAACGATGCTTGGCCGGCCAGCATGGCATCCATAAAGACCATACGCGCGCGGTAACCTTGCTGCGCAGGCGCATTGAATCCACCCTGAATGTAGAGCTCCACGGCCACCCGGAAGTGGCGGCTTGCGCTGGTGAATTCCTGCTGAACGTCAATCCAAGAGGTGGTTTTCATAAAAAGTCCTCGATGTGCTTACGGTTTGATTTCTGGGCTAATTAGCTTGTGCTGGGGTGGCAATCCAAACGGATCAGGTACGGTCCCGGATCATTTCTCTCAACGTGTCCTTGTCGGATTCCTGGAACCCGACCTTTGAAGAGGTCAGCAGCAGGTCCGCACAATCGGGGCGAAACCAGTGGGGACGGTCATCAATCGCCAGCCAAGGTGTTCCCCAGGTCCGGTTTTTTTGCATCCAGGCGTCACATTCGCCTTCGCGCTCATAGCCACCTACCCTGCCCGGCAACCATTCATCTGTCGGTTTCTTGCTCGATGGCGTTACTCCAACCACCCGTTTGGCAATGTCAGCCGAGAAGAAGCTACGCAGTTGGTCCAGGCTGTACTCGTTGCGCCAGGAGCTGCTGATCACCACTTCAACGGCACCGTACTCACGCAGAACGTCCTCAATCAGCGGCAGGAAGCAAAATTCGTGGACTTTGAGGCAAGGCTCTGGATGGGTCACTCCGTCGAAGTCCAGAAAAAGGCATAGGGTGCTGACGCAATCGTGTTCCACGATGCAAATCGGCTCTGAGTTGGCAGTTCTGGTCATGCTTTTTTTCCGGTGTGGGTTAGCTACAAAGGTCAAATTCATTCATTGAGGCAAGTAATGGTGTTCTATCAGTCTTAATTTACGCCTCAGTTCTTGCCTCACTGAATTCTATCAATAGTTCTTCAGCATGTCAAGTATTGAGGCAGACGTCCGTTTATTAGGGCAAAATGCCCTCATGAAAGTTGGATATCTACGTTTCAGCGGGGTCGGTCGGGAAACAGCCGACGCTCAGTCGACGGCTCTGAAAGCGGCTGGCTGCGAGACTCTTTTTCGTGACGATGCCCAGAGCAAGGGGGCGGAGTTGTCTAAAGCACTTGAGTCGCTCAAGGCTGGCGATATTCTTGTGGTCACCAAATTTGACCGTTTAGGCAAGCGCATCAAAGGGCTTGTCGAGCTTTTAAATGATCTCCAGTCAAGGTCGGTTCACTTCATTGCAATTGAAGACGGAGTGGACACCAGGACCACTGACGGCGCCTATTTGGTAGGTGTGATAGCTCGCTTGGTACTTATGGACAAAGCGTTGGTCAGTGAAACGACACAGCTGTCTTTGGCTATCGCAAAAGCAAAGGGCCGCACCGGCGGGCGACCACCTGCATTAACCGAAGAACAAAAAATGCAAGCAAGCAAACTGATCAGCGGCGGCATGCCGGTGCGTGCAGTGGCCAAAGTCATTGGCTCCAATCAGGCCACGCTCTACCGTCTGATAGGCGCCAAGCCGGTATAGCGATTTCAACGATTCTTGTTGTTGTTTCATATATGTGCCCCTGCAGCAGACCTATGTGTTGCGATTGGCTGGGCGCCCTACCTTCAGGTATGGGGATGGTTTAGAGAGTTTGCGAGTTGGCTGAGCGCCGCACCTCATTGTCATTCATTGCTATGACAATAGTCATTGTCATTTTCTTAGCAATGAGAGACAATGGACCATGAAAACTTTTGATGACATCATCATTCGCCGTCCCGAACTGGCCGAGTCCTACCTCGCACTTTTGAGAGCACAGCCCGGCCGGCCCATTGCCTTATTCGCTCCACGTCGAGTCGGGAAGACCTATTTTCTGGACGGGGACCTGGCGCCCGCGGCGGAGAAAACAGGCCTTTTCCCGGTCTATGCTGACCTGTGGCTAAACCGGGCCGCTCCGCTCGATGCCATTAACCACGCTCTGGAGGAAGCCCTAGATGACGTCAGTGTGCCCAAGACCTCGGCTGGAAAAATTGCGAAGACCCCTGTCAAGAAGGTTGGATTCCTCAGTGGCAGCCTGGAATTTGGGGCGGAGCCTGCGCGCCGCGATATTCCAGCGGCTCCCGAACTGCGTCTGGATTCCTTGATTACGCGTCTGGCCGCCGCATCCGGCAGGCAAATCCTGCTCATGTTGGACGAGATCCAGTCGCTCGCACAAGCCCCATCTGGCGAAGCCGCTATTGCGACAGTCCGCGCAGTGCTGCAGAAACATAAAAAGAAGGTGCACGCCGTTTTCACCGGATCCTCGCAAGATGCTTTGAGTGCCATGATGGTGGCCGCCGGCGGGCCGATGTATCAATTCGCGCAGCTTTTGACGTTCCCCAATCTGGGCTCGGAGTATTTGGCTCTTCTGGCCGCGCATTATCGGGAAGTCCATCCGACCAAGCGCCTCAACATGTCAGACGTGGAGAAAGTGTTCGCTCATTTGGGCTACAAACCCGCGTTGATGAAAGACTTCGTAAAGTCAATGTCTGCCGATGGCCTGACCGACTTGGCGAGCGGGCTCAAACGTTTCATCGCGGACGACCGCAATGTGTCAGCTTGGCAAGGCCTATTCGAGCAACTATTGCCGCTCGAACAAACGGTAGTGGTCCTCCTGGCGCATGGCGTTACGCCCATGGCCAAAGACACACTCGATGTACTAGCGATGGTGCCCGGCCTGAACTCAACCCTGGCAAAAGTTCGGGCGGCGTTGAATCGGATGAGGAAATCGGGACTACTTTCAAAACCTCCGCAAGGGGCGTTCCAACTAGAAGACCAATTATTTGCTGACTACATTGCCGCCAAGTACGCTCCAAGCTACATTGTTAATGGCGTACTGCAGTTGCGATAACCTTCGTCCCTACCACACTAGGTAGCTGCACAATGCCTAGTTCACCGCTGCTCTCGATTTTGAAAATAGCTGATTAATTGCTGGCGTTTTTGGCACTTCCGGAAGATGGCGTTGTTGAATAAATCGAAATTGGGTTAAAGCGACCCAGTTTTCGGCCGTTTTCTAGATTTTCACTGACACTGGCATACCAAGACTGGTCATCCTGTTCAATGCAGATGCACTGACCTCTCGGTGATTCAATGGACGTTGAGCACCTGCAGAGAATCACGCCCTCGAAACAATATCAGGAATGCCGATGCCCCTAATGCTGAGAACTGGAACCTGTCTTTCTACGACCGCTTGAGACACATTGCAGCCGCTGACGA